>ERZ1026864.909-NODE-909-length-15825-cov-8.989537_pt1 | contig 15825 bp, 13 predicted proteins | sample MGYA00380162_ERZ1026864 | MGnify/ENA primary metagenome ERZ1026864 (study PRJEB33269, sample SAMEA4719798) | human gut metagenome | biome: human-associated habitat; feature: organic feature; material: feces | place: Cameroon | collected 2013-10 ... | reverse complement strand
AGAGTAATTTCCACTTTGCTCCCCATGGAGTGGAAGTTACTTTTTCACTTCAGGTCGAAAAAGTTTTTTAAAATATTTTCAAAAAGGGTTTGACATCGTTCTGAGGATATAGTATTATAACACTCGTCCCAAGGAACAGAACTTCTACAGAAGATCACCTGAGGGAAGAAAATAATAAATGCGATAGTAGCTTAGTTGGTAAAGCGCCACCTTGCCAAGGTGGAGACCGCGAGTTCGAGCCTCGTCTGTCGCTCTTTTGGTTTGTGGCCACTGGAGTTGAGAAACTTTGGTGGCCTTTGGCTTGTTACTAAATGTTACAAGAGCGGGATTTTGCCCGAATTCGTGCTTCATTCTTCTTCTCGGTTTCATGCTTCTTTGCGCTGGCAGCTGTTCAAGGCTGCCAGTTTTGCGTCATAATCCATGTCCAGCAAATAGGATCTTCGGATTGCATCCGGAGAATTTCCGAAAAGCTGCGCTGTCAGATCAATGTTTCCCGATGCGACAAGTGTCTTCGTAATGGCATTGCGCCGGAACGCGTGAGGTCCTCTCATGTAGAGCGGATCCTTACGGATGCCAAGTGCAGAACACATGCGCGTGTAGTAGCTCGGAATGGTCTGATCGGTGATCATGCCGCCTTCATCCCAATGGTGTGTCTTGTTGTTCCATCTTCTGGCCGGAAAGAGATACGGACTGGTCGGATAATACTGTGCTCTCACCGGAAGATAGCGGTCCAGAAACTCCTGCAGCTGATCGGACATGGGATACAGCCGGTTCTTGTGGGTTTTGGTGTGACTGACCGGAACGTAGTCAATCCGCTTTTTCTTGGCGTCCTTGACCAGAAGCAAAGACTGATGTAGGTACAGACCCGGCTGCGCGCCGCCCTTGATGTCACTCAGAAGAAGCGGTGGAACTTCGCCTCTTCGCAATGCACAGATCACAACCAGCTCCAACGCCCAGCTTGTGGTGCAACGAGGATCTTCCTGCTGTTTTGTATGCAGATAGTCCAGAATGTTGTCCATCTCCTCGTCTGAAAATCCCCGCTCTCTGACCGATGCATCCGGAACAAGAAGGTCGTGGTATTTCTTCATATTCAGTTCACGGAAGAGGTTGTGCTCAATGCATCCGTGGCTGGCAGCGTAGGTAAAGGTCATGTTGATGATAGATTTCAACCCGGCGAATGCCCGTGAACGAAGATCGTAGCGCTGCAGGTTGTAGACAAGCAGCTCGTCGATATCCATTGGCGTGAAAGAGCGAACTTTCATGTTTGCCCACCGGGTGCCCTTAATAAAGCGGTTGTAGTGCTGCTCTCTGCGGGCGGTGCTGTTCTTCTTGCTGAGATATGCCTCACTATCAGGTTTGACATAGCGGAAGACATCCTCCTGCGCCCTCTGGAACATGTCACCAAAGGTGAGATCCAGAGCAAGCAGATCTCTGTGATACTGATAGATCTTCTCCTGAAGTTCCTCAATGGTTCTGGCCTTTACTGTGTGCGGGATGGTTCTGCCGTGTGCATCATGAAGATGCAGGTGGTAGTAACCGTCACTTTTACACGGCCCATTTGGGAATGTGAAATTGTATTCTGATAAGATTTTTCGTTTTGTTGTCTCTCGTGCCATTTCCTCCTGCAATGCCGAGTCTCCATGCTTCAGAATAGCAGATTCCGTGTCGTTTACAAGATGAATGCTGTCGTTTGAAAAGTGAGAGGTGCGGGTATTCATGTATCATCACTGTTTTAATCCGCAAAGACCTGTTCGTTGCGGGCAAAGAACCTTTCTTAACTTTGCGCAGAGAATATGCGCAAAAGATGTGTCAATAAAACTGAAATATTGAAACATCTTTTCAGCACATTTCTTCCCGAAAGGACGGATTGAAAAACCATAAGTAATACGGGTATACCAATTTCAATCCGAACAGAAGGGAATGAAGAAAAAGAAAGCGATTGAAACCCTGATTCATTGGATCGGATTTACGCTGAAACCAGAGAGAACGGTTACTAAGGAAGATGTGATCCGGATGCTGGGGATGGACGACCGGTATTGTGGCCAAAATGTCAGCGGCAGACAAGGATACCGCCGCCAGTACTATCTCAAGGGAACCGGAATAACCATTCTGACAGATGGGAAAAGGGGAATGGGCATTCATGTAGACATTCCGGGAGAGTCGATTGCAGCCTTGCGCAATACGATCTGTGCAAAATATCAGCAGACGGAGGCAACGTGGCTGGCGTTTTTCCTGAAGCTGGTACTGGATAGTGGCGGAAGCTTCACACGCATAGATCTGGCACTGGATGATATCGGCGGCGGGCACTTCAGAATGGATGAACTGCACCGGTATCAGGATCGCAATCAGATTGTAGCGAAGTTCCGCAAGGTCAGCACACAGGTGAGCAAGAAGAACAGAAAGTCTGCCGGATCTGCCATTACGTTTGGCAATCGTAAAGGGGCCGTGTTTGTCCGTATCTATGACAAGCAGGAAGAGGAGGAAAACAATCCGGACACGGAATTGGCTGAGCGGCATCCTTCGGGAACGGTGCGCTGGGAGTTTGAGTTCAAGAAAAAAAGAGCCAATAGTATTGCGGAAAAATTGATTCGGACACAGGGAAATGTCTCAGCAATGGTACAAGGTCTGCTCAAATACTATTTCCGGATCATCCGAAGGGATAACAAGAATGTGTCCCGCTGCACGGTACTCAAAAGATGGAAAGAACTCGTTGCTGATGCACAGGACGTTCAGCTGAAAGAAGAGAAAGCTAATTTCAATTTCGAGCATCAGCTTCATTACGTCAGAAATGCGCTGCCAGCAGTTGCAGTCATATGTCAGATGCTAAGCCGGGATCAGCGATGTCTGGAAAAGCTGTTCCGCATGTATCTGGGAAGAGCATCAGAAGATCTTCTGGAATACGCTGCCACACATCAAACGGCAATGGACAGAAAGCAGATCAGGGATTATCTGCAGGGAGATTCGGATCTGTTTTGCGGTACTTTCTCGGATGAAGTCCCAATGCAGCTGCCTCGTTCAGACGGCGATGAACGGTAGAGCGACTGATTTGGTATAGTTCCATGATCTGTGTGATGGGAAGACCAGTTTCGTAGTAGGCCTTTACAACCGTCTCCGCTGTGACATCAACACGAGGTCGTCCAATCGCATTTGAAGCTGGATGGGGCTGGGGGACAGAAGTTATCCGCTGAAGCGCATCGTCCACACTGTAGGGATCTATCACATAGACGGGGAGGCCTAATTTCTGCTGAAGATCAGAATAGAAGACGGGATTAATCCCGTTCTCCCTCAGAAGTTTGAGTAGTTTATCAGCACTGGCCCGATCCTGCAGGTAAAACAGAAGACCTTGGGGACCGGAATTTGTAGTTGATTTCATCAGAGGCATGCTCCTTTTTCTATAGTACAAAGCGGATAGGCATATTTACTTTTAAGGTATCACGATTTACGGAGAAAGGAGAGCACGTATATGAAGAAAAATCAGTATTTGTTGTTTACGGCACTGCTTATCCCTTTGACGGCGGGATTGTGCTATTGGTGCATGAGGCAACTATATGGGGGCATTATCCCTGAAGATATCGAATATCGCAAAATCTGCCTGCTTGCCGGTGTACTGACTTGGCTTTTTGTTGTCAGTGGATGGAAGGAGGATCCGGAGTCATGGAGCCGGAAGGGAAAGTTTGATCATCCGAAGCCGCCGGAGAAGCTGCTGAAGAAGAAACCGCAAGGAATTGTCCTTGGCAAGTATCAAAGCCGATATGTGTGCGATATGGGGCGTCCGGCGCATATTTTGGTATTGGGCCAGTCTGGTTCGGGAAAATCCGTTCTGCTGCTTTCTACGCTGCTGGCGAACAATGGAATAGTGGAGGGCAATGCTGGAAGAAGAAATACAGAGAAAATGTCACACCGCAGTCTCTTCGTGCTGGACCTGAAAGGCGAGCTGAGTTATAAGTCAATGCGCTACTCCGATGTAAGCGGATGTATTGTGAGCATCAACGACCGCTCTTTGATGGGCTATGACATGCTGTACAAGCTGCATCGAAGTGAAAAACCAAGCACACAGGAAATCATTACCACGATGAATCAGATCATCATCTATCTGGTTCCGAAGTCGCCGAATGACAAGCAGCCGTATTTCGTGGATGCAGCAAGAAACCTTGGTAATGGTCTTGCCATTGCTTATGTGCAGGAAGCAGTTGCCAAAGGAAGATGTCCGGAAATCATTGACATTATCGATCAAATTCTTGGCGAACCAGTGGAGCAGCAGATACAGCATGTACTGGAAACGGCACGGCCTACCAGCGCGGAGTATAAGTATCTGAACCAGTTCTCCGGGATGATTGCTGAGACAGGGAATGCAACGCTGGGATCGGTTTACAGCAGCCTGTGTAACGGTCTGACGGTTTTTGCCAATGATCAGGATTTGCGCTACATGCTGAAGATCAATCCCCGCCGTGTGACACCGGATACGCTTTATCAGGAAAGGCGTTCTGTTTTCCTGACACTGGATGAGTCGAAGCTGGAGCAATACAGCCCGCTCACCCGCATCATTTTGGCACAAATGCTGGATGCCGCAATGGAGCTTCCCGATTCATCTAAAGACAACGGAAAAGGCTGCCTTTTCGTTCTGGATGAAATCTCGCGCGTGCTGAATGGCTCTTCGGATATGGCAAAATTATTGACTTCTTCCATCAAGACGCTGCGCAGCAAGGGTGTCATTCTCTACATCATCAACCAAACCATTTCCTCTTTTGAGGAGGCCATTGGATCTAAGGCGGGAGTGGACGATCTGGTGAGCAACTGCGAATACACCGTCATCCTGTCAGCAAAGGATCGGGCAACAGCACAGTGGATCGAAAAGCTGGGCGGACAGTTCCTGCAAAGGCAGGTCAGCAGTACGGGAAGCTATGCTTCAAGGAAAAATACAACATCTTACCAGTTACAAGCGCTGTACACTGCGGATGAGCTGCTGCGGCTGCAAAGCGAGGGAAAAGAGCTGCTAATCAGTCCATATGGAATCTATCAGCTGAAGAGGGCGGCGTATTATGAGGACAAGAGGCTGAATGCATTGTCGGAAGAAATCCAGGCAGACAACGATAATTGGAAGAAGCTGATGAGGTAAGGAAACTTGGCACCATGACATACTAACGTTATATGTTTCGCCTAGGAATGGGGAAAACCAAGATGGTTGCTAGGAATCTACAAAAGAAAATTACGGAAAAGCATAGTGGAACAGTGATATTTCTTTTTTGTCAAGCAGTGTCATTTAAAGAAATAGCAAATGCCACGCCTTTTAATCACACAATAAGAGGACGACAATAAAAAATAAATTGAAAAATCGGAAAATAGATTTTAAATCATTGAGGGGAGATTATGATGAAAAGAATAACGCGTATGCTATCTGCAGCACTGGGTGTGATTCTGTCCATAAGTATGCTGATATCTACTTTACCGATTACCGCATTTGCGACTGAGGTAGGTGCGGGTAATGGTGGAGGAGAGATGCCGACCGGTGATGTAGCAGCATTCGAGGCTACTGGTGACGGTACGGAGGCGAATCCTTGGAAAATCTCAGATGTTGATTCACTATACGCGTTTGCATCGATGCTTAATAATGAGAATAATGGCTATTGTGGTCGGATTTTTGAACTGACGGCGGATATCACAATGCCAGAAGGATCCGTATGGTATGGAATCCGTGAATTTAATGGTACGTTGAAAGGTAACGGACATACTATTAGAAATCTGACGATTACTTCCAATGGGAGTGGGAATGTCGGGTTTATAAAAAACACCCTAGACTTTGGTACAACTATCACGGATCTCAATTTTTCTGATGTGACACTTAGTGTTGATCATTCTTGTTCAGCCGGTGTTTTGGTAGGAAGTGCATATTATATTGCGGTCTCGGGTTGCAATGTTGTAGGAACCGTGACAGCGAGTACTGACAACTTTTCTTCTATCGGTGGCCTGATTGGATCGGTAGATTCTGTCTGCAGAATTTCCAATTCAACATATAGCGGAGCGATAACACTGGGAAACGGGACAGCCGGCGGACTCGTTGGTATAGCCGGTTCCCAGGGCTATATAAACTCCTGTGTTACCAAGGGATCTATAACTTCTGGAAATGGTAATGTGGGAGGCTTGGTTGGTCGCATTTTCGACACAAGGAGAGATGATGTATCGCTATCTATCTACAATAATCGTAATGAATTAAATATAAATAGTGAGGGATATGCTGGAGGGTTAGTTGGTGCACTAGATATCGGTGGATATTCGACAGAAAAGAACAATATAGGTGACGTTACAAGTATAAAACAGTGTATTAATAGTGGACACATTGAATCAGAATCAGTTGCTGGAGGCTTAATAGGGAGCGTTTCGGCCTCATTAAATATATCAACATCTGTAAACAAGGGAACGGTGAAAGGAAATAAGGCCGGAGGTGTATGCGGAGATTTATATCTTTCATTAGAAGAAAGCGCGCAAATATGCAATTGCTATAACAACGGTTTTATAGAGGCTGGCGGTGGCATTGTTGGTGAGGTTGGCTTTATATATGAAAAATGTGCACTTACAATCACCGATTGCTATAGCAATTCACATGTTATGTCATGGGAGCAATATGGCATTATCCAGAACACAGCAATTTTAAGTGGAGACATAATACTCGAAGATCTTTATATTCCAACCGGAATGATTGCTTATCTGGAACCGACATCTGGAGTTGAGGGAATTACTGCAACAAACGTAATGCATCTTTCCGAAGAAGAAATGCTCCAACAGAAGTCTTTTATTGGCTTTGATTTTGACTCCGTCTGGAAGATGGCAAAAAATGGACCAGTTCTTCAATGGGAAACAGACGTTGATATGGGTGAAGGTGAGAATCCCGGCGACAAGGGAGACACGGGCAACAAGGGGGATCATAGTGGAACCGAAGAAGGTGGCAGTACGCAGGAAAAGATTGCATTGAATGGCATGTCGTGGCCATTAGTTAATATGGCAGAAACATTTTGGGGAGGGACTAGGAACACTACAAAATGGCAAAACTATTTTACTATCATAGGGCCAGCAGTTTGGTTTGAAGAGGTATTGGCCAATCTAGTGACTTGGGGTCATTATGATAGAGGCTGGTGTTTCGGCCTTTCAATGTTATCAATTACAGAGGACAATGGACAGACGGACATACAGACAACAACTCAAAAAGAAGGATCAACACTTAGTGAGTATGGCTATTCTTCTATTGCGTATGGCAAGCCGGATAAGAATGGCAGGCAAAGAGCAGCATATTGCAAAGCTGATGAGACGCTAACGGATATTATTGAGAAAGCGCAGTATGGACAGTTTGCAATAGGAATAAAGAAGGCCAAAAGTAAACTAAATAGATCAGATATCAACACGAGTATAGGTGATACTATTGAAGAAATGGTTAAAGATCATGCAATTCTCGTGAAGATGAGAGGAGTGTCACATGCAGTGGTAATTCCAAGGGGCAGCAAGGGAGTTAGACAAGATGACAAATATGGCATTCAGTTATATGATCCCAATGCTCCACAAGTAAATGCAAAGCAACTCTTCGGAGAAGGAGTTGATTATAACACTGCATATAATCATGAGACATCGTGGTTAGTGTTTAATTATGCGGACAGATCTGTTTCTTATCTCTACTATGATTTGGAGCAGAAACAGATGATAAAGGAAGATGCTGGCGACATCAGTTTTGTAGATCCGTCCAAATTAGGACAGGAATTCTTCTACGGAAAGTATGCTCTAAGTGATGAAGATAATACCAAAACGTTTATATCTGCAAACAGCGCGGTGGTTTTTGACGAGAATGGGAAGCCATTGTTTGAGAAATCAAGAGGTACTGTTAGGAAGGCAACGGTAGACTGGGATTTCTATGTTGGTGATGTAGAAGAGAAAAATAGTTTTGAGTGGATGGATGTTCCTAATGGCACGTATCAGTATGTCGTTGAGGGCGAGTCAATGATTGCCACTATATCAGACAATGATCAGAAGGCAACAACAATTACCTCCGATGGAAATCTGAGGGCCGCTGTTGGGGAGAGCGGTAAGATTGTTCTTAACGCTCAAGGTGGCACCGTGACATTTGAAGTCAAAACATCTGTTGATGATAATAAGTATGCTACGATCAAGGGAAAACTGAATGAAGGCGAGTCTCTTGAAATTGAAGAAAAGAATGGAATCGTTCAAGGAAAAACCAATTCCACTGGTTCCGTTGAAGGAAGTGTTTATAAAGGAGATGAAGTCTTCCAATACGACATCGATTTTGACCATGATGAAGGAAAACAGGACGTGCCAGAAGGCATTTTCGGTGGTAAAGGCGAGATTATTGGAACAACTGATGCCATGGAATATCGTTCCGTTGATCAGGCGGATGCCGAATGGATTTCATGCTCAAATGAATCCACTACGGTTGATCCTGGAAATTATGAGGTTCGCTATGCTGCCAGGGACAACCTTGAGGCTTCGGAAGCAGTTCGTGTAACTGTTTTGCCGAAGGATGAAGAAAAGCATCCGGATAAGCAGAATCCTCCGGAAGGCATTGCTGGTGGCAAGGGTGAAATTACCGGAACTACTACAGATATGGAATATCGCAAGTTAGGTGATGTTGAGTGGACTCGTTGCGATAACGATGCTACGAGCGCAGATCCCGGGGACTATGAGGTCCGTTATGCTGAAACCGATGAGAAGGAACCTTCCAGTGCAGTGCAGGTAACGGTACAGGCTAAGAGCGACAACAAAAAAGAAGATATTTCTGGTGGCAGTACATCTGCCAATAACCAGTCTATGAGCAGGCGCAGCAATGCGGCAGTTGAAAAACAGTCCCATACGCATCAGTATGAGTGGAAAACAGTTAAAGAGGCAACAGAGGATCAGAACGGAGAAGCAGACTATATCTGCGTGGAATGCGGAGATGTTGCATATAGGTCACCGATTTCTTCGTTCTACATTTACAACCAGAATGTTGCCAAGAGTATACGTAATTGCCCTAAAAATGGCATTGTAAACGTGGATGCGACAAAGCGTGACTGGATCAGCTTTTCTTCGATGTTCTCTCAGGCATTGCAAGAGAGACCAGATGTTACGGTAGTGCTTCGGTACAATTATGGTGCAGGGACATGCAAGATGACAATTCCAGCTGGTTCATATCAAATAGTTCAGGAATTGTTCGATAAAGATGGTACAAAGGATAAAAATGGACATGGTCTGTTCTGCGGTTATTTGAACCTCGCTACGAAATTTCCGGTAATTCAGATGAAATAGTAGTGACTAGTATAATAAAAATTAATTAACTGGCTACCTGTCGCAGCTTTTGTTATACTGGTATCATCAAGAAGAAAGAGGTACCAGTATGGCGCGCACAAAGGCAATTGAATTAAGCTCTGATGATGTTGAATATCTCCAGTCGCTCGTTCGTACGAGAACCATTCAGGCTCAGGTAGTTGATCGGGCTAAGATGCTCCTTTATAAGGCTCAGGGAGAATCGAATAGAAGCATTGCAAGCCGTCTGGACGTAAACATTAATACCGTTAAACTTTGCCTTTCCAAATACAAAGAAGGCGGCGTGCAGCGCGCCCTTTTTGATGACCAGCGAAAAGGCAGACCTGTTGAAATCACAGACGATGCGGTTGCATGGATCATTAACATTGCCTGCCAGCGCCCGGCCGATCTTGGCTATTCACAGGAACTCTGGACTCTGAAAAACCTGCATCAGCACATTCAGAATCATGCCGAAGAAGCAGGGTTTTCAAGATTGAAAACAATTACCAAGCCCATGATTCAGAAGATTCTGAAACGATCCGATATCAAGCCTTTTAAAATCAAGTATTACTGTGAAAAGCGCGATCCTGACTTCGAATCCAAAATGCATGATGTGCTGGTTGTATATAAACAAGTGTCCATGCAGTTCGATGAAGAAGGCAACATTATCATCCCACACGATCAGCCAATGGTGCATACCGTTTCCTGCGATGAAAAGCCAGGAATTCAGGCTATTGCCACAACGAGTGAAGACCTTCGCCCAAAGGACGGGAATGGCTACGTATGCAGAGATTATGAATATAAACGTCTTGGTACATTATCCCTCCTCGCCGGGATTGATCTTCTTACCGGCATTGTAGTACCTGTAGTAAGTGAAACGCACAAGAGCTCTGACTTCATCGAACTGCTCAAGAAATTTGATGCCATGTATCCGGATGGAGATGTTATCAGGATCATCTGCGATAATCATTCTGCACATAAGTCAAAAGAGGTTCAGAACTACCTGGCAACAAAACCGGAAGGTCGTTATGTTTTTGTATTCACACCTACTCATGGCTCCTGGTTAAATCTGATTGAAAGCTTCTTTAGCAAGATGACAAAACAGATGCTGAAAGGAATTCGAGTCAATACGAAGCAGGAACTTGAGGATAGAATTTACAAATATTTTGATGAAGTAAACACGGATCCGGTCGTCTACCACTGGACGTATAAGCTCGATGAAATCTCATCAGAAGAAGCCCCATCTAATGTGGCTAGTTAATTTTTATTTGATCTACTAGGCTCCCCGGTTCCAACAATCAAGTTGGTTCCGAGGAGCTGTTCTTATATGATAACCAAAAGATTCATAAGACAAAAGGCCCGGGAAGATTTTCCACGGGGCTTTGCAACGGGAAATCATCGCAGCTGCGCCTTGTACTTGTAGTAGGTTCCTCGTGAAATGTCGCCGATCAGCCTCATAACTTCTGGATCTGTCAGGCTTCCATTGAAGTCCCGGGAATACTTCTGGATCTGTTCTTTGACGGCTGCTTCCCGCTTCTGGTGCACGTGACTGCCGGGCTGGCGTCCGATCTGTTTCCCGTTGCGGCGTGCAGTTTCGATCCCCTCTCTGGTACGCTGGCGGAGATCATCCACTTCCTTCTGAGACTGTTCGAAGGCAAGGCGGATCTGCGTTTCGGCCAGTGACATGAGAAAGGCATTCACTCCTTCCAAGATCGGATCCACGGCGGTTCCGGTCATAGGAATGGCATTTTGCAGGGATTGTCGGTAGGTAGTGGTATTGATCTGGGGCTCTTTCAGAAAGATCAGCTGGATGCCCTGATCGTATAACCTCTTGTACAGTTCGAAGCCTTCCTGTGCATTGCGGGACATTCGGGAGACGGAGTCAAAGACAACGGTATCTCCCGGCTGGAGCTGGCGGAGCATCCGGTCGAAGGCGGGACGGTCAGTGGTGGTGCCGGTATAGGTCTCCTCGATGATCTTGGCATCCGGGTAGGAGCGTGTGATATTGCGGATTTGACGCGCAATATTCTGTTTGCTGGTTGAAATGCGGCAGTAGCCATAGGTTCTGTTCATGATGGATCTCCTTTGTTTAGATAGAAAACGGTTCTGCAGTCCATGATAGACGACCGTCTATATTGATACGGAACAGAACCGCCCACCTGCGGCTTTGTGAGGCAGAAGGACGGTCCAGATAAACGTAAGGTTTAATCTTATACAGTCTTGAAGAAATCGCTGCGGGCAATGCTGTTCAAAATCGCGATGCGAATGAAAAACGGAACATCTCCGGCAACAGTTCGACCGGTTGTCAGATTATGAGCACGCCATGCCTCATAGCAAGTATCCATCCGATGAATTGCGGAGGAAGAATTTTTTCTTGCGGACGCCAGACGATTGGCCTTCTGATAAGCGTTCAGAGTGTTTGTCACTTCATAAAGCAAATTGTCTTCCAAGGTATGGAAAGCTTTTTTAAATGTGTTCATATGTTTTTCTCCTAATCTGTTATTGCTGATGAGTTTGTTCCCATTCCATGTGTTCCTCTTCCTGCAGAATGGTCTGTTCGACTTGCAGGACGAGGGATAAGGCTGCGCCGATATCGGCTGCAATCTGAGCAGCAGAAGATTCCTTCCGGTACTGTGTTTGATAGCTTGTGACAAGGCGTCTGATTTTAACCGGCACGAGGGCCTTCTGTTTGAGGTAGCGCTCCTTTGATTCCGCGGACTGCCGTTTGGCTGCATGCAGAAGTTCCTCCTTTTGCTTTGTCTGCCAGAGTGCCTTGTTCAGAAGCTGCTGATCTCTTTGGAATACGGATTCATCTTCGTACCCGTAACGGCTGCGAAGCTCATGCTGAAACTGAGTTCCTTTCTGCAAAAGCTCATTGTTGTGCTTAATCTGTTCTTCCAGTTTCCTGCGATCAGAATGACGTTTCGTGGTCTCCAGAACGGTAGAAAGATCGACGGTTTCGGATCGGATTCTCATCAGATTGGAACTGATTCTGCTGCGTTCGGTCCGGAACGATTCCAGGCGTTCCCGGAGCTGATCGGTATTTGCATCCAACTGTAGGAACTGTTTGGTAAGAGAGAGAGCATAGCTGCGGGCAGAGATCCATTGCTTGCGGTAAACTTCCAGCAATGCAGCCTGTCGCTCTGCTTCCTGAACCAACTGCTGGGCTTTCTGTTCCTGTTCCGTATAGACATCAATCATGTGATTGTGCCGCCTTATCTCCCGATTCAGTGAGGCAAGATAGCCGGACAAGTTGCGTGCAATATCTTTTCCTTCTGCAGCATACCGGGTATATCTTTTCTCTTTCCTGGCTGCATAAGTACCGAGATGCTGCTGCGGAATTTTGTTATTTCCCTGTTCCTTGTAGCTTCGCATATCAATGCGTTCAGAGACGGAAGGAGCATAACAGTCCAGACAGTGGTTTACGGAATCTTGCCAATGAAGGCGCATATCATGTAGAAACTGTGGGCTGTTGACGTACGAAGAGGCAGGTGAAGCGATGCCGTGTCTTGTCATGCGCGGGATACGATTTATCCGCTCATATCCCATGCAGGATGCTTCATGTCTGGTCATCCATTGAATCTGGGTTCCGGTATCATAACGGTACTGTTTCTGCCAGCGGTCACCGGCTGTCTTCAGTTCCTGCGCAGTCATGCTGCAGACATCTCCGGTGTGCATATCCTGTACAATGTACTGACAGGATGTGCGGGAGAGCCATTTCCCGTTTTCATCCAGCATCCGCTGGCTTATCAGGCAATGCAGATGCGGATTCAGACGCTGATATTCTTCGGTAGACTTCGCAGGAAAGCCCTGTGCATTAATCGGAACTCCGCGATCATCACGGGCAATGGGATCATGAATGGCGAACTGGACACAGCACCCGAGGTCAACGAACTGTTGGCAGAATTCTCTTGCAAGAGTGATCCGCTGTTCTTCCGGAATTTCATTCGGTATCGCTGTGACGACGCTAAGACCTAACTTGGCCTGTGGACTTTTTTCTGCGCATTCAAGACTGGAGCATAGCTTTTCTGCTGAACGGAAGTCGCTTGGGGCGTTTGGTGGGAGCATGACTTCGGAATGAACAATGCCGGTCTTGGAACGATAGTCATGAACAAGTCCGGTATATTCATTTGTCTCTTTTTCACCGCCGATATATGCACTGCTTGCGACAATGCTTCTTCCGGCGCTGCGCCTCACGGAGGAGGCGTTCAAATATGCAATCATAGACATCACCCCTTGCATAAATTAGATGCTCTCACTGCTAAGTGCGCCAATCTTCTATAACGCTATGCGTTATGATCTTGGCTTATGTCCTCACTTCCCGGTGGAAGCTTGCGGCGCCCTGACGGGGAAAGCAGAGAAGACAGGAGCTCTTGAAATTCCTCGGGTGTTAGTTTGTCGGATCCGGAAATTAAGGATTCCGCAATCGCTCCGAATTGAATCAGTCTTCGTGTTCGCTGCTTCCTCTTCTGTATGCGTTCTCGCGCCGCAGACAATTCTTCCTGATGGCGGAGCTGAGACTCTGTGTATTTCATGTGTAGGACTCCTTTTCCGGTAAATGACTACAGATGAATTTGTGACTGGTGACGATTGTGTTCCGTTAATTCCTGATTTACGAGAAACTGCTGGGAGTGCTCCAGCCGGATGTTCCTCATTTCAGTCTGTACTTGATCAATGATGTGGCACGATGTCTGCCGAATTGTTTCGAGAGACGACTTCAACTCACGGATATCTCTGCCACTGGACCATGAGGCGATGTATGGAAAGGAGTATTCCTCAACAGACAGGCCAAGGGCTGTGGAGACGACATATGCGACACTTTCTGCCTCAACTTCCATTGTCTGCCGATCTTTCCTGCAATCTGTCTGCGCCGCCTTGTTATGCAGCAGGCTATGTGAGAACTCGTGCAGTGTTGTTTTTACAGTCTGTATCTGACTAAGACCACGCTGAACGATTATCCGGTCTTCACCGGGGCTGTAATATCCATAGGCAGATCCGGCGATGTCGACGAACTCAATGGGAACAGGTGAAGCAATCCGCCGGATCGCTTCCAACATCTCTTCATAGCAGGGGACGTTCCCGATAAGTTCCTGTGTCAATTCGGGGAGAGGCTCTCCTTCTGTCTGAGAGTAGTCAAAGCATACGGCGGGCCGATAGCTCATCACGGTAATCTGCCGGGTGGTCTTCTCGTGAGTGACGGGATCCTCAATTTCCTCGCGGCGCTTATAGGGAGCGGGGGCGAGGATGTGAATGCCTTGTTCTCCGGCTTTCACGTGCCGGTGGAATTCATTGCGCCATCGTGTATAGCCTGCAACATAGCTGGCCTCCGGACATTGCAGATGGATCAGAATCTGATTGTTGATGGAATAGGAATGGAAGCGGGACATTGTCCGGAGAAACTGCTGGTAGTGTTCGCTTTGGAAAACATCCTTAACACCTTGTTCCAACTGCGCTGTCAAAATATGAATTTGTTCCGCTCGCGTGCTCATACAGGATCCTTTCCGGAGAGTATTCTTTCGGACTTCTGAGGGTCGGAACTCCCGGCATTGGCGATTAGAGAAGCGACGTTATCGATATGTGCTCCTTCACGAAGCCATCCAATCAAAAGCAGTGCTTTCCTAAGCTCATCCGTATTCATGTGCATGATAGGAACCTCTCTTTCTTGCTGGTATGTTCGGCTTCCAGATCTTGTGAGCTGATGGCTGCGATGGATAAATGACCGTTAAAGGTGAAAGCGTGGTCAGCCAGACGCTCATCTTCGCGAACCTCTCTCTGATTGATTTCATGAATGATCTGATTCAGTTCCTGCACATCAGGGGCGTCTTCCGGGCGAATGATAAGGATTTCATGAACAGAGCTGGGAATCACCATAAGTTCACCACCGCCAAAGCGTGACTGAATGCTCTGCATTGCTACAGGATTAGCCAGAATGGAGGCCCCATCAAGACCTTCCTTACTGGAAACAACATAGATGGTCTGATGAGGAATGTCTGAAGTGACATCTGCTGCGAGCTCTTCTCCAACACATTCAGAAATTGCCTGTTCTATTGAGCAGATGCAGAAGTGCTCCGGTGAAATGGATGGATATGCAAGTTCAAACAGCTCTTCGTCTGTAAGCCTAGCGGCCTGAAGGTCCTTGTATGTGACAATGCGAGAAGGATATTGATAGTCTTGGCGTGCCTTCACGATGCAAGTGAGGTCTGTGTCGGGAATATGCTGATGAGGAATGTCTGCAACGTGGTTCTGATTGACCACCGTAATATAGACTCTTTCCATAGATGGCTCCTTTCGTTACAAATGTTATAGAACTCTTATAATAAATATGTCAGAAATTTTAGAAACAAAAATGATGTAAATCGGTTTCCTGACGTTTGACATTGAAAATGTCAGGCATTATGACGAATCAAGGATAAAAATAGCTTCTTTGACGCCTGTGGCTTTGGTACAATATAGGAGCCAGGCGGGGGCCCGGAGAGAAAGTTGAGGAGGAGAACATGGCAGAGAAAGATGTTACCGAGAAACTGCTGGCAGATTATAATGATGTAT
>ERZ1026864.906-NODE-906-length-15849-cov-6.416424_pt1 | contig 15849 bp, 16 predicted proteins | sample MGYA00380162_ERZ1026864 | MGnify/ENA primary metagenome ERZ1026864 (study PRJEB33269, sample SAMEA4719798) | human gut metagenome | biome: human-associated habitat; feature: organic feature; material: feces | place: Cameroon | collected 2013-10 ... | reverse complement strand
GCCCTGACCTTGAGCTTGTAAGGCTCAAGGTCAGCCCTTCGGGCACAGAACAAGTTCTGTGGGATATCGTTCCGGAGTTTGCTGATGCAAACTCCTACACTCAATGAGGAGCGCTGAGACCCATGAGCAAGGAAAAAGAAACAGAAATCGAGCTGGCGTTTGATGACGATGTAGATGTAGAGTCAGGCGCTGAAGCAGAGGTGGTCGAGATCCGTGTACCGGCGGAGCTGTGTCCGGTTCGGATCGATCAGTATCTCGCGACGCTGAAGGAGCCGGAGATTTCGCGGAGCTATGCGGCGAAGCTGCTGAAGGAGGAACGTATCCTCCTGAACGGGAAGCCGGCGAAGGCGAGCACGAAGCTGAAGGCGGGCGATGTGCTGTCGCTGAATCTGCCGGCACCGGTGGCGCTCGACGTGGAGCCGGAGGACATTCCGCTTGATATCGTCTATGAGGACCAGGACGTGCTGATCGTCAACAAGCCGAAGGGCATGGTCGTGCATCCGGCGGCGGGGCATGCGCAGGGCACCCTCGTGAATGCGGTGATGTATCACTGCGGTTCGGAGCTGAGCTCCATCAACGGGGTGATGCGTCCGGGCATCGTCCACCGCATCGATATGAACACGACGGGACTGCTCGTAGTCTGTAAGAATGATCAGGCGCACAAGTCACTCGCGGCGCAGCTGAAGGTGCACTCCATCACCCGCCGCTACGTGGCGATCGTGATCGGAAACATCCGGGAGGACGACGGCACCGTGGATGCACCGCTCGGCCGCTCGAAGAAGGACCGAAAGAAGCAGGCCATCGACGAGCTGAACGGCCGCCCGGCGGTGACGCACTATCATGTGCTTGAGCGCTTTGGCGGTGCGTATACCCTGGTGCAGTGCACGCTCGAGACGGGGCGCACGCATCAGATCCGTGTGCACATGGCCTCCCTCGGGCATCCGCTGCTCGGCGACGAGGTCTATGGGCCGAAGAAGTGCCCGTTTGATCTACAGGGACAGTGTCTGCACGCCCAGGTGCTGGGCTTCATTCATCCGCAGACCGGGGAGTACGTCGAGTTCAGCTCGCCGTATCCGCCGTATTTCGAAGAGCTGCTCACGAAACTTAGGCATAAATTTTGCAATTAAAGACAGGAAGGGGACCTGGAGGGGCGGCAACGGAGTACTGTGCCTCCGTTGCCGCCCCTCCGGGTCCCCTCAGCTTAAATTCACGAAAAATTAAAATTTTCGGGCGCAGAGCTGTGCTATGATGTAGCCTATGACAAAAACAGATTTCCCAATCCATATGAATAAAAAACAGACGGCAGCCACAGCAGTTTTACTGGCTGCCGGTCTTGTTGTGTCCATCGCGGCGCAGCACTATGGCGCTGCACCGGTGGAGACGACAGCGGCAGAAACTGAGGTCGAGACCGTCGTCGAGGAGGAGACATTGGCCACGCTCAGCGAGCTGCCGAAGGCGAACGGCCTTAATTTCGGAGGCCTGCGTTCCTCCCTCGCGAACCTCATGGACAGCGAGAGCGCGTCGCAGTTCCAGCCGGCGCCGGATAAGCTGAATCTTGCGTACTTCTACCGCGACGGCGCGGATACCAGCGATACCATCCACAGCTACGCCGGTGAGGTCTACCAGAAGCTGATGACCGCCGACAACGAGTACCTCGCGAAGATCTATGATGAGGCGGGCGTGTCGCCGCTCAATCTCGCGAAGCGCCTCGGCGTGAGCTCGAGCCGCGTCATGGGTAAGTATAACCCGAACGCCGGCGGGCAGGATCCGAACAACGCGGCGACCTGGTACATCCCGAACTTTAAAAGTGTCAATGTCTCCTTCTATAACGCAGATGGCGAGCAGGTAAACGAGTATTCGAACGTCAAGGATATCATGGCGATGGCGTCCGTTTACTGCTATGCGCATGATTATCTCGACGTTGATACATTCGAGAAGTACTGCGAGGAGCTCTACAGCAAGTCGCGGAATTATACGATCAGCATCGGTCAGGTCTATTACGACAGCGGCTGTATCAACCGGACCGCGAAGGAAGAGGCGGACGACGCGAAGAAGGTAGAGGAGGCACTGGCTGCGCTGAAGCTGCAGCTGCAGGCCGCGACGAACCGGAGCGAGGGATTGCTCACGCAGGATGCACTCTCTGCCGGAAGCGCAGTGATCTATGCCCAGAATCAGCAGGTACTGAACCTGACGGGTGACAGCAGCACCACGACGACGGCGGAGATGAAGAACTATGAAACCCAGACGGATGCCGAGGGCAATGCCGGCGGCAAGGGGATCATCTTTCATTCGGACAGTGACGGCAGCGGAAGCGCCGACAGTCAGAGCGCAGTGACGAGTGTGCCGGAGAGTGCGGCGGCCTCGACGGAAGCCGAGACGCAGACAGTCGCCCAGACGGCGGCACCGGTGCAGACCACCGTGCCGACCCAGGCGACGGCAGCACAGACGCAGGCCACATCCAATAACGGTATGCTGGTGCTTGGCGCGATGCAGCCGGTGAAGAAGATGGTGAAGGCCGCGCAGGAGACGCTGGCGTCGCTGGATGGCGTCCACTATGGTACGCCGGGCAGCTATGGAACGGCGAGGGAGTATGCGGAGGCGCAGAAGAACGCGCGTGCGGCGGCTTCGCTGACGAGCAGCATGCTGGTCTTCGGCGACAGTGATACGGCGGCCGCGAGTGCCGTACCGGAGACGGCGGCGGTTTCGACCGAGGCGAGTGAGACCCAGGCGGTCGTTTCTGCTGCGACGACGCCGACGAGTACAGAGGATACGACCTACGAGACGGACGAGAACGGGCAGAAAAAGAAGCGCTATGCGGGTTACGAGGCCGGCAAGGGCATCGATGAGGTGAATAAGCAGGCGACCACCGCAGCGGCCGCGAGCAGCAGTGTGGGTAGTGACGTTGCAGCGACGACAGCATTGGCCGACAGTGCGCAGACCGTGATCGGTACCTTCACGGGCGAGCAGCTGAAGAACATGGATGAAAACACGCTTCGCCAGCTCGTGCAGCAGAGCCTCGCAGCCGAGGAGGCCAAGCAGAGCACGAATACTGAGACGGATGTCAAGAGTAAGAACTACTGCCCGGGCCATGTGGATCTCTATGTGAAGGTGACCATCTACGGCTTCGAGGATGCGAAGGGACTTCGCACGGTGGCGCTCTCTGCGGATGATCAGGATGAAAACGAGGCGACAAAGAGCCTCGATGCGGCGCTCGCGCGGAACGGCTGGAATGGCTGGACCGAGGAGCAGATGGGCTATGTGCAGAAGCTGATTTCGCAGGACTGGTTCAAGACCTATGGTCTCTCGATCTCAACCATCAATCCGAAGCAGCCGCTGACGGAGGAGGAGATCTCGAAGTACCTGTACTCGCTTCCGGAGGATATTTCAGACGAGCGGAAGGCGGTGATCAAATTTGCGCTTTCGTCGGTCGGCAAGATCCCGTATTACTGGGGTGGCAAGGCGAGTGCGGCGAGCTATGAGAAGAACGGCTTCGGTCGTGTCATCGAGGCGGATTATAAGGGCCGTGTGCTGCGGGGCCTCGACTGCTCCGGCTGGGTACAGTGGGTGTACTGGTCGGCAATCGGGAACCGTCTGAACGGTGCGAGCAGTACGGCGACGCTCATCGGTGAGGGACAGAAGATCAAGCGGTCGGAGCTGCAGCCGGGCGATATCATCGTCCGTGTCGGCGCGGACTCGCATGTCGTGATGTTCCTGCAGTGGGCCGGCAATGGAAATATGATCGTCATCCATGAGAACTCCGGTGCGAATAATGTGTCAGTGAGTGAGGTGACGGCGAACTATCCGTATTATCGGAAACTGATTCAATAAATTTTGCAAAACCTATTGACAATTCTGCAAAGAAAGAGTAATTTATCTGAGTATGCCGCGTGACGAGGTAAAAGTGTGTGAAAACACCACCGAAGCCAGCGAGTAATGATAAAAAGGAGGACCCTCGTAATGTATGCAGTAATCCTTACAGGTGGAAAGCAGTACAAGGTAAGCGAAGGCGATATCATTAGAGTTGAGAAGCTTGATGTAAAGGAAGGCGACAAGGTTACTTTCGATCAGGTGCTTGTTCTTAATGATGGCGCTATGAAGATCGGTACACCGGTCGTTGATGGTGCTAAGGTATCTGCCACTGTAACTAAGAATGGCAAGGCCAAGAAGGTTATCGTTTACAAGTATAAGAGAAAGTCTGGATACCATAAGAAGAATGGTCACAGACAGCTCTTTACCGAAGTAAAGATCGATTCTATCGGCTAATCAGTTTGTTTTTTGGAGGATAATCATGGCTCATCATAAAGGTATGGGCTCTACCAAGAATGGTAGAGATTCGGAGTCCAAGAGACTTGGACAGAAGAGAGCAGATGGTCAGTTCGTAAAGGCTGGCAATGTTCTTTACAAGCAGAACGGAACAAGAATTCACCCGGGTCTTAACGTAGGCCTCGGCAATGACTACACCCTTTTTGCAAAGGTTGATGGCGTCGTTAAGTTCGGTCGCCTCGGCAGAGACAAGAAGCAGGTTTCCGTTATGCCAGTGGATGCTGAGTAATTTACTGAGCGCTTCTACAAGAATCAAACCCTGTACTGAATCTTCAGTACAGGGTTTTTGCTACTTTATTGTGTATACCGGACGAAGCCGCTTCGGCTTCTGTTTTATGGATGCATGGTATATAATGTAGTTGTTTCAATATACGGGTTTGCTTTATGCAAACTCCTACACGGCCCTAAACTCGGGCTGAGGATGCCCGAGTTTAGCCCTTCGGGCGCAGAGCATAGCTCTGCGGGATATCGCTACGGAGTTTGCTTTATGCAAACTCCTACGCTCTCTGACTGCTAGCGTCGGTTTCTATGGCCGCCACGAGGATGCAGTTGGGAAAGGAGAAAGATTCTATGTTTGCAGATATTGCAAAGGTTTTCATCAAGAGTGGTAAGGGCGGAAATGGTCATGTGTCGTTCCGTCGTGAGCTGTACGTGCCGGCGGGTGGTCCGGATGGCGGTGATGGCGGTAAGGGCGGTGATATCATCGTCGAGGTGGATAAGGGGCTGAATACGCTCGAGGATTTCCGTAATCGTCAGAAGTACATCGCGACGCCGGGTGAAGAAGGCGGCGGAAAGCGTATGCACGGTAAGAATGGTAAGGATCTGGTGATCCGTGTTCCGGAGGGAACGATCATTCGTGATTTCGATACGAAGAAGATCATCGCGGATATGTCCGGCGAGAACCAGCGTATGGTTCTGCTGAAGGGCGGTAAGGGCGGTCTCGGTAATATGCACTTCGCAACGCCGGCCATGCAGGCACCGAAGTTCGCGCAGCCGGGTCAGGATTCCCGTGAGCTCTGGGTACAGATGGAGCTTCGTGTGATCGCGGATGTCGGTCTCGTCGGTCTTCCGAACGTGGGTAAGTCGACGATTCTTTCGATGTGCAGTAATGCGCGTCCGGAGATCGCGAACTATCACTTCACGACACTGACGCCGCATCTCGGTGTGGTCGGCCTGAAGGGCGACCGCAGCTTCGTCATGGCGGATATTCCGGGTCTCATCGAGGGTGCCTCGGAGGGCATCGGTCTCGGTCACGAGTTCCTGCGTCATATCGAGCGTTGTAAGGTGCTGATCCACGTGGTCGATGCCGCTGGCTCGGAGGGCAGAGATCCGGTCGAGGATATCAAGACGATCAATGATGAGATCGCGAAGTATGATCCGCGGATTCTTCAGAAGCCGATGATCATCGCCTGCAATAAGACGGATCTCATCATCGATGAGCAGGGGACGGACTGTCCGCTCACGCGCATCAAGGAGATCTACGAGCCACAGGGCGTGAAGGTCTTTGCAATTTCTGCAGCGACGAATACCGGTCTTCGTGATCTGCTCGAGGCCGCCTGGACCTATGTCGAGGCCGCGGGTGCAGAGAAGACGGAGGTGTTTGAGAGTGAGGTCGATCTCGAGACGCTCGGTCATAAGGAGCAGCTCGCCATCGAGTTCAAGAAGCTGAATGCGGATACCTACTCCGTCGAGGGTCCGAAGATCGAGAAGATGCTCGGCTATACGAACCTGCAGGCAGAGAAGGGCTTCGAGTTCTTCCAGCAGTTCCTGGTAGATCAGGGCATCATCCGGAAGCTGAAGAAGATGGGCATCCAGGAGGGCGATACCATCAAGATCTACGGTCATACCTTCGAGTTCTATGATACCGATGCGTATGAGGAGGGCGACCTTCAGTCGGCGATCGATCAGGCCTTCCCGAAGCGTCATGCGGAGAAGAGTGACGATGTCGAGGACGAAGACATTGGCTACGACGAGGGTGACGAGGACGACTACGCAGAGGCCCTCGAGCTCGGCGACGAGGTTGATACAGAGAACTAAGCGGGAACAGAGATTATGGTTTCACCGGCTATGTGTACGAGACTGCGCAGCGTCCATGTGATGATGCCGCTCGTGCAGAGGTGAGACGTCTGCATACAGGAGAATAAAATGAAGAAATATATCAGAGACAGTAAGATGCGTTCCCAGCTGAAGGGCGCAGCCATGACCATCGAGCCGGTGCTTTCCATCGGCAAGAACAGCCTGACACCGGAGTTTATCGATGCGGTGCGCGAGAACATCGTGAAGAACGAGCTCATCAAGATCAATATTCTGAAGAACTGCGATGATGATGCAAACGAGATCGCGTATACGCTCGCGGGTCGTACCCAGTCCGAGGTGGTTCAGGTGATCGGTCGGAAGATCGTGCTGTACAAGCCGAATCCGGATTTTAAGAAGCGGAAGTACGAGACCTCGAAGGCGGAGCTCGAGAAGCAGAAGAAGGGTGCGAAGCGTGCCGGTCACAAGCAGGAGATCGCGGATGCGAAGAATGCAGCGAGATCCGGCGGTTTCAGCCTTCGTTTCGTCGAGGAAGACGACGAGGACTTCGATAACGAGTTTGACGGCGAGTGATCGCCGTGTGATGCATCCGTGGATGCGGGTGCGTACGACAGGACCGGCTGCACAGGCAGGTTTATGCTGTGCAGCGGGATTTCAGTCCGGGTGCGGATAGAAAGTGAGGCAGGCGATGGAGCAGGATACTAGGAAACGCGTGGGCATCATGGGCGGGACCTTCGACCCGATTCATAACGCGCATCTCGCGCTTGCGGAGTGTGCGCAGGCGCAGCTTCAGCTCGATGAGGTCTGGTTCATGCCGGCCGGGGATCCGTACCTGAAGCACAGCCGGAAGGTGAGCCCGGCCGCTGATCGTGCGGCGATGACGGAGCTCGCCATCGCGGGTCATACGGGCTTCTGCCTGTCGCGGCTCGAGATGGAGAGGAGCGGTGAAACCTACACGTCGGAGACATTGACCATACTGCATGAACGGTATCCGGAGGTGCACTTCTACTTCATCGTCGGTTCGGACTCGCTGTACCAGCTCGAGCGCTGGTATGAGCCGGAGACCATCCTGCGTCTTGCGACGCTGGTGGCGGCGGAGCGGGAGTATGCGGATCGGCCGCGGAGCTTCGAGGCGCAGGAGCGTTACCTCGAGGAGCGCTACGGCGCGGATGTCGCGGTGCTGCAGTTCGAGGAGATGGACATCTCGAGTACGGAGATCCGGGAGCGGGCCGCGCGTGGTGAGGAAATCAGGTCGCTCGTGCCGGCGGCGGTCGCGGCGTACATCGAGGCGCATCAGCTGTATCGCTGAAAAAGGAGCATTATGGGAAAATATAAAGATACGGAGAACGGAAAGACCGATCTCGAGAACATCCTGGAGATCCGTGCGAAGCTGCAGACGATGCTGAAGCCGTCGCGCTATGAGCATTCGCTGAGTGTGAGCTTCACCTGTATCTGCCTCGCGATGCGCTATGGTGTGGATCTGCATCAGGCGGAGCTTGCGGGGCTCGTGCATGACTGTGCGAAGCAGTTTTCGAACGAGGAGCTTCGGACGGCGTGCGCGCAGGACGGCGTGACGCTCAGCGAGGATATGCTGCGGGCACCGCAGGTGATTCACAGTGTCTACGGCGCTACGTACGCCCGTAGATGCTTCGGCATCGAGGACCCTGAGATTCTGTCCGCCATTTACTTCCACACGCTCGGAAAGCCGAATATGAGCCTTCTGGAGGCCATCGTGTTTACGGCGGACTACATCGAGGCGCGGCGGGATAAGGCGGCACGGCTCCCGGAGATCCGGCAGCTTGCATTTACCGACCTCGAGCGCGCGGTGTACGAGATCAATCACGACACGATCAAGTATCTCGAGGAAACCGGCGGCTACATCTGTAAGGATTCGTATGATACCTACCGGTACTACCGCGCACGGATGCAGGAGAGAGGTTTAATCTAACTTCATAAAGAAGGAGAAATAAATTATGAGTAATTCAAAGGATATGGTAAAGGTAGTCTACGCTGCACTCGAGGAGAAGCAGGGCAAGGATATCTCCATCATGGATATCGGCGGCGTGTCGGTCATCGCGGATTATTTCGTGATCGCGACCGCGGACAACATCCGTCAGGTGGATGCACTCTGCGACGAGGTCGAGGATAAGATGGCCCAGCACGGCTACGAGCTTCGCCGTCGTGAGGGTGTGACAAACAGTGGCTGGATCCTCCTCGACTACAACGACATCATCGTGCACATCTTCGACAAGGAGCAGCGTCTCTTCTACGACCTCGAGCGTATCTGGTCGGACGGAAAGAAGATCGTGTCGGTGGACGAGCTGTAAATGCATCATCAGCAGTTTCGCTGGCCAGGATGGGTGTCACTTCGGTGGCATCCATCTGTTTTATACGGGATATGTCAAAAAATTCACGACCATCTGGTCGTGCACTGCTAAGGAGGGACAATGCCTACAGGAATCATCATCAATGTACTATCGGTCGGCATCGGAGGGCTCGTCGGCACGGTGGCCGGTCATAAGCTGAGCCTCGATTTCAAGGAGAATCTGAATATGATCTTCGGTGTCTGTGCCATGACGATGGGCATCGGCAGCATCGTGCTCATGGAAAATATGCCGGCGGTCATCTTTTCCGTGGTGGTCGGGACAGCCATCGGTCTCGCGATTCACTTCGGTGATCTCATCGCGAAGGGCTGCGCCGCGATGGAGGGCGTGGTTTCGAAGCTCCTGCCGAAGAAGGAGTCTGCGATCAGCGAGGAGGAGTTCCGTGCGACGCTGATCACGATCATCGTGCTGTTCTGCGCGAGCGGCACCGGAATCTATGGTTCGATCGTGGCCGGCATGACCGGCGATCAGACGATCCTGATTTCGAAGTCCATCCTCGATCTTTTTACGGCGATGATTTTCGCCTGTCTCCTCGGCCCGGTCGTGTCCTTCATCGCGCTGCCGCAGTTCGTGATTTTCATGCTGCTGTATGCACTCGCAGGCGTGATCTATCCGCTGACGACCCCGGCGATGATCAACGACTTCAAGGCCTGCGGTGGTATCCTGCTGCTGGCGACCGGCTTCCGCATGATCAAGGTGAAGATGTTCCCGACCGCGGATATGATTCCGGAGATGGTGCTCGTGATGCCGATCAGCTGGTTCTGGGTCAATGTTATCATGCCGCTGCTCTGATGGCGCAGCCTCACGATGCCGGCCCCGCTTATGTAAGTGAATACGATTATCCGGTAAAGCTGACCTTCGCGGGTCAGCTTTTTTGATATCCATACGTTCTTCATACATGTGTTAACTACCCGTAATTTGAAGGTTGACAGTGAGACCTCTGATGCTGTATATTGTAAACCGACTCAAAAACGGAGGTTAACTGATGAATACGAAAACGAAGAGTATGGTTTACTGTGGGCTGTTCACGGCGCTGATCGCGGTGGGGGCGTTTATCAAGGTGCCGGTTCCAGTGGTGCCGTTCACGCTTCAGTATCTGTTTACGATGCTGGCGGGGTTGCTGCTGGGCGCGAAGCGTGGGGCGATCGCGGTGCTGGCGTATATGCTGCTGGGACTTGCGGGTCTTCCGATCTTTACGGAGGGCGGCGGACTCTGGTATGTTCTGAAGCCGAGCTTCGGCTACATCATCGGCTTCGTGCTCGGGACCTATGTGACCGGTCGCATCGCGGAGACCATGCCGAAGAAGACGATCCCGCACTACCTGCTCGCGAACCTCGCGGGGCTCGCCATCGTCTATGCCTGTGGCATGAGCTACTACTATGTGATCTGTAATTACGTGATCGACACGCCGATCGCGGTCTGGCCGCTGTTTCTGTACTGCTTCATCCTCGCGGTGCCGGGCGACATCGCACTGAGCTTCCTCGGCGCGGTGATCGCGAAGCGCGTACGTCCGCTGGTGTTCAATGTTTTCGGCCAGGACACCGTCACGGAAGCCGCAACGACAGGGAGGGCGTGAAGATGGAGAGACAGCATACCACCACAGCACCGGCAACAGAAGAGAAGAAGATGGATTTCCTCTCTGCTGCGACTACGACCGCAGCTTCAGAGGAAGTCGGGACAGCCGGGCAGCTATGTGAGGCAGCCGGGGCAGCAGGCGTTGACGCGCAGCCATCTGGCGCCGCGCTGGAGACATTGGACCCGGGCACACTGGCGGACGAGATCATCGCCGGGCGTCGCATCACCCGCGCGGACGATCTCAACTGGTTCCTGCACTGTGATCTCGAGGCGCTCTGCGAGGGTGCGGACCGCATCCGTGCGGCCTGTGTCGGCGATCACGTCGACCTCTGCTCGATCATCAACGCGCGCAGCGGGCGCTGCCCGGAAGACTGCAAGTACTGTGCGCAGTCGGCGCATCATCAAACGAGCTGTGAGGTCTACGATTTCCTGCCGGAGGAGAAGATCCTCGAGGCCTGCCGCATGAACGAGCGGGAGGGCGTACACCGCTTCTCCATCGTGACAGCCGGCAAGGCGCTGACGGGTGCGGAATTCGAGCAGGCGATCCATGCCTACGAAACAATGCACAGGGAGGCTAAAATCGAGCTTTGTGCATCGATGGGATTTCTTACAGCGGAGCAGCTCCATCGCCTCCACAAGGCTGGTGTGACGTCCTATCACCATAATATCGAGACCTCCCGTCGGAATTTCCCGAATATCTGCTCGACGCATACCTACGAGATGAAGATCGAGACCCTGAAGAAGGTGAAGGCCGAGGGCATGTGTGTCTGCTCCGGCGGCATCATCGGCATGGGTGAAAGCTGGGAAGACCGTCTCGACATGGCCATCAGCCTCGCGGAGCTCGGCATTGACTCGATCCCGCTGAACGCGCTGATGCCGATTCCGGGCACGCCGCTCGAGCATCTGCCGCGGCTCACGGAGCCGGAGATCCTCCGGACGATCGCGTTTTTCCGCTATATCAATCCGGAGGCGAACATCCGACTCGCCGCCGGCCGCGCGCTGCTGACGCATGATGGCGAGACCGCCTTCCGCGCCGGTGCCTCGGCGACTATCACCGGCAACATGCTGACCACCGTCGCCTGCGCGACGATCCGGAGTGACCGGAAGATGCTCGCGGAGATGGGGCGCGATGTAACGCCGCCGTGGGAGGTTTCCAATGAGTAAAGCAGTCTTTATCACGGGCACCGGCACCGATGTCGGAAAAACCTATATCACGGGGCTGATCGTGAAGAAGCTCCAGGAGGCCGGGAAGCATCCGGCCTATTATAAGGCGGCGATGAGCGGCAATGCGCGTCGTGCGGACGGGAGCCTCATTCCGGGGGATGCGCTGTTTGTGCAGCAGCTCTCCGGCATCGCGCAGCCGCTCGAGGAGATGTGTCCCTATGTCTATGAGCACGCCTGGTCCCCGCACCTCGCGTCCCGCGTCGAGGGGAACCCGGTCGATCTCCAGGTGGTCCGTCAGGGCTACCTCGAGGTCGCCGCGAAATATGACTATATCACGATGGAGGGGAGTGGCGGCATCCTCTGCCCGCTCTGCGTCGATGAGCGCCGTATCCAGCTCGAGGACGTGCTTCGGGAGCTCGAGCTCGCCAGCATCCTCGTCGCCGACGCCGGCCTCGGCACGATCAACAGCGTCGTGCTGACGGTCGAGTATATGAAGGCGCACGCGCTTCCGCTGAAGGGCATCATCTTCAACCACTACCACGCGGGCGACACGATGGAAGAGGACAATATCGCGATGTGCCGTCAGATGACCGGCCTGCCGGTGCTGGCGACGGTCCGTGACGGGGCAGAGGACATAGACATTGACCCGGAGGTACTGGCGGGGCTTTACGAAGAGATCTGTCTCGTCTGAGGCCAATGCTTCGGTATATACATGAATGGATGGGCCGTCCGCTCGTCGGCAGCAGAAATCGCTGCGACTGGGCGGCTCGTTTTAGGAGGACATAGATGATCTGGTATCCATATGAACAAATGAAAACGATGAAGGCACCGTACAAGATTCTGGACGCAGAGGGCGTCTATCTCTACACGAAGGATCAGAAGCTGATCGATTCGGTGTCCTCCTGGTGGTGCATGATCCACGGCTACAAGCACCCGGAGCTGACCGCGGCGATCAAGGAGCAGGCGGATCACTTCTGCCACGTGATGCTCGGTGGCCTCACGCACGATCCGGTTGAGAAGCTCTCTGCGAAGCTGCAGAAATTTCTGCCGGGCGACCTCGACTACTGCTTTTTCTCGGATTCCGGCAGTGTCGCCGTCGAGGTTTCCCTCAAGATGGCGCTGCAGTACAACACGAACCAGGGCCGGAAGCGTCCGCTGGTGCTGGCCCTCGAGCACGCCTACCATGGCGATACCTTCAAGGCGATGGAGGTCGGCGACGACGAGGACTATCACTTCGCCTTCGACCAGAAGGAGGGCGTGGTGCACATCCCGACGGAGATTCCGGCGCTCGAGGAGGCGTTTGCGAAGTACCACGACCGACTGAACTGCTTCATCGTGGAGCCACTCCTGCAGGGCGCGGGCGGCATGCGCATGTATGACATTGCCTTCCTCGAGCGTGCGCGTGCGCTCTGTGACCAGTACGACGTGCTGCTGATCTTCGACGAGGTGGCGACCGGCTTCGGTCGGACGGGCCATCGCTTCGTCGCGGATCTCGTGCTCCCGGACATCCTCGTGCTGGGCAAGGCGCTTACCGGCGGCTACATCGGCCACGCCGTGACCGTCGCGAATCACAAGGTCTACCGGGCGTTTTACAGTGACGACGACCGGAAGGCACTGATGCACGGTCCGACCTTTATGGGCAATGCACTCGCCTGTGCGGTGGCACTGAAGGGAATCGAAATCTTCGAGCGGGAGGACTACATGGCGAAGATCCAGCGCATCGAGGAGATCTCACGTCGTGAGATGGCGGAGTTCACGGATCCGCGCATCCGCGATGTACGGATCATGGGCGGCTGCACCTGCGTCGAGGTCTACGATTCAGCGGATCTCGAGGGCTTCCAGCAGTTCGCCTACGAGCGCGGCGTGTTCAGCCGGCCGTTCCTCAAGTATATGTACTCGATGGTCCCGTACGTCATCGAAGAAGAGGAGCTCGTGAAGATCTTCGACGTCATGACGGCGTGGTTCCGGAGATAAAGCGCTGACAGTTCAGACATGGGCCCCGGAGGGGAGGCATCGGAGACACAGTACTCCGGAGCCCATGAATGCCCATTTCTGAGTACAGATGTTTCTGATTTATCTTGCAATGAACGCCTGTTCGTGGTATTATGGAACTAACATAAAATGAAAAGGAGTATACCATGGGCAGACATAAGAAGCAGCCAGATCCGAATCATATGACGCCGAAGCAGCAGGCCGTGTTTGACTATATCAAGCAGTGCGTGCTGGAGCGGAACTATCCGCCATCCGTACGTGATATCTGTGCGGCGGTCGGACTCAAGTCTACATCCAGTGTATTTACGTATATTAACGACCTCGAGACGATGGGCCTCATCAAGAAGGACCCGGCGCATCCACGTGCGCTGATGATCACAGAGAAGGAGTTCCGTCAGGATACGATGCGTGATTCCTTCGCGGAGCGTGCGGCGAGTGCGATGGTGACCTCCTCCGAGCGGGAGATTGCGGAGATTCCGCTGGTCGGTACGGTAGCCGCGGGTTTACCGCTGCTTGCGGAGGAGAACATCACGGATTACTATCCGATGCCGGTCGATATGCTGCCGAACAAGAAGGTTTTCATGCTCACCGTGAAGGGTGATTCCATGATCAACTGCGGTATCCTCAGCGGTGACCGTGTGATCGTAGAGCAGCAGAACACCTGCGAGAACGGCGAGATCATCGTGGCGCTGGTCGACGACAGTGCGACCGTGAAGCGTTTCTATAAGGAGAAGGGCCACATCCGCCTTCAGCCGGAAAACGATACCATGGACCCGATTATCGTTCCGGACTGCCAGATCCTCGGAAAGGTCATCGGCCTCGTACGACTCGGCATGAAGTAAATAGAACGAAGCATTAAGTGGCAGACTCCATCACGGAGCCTGCCACTTTTTTCAGGGTAACAGTTCAGTTGACTAAAAACAGTCCTCTTAGCTTAAGAGTATTGATAAATTTTCAAAAAGATCATAAAATAGTAGTAGGGAAAAACCTACATTCCCTACTACTGTAAATAGGAGGTATGCTTATGGTTGCAGCTACATTTATTGACAATGCAAAGGTTATGGCAAAAGGTCAGGTTACAATTCCGAAGGATGTTAGAGAAATTCTTGGTGTTTCGAGCGGTGATAGAATTACCTTTGTTGTAGAAAACGGAAGTGTTCGCGTCATTAATTCGGCAATATATGCCATGCAGATGTTACAGGCACAAATGGATGGAGAAGCGGAGGCTGCAGGTATCACATCTGATGAAGATGTCATGAACTTGGTAAAAGAAGTTCGTGCGGAAAGCGAGGCATGATGAGAGTACTCATTGATACCAATATTCTTATTTCTGCAGCTTTAAGCTATAAAGGGACACCATTTGCAGCCTTTAAAAAGGCTGTTACTTATCCAAATCATGGATTGATTTGCGAGCAGAACATTGATGAAATGAGACGCATTTTTAATCGAAAGTTTCCGAAAAGGATAGACGCATTAGAAAAATTTTTATCACTGGCTTTAATGACCTTGGAAATGGTTCCAACACCGATGGAAGAATATGATTCAGAAATACAGGTAAGAGACGTCAATGATCGGCCGATTTTGCGTGCGGCTTTGAATGCGAAGGCAGATATCCTTCTTACTGGTGATAAAGACTTCTTGGAGTCAGGGTTGGAAAATCCCAAAATCATGACAGCAATAGATTTTGTTCAGTCTGATTTTTTGTAGCGTGTTGCTTTATGCAGCACGCTTTTATCTAAGAAGGATCACTTTTTTTACTTTTGACCCCCTTGTTTACTTTTTTTTACTACTCGTCATCGGAGCGCAGATGGACCTTGTTACGGGCGCTGCGTCGACGTTCATCCTCGAGCGCGGCGTAGTGCTTTTTCGTGGTGTTGACGTCGTTATGGCCGAGGACATCTGCGACGAGGTAGATATCGCCGGTTTCCTTATAGAGGTTCGTGCCATAGGTGGAGCGCAGCTTATGCGGTGTGATATGCTTCGTCGGGGTGACGGTTTTCGCATATTTCTTTACCATATACTGGACGGAGCGTACGCTCATGCGCTGCATGCGAAGGGAGAGGAAGAGGGCGTCCTCATGGCCCGGCTCCGTGGTCTGGTGCTTCCGCCACTCGACATACGGACGGAGTGCATTTTCGACTTCGTCGCCGAAATAGACGGTGACCTCCTTGCCGCCCTTACGATGGATGTGAATACCATCGTTATTAAAGTCCACGTCGTTTATATTCAGACCGACGCACTCCGATACACGGATGCCGGTGCCGAGCATCAGCATCATCATAGCCTCATCACGAAGCTCGGTCTTATCGTGGAAGGCCTGCTGGTGGCGGGTGAGCTTTTCACCGTTTTCAACCTCATCGAGGAGATCGGCGACCTC
>ERZ1026864.905-NODE-905-length-15872-cov-7.377063_pt1 | contig 15872 bp, 24 predicted proteins | sample MGYA00380162_ERZ1026864 | MGnify/ENA primary metagenome ERZ1026864 (study PRJEB33269, sample SAMEA4719798) | human gut metagenome | biome: human-associated habitat; feature: organic feature; material: feces | place: Cameroon | collected 2013-10 ... | reverse complement strand
TTATCGAAGCTCATTTACACATGGGTAGAATGCAGGGGTATATTATGCTTATGTATGACGTTGATTTTGATAAGGCATGTAGTTTACAGGATGTATTAAGTAGGGAGGTATTAAAATGAATAATTATTTGTGGACAACAACAAAAGGTTTTATATTAGAAATCTATTGTATCAGACAAACAGTAATGGGTGATTTTGCTTGTTATTCTTTTAATGAAGAATGGCAAAGAGCGAAAATAAGAGAAAGTGATAAAGGCAAATTTATCGAAGTAAGGCAACATGGAAAATATTACGGGAGGTGTTATCTGTAATGGGATTTAGTATGATTTTTGCAGGCCTGTCAATAGCAGGCCTTGCAATAATAATTTTATGGTTAGCTAATTTGATAGTAACTCTTTTGATAGGTGGTGAAGATGGTGATTGGTAAGTCAGTTTCAAGCATAAGAAGCGGCGATATGGTGATAGAATTTGATATACCTATAGCACTGATAGGTGTAGATGAAGAGAGTGTCTATTTTATTGATTGCTCCCGTGAAATACAAGGGTTGCCTTATGTTCATGTTTTCTCAAAAGAGTGGGCATTTAAAAACGCAGTTACGGGTAAATGGTTTGCTTTTGAATGCGAGGCACTTTAGAACATCCGTTCGATATCGTAAAATGCACGAAGTTAGTTATATTTAACTATCATGCAAAAATAGCCAAAAATTTATTTAAAAACTGTTGACATTTTAAGCAAGAAGTGATATAATTAATAATGCAAAAGAGAACTGACAAGCTCTTTGCTTTTCCTCCTTTCTTATTCATAGATAGGCTGACAGGTAGGTTACGGAAACACTTCCGACGGGTTCGATTCCCGACCTGTCAATTCGTCGACGGACGTTAAACGAGCATAAACATACACAAAAGGAGGCCAACAACATGGCAAGAAAAAGAATGGTTACACGTACTATTACGTGTACCGAAGCTACAGCGAGAGTATATGACATTTCAAAGGATGAAATTAAGAATGTTAAGTACAAGTTGCCCGGCAGACTTCCGGCAGACGACGCACTGAAAGTAATCGAAAAGGAACACAAAGAAATTCGGCCATTGAAAGTCGAAGAAGTTGTGTTTAATGAAGAACTTTATGGATTGGAAGAATCCAAGTTTTTAGAGCTTGCGGAGATTCTTCCAGCTAGAGCAAAAGCTCAGGCAGAATAATTTAACTAGTTAATCGAATTTGTTTTATGTCACAAAAAACGATACAACACAAGAAAGGAATTAAACTATGATTACAATTACAAACACAACAAAAGAATTCACACAAGTAGAAAAGTACCTTATGACTACAGCCCCAACCATTAAGACAGTAAAAACACTGACAGACGGTGACGTTATTAATGTAGCTGGATATCTGGAATTTGTAGATGAAAAAGAAGATGGAGAAACAGCGGAACTAATGTCCCTCATTATGACAGACAATACTGTTTACAGCACTCAGTCCGTTACTTTCAAACGTTCCATTAAGAATATTGAAGCAATCATGCCGTTTCCGTTCCCTGTAAAGAAAATCAGTGGACAGTCAAAAGCGGGCCGTAATTACGTTGATTGCGTACTTGACATTGACAGCTTATAAGACGCATTAAGTAAATAAACAGAAAGGCGCTCACGACATATAGTGAGCGTCATACTTTCTTTTTATGGAGGAGGTGATTAAAAAATGTGCTTTGACGAATTGTTTGAGAGAAAATGTGAAGTAAAAGTGTGTGATATAATACAGTTATTTCTAGCAGGTTATGACGATAAGATTTATTTGAATTTATCAGATACTAACGAAAACTATATTTTATCCAATGAACGTATAATATCGCCTAAGTGGATTCCATATTATGAATGTAATATTCTTTATTTTTTAGATGATTGTGGTTTTTTAACCTTGGTAATAAAGGAAGTTGAAGAGGTGTAGTATGGCAAAAAAGCTAACAGCATACGAGCGTGAACGTAATCGAATTAAACGTCTTGAGCGCAAGTTGAAGAAGCAGGGCGCTCAGTATGTTCCAACAAACATTCCTACTTTGCGTCAGATTAAAGCTAAAGGTTTTACAGGAAAGTCATTAAGAGCCTATGTTAACAAGCTAAAAAAGATTGACATAGAATCTCTAAAAGCTGAAGCATATATCCCTCACGAAGAAGATATATCATTCAACAACTTTGATGATGAATTTCTGGCAAAGTATGGTTCATTCACACCAGAAGAGGAAGATTTATTTTATGGTTTCCAAAACGCTTCAGATGAACAAATCGAACAGGAGCGCAAGCGTAAAGAAGCAGAGTACCAAAGAGCAACAAATGATTTGTTAGCTTCGTTGAAACAGCCTGTCGAAGTAGACAGGTCAAGAAGAAGAGAAGCGATAAACTATTCAAAGAATATGCAATCTTTCATAATTAACCTTGTAAATGAAGTAGGTGCTTTAGAAGTAGGTCGCAGGCTTGTTGAAGCAGCAAGAAGCGTTGACGACATAAATGTTATTATATCAGCAGTATTGTGGGGTTCATCAGTTGCAGTTGTAAATCAAGCAACTGACGAATTGCTTGCGATAATTAATGGCGCGCCATTGTCTTTTGAAGAAAAAGTACAAGCTGAATTTATGAATGAGGCAGAAAACGGGTGGTGATAGCATGTCGAGGCCTAAAAAAGTAAAGTATCTGGTAGGTGACTTTGAAACGACAGTCTATGAGGGCCAGAAAAATACAGAGGTTTGGGCCTCTGCCATAGTAGAAATGTTTACCGAAGATGTTTCTATATTGAATTCAATAGATGAAACATGGAAATATTTAATTGATTTAAAATCTAATCTTATAGTTTATTTTCACAATCTAAAGTTTGACGGCAATTTTTGGATATCATTTTTTATGAATAAATTGCACCTAAAACAAGCATATACTGGCGACGGAGTTAATTCATGTGAATGGCTTAAAGATAAACAAATGTATAACAATACTTTCAAGTATACTATTTCAGAATTGGGTCAATGGTATAGTATTAAAGTTAAAGTGAACGACAAGATTGTAGAATTTCGTGATTCGTTGAAACTTTTGCCGTTTTCAGTTAAAGAAATAGGAAAAGCATTTAAAACAAAGCACCAGAAACTCGATATGGAATACACGGGTTTTCGTTATGCAGGCTGTGAAATTAAACCACATGAAAAAAAGTACATAGCTAACGATGTTCTTGTTGTTAAGGAAGCACTAGAAATAGTTTTCCAAGAGGGGCATAATAGACTTACTATAGGGAGTTGTTGCCTTGCTGAATACAAGCAGATAGTTGGTGAAGATGATTGGAAAAGAAGATTCCCAGACGTTACGCAACTTGAGTTAGATTCAGAATTATATGGCAAATCCAATGTAGACGCTTACATTAGAAAGTCATATAGAGGTGGTTGGTGCTATCTCGTAAAGGGTAAAGAAAACAAGATTTATACCAACGGAACGACCGCAGATGTAAACTCACTGTACCCGTCCATGATGCATTCAATGAGTGGCAACAGGTATCCAGTAGGTAAACCTATGTTTTGGTCTGGTAACTATATTCCAGACAAGGCATTACAAAGTAATATGTATTTCTTTATAAGAATAAAGACAAAGTTTTACTTGAAAAGTGGAAAGTTGCCGTTCATTCAGATTAAGGGAAACATGTTATACAAGGGAACAGAGTCTTTGCAATCGTCAGATGTGTTTGACAAAAATACAGGAAAGTATTATGATAAGTACATCGATATTGATGGTAAAACATGTGATACAAGAGTAGAATTAACATTGACCATGACAGACTACTATCTGATTCTTGAACATTACGAATTAGTTGACTTTGAAATTCTTGACGGGTGTTACTTTTATTCAGAAGTAGGTATTTTTGATGAATATATTGATAAATATGCGAGGATAAAGATGAATAGTAAAGGGGGAAGACGTACATTAGCAAAACTTTTCCTAAATAATTTATACGGTAAAATGGCATCTTCTACAGACTCGTCATTTAAATTGGCATACATTAAAGACGATAATTCAATAGGTTTTATCAACATAACAGCTAAGGATAAAGAAGCAGGTTATATCCCTGTTGGTTCAGCTATTACAAGTTATGCCAGAAACTTTACGATAAGAGCCGCCCAAGCAAATTATCACGGTGTAGATAAAAAAGGCTTTATTTATGCTGATACTGATAGCATTCATTGTGACTTATCGCCAGAAGAGATTACAGGAATTAAAGTGCATGAAACAGATTTTTGTGCATGGAAACTTGAGTCTTGTTGGGATAAAGCTATTTTTGCAAGACAGAAAACATATATTGAACACGTTACCCAAGAAGATTTGCAGAAGATAGAAGAACAATACAACAACATTAAGTGTGCAGGTATGCCACAAAGATGTAAAGACTTGTTTGAATTGTCAATGTCTGGTAAAGCTGTTTACGAAGATTATAAAGAAAATACGCCTGTAAACAGATTCCTATTTAATCAAGTTACGCATGAGCCTATTATAAGAACTTTTGACGATTTCAAGGTTGGATTAAATGTCCCAGGAAAATTAATTCCAAAAAGAATAGATGGAGGTGTTTTACTTGTTGAATCAACGTATCAAATGCGGTAAATCTGATAGTCAAATTAGAAAAGACATTTATAGTATGTTAGATGAAGATTATAACGAATATATAAGAGTCTATGACGCAAAGCAAGCCTTACTTGCTATTAAGCGTGTAATAAGAATGAATAAGTTAGAGAATGCATTAAAAATACTTATGAATTCGCGGACGTACTATGAAGCTGATTTATTTTACAAGGTGTTCGTCGAAAAATATATTAATGTTTTAAGGAGTGAATTATATGAAAAAGATTAAAGTATTACCAAAGAATCACGGATATTTTAATTCAGTATTGCCAGAAAAATACGCTCTAGGAGATTGGATTGATTTAAAAGCTGGTAAAACAGTTCGCATTAAAAGAGGTGAATATGTTAACATTCCGTTAGGTGTTGCAATGAAACTTCCAAAAGGATATGAAGCCCATGTTTTACCGCGTTCATCAACTTTCAGAAAATATCATATTTTAATGACTAACAGTACGGGTATCATTGATAACTCATATTGTGGTAGAAACGACGAATGGTGTTTCCCTGCGTATGCTGTTGAAGATACAGTTATAACAAGAGGTGATAGAATAGCACAATTTAGGATTGTTAAAAATCAGTCAGAAGTTGAACTTGTTGAAGTAGAAGATTTAACAGAGCCAGACAGAAACGGTTTAGGCTCAAGCGGGGTGATATAATGCAAAGAATAGTTTACGGAATGTCTGATGATGAAACAAAAAAGTTTACGCTTGAATGGTATACTATATGTAGGAACATTAGAAAAGCTAAGAAAGAACCTTATTTTAAAAATAGAAAAAGTTCACAGGGTGTTAATTATACATATAAAAGGTAAGAGGTGATAAGGTGAATGTCCCCATGTAAAGACTGCAAAGAAAGATGTTTAAATTGTCACTCAGCTTGTGAAGATTATTTAAAATACAGAAATGAAATAATGAAATCTTCTGTCTGTAAGTATAATGACTCTAATCACATGGCATATGTAAGTGAAGCATGTAGGAGAATGAAGAAAAGGAGATAAAAATGAGCTTATATGATTTAGTTAGAACTTTAGATCCAAGTACATCTGTAACATTATATACTAGAATTCAAGTATGTGGGCATGCGTTAGTTACGCTGCATTCAGACCCTCTTAATGTAAACGAATTGAGACGTATGTGTAGGCCTAGTAATAATGAACCAGATGTAAATATACACACGTTAAAGGCTAATGGCGATAGTATATATGTTGGAGTGAATTTTATAAATGAATGATACACTTAATTTATTTTTTGGACTAGTTATAGCATCCGCTATATTCGCTAGGCTTTTCAACAATTTTGTTCTTTTTTTAATAATGTGTGTTTATTCACTGCTTTTGTGCTTAGCTTTATAAAATAAGGGGTCAAATAATGACCCCTTTTATGTTTCACATGAAACATTTACATAATAAGCAGGGTTGGAAATGTTGCTGTAAACTGAGGCATAAAAAATTGATGTGAACCGCTCAAAACTACATAACCACCTGCTCCCTTATATGCCAGCGGACACATTTCAAGTCGTCCGTTTCTTAATCTAAGAACCATCCAGCCATTAATATCTTCGCCATTTACACCCATTGGAACAGAAATAGCAACCGGACTTTCTCGGTTCGCATAATTATTTGACAGTCCTATATCCTTAGTAATAGCAGGTGTATCACCGTTTAAATAAAAATTATCAGCGAGAGTAACACGTTCAAAAAAGTTTGATGTACTTTTCATTGTGATTTTATCCCCCGCCCACTCTGTTTCAAAGCCGAGATTTCTATTTGCATTAATCTGAGGGTCTGCTCCACACAACAGTTGATAAATAACAGATGCTAACATTTGATAGCCAAACTGGTTTGGGTGTATTCCGTCACCGCTCAACGTATCATTAATATTCCATAAGTATATATTAGCCATCCACATAGTAACACCTGTCAAATTGGATGCACTCTGCATGATTTCCCAAACGTCATGACGTTTTGACCTTGTAATTTGTGCGTCTGTTCCTGTATTTGCGGCAATCACATAGATAACAGCGTTAGGGAAATTTTGTTTTGCATAATTTACACACTCAACTACTGCTTTAAACAAATTAGCTGTGTCTAAGTACCCATCATTATGTCCGCCCTCTATCAGAATGATATGTGCATCGTCATGGCCGTCATTTTTTGCCTTAGCAAGCTGGTTCAAAAAGCCTTTATCTAAAGCAAGAAAACCAGCGTTACTCTGACAATAGTTGTAAATTATGCTACCAGATGCATATTCTCCTAACCTTGTAGGCCATGAGTTTTCTAAGTGTTCACTACCATCATAAACACCTCTGCCGAAGCTGTCACCGATACAAAGAATTTTGCAGTTTCTAAAATTCTTCCTGTTCTCCAAAAGCATATTTACATTGCCACTCAATTCCCCAAAAATTTTCTGATTTATCAATCTGTCAAGTGTGCCATCAGCCACCATTTCGTCTAGTTTATTATTGACCATATGTTGCCAATCTTTTGAATCAAAATAGGTATTAACGTATTCAACAAGTTCATTGACTGTAATGCCCATGACATTAAGTTTTTCAATTACTTTATTTAGTAATTCATAGTAGCTTAATTCGTCGCCGTATACCTGAGGTAAAACAGGCAAAGTGTTATTACACCATTCCCTAAAATTTCTAGCTTTAAAGCTCATAAAAATATCACTCCCATATATCCCAAATCTGCATAAATAAATCTTCCAGCTCACGTATCAGCATAGCGTCAACATTTTTCATCTTTTCGATATACTCATTCACCATGCTAATATATGTTATAGTTCCCTCTTTGCCACACCTGTGTTCCAAGTACTCTTCTGTACTCTTTGCATTTGTGTTGATATTTCCTGTACTATTGCTAGTACTATTTGTGCTACTATTTAAAGCCTGTGTGCTGTCACTTATAGAAGCATCGGTCATGTATGCATTAGCCTCTAAATCCTCTAAACTTCCCTGTGGTGTGTCACTGTGTCTAATTTTTGAATTTGCGTTTGTGGTTGTAGTTGTTTGTGAGCTAGCTGTAATATCTGTGTTATCATTGACTTTTGTATCTGTATTTCTGCCTGTATTATGTTCAACATTCATATCAACATTTTCTATTACAGGGATATCAATATTAATGGCTTTATAAAGCTTGTTGTAATAAGGCATAATTACGGATAACTTTGCATCAAGTCTTAACTGCCATAGCCCAAACGTTTCAGCACCTATCTCTCTTGTGTAGAAATGTTTCAATATTTTTGTTTCAAGTACAGGCCTATAACTTTCATCGAAGATATCAAACGGGGGAAAAATCCTGTTTCTAGACTTTTCGATAACCTCATTGACATTGCTGTAACCAACTGATTTGTCAAGACCTGCTAGTGATTCACAGATATATCTAACTTGTGTGGTGTATCTGCTCATTTAATCACCTAACCTTTCATCAATTAACGTTGTGTCAACTGCATAAGATATTTCTTTATTAGGCTCGTCACCATTGTCAAATATCCATGTGACGTTTAATCCGAATCTTTCGCTTATCTGTTGACTGGCATAATCACGTGCCATAGTTCTTGAACGCCTGTTCGCCAGTGCATCCGCATTAGCTGTATCAACTTCTGACTCAACAAGTCGCTCTTTTTTCTGCACGGAAATAGATGTTATACCAAGCAATGCATTTCCTCTGTTGTAAAGTGTTTGCTGTAATTCCATCAACTGAGGCGCAACAAGCGGGGCGCCAAGCTGTAGCGCCTTAAGGTCTTTAAGTGACATGTTATCGCCAAGCGCTACATACGGATTGTCAGCGTCAACGGCTGCGATAAGGTTTTTAAACGTTAATCTTTCATTCTCTGAGCATTGGATAATGACAGGTGTTTTCTGCGCTGTACAATTAGTATCTATTGTTCCATCAATTCTCCACAACCTATATGCCAATTCTATGTAACTGTTGAACATATTTGTTCTAAGCATATTATCCCATATTATTACAAATTCGTCTTTATTTAGTTCTCGCTGATAGCCTGTCCAAGGATTCCAAACAAGTATTCTAGTAGGATTTCCATAACAATCATATGTACCTAAGCATGTATACTGCATACACGCATACTCTTCTGCCTCATCATCGTAAAAGAATGCAACAGAACCAAGTTTAAATAGTTTTAACGCTAGCCACCTTGAATCAATTTCAGTTGGTAACCCCTCTACCCGATAAGAAGCAACAGCGTTGCTAGCGAATTTCATCAACCAACTATTGTATTCGATACCAGAAGATGAAACTTTTTGAAAAAAACGTCTTTTACTTCTACTTCTGCCCATTTAATCACCGCCTTTAATTGTTATTAGCTGAGTAGTTACCGAAGCTTGTTTTCCAGAATGTTACACCTTTTTTGAATACATTCATAATCAATTCTTCGGCATCCGATGGAATAGCGCCAGTCACGGTTACGGTTGAGCATTTTACAAAATTCCAAGACGGTCTTGTTGCAATGTTTGGCACTTTTAATCTACAAACTTTATAGCCAAACATACTAAAATAATTGTCTGCAATTCTAGCGTATTCTTCTCTTACCTGCCGTACCTGTACAAACGTGTCTAAAATCTGCTGTGACCATAAAACAGAACCGCCAGATGAGCCGCTTAATTTTGACGTGTCATGCGTTTCCTTAAAATAGTCTGAAGCTGTACTCACTGCACTACTTACTGCGCTAACACCTGCTATGCCTGCACCAAGTAAAGGAATACCGCCACCTGCATCAATAGCCGCACCTAGTCCAACACCTGCGCCTAATGTTCTACTTCCTGTACCAAGAAGTCTCGGCAACCAGTGTGCCAGTGTCCCTCCAACCTCACCAACACCATATGACGCAATCTCGGCTTGATATGCGTCATAAATGAAAGAACCTTTAATTCCATAATTAAGCGTGTACCCCTCTGTTTTGTTTATTCCAGCTGTAATTTTATAATTTGTCGGAATGCACATTACCTGTGGTGTTACACTTTGATTACCGGAAAAAGTTAAAATTCTATGCTCTGTATCAGTAAACAGTTCGGGATGTAAAACCATCTTATCACCTGTAGGTGAATATACAACATAGTCAACGAATGGTGAAGAATAAAGTCTGTTGTTTACAGGCGTATAGTTACCGAATTTTGTTGGTAAAGATGGAAGTTCTCTTGATGTTTGTACTCTTGAATCTGTTCCAGATGGTGCGAAAATTTTTGGTATAGTAAATACCTGTATGATAGTTGACTGATAACCTGCTGAGATTACATTGTTCAAAAACGTTAATAAGTCGTCGCTGTTTTCTGTCGTGCCAATTTTAGAACCCTGAAAAATACCGCTCAAAACAGGCTTATCAAACCATGTTGGTTGATTAGCTATACCATTTAATTGTGTATCACTGATACAGATTTCTACACCGTAAACGTACTGTTTTGAAAACTCTGTCAACTGTTCTTCAATGGCTGTAATCATTTCACCAGTTGGCACATCCTCATTTAAAGTGTGCGCACCAATACTATCGTCAGTAACGTGTTCACGCTCGACAAAACATTGACCAACTGTGCAGTCTAAAAACCATGTTTGAAAAAGGTCAATCGTGAATCTCACTTCACAAGTGTTATTAGAAACATATTCTATACTATTGATGAAAGCATAGAACCATTTGTTTCCAAATGCTGTGTTCTGAAACATTAAATAATTGCACTGATATACATCATCCGCTTTACAAAAGAGTCGGAACGTGCCTTTATTGACACGCCCGTAACTCTGTTTAGTGAATGACTTAACAATTTTATCAGACATATACTTATACTGTGCATTTTTAGTTGCAAAATACTTTACATTGTCGTAACTTTTATCACATTCAACATTAGCAAGCAGGCATATGTCTGTGTCTGGTGCGATATAACTCATTAAGTCACCACCTTATTTAAGAAATTGTAATAGTTACCTCAGCAGATCCAATAGTACCGATGCTAGCTTTTGCTTTTAATGTACCTGATGTTTCTGCCTTCCAAACACCATTAGAAGCAATAGTACCTGTAGCTGTACCACCTGTTTTTGTCCATTTAACTGATTCTGCACCGCCTGTTACGGTGGAAACTGTTGCTGTAAGAATACCTGTTGCTGTGCCATCCTTACCTAATTTACCCGTAACAGCTGTTGAAGATGGTGTAATTGTAGTGTTGTCTGCCGTCTGCACTGGTAAGGATTCTGAAGGAATGCAACATACAACATTTGCGAATGGTGAAACAGCGTAAGTCTGCCACATGTGCAAGAAATAGTTGTGGTCGAGAGATACAGGGTTTGGCATATCTCGCATTTCAAAAACATTGTCGTAAATCTGTACAAAATCTTCGTCAAGAATTACACCTGCAATGTTATCAAGGAAAGCCATATCGTCAGCGGATGGTTCTTCATATGTAGGGTCATTTGCAAAAATCTTGTTGAGTCTTTCAACGTCCAGTGTACCAAGCGAATCAATTAGGATTCTTCTGTTCAAATAATCTGCGTAAGGAAGATTAAAAGCACCCGCAAGAACATTTGTGTCAATGTTAGCATCGTAATTGGTGTTGATAAGAATAACTTTTCTGTCATTTTCTGTAAATGTTTTAACACCTGCAATGGAAAGCTTGTCTGTCATAAATGACATGTCATTTGAAGCTTTTCTAAGCTGTGTCGCTGCTTCGAGATAACGGCCACCTGTAAATGTGTAGTAAGTAAGTTTACCTTTGATAATGTGCTGTCCAATAATGTATTTTGTAATGTTAAATTCGTCATAAGCGGCCGCACTGTAAACAGACTGAATAATACCGCTTACAAGTTCATCCATACCTGCCCAAGAATTGAATGCATTTTTCTGCATAGCACGATTCACAGTCACAGGGTAAGTCAGCTGGGAATTCATAACATAGAACGCAACTCTTACATCATTGTCAAATCTCTTAAATGTGTTTCCTGCGCCGTTATCTGTACCTCTTACCTCTTCATACTGATATACGTTTGCAATGTTTACAAAGATATCCTCAATGGTTTCGCCTGTGTCAACAACACCTTTTTTCAGCGTTCTGAGCGGATTGGTATACATTCTGCTGGCAATTCGTGCAAAAGCAATTCTGTTTACAAGAGTATTGATAAACTCATTCATAAGTGCAGGGTTATTCATCAAGATTGCGCCAATACCTCTCAGCGAGTCTGCGTCTGGTGTTACATATGGAACATTCTCACGATAGTTGTTTGATGCACTGTTTCTAATAGCATTAACAACGTCAGCTGAAATATTCGTGTTCGTTGTTATTCTCGGTTTTGTTGGCATAAAAATCACTCCTTATTATCTCCGTATAAAACAGAATCAATAGTTAACTTTTTCATTTCATCTTCGGGGTCTGGTTCTGGTGGTGTTGCTGGTGTTGACTGAGGTGGACCACCCTCTTTAAACCTTGTGGTATAACGTTCACGCCATTCCTTGTCGTTATCAACGTATCTCTGATGCCAATCTTCACCGTCCTCGATACCATCATCGTTGATTGTTTCCAAAATAGCAATAGCATCATCATCTGTTCTGTCACCGACAAAAGCAATTAAAGCATCCTTCGTTGACTGTTTCATTTTATCACCTCTTTCTAAGTCTAGGATACATCCATATAGGCATTCTGCGCCTTATTCCTTTACCAGTTGGTAATGACGGATTAAATCCTTGTAACAGATTAAAGTAGTATCTGGCATACTCAGCACGTTTTTCAATAGTTGCTGATGGGTCAGCAGGTCTTTCATAACAGTACAAAAAGCATTTTGCCATGTGTCCAACATCGTCTGTTGCTGTACAAAAAGCGTCCATTGTTTGATAAGTTCTGAATTCTGTTGGCACCGACGGAAAGTTAGGATACCACTCCTGCGGATTGTTATGACGTTCATCATCCAACCGCTGACATTGCCCGTATCCATTATCATCCAAATTCGTTTTCCAATCTGGGTAATTCTGATTTAAGTATGGTATGATTGTTTCAATCGCAGGCGTCCATTGCACAAGACCGTAACCTCTTTCATCTTCTGCAACCCCTTTTTCATATAAGTCTGCACTGATAAAAGATTCCATTGTAGCATTACCAAGCAATGCACAAACGCCATTTAACGACCAACCTTTTGTCAATAAGTAACTCGCTACACAATATGCATTGTTTGTAGATTTCTCAGATGTGTAACTGTCAAGCCAGTTTGGAATTGATTGCCAGTGCAAGTTAGTAGGGTCTGGTATAGCGCCAGTATCAACGTCTGCATAGATGAATCCTTGTAAATAGCCATTCATCCAATCGGGACAATATCCATTACTCTTTTTTGCTTTTTCTGTCCAAAAATACTTGCCGGATGACCATCCGCTATTTGAAGTTACGATTCCATCAGATGTTATCTGTTCAACAACTGAAACATGACCTGCACCGCCACTATTGTATCCGTAACAAGCAATAGCACCAAGTTTTGGTTCTTTTCCTTTTGAAAAACCTGTAGTACGCGAATACCAGTTTGTGGCGTTTGACGTTGATAAACCAGACGGATAACTTCCATTAATCTCGTAAAACCTTCCCCAAGCATACCATGTACAGTTGCCGCCTGTTTGCTGAGGCCCTAAATTAGCTTGATAAAATGGGTTATCACTGTACCAGTATTTAGAACCTTGCATTCCCGCTGATGAAAGTCTAGGTGTAAAAGCCATTAGCTATCACCACCCAACAAAGACTCCCACATTTTTGCGCCACACGACGAATCATTATGGCCATTTGTGCCACACTCAACCCCGTAAGCTCGCAACATGCTTTGATACGAATTTATTGCATAAATAGTATTACTTCCTGCGTTGCCATCTATTGAGAGAGGTTTTCCATTTTGGCCAATAAAGCCCTGAGAACGTAAGATTGCTTGTAGTGCGTATACGTGTGTACCTTTTGAATTAAGAATTACTGTTTTCATGATAACACCTCTTTTTTAAGCCGGAGAAATATAATGTGAAGAAAGAGATATTTCAAACCAAAATAAATTATTTTTAACAATCGCTGAAGATACAGTTTTTTGTGAAGCATTACAACACACAAAAACCACTGTTTTTAACGTTTCGTTTTCACGTATTTTTACTATTAAAATAGAACCAACAGGTATTTCACGACTAAATAAAGAACTGATTGGAAAAAAATAACCTGGAGTTGTATCTACTGTTCCTGCACGTATAAAAACAAATTTGCCATCAGTTTCCTTAATACACTGAATATTATCTTCCAGTAAAGCTTTCCTTAACTCATCTGTCATTTATTTACCTATACCTCCGTTTCCAATAGCGTCTGTAAGTTTCTGTAGTGCTATCGTGTTGTTGTTTAATGCTATCGTTACTTCTTTCATTTCCTGCTGATGCTGTAAGTTAAGTTTGTCAATATCTTCCCTATTTCGGTCTGACATATACTTGACATACCAAGCCATAGCTACAGCGCCAACAATAGGAAAACCTAATGTACCAACCGCTTGCAAAATAGTGTTCACATCCATTTTTTTCACCACCTTTTCATCTAAAATATTATACACTACATATTGCGTTTTGTCAAGATATGTGATACAATATATAGAGAAAGAGGGTGAAGTACACAATGAGTAAATACTATGACGGAACAAAACTGCTAAGTATGCTTGACATAAACGGAAACAAGCCAGAAATTTATATGGTTACAACAAACAGAACAGGCGGAAAGACAACATACTTTAGCAGACTGCTTGTAAACAGATTCTTAAAACGAGGGGAAAAATTCGCACTAGTTTACAGATATAATTATGAACTTGATGAAATAGCTGACAAATTCTTTAAAGATATAGGTTCTCTATTCTTTAGAGGATATGAAATGACAAGCAAAAGGCGTGCATCTGGAATTTTTCATGAGCTTTATCTAAATGAAGAACCATGTGGTTACGCTTTTTCACTTAATAATGCAGACGCCTTAAAGAGATATAGCCACCTTTTTTCTGATGTTCAGCAAATGATGTTTGACGAATTCCAGAGTGAAACAAACCATTATTGCACAGATGAAATCAAGAAGTTTTTAAGCGTTCATACAAGTGTTGCGAGAGGGCAAGGTAAACAGATTCGTTATGTACCAGTTTTCATGTGTGGCAATACAGTATCAATAATTAACCCTTATTATACAGCTATGGGTATATCTGCCAGACTAAAAGAAGATACTAATTTTTTGAGAGGTGATGGTTTTGTGTTAGAACAGGGGTTTATTAATACAGCATCTATAGCGCAAAAGCAAAGTGGATTCAATAAAGCTTTTGCTAGTGACAAATATGTTGCATATTCTAGCCAGTGTGTGTATCTCAACGATAGCAAGGCATTTATAGATAAGCCGACGGGCAGAGGGAGATATGTGTTCACACTTAAATACAAAGACCATATGTTTGGTATTAAAGAATATGCTGACTCTGGCATTATATTCTGTGATGATAAGCCAGATAATACTTGTCCTTTAAAAATAACGGTTACAACTGATGACCACAATATCAACTATGTTATGCTTAAAAAGAACGACTTGATTTTAACTAATCTAAGATTTTACTTTGAACGGGGTTGTCTGCGGTTTAAAGACATGTTGTGCAAAGAAGCTGTGCTTGCTTCATTGTCTTACTAAGGTATCACCAAGTGCTAACATTAATGTATACAGTTAGGAAGCAACGTTGAAAAATACGCTAACATGTATGTTGGTAAATTGCAAACCGCTTTAATGTACCACTTGTCCATGATATATTGCCACTCTTGTTATCGAACGAATGTTCGTAACGTGGGTGGCATTTTTATTGAACAGATAAATGAGAACCGTTCTCAAATGAGAATCATTCTCCTTACAAACGAATTTTATAAAGTAAACATTCGTTCGAACAAACGTCGTACCACAAATTGTTCAGCCTCGCAGGGCCGAGAAGTTACAGCCTCACAGAACCGAGCGGTACAGCCTCGCAGAGCCGAGCGAGCGACAGTGAGCGAGGACCGATGGTACAGTCTAACAGAGCCGAGCGGTACAGCCTCGCAGAGCCGAGCGAGCGACAGTGAGCGAGGACCGATGGTACAGTCTAACAGAGCCGAGCGGTACAGCCTCGCAGAGCCGAGCGAGCGACAGTGAGCGAGGACCGATGGTACAGTCTAACAGAGCCGAGCGGTACAGCCTCGCAGAGCCGAGCGAGCGACAGTGAGCGAGGACCGATGG
>ERZ1026864.897-NODE-897-length-15991-cov-6.277485_pt1 | contig 15991 bp, 8 predicted proteins | sample MGYA00380162_ERZ1026864 | MGnify/ENA primary metagenome ERZ1026864 (study PRJEB33269, sample SAMEA4719798) | human gut metagenome | biome: human-associated habitat; feature: organic feature; material: feces | place: Cameroon | collected 2013-10 ... | reverse complement strand
TATTTCCAGACAGCAAACGACCTGCCCCGCGAGGGACAGGTCGTTTGCCTTAGGGAGTATAGGTTAATACGGCTAAGCCGTTAACCATCGGATTACTTTCCGGAGTCGCCGTAGTTGGAGAGGACACGGGCGGATGGGTCGTTGACGGCGCATCCCGGCCAGGTCTTATTCGGCATCCAGAAATCGGTGACCATCTGGGACTGTCCCGGATAGTACTCTTCGAAGATTTCGCGGTAGAGGAGAGACTCTTTCGTGAACGGAGTCGCGTGGGTGTATTTCTGGCGCTTCTCCTCGAATTCCGCGTCGGTATACTGCTTCTCGGCGAACTCGGCGAGGTCATCCTTCATGGAGTGACCGACGGCGTCGGAGAAGGCGGCCTTTTCACGCATGAGGATGTCCTCCGGCAGGAGATGATCCGCCTCGAACGCGTGGCGAAGGAGATACTTGCCCTTGTGGTAGTGGTTCAGCTTCTTCTCCGGATCGATGTGCATCACGTAGTCGACGAAGTCAATGTCTCCGAACGGTACGCGTGCCTCGAGGGAGTTTACGCTGATGCAGCGGTCCGCACGCAGTACATCGTACATGTGCAGCTCGCGGATACGCTTCTCGGCTTCCTTCTGGAATTCCTCGGCGCTCGGTGCGAAATCGGTGTACTTGTAGCCGAAGAGCTCGTCGGAGATCTCACCGGTCAGGAGTACACGGACATCAGACTGCTCGTGGATTGCCTTGCAGCAGAGATACATGCCGATGGAAGCACGGATGGTGGTGATATCGTAGGTTCCGAGGGTGGCGATGACCTCCCGAAGGGCGGCCAGAACATCCTCACGGGACATGATGACCTCGTGATGGTTTGCGCCGATGTAGTCAGCGACCTCACGTGCATACTTGAGGTCGATCGCATCGACATCCATACCGATGGCGTAGGTCTCGATCGGCTTCTTCAGAAGCTTCTGGGAGATCGCACAGACGAGGGAGGAGTCGAGACCACCAGAAAGCAGGAAGCCGACCGGTGCATCGGCGTCGAGACGCTTCTTCACACCCTCGACGAGAAGATCGTGGATGTTGTGCGAGATATCCTCGAGATCATCGTGCGTGTTGTATTTGTGCACCACGGACAGGTCGTGATAGCAGACGAACTGACCATCCTTATAGTAGTGTCCTGGTGGAAATGGCTTGATTTCATGGCAGAGACCCACGAGGTTCTTCGGCTCGGAGGCAAATGCCAGCGTGCCATCATCCGTGGTGCCATAGTAGAGGGGACGAATACCGATCGGATCCCGCGCCGCGATGTAGTCATTGGCCTCTGCGTCGTAGATGATGAGCGCGAACTCCGCGTCGAGCATACGGAACATCTCGGTGCCGAGCTCACGCCAGAGCGGAAGCAGGATCTCGCAGTCAGAATCGGACTGGAAGGTATAGCCTTCCTTCGCGAGCTTCTCACGCAGCGGGCGGAAACCGTAGATCTCGCCGTTGCAGACCACATAGGAACCATCCAGCTCGAACGGCTGCATGCCGGCGTCGGTCAGGCCCATGATGGCGAGACGATTGAAGCCGAGGTAGCCGTTACCGGTGTCGACGATACGGGTATCGTCCGGTCCTCTCGATTTGGTTTTCAGAAGCGCGGCCTTGACGACCTCATACTGTGCGCGCTTGTCACAGAATCCGATAATACTGCACATATGGTTACTCTCCCTAAGTAAAATTTGAAACAAAAAAGACGGCAGAGATGTAGCGATACACGCGACACCTTTGCCGTCCATTGATGCTCCACATTATGAAACTGTGCGAAAAGATTGTCAAGCGTCGATTTGGAATAGCAGGTATTCGCGACACATATTTCTGGGGAACTGTCGCAGCTTCCTCTGATCTATAGGATGAATACCAGCCATAATAATTTGCAATCAAAGATTTCTTGACATTCGCGTTTCCGAAATTATAATGTCAACAAAAGGGCAAAGGCGTCCTGGTTTACACCAGTGAGTCTCTGCCCTTTTTTATTTGAAAAATTCATATCTGATCTGATTGCGTCAGCGCTTCGTGGTCAGCACCTTCGATGCGACCGCGGATGATTTCATCCCGGAAAGCTGAAGGGCTTCCTCTATAAGTGGAAGAACATGCTGAACAGGCGGTCGCGACGCAAATCCACATTTCATGCTGGGGAGTATAAAAATGTCTGCAACGATCAATCAAAACTATCTGAAATTAAATGAGAGCTATCTTTTTGCGGAGATCGCACGTCGTATCCGCGAGTGGCAGTCGGCGCATCCGGAGCTCAGCGATCAGCTGATCCGCATGGGCATCGGTGATGTCACCCGCCCGCTGCCGAAGACCGTCGTCGATGCGATGGTGAAGGCGGCGCAGGAGATGGGCCGGGCCGAGAGCTTCCATGGCTACGGCCCGGAGCAGGGCTACGATTTCCTGAAGGCAGCGATCCAGTCTTATTATAAGAAGTTCGGCGTCGAGCTCGCCCTCGACGAGATATTCATCTCGGACGGCGCAAAGTCGGATCTCGGCAACATCCTGGATCTCTTCGATGAGAACAACACGGTGCTCGTCACCGATCCGGTCTATCCGGTCTATGTCGACACCAACATGATGTCCGGTCGGAAGATCGTCTACGCGATGTCTTCCGAAGAGAACGGCTTCCTGCCGCTTCCGGCACCGGAGTATCGGGCCGACATCATTTACCTCTGCAGCCCGAACAACCCGACCGGCGCCGTCTATGACCGCGAGGGACTCACGAAGTGGGTGCGCTTCGCGCAGGAGAACAATGCGATTCTCCTTTTCGATGCCGCTTATGAGTGTTTCGTGACCGGCGACCTGCCGCACAGCATCTACGAGATCCCGGGTGCACGTGATGTCGCAATCGAGTTCTGCAGCTTCTCAAAGAAGGCCGGCTTCACCGGTACCCGCTGTGGCTACACCGTCGTGCCGGACACCCTGAAGCGCGACGGCGCAAGCCTCAACAAGATGTGGCTTCGCCGCCAGACCACGAAGTTCAACGGCGTGAGCTACATCACCCAGCGTGGTGCGGAGGCCGTCTTCACCGAGGCCGGCGAGCGGGAGATCGAGGAGAACCTGCAGTACTACAGGGACAATGCCTCCATCATCACCGAAACGATGGATCGTCTCCATATCTACTACACCGGTGGCAAGAATTCACCGTACATCTGGCTCAAGTGCCCTGGCGACATGGACAGCTGGAGCTTCTTCGATAAGCTCCTGAACGAAGCCTATGTGGTCGGCACCCCGGGCGCCGGCTTCGGAAAGAGCGGCGAGAAGTTCTTCCGCCTGACCGCCTTCTCGACCCACGAGAACACCCGCGAGGCGATGGCCCGCTTCGAGAAGCTCGTCCAGTCGATGAGTTTATAAATTTTAATTCTGAGGAAAAAGCGAGTTTACATATGATCGATTTAAGTAATACAATATTTAAAACCTATGATGATGTTGAGGTGAAGGATATGAATTCGTATGAAGACATCCTCGAGTTTGTGGAAGAGGAGAATGTCAAGTTTATAAGACTCGCTTTTTTCGACGTGTTCGGTGTGCAGAAGAACATCGCGATCATGCCGGATGAGCTGAAGCGTGCGTTCAGCGAGGGCATCAGCATCGATGCGAGCTCGGTGTGTGGCTTCGGCGCGGATGTCCGTTCCGACATCTTCCTTCGTCCGGATCCGACGACCATGTCGATCGTGCCGTGGCGTCCGGTCGATGGCCGTGTGGCCAGAATGTTCTGCGACATCGAGTATCCGGATGGCAGGACCTTCGAGAAGGACAGCCGCTGGATCCTGAAGCAGGCGGTCGAGAAGGCAGCCGATCGTGGCATCCACGTGAACTTCGGCACGGAGGTTGAGTTCTATATTTTCAAGCTCGACGATGACGGCAACCGCACGATGATTCCGCAGGACCAGGCGTCCTACATGGACATCGCGCCGGAGGATCACGGCGAGAACATCCGCCGCGACATCAGCTTCGCCCTCGTGGACATGGGCATCCGCCCGGAGGCGAGTCATCACGAGATGGGTCCGGGCCAGAACGAGATTGATTTCCGCTATGCCGATCCGCTCACTGCGGCGGACAATGCTTCCACCTTTAAGTGGGTGGTGAAGTCCATCGCGACATCGGATGGCGTCTGGGCTGACTTTTCACCGAAGCCACTCGCCGACAAGCCGGGCAACGGCATGCACATCAACATGTCGGTGGAGTCCCGCGACGGACAGGATCACAGCGCCGCCTTCATGGCGGGCATTCTCGAGCATATCCGCGAGATGACGCTCTTCCTGAATCCGATCCGGGAGAGCTACGAGCGCCTCGGTGACATGAAGGCACCGAAGTTCGTGAGCTGGTCCGAGCAGAACCGCTCACAGCTCATCCGTATTCCGGCGAGCCGCTCGGATCTCAAGCGTTTCGAGCTTCGTTCACCGGATCCGATGGCGAATCCGTACCTCGCCTTCGCACTTCTGATCTACGCCGGCCTCGACGGTGTCGAGCGTGGACTCGAGCCGATGGCCCCGCTGGATGTGAACCTGTTTAAGGCCGACGCATCCATCACGGATCATCTGAAGCGCCTGCCGCAGTCACTCGACGAGGCCGCCGCCTACGCACAGAGCTCCGAGTTCATCCGGTCGATCGTGCCGGTGGAGTATTTCGACGCATATACTATTCTTTAGTAACACTTAGGGAGATTCACATGGAAAGAACGGAGCAAAGGAGCAGCGTACTGATCGCGGCTCAATCTGAAAAGATCGCCGTCCAGATCAAGGGCATACTGCCCGCTGGCTTCGGTCGCGTGACTTTCCAGCCGTCCATGGCGCGGGTGAAGCAGACGCTCACCGAAGAACGGGCGGATCTCCTGATCATCTACACACCGCTGTCGGATGATTCCGGCATTCAGTCGATTCTCGACCTGAGTGTCAAATATCCGGCGATGAGCATCCTTCTCATCGTGTCGAAGGAAGCTTATCAGCAGGTGCTTTACCGAGCCGGCGACACCGGCATCACGGTCCTGGCGAGACCGATCAGCACCGGCACCTTCGTTTCAGCGATCCAGATGCTCGGCACGATGAGCCGCAAGGTTCGGCGCCTGCTCGAGGAGAATGCAAAGCTGCAGCGGAAGCTCGAGGATGAGCGTTACGTCAGCCGCGCGAAAGCCCTTCTCATCGAGAAGCAGGGCATGACGGAGGGCGAGGCACACAAGTACCTCGAGCGCCAGGCCATGAACGGCAGCGTCACCCGCCGCGAGGTCGCCCTGAAGGTCATCCGCGAGAGCGGACGCATTATAGTGACCTAGCATGTACGCCCCCGGGCGAGACGCAGGCCAATGCAGACGACCATCACACAGATGGCGCTCCGCATGGAAACATCGGACCGACAGGTCGGATGACAGAAATTTACATTATGAACGAAGAGGACAATGGGGTCCGGGAAGCGTATTTCCTGTGCCCCGTTGTCCTCTTTTTTATACCTACCGCATTTCCATGTAAATCGGTCATGATCGTATCGATCGCCGACAGATGGACATCGAAATGTGGTGGGGATCACCAACCACCATATATCTTTTTTAGGAGGAGAAAATTATGAGTACTACATCGGTTCCTGAGCTTTACGGAAGCCTTGTATTTAACGACAAGGTCATGCGCGAGCGACTGCCGAAGGACATCTACAAGGCAGTGCACAAGACCATCCAGAACGGATCCCATCTGGAGCTGGACGTGGCAAATACCGTCGCAGCGACGATGAAGGAGTGGGCCCTGGAGCTCGGCGCGACCCACTTCACACACTGGTTCCAGCCGATGACCGGCCTGACCGCAGAGAAGCATGACAGCTTCATTTCCCCGACCGAGAACGGCGGCGTGATCATGGAGTTCTCCGGCAAGGAGCTCGTCAAGGGCGAGCCGGATGCCTCCTCCTTCCCGAGCGGCGGCCTCCGTGCCACCTTCGAGGCCCGTGGCTATACCGCGTGGGACCCGAGCTCCCCAGCCTTCATCAAGGACGGCACCCTCTACATCCCGACCGCATTCTGCTCTTACTCCGGCGAGTCTCTCGATAAGAAGACCCCGCTGCTTCGTTCCATGGAGACCCTGAGCGAGTCCGCAACGAAGCTGCTGCACATCCTCGGCAAGGAGAAGGTTACCCGCGTCGACACCACCGTCGGCTCCGAGCAGGAGTACTTCCTGATCGATAAGGACCTCTACACCGAGCGTGAGGACCTCATGCTCACCGGCCGTACCCTGATCGGCGCACCGGCACCGAAGGGCCAGGAGATGGAGGATCACTACTTCGGCGTACTGAAGCCAAAGGTATCCGAGTTCATGCACGACCTCGACCAGGAGCTCTGGAAGCTCGGCGTTCCGGCGAAGACCAAGCACAACGAGGTGGCACCGTCACAGCACGAGCTGGCACCTGTCTTTGAGACCGCCAACATCGCCGTCGACCACAACCAGCTCACGATGGAGATGATGAAGAAGGTCGCAGATAAGCATAATTATGCATGCCTCCTGCACGAGAAGCCATTCGAGGGCATCAACGGCTCCGGTAAGCACAACAACTGGTCCATGATCACCTCCGAGGGCGAGAACCTGCTCGATCCGGGCAAGACCCCGGGCAAGAACGTACAGTTCCTGCTCTTCCTCATGGGTATCGTCAGTGCAGTGGATGATTATGCAGATCTGATGCGTGTATCCGTCGCAACCGCGGGCAATGATCACCGCCTGGGCGCAAATGAAGCACCTCCAGCCATCGTCTCCATCTACGTCGGCGATGAGCTCGAGAAGGTCCTCGAGTCCATCGAGAACGGCGAGGATTTCACTGCCTCCGATTCGAAGCAGCTCGAGACCGGTGCACACGTACTGCCACACTTCGTACAGGACAACACCGACCGTAACCGTACCTCACCGTTCGCCTTCACCGGCAACAAGTTCGAGTTCCGTATGCCGGGCTCCTCACTTTCCGTCGCAGACCCTAACATCGTACTGAACACCGCTGTTGCGGAGGCACTCGACCAGATCTGCGAAAAGCTCGAGGGTGTGGATCCGAAGGACCTCGAGGAAGAGGCAATGAAGCTCGTCAAGAAGCTCCTCAAGAAGCACAGAAGAATCATCTTCAACGGCAACGGTTACACCGATGAGTGGGTAGCCGAGGCAGAGAAGAGAGGCCTCTACAACCTCAAGTCCCTCCCGGAGGCGATGCCACAGATCAAGGCAAAGAAGAACAAGGAGCTCTTCGAAAAGCACCACGTCTTCACCGAGATCGAGATCGACTCCCGCTATGAGATCTACCTCGAGAACTACTCGAAGACCATCCGCATCGAGGCACTCACCATGCTCGAGATGGTCAAGAAGGACTTCACCGACGGCCTGATGGCATATGAGACTGCCCTCACCGACACCGCGATCCAGAAGAAGCAGGTACTCGCCGATGCAAAGTGCACACTCGAGACCAACATCCTCACGAAGCTCGACGCCGCATCCGAAGCCATCGGCCTCGCCACTGAAAAGCTCGAGAAGGACCTCGCCGAGACCCAGAAGATCACCGACAGCCTCGAGCTCGCCACCGCATACCACGACACCATCCTCGCTGACATGGATGCCCTCCGTGCCCCGGTCGACGCAGCCGAAGAGATGATCCCGGAGACCTATCTCCCGTACCCGACCTACTCGAAGCTCCTGTTCTCACTTAGATAAATGACAGGATCTGACCCCACTCCGTGGCGTCAGATCCTTCTGAATAAAACCTTACGGCAGAAGAAATCGGAGCAGGGAGGGGACATAATTGCGCATTCAAAGAACAGGTTCCAGCGCTGTGTACGCGACGAACTGTCAGAACTTGTTCTGACAAGGGCGTCACGTACACAGCACTGGGTTCTGTACTTTGAACTAAGTGAGCTGTCCCCTCCCTGTCCGATTTCTTCGTACCATAAATTAGTGGAGTATATATGAATACTTATCAAAATCAGAGCACCTTTACTGTGCCAGAGCAGTACAGGGGACACAACACACTCTGGCGTCCCCAGTCCATCGAGGACATGAATGAACTCACCCAGGATGCCTGCGGTATCGGCAGCGTCGTAAACATCGACGGCCACCAGGATACGCGCGTCCTGGACGATGCACTGCACATCGTGGAAAAGCTCGAGCACCGCGCCGGTAAGGACGCGAGCGGCAAGGTCGGCGACGGCGTCGGCATCCTCCTGCAGATCAGCCACAGCTTCTTCAAGAAGGCGGCACTCACGCAGGGCATCCAGCTCCGCGACGAGCGCGACTACGGTGTCGGTATGTTTTTCTTCCCGGAGGACCAGCTGAAGCGGACCTTCGCGAAGCGTATGTTCGAGGTCATCACCGAGAAGAACGGACTCCGTTTCCTCGGTTGGCGTGAGGTGCCGGTGCATCCGGAAATCCTCGGTCAGGTGGCGGTCGACTGCATGCCGCATATCCTGCAGTGCTTCATCGAGCGTCCGGAGGACGCAGAGAGAGGCATCGATTTTGATCGGCGTTTATATGTACTTCGCCGCGAGTTCGAGCAGTCCTCAGAGGATACCTATATCTGTTCTCTGAGCTCCCGAACCATCGTGTATAAGGGCATGTTCCTGGTAAAGCAGCTCCGTGCCTTCTATGATGACCTGCGTGACCCGGATTACCGAACCGCCATCGCCATCGTCCACTCCCGTTTCTCGACGAACACCACGCCGAGCTGGGATCGTGCGCACCCGTACCGCATGATCGCCCATAACGGTGAGATCAATACCATCCGTGGAAACATTGACCGAATGCTCGCCCGCGAGGAGACCATGTCGAGCCCGCTGCTTGAGAAGGACGTGGAGAAGATCTTCCCGGTCGTCGAGCGCAGTGGATCCGATTCCGCGATGCTTGACAACACCCTCGAGTTCCTCTACATGAACGGCATCGAGCTGCCGCTCGCGATGATGATGACGATCCCGGAGCCATGGAAGCACAACCGCTTCATGGACCAGAACAAGAAGGATTTCTATCATTATTACGCAACCATGATGGAGCCGTGGGATGGACCGGCGGCGATTCTGTTCTCCGATGGTGACGTGGTCGGCGCGACCCTCGACCGTAACGGCCTGCGTCCGTCCAGATACTACATCACCGACGACAACCGACTGATCCTGTCATCGGAGGTCGGCGTCTTAGACATTGACCCGAAGCACATCGTGCAGAAGTCCAGACTCCAGCCGGGCCGTATGCTGCTCGTCGACACGAAGGCACAGCGCATCATCGCGGACGAGGAGTGCAAGGAATCCTATGCGGCACGTGAGCCGTACGGTGAGTGGCTCGACCGGAACCTCCTCCACATCGAGGACCTGAAGATCCCGAACCGCAAGATCCCGACGCACACGCAGGAGATGCGTGATCGTCTCTATAAGGTCTTCGGCTACAGCTATGAGGACGTGAAGTCCGTGATCCTCCCGATGGCGCAGAACGGCATCGAGCAGACTGCGTCGATGGGCCACGACGTCCCGCTCGCCGTGCTGAGCAAACAGCACCAGCTCCTGTTCAACTACTTTAAGCAGCTCTTCGCACAGGTCACCAACCCGCCGATCGACTCCCTCCGCGAGAAGATCGTCACGGATACGACCGTCTACATCGGTTCCGATGGTAATCTGCTGCAGGATCAGGCCGACAACTGCCGCGTGCTCGAGGTGGAGAACCCGATCCTCACGGGCGTCGAGCTGATGAAGATCAAGGACCTCAACCAGCCGGGCTTCCGGACCGAGGTGATCTCGCTTCTCTACTATAAGAACACCTCCCTCGAGAAGGCCCTGGAGCAGCTCAATATCTCGGTGGATCGTGCATACCAGCGCGGTTACAACATCATCATCCTGAGCGATCGTGGGGTCGACGAGAACCACGTGCCGATTCCGTCCCTGCTGGCGGTCAGCTCCGTCGAGCAGCACCTCGTTCAGACGAAGAAGCGGACCGCTGTGTCCCTGATTCTCGAGTCGGGCGAGCCGCGCGATGTTCATCAGTTTGCGACCATCCTCGGCTTCGGTGCGCGTGCCATCAACCCGTACCTCGCGCATGAGTGCATCGCCGAGATGATCGACATCGGCATCCTCGATAAGGACTACCATACCGCCATCGAGGACTACAACAAGGCCGTACTCGGCGGTATCGTAAAGATCGCCGCAAAGATGGGTATTTCGACGATCCAGTCCTACCAGTCGGCGAAGATTTTCGAGGCGATCGGGCTAAGCTCTGAGCTGGTGGAGAAGTACTTCACCGGTACCGTGTCGAGGGTCGGCGGCATTGGCATCCAGGACATCGCCGACGGCGTTACCTGGCGGCATGACCACGCGTTCGATCCGATGGGACTTAGTCAGGATACTGCGCTCGATTCCGTCGGCTTCCACCAGCTGCGCTCGGGCAAGGGCACTGAGGATCACCTTTACGATCCGCAGACCATCATCACCCTCCAGCGTTCGGTTCGGAGCGACGAGGGCGACTACAAGCTCTTCAAGGAGTACACCGCGCGGATCGACGACGAGCGCCGTCCGCACACACTGCGTGGACTGCTGAAGTTCGCCGCAAAGAACGAGCCGGTGCCGATCGAGGAGGTCGAGCCGGTCGCGTCGATCGTGAAGCGTTTCAAGACCGGTGCGATGTCCTACGGTTCGATTTCCCAGGAGGCTCACGAGGCGATGGCCATCGCGATGAACCGTCTCGGCGGCAAGTCGAACACCGGTGAGGGCGGAGAGCATCCGGACCGTTTCGGTACCGAGCGGAATTCCGCCATCAAGCAGGTTGCGTCCGGTCGTTTCGGCGTAACCAGTGCGTATCTTAACTCCGCCGTCGAGATCCAGATCAAGATGGCGCAGGGCGCGAAGCCGGGCGAGGGCGGACATCTGCCGGGCAAGAAGGTCTATCCGTGGATCGCGAAGACCCGTTTCTCGACCCCGGGTGTGTCCCTCATTTCCCCGCCACCTCACCACGATATCTACAGTATCGAGGATCTGGCGCAGCTGATCTATGATCTCAAGAACGCGAACCGCCGTGCCGCGATCGCCGTCAAGCTCGTGTCCGAGAACGGCGTCGGCACCATCGCAAGTGGTGTTGCCAAGGCCGGCGCCCAGGTCATCCTCGTGTCCGGCTACGATGGAGGTACCGGTGCAGCACCGATGACCTCGATTCACCATGCGGGTCTTCCGTGGGAGCTCGGCATCACCGAGGCGCATCATGCGCTGATCGAGAACGGGCTTCGTAACCGTGTCAAGCTCGAGACCGATGGTAAGCTGATGACCGGCCGCGACGTCGTCATCGCTGCACTGCTCGGTGCGGAGGAGTATGGCTTCGCGACGACCGCGCTCGTCTGCCTCGGCTGCATGATGATGCGTGTCTGCAACAAGGATACCTGTCCGTTCGGCGTCGCTACCCAGAACGACGTCCTCCGCAAGCGCTTCACGGGCAAGCCGGAGTACGTCATGAACTTCATGCGCTTCATCGCACAGGAGATGCGCGAGTACATGGCGGAGCTCGGTTTCCGCACCGTGGACGAGATGATCGGCCGTACCGACTGTCTCACGGTCAATGCTTCGGCCGCGCAGGTCACCACGCGCTCGGCAGAGGTGGATCTCTCTGCGATTCTGGATCCGCGCTATGCGGCCCTTCCGGAGGCGGAGCGTCACTTCGATCCGAAGCATGTGTATGATTTCCACCTCGAGAAGACCCTCGATGAGTCGGTGCTTCTCAAGAAGTTTGCCCCGGCTATCGCGAGCGGTCAGCACCACGAGGAGAAGGTCGAGGTATCGAGCACGAACCGTACCTTCGGTACCATCCTCGGCTCCGAGATCACCGATCACTACGGTATGACACCGGAGGGCGATACCCTCCCGGATGACACCTTCGTCGTCGAGGCATACGGCGGTGGCGGCCAGTCCTTCGGTGCCTTCATCCCGAAGGGCCTGACGATCCGTCTCCATGGTGATGCCAATGATGGCTTTGGTAAGGGGCTGAGCGGAGGTAAGCTCGTCGTGGTTCCACCGGAGATGAGTCCGTTCCGCGCCAGCGAGAACATCATCGTCGGTAATGTCGCACTTTATGGTGCGACGGCCGGCAAGTGCTATGTGAACGGTGTCGCCGGTGAGCGTTTCTGCGTTCGTAATTCCGGTGCGACGGCCGTCGCAGAGGGCTGTGGCGACCATGGTCTCGAGTACATGACCGGCGGACGTGCCGTCGTCCTCGGACCGACCGGTAAGAACTTCGCCGCCGGTATGTCCGGTGGTATCGCTTACGTCCTCGATATGGATCACTCGCTCTATCTCAAGCTCAACAAGGACATGGTTTCCCTGCTGGAGGTCACCGAGAAGTATGACATCCAGGAGCTGAAGGACATCCTCACGGACTATGTGAAGGAGACGAAGTCGGAGCTCGGCACCGAGATCCTCCAGAACTTCGACATGTTCCTTCCGAGCTTCAAGAAAATCGTGCCGAACGACTACCAGAAGGTACTGACCGCGGTCAGCCACTTCGAAGAGCAGGGCATCTCCCATGAAAATGCGGAGCTGGAGGCATTTAAGTCGCTCTTTAATAACTAAGAGTGTAGGAGTCTGCATAAAGCAGACTCCGGAACGATATTCCACAGAACTTGTTCTGTGCCCGAAGGGCTGAACTTGAGCCATACGAGCTCAAGTTCAGGGCTAGTCCCGGGGTTGTAACATATAGAGATAGAGGGAGTATTCATGGGTAAGGTAACAGGATTTCTCGATTATGCGAGAGAAGAAAATAAAGACGTTCCGGTAGAGGAGCGTATCAAAAACTTTAAGGAATTTCACATCCCCCTCACGGAGGAGGAGCGTCGGAAGCAGGGCGCACGCTGCATGAACTGCGGCGTTCCGTTCTGCCAGTCCGGCATGAAGCTGGCGGGTATGTTCACGGGATGCCCGCTCCACAATCTCTGCCCGGAGTGGAACGATGAGGTCTACAACGGCCACGTCGCCCACGCGCTGAGCCGTCTTCTGAAGACGAACAACTTCCCGGAGTTCACGGGCCGTGTCTGCCCGGCACTCTGCGAGAAGGCCTGCGTCGAGGGACTCGATGACGCGCCGGTGACGACGCACGACAACGAGCTCTACATCATTGAGACCGCCTTCCAGGAGGGCTATATGCAGCCGCGTATCCCGGAGGTCCGTTCCGGTAAGCGCGTCGCGGTTATCGGTGCCGGTCCGGCCGGCCTCGCCGTGGCCGATCAGCTGAACCACCGTGGCCACAGCGTCACTGTCTTCGAGCGCTCGGATGAAATCGGCGGTCTCCTCATGTACGGCATCCCGAACATGAAGCTCGACAAGTCTGTCATCCGCCGTCGCCGCGCCCTCATGGAAGCGGAAGGCGTCGTCTTCCGCACCGGTGTGGACGTCGGCCGCGAGACATTGACCGCCGCAGCGGCTGCTGCCGGTGCAGACGGGCGGAAGGCAGGTGCCGGAGCCGGAGAGAAGCCGGCGGCTGCAGAAAAGAGCAGCGCAGTGACGAACGCTGCGGCGGAGACATTGGTCTCTGCAAAGAGCAGCGCGGTCACCGCGGCATCGATCCTCCGGGACTACGACGCGGTCGTCCTCGCCTGTGGCGCGAAGCAGGCGCGCGGACTGAACGTGCCGTTCATCGAACAGGCACACGGCATCCACTACGCGGTCGACTACCTGACGAGCCAGACGAAGGCGCTCCACGAGCAGGGCGAGCATGCCTTCGGCGTCATCAACGCGAAGGGCAAGCACGTCGTCATCGTCGGTGGCGGCGATACTGGAAATGACTGCTGCGGCACCGCGATCCGCCAGGGCGCGAAGTCGGTGACCCAGATCGAGATGATGCCGGAGCCACCGGTGGAACGTGCCGCGTCGAACCCGTGGCCGGAGTGGCCGAAGGTCCTGAAGGTCGATTACGGCCAGCAGGAGGCCATCCGCGTTTTCGGGCATGACCCGCGCGTCTACGAGACGACGATCAAGGCCATCGAGACGAAGAAGGACGGCAGCATCAAGGCTGTCATCACCTCGAAGGTGAAGTTCGAGAACCGCCAGATGGTGCTCGTCGAGGGCACGGAGCAGAAGCTTCCGTGTGACCTCCTCATCATCGCCGCCGGCTTCACCGGCTGTGAAAGCTACGTCGCCGACGCCTTCGGTGTCGCGCTCACCGAGCGCCACGTCGTGAAGACCGAGGCGGAGCACTACCATACGGAAAGTGCAGCATCCACCGCCACTGCCGCGAAGATCTTCACCGCGGGCGACATGCACCGCGGACAGTCCCTCGTCGTCTGGGCCATCGCCGAAGGCCGCGCCTGCGCAAGCGAAGTCGACGCCTACCTGATGGGCTACAGCTGCCTCGCGTAAGAGCAGCATAAAAGAAACCGCCCGGAAATTCAGAAAGCAATTCTGGATTTCCGGGCGGGTTTTCATTCGATATTCACACACGGCCTTTCTTTCGTAGCGCGATATAGAAGCCGATGCAGATGAGGGCGCTGAGGAGGGAGCCGGCGGGGGCGGCGAGGCCCATCGCGTAGAGGCTGTCCGGGAAGAGCTTCGTGGCGAGCCATGCGCCCGGGATGCGGACGAGGATCACCGAGCAGAGATTATGGATGAAGCTGAGGATCGACAGGCCGGAGGCACTGAAGAAGCCGGAGAACGGGAAGTGAATGCCGGCGACCACGCAGTCGAACACGTAGGTGCACATGTACTGCACCGCGAGCGCCTGCACGACCGGATCCTTCGTGAACAGCGTGAAGAACGGCGCGGAGATGAACTGGAACAGGATCGCGAAGACGAGGCCGATGCCACTGGCGATGCCGACACCGTAGCTGAGCGTCTGGCGTGCACGCGCCGGGTCGCCGGCACCGATCGACTGCGCCGCGATCGTCGACACGGTCGACAGCATGCTGGACGGTACCAGGAAGAGGAAGCTGATCGTCTTCTCGACGATGCCGACCGCCGCCGAGATGTCGACGCCGCGCCGGTTCGCGATCACCGTGATGATCAAAAACGAAATCTGGATGAAACCGTCCTGGCATGCGATCGGGAGGCCAATGCTGAGAATCTGGTGCAGCATCGCCGGGTCCCACCAGGCGCTGCGATCCGTGCGGGCATGTTTATGAAAAGTTTTCGTCTTCCGGATGCCGACGAGCGCGAACGCCACCGACGCTGCCTGCGCCACGACCGTTGCGAGCGCTGCACCCGCTGCGCCTAGCTGCATTGGCCCCATGAAGAGGAGGTCGAGCAGGATGTTGAGGGCGCAGGCCACGGCGATGAAAAGCATCGGACTGCGGCTGTCACCCATGCCGCGGAAAATCGAGCTCAGGATGTTGTACGCGACGATGAAGGGGATGCCGGCGAAGCAGATGTGGAGGTACGCGAGGGCCCCCGGGACGGCTTCAGGCGGTGTCGACAGCAGGTGCACGATCGGCTGCGTGAGTCCGAGCAGGGCCAATGTTGCGGCCGCGGCGATCATCGTGAAGAGGGAGACGGTGTTTCCGATGGCGCGTCGGATGCCGTCGTCGTCCTCTGCACCGACGAAGCGGCCGATCATGACGGTGGTGCCCATGGCGAGGCCGACGATCATGACGGTCACCATGTGCATGACCTGCGAACCGATCGAAACCGCCGAGATGACATCGGCGCCATTGAAGCGACCTGCGATGAGCAGATCGGCGAGCCCGTAGAGCGTCTGCAGGAAATAGCTGAGCAGATACGGGAGTGAAAACAGGATCATATTATGGAAGAGATCGCCCTTCGCGAGATTGTGTTGAGCCATAGGAAGTCCTCGCTTTATCTGTGAATATAGAAAAATCCGACAGCCGAAGCTGTCGGATTTATTGTAGTGAATCCCGGAGGATTTGGAAACTAGAACGCGTTTATAGCTGATATAAGATCGGCCGATGATTTATCTATCAAAGCAAAACCCCTTTTGTTATGCTCCCGTCGGAGTCAGAAAATTCTTTACATAATAAAGAGCAGCTCCAATCGCCGGAGTGTATTGTCCATGATTTCCAACCA
>ERZ1026864.894-NODE-894-length-16045-cov-15.160163_pt1 | contig 16045 bp, 19 predicted proteins | sample MGYA00380162_ERZ1026864 | MGnify/ENA primary metagenome ERZ1026864 (study PRJEB33269, sample SAMEA4719798) | human gut metagenome | biome: human-associated habitat; feature: organic feature; material: feces | place: Cameroon | collected 2013-10 ... | reverse complement strand
ATTGGTGTTAATGAGAAAATTAGTGAAAAAGTTAATAACACAAGAACTATAACTTGTAATGCCATGGTAATCATTTCGTCTTGTGAAGCAGCATTTCCAATTTTTTGTGCTACAAATGCAACAATAGGAATAATTATTGCACCTAATGTCTTAAATGGTTTCTTTAATGGGGCTATGTAGTCACATTGGATTTGTGCCTGTTTTGCTTCCTCAATTAACATATCAAGTGAGTCAAAATTTTGAATTTCTATTCCGTAGTCTTTTAATACATTAATGGTCATATTCATTCGTTTTTCGGAATAAGGGGCATAGTGTTGCTGAAGCATTACTTTAAGATTTCTTTTCATGGAATCAATTATAAAGAAAATTATAAGTGATATAATACCTAATGCCATCGGGATATATGAAGCCCAAGTTTGCTTAAAAATTAATAAGATACCACTAATAATAGCACTTGCAAAAAGGATGATTACAAAAATCTTTCGATAAAGTGGAAGTTTTGTAAAAGGAATAGTGCTTTTAATACTTTTTAATCCAATTTTATAGCTGATAAATAAGTCACAAAATCTCATATGAATATCTCCTTTTTATTCGTAGTATATTGCAATAGGATGTACAATATTTAAGGATGATTGTTGACCAAAGAATGAAAGCATGATTTGGTTCAAGCCGATGCCAACTTGAGCTAATGGAGAAATATTTGTACTGTCATTAGTATCTGTTGTTATTTTGTTAGTGATATATCCAAGAACTTTGATTTTACCGCCGAATTTAAAAGATGTCATATCAATGCTATCGCGCATATATTTGTCATTTAGTACAACCATATTGTCTGCAATACATAAGGTTCTTCGATATGGAACAAGTGTGCAAAGCATTTCAATTATGTCCTTTATATCATCATAGCCTTTATCAGATTCTGCACATTTGCTTTTGGTAAGATTAGTATAAATTTTCTTGATTTCATTAGAATTAGCGCCTTCCTGCTTTAATTCAATATCTTGTTGTATTTTAAGTAAGGCTTGTATTTTGTCGCGGTCGCTTTTCTTCATAAAATCCAAAAATTTTTTGTCGTTAAAAATCTTTTTATAATAGTCTAAATCCATAATATAAAATTTGTCATTGATTTCAATGAAGTCACCAATATTGTGATTTGATAAATGTTCGTTTTTGTTTAAATAATTCATGAGTTGATCGAATGCGTTGTCATGTAAAAGCTTAGTCTGTACATCGCTAATAAGTTCGGTGTTAGAGGTCTCTTTTAAATGGCGATATGTAAAATCCATTTTGCCTTCAATGCCTTTTCCAAATACTTTTAAATCTGCATCTGCTCCTAAGTCAGATGTATATTCAGATTGTTTATCAGTTGCTTGACTAGATTGAGTCTCTGTTTCTTGTGTTTGCACTAAGCCATCATATATTTGTGCAATATATGAATTAAGTGTATCAGTATCTAAATATATAAATCTTCTCATAATAATAAATCCTTTCCTGTGATTATGGTTGAACTACTCTTTCTTCGGTTTCCTTTTCCTCTTCACATCAGAGAAATCCGGAAACAGGTCTTTTAACAATTCAGCAGTTTCTTCTGCATCGTCATCCTTATTCATATTCTGAATAAGTAGCTGGTCGTCATCATCAAGATTCAACGAAACAGTATACTCTTTATTTGGGTCTATTGGATTCATTGGGTACTTTACCTCTTTGAGGTAATATTCCGTTTCTGATATTTCTTCATCTTCAAGCTTGTCTCGTAAACATGCCCAATACTCAACCATCTTTCGGAAGTTATCAAGGTCTTCTTGCGGACGGGGACCGGCACTTGGAAGCTGCTCTTCAAATTTGAAGTATACTTCTCCATCTTTCATAGTAGGTCGTAGTCCGTATGCCCATTCAATGTCAAATAGTACATGAAGTGCGCTGAATATATTGGCAACATCAGGGTCAGATAATGCATAAAAACTGACACCTAGATTGTTTGCAATATTTAATAAAGTCGCTTCATCCGGATATCTGTTTCCAAGTTCATAGTTTCTGATAGTGGATTCGTTTAATCCACATTTATCTGCTAATTCCTTTTGTGTCATGTCAGATGCAATTCTGAAATTTCGAATCAAATAGCCTACCCGGCTGGTGAATTTCTCGCCCATTTTATTGCTCCTTATTCGTGTAATGAGTACCGTATTATGCATGATGTCACAAGGTACAAATCATATAACTGCGTACATTATATCATTAACAGTACAAGAATGAAATGTTTTTTACCGAAAAGTATTGGCAGTACAAAAGTGAACTGGTAATATAATACACATCGAAACCGTTCAGAAATGAACTGAGCAATAAAGCAAAAGAGAGGAGACATTAGCTTATGGAGAACAAGAGATTTTTGACAGCGCAGGATGTAATGGAAATGCTGGGTGTTTCACTATCGTATTCCTATAAACTGATACGACGACTGAATGCGGAACTTGAGGCTGATGGATTCGTGACAATAAAAGGACGTGTCAGTACACAGTATTTTATGAAACGAATCTACGGGCTATCTACGGATAAGGGGGTTGGATAGATGGCGGTTATCAAAAACAAAAAGACCGGAATGTGGGAGGTGAGAACCTATTATAAGGATTTGACCGGAGCAAGAAAACAGAAAACCAAGAGGGGCTTTGCCAAGAAGAGCAAAGCCCTTGAATGGGAGAGAAATTTCAAGCTGAAAGAGGATCAGAGTATCAGTATGAGCTTCAAAAGTTTTGTGGATATTTATTTGACGGATTTGGAGCCGAGAATAAAACGCAATACGTTCCTGACAAAGAAGCACATTATTGAGACAAAGATTCTGCCTTATTTCGGAAAAAGAAAACTGGATGATATACGAACCTTGGATGTCATCCAGTGGCAAAATGAGATTATGAAGCTGAAAAAGGATAATGGGGAGTTGTTCTCCCCTACCTATCTGAAAACCATTCATAATCAGCTTAGTGCCATATTAAATCATGCAGTAAATATGTATGGTCTGAAAGATAATGTGGCACGAAAAGCAGGAACCATGGGTAAAGAAGAAAATAAGGAAATGGAGTTCTGGACACAGGAGGAATTTCAGGCATTTTTGGAGTGTGTGGTAGATAAGCCTATTTCGTATTATGCATTTGAAATACTTTATTGGACTGGTATTCGTGAAGGTGAGCTGCTTGCCTTGACACCGGGTGATTTCAATTTTGAAAAGAAAACGCTTCGGATAAACAAGTCATATCAGAGGCTGGAAGGTAAAGATGTAATTACAGACCCGAAAACACCAAAGAGTAACAGAACCATTGTCATGCTGGATTTCCTTACTATAGAGATGGAGGATTTTATAAAAAACATATATGGAATCAAGATGGATGACAGAATTTTTACCATTTCCAAAAGCTATCTGCATCACGAAATGGATAGGGGAGCGAAGCTTGCAGGAGTGAAAAGAATCCGAATCCATGGATTACGACATTCGCATATTTCCCTGTTAATCAATTTAGGATTTTCAGCATTGGCAATAGGGGAAAGAGTCGGACATGAGGCGGTAGATATTACTTATCATTATGCACATTTATTTCCAACGGTGCAGACGGATATGGCAGCACAACTGGAAGCAGTGGGCGGAGGCAGAGAAAGAAGATATTGCCCTCATTATGAGTCGGTACGGAATTGACTGGAAAAAGAAAGATACACACAATAAGCATTTATCCGTACTGGATTATAAGAAGCAGGAGCGGGCAAAAGAAGTGGCTGCACTTGAGGAGGAGATAGAGAGCGCACAGGTTGTTTTGGCATTAAAAGAGGAACGGATTGAGTCTCTGGAGAAAGAAATTGAAAGTAAGCGAGATGATTTCAGAAAAGAACAGTACGAGGCTCAAAAGAAGCTGGATGATACTATATCCAAAAATCAGAAATTACAGTTGGAAACAACGGATTTACGCTTAAAGAATTCTGAATTATGGCTGGAATATTATGAGAATATAGATAAGCTCACAGATAAACAGAAGAAAATTGAGGTGGCGCAAAAAGAGGCTGACAAGTGGATGATGATATCGGATACCGCAAAATTACAGACTGAACGGGCTGAATTTGAACTGGAAGAGGCGGAAAGGCTTAAGAAGGAACTGGTTGGTGCTGTCGATGGAGATGATTATCTGAAGGAGCAGGTGATAGAGCTGAGGTATCAGAATCAGATATTACGGGAGGAAAATCGTAGCCTAAAGGACAAGCTGGAAAAGGCATATGAGTTTATGAAACAGTTTGTGATTGGCGGGATTAATCTGCTGGAGAAATTTATGGAGTGGATTGGAGAGAAGGTCAAGGATGTGGGGAGAGAACGATAAAAGCGAAGTTCACAGAAATGTTAAAAATTCATAGTGGAGAAACCTGAGCAGTTGTGTTAAAATTATCTTGGGTTTTTGTACACATTTTTCATTGATTGCAAAACCAGATTTCGACATAAGAAGTTGCTGTAAGTACAGATTTTTGGTCAGGTCAGTATGTTATAATTTAACTGAAACTGGTAGTGAATGAGAATATCTGACTTGTTTGAAGCTGAACATAGCAAATGGGAGAACATATGCGGACAATGTTATTGAGCTTTAAGCCTGAATGGTATAACAGGATTAAAGATGGCAGTAAAATTTTTGAATATAGAAGAACCTTTCCAGATGAGGAGATAATGGCATATATGTATGTGAGTAGTCCTATGAAAATGATAGTAGGCAGGATACATTTAGGTCGTAGAATTGATATTAATACATGGAAGGAACAATACAAGGATGATATGGAAGTGTGTGAAAGAATAGATGATTTTATCTCTAGACACACCTATGCAATGCCTGTATTATCATTTCAGATGACAAAGGAAATTGATTTGGGTACACTTCGGAAGTTTAATACAAGATTTGTATGTCCGCAAATGTATTATTATTTGGAAAATTATCCGGAATTGTTTGATTATATCAAGCATACAGCAACAGACATTGGAGAACCACGGATTAATTCATTTGAAAACATAGATAAAGAAGATATATGCAGAAAACAGTATTAGGAGGCTTGCTATGGGAGATTTTGGAGATGCAGAAAGAAGAATATTAGCTTTTATGACGGAGGGAACGGAGTTTGTTTTTCAGGATAAGAAGTATAAAGTAATCTTTTCTGGAAAACCCACTTGCCATAAAGGAGAGCCAAAGACAGATATATACATATTGGCGAAGTCTGAACATGACAAGACAGAGATAAAAATATCTTACAAGAAAGAAAATGCAGATTTTATTGAGAATAAAATGAGTGCAGAACGAGCAGAGCAGTTGTTTGGAACAGATTGGGAAGGTATTATTGAACAGTCGACGACTGCAATTCGTGACAGATTTGAGGAAAGAATGCTCATATACAAAAATAAGTACAAACGGACTGAAAAAGGTGCGATTACTTTAGGATGGAAGTTTGAACTGTTAAATAAAAACAGTGGAGATTTGTCCGGTAAGATGTTACTTACGGAAGAGCAGGTAATAGATGTATATGCAGGAAGTAATTTGTCAGAAGATAAACGAAATGCTATGGTATGTGGTCAGGTTATTGAGGACAGTGGCATAGCGAATTACATATTGATGGATGAGGATGTTCATTCTGCACAAGATGTAATTGATAAAATGATACCAATTACGGAATATGTTAAGCTGCATCGGGATATTTATTTTGCATGCAAGGCATTAAACTATCGAACATTTGCAGAAAAATGGGATGGTGACAGACCATTATCTGTTCAGGTATTTTGGGATGCCGAGGGAAATAAACTGGTTCCGAAATTGGTATATGATAAACCATTGACGGTTAAAGGTAATGAAGTGGCAGGCAGATTGTTACAGTATATGAAGTTGTTGAATATTAAGACAACGGATGATATTGATGATGATAATGCCGGAACAGACAGAATAATTTAGAGGTGATTACATGGCAGTTATTATAGAGGAGCGTGGAAGAGGTAAATTTAAGCCGGCTCCAGATTACGCAGTAGATGAGGTAAAAAAACTTCTTAATGCAAAGATTGAGGAGGAAAGACAGGCATTTGCAGATTGTAGTGAAGAAATTGATTTTGATAAGTTAAAATATGATTCGAATAAGTGGAATCTGCTCTCTCTTTTTTCAGGGTGTGGTGGACTTGATTTGGGTTTCGAATTGGCAGGGCTGAAAGCTGTTATGGGTGAAAATGTAATGGAGGCAGCATTTGCTGATAAAAAGGTTTTTGATGAGAATATCAATAACAATGTATTTAATACAATTTATGTAAACGATATATTTGACGAGGCAAGAGAAACTTATGCTCAAAATGCAGGTAAGTACATTTACATGGACAAGAGCGATATAAGAAAGATTAAGGAGTTCCCAAAGGCAGACATTGTATTGGGGGGATTTCCTTGTCCAGGTTTTTCAGAGGCAGGACCGAGATTAGTGGATGATAAGAGAAACTTTTTATATCTGCACTTTATCCGTTGCTTAATGCAGAGCAAACCAAAGATTTTTGTTGCTGAAAATGTAAAAGGAATGATGACACTCGGAAAAGGAGAGGTGTTCAAGCAGATTATTCAGGACTTTGCGGCAGCAGGCTACACAATTTATCATAAATTGCTTAATTCAGCAGAATATGGAGTGCCACAGATAAGAGAACGAGTGATTTTGGTTGGTGTCAGAAATGATATTGACTTTGAATATGTACATCCTGAGGCAACACACGGATATGGTGTTAAAGGCTTAAAAGAGGTAGTTACACTTCGTGATGCGATTGGTGATTTGGAAGATGATCCGGGAGATTATTTTACAGGTTCTTATTCTACCATTTTTATGTCCCGTAATCGTAAAAAACTTTGGTCACAGCCAAGCTTTACGATTCAGGCATCCGGAAGACAGGCACCGATTCATCCTGCTGGAGAGCCTATGGTAAATGTAGGAAAGGATAAATATATATTCAGTGATGGGGAAGAGAATAATAGGCGACTGTCTGTTAAAGAAATAGCAAGAATTCAAACATTCCCGGATTGGTATGAATTTAGCAGAGGAACAAGCAACAGAAATGATAATGCTAAACTTGATTTGGTGTATAAGCAGATAGGCAATGCAGTGCCGGTAAGGCTTGCATTAGCGGTTGCCGAGCCGATAGCGGAGTTCGTGAAGGCACAACTGGAACAGGAAAAAGAAGCATATGTTGTCATTCGGAGTGTGGAAAAGAAGAGGATGATGGCGTAGAGAATATACAGTTAGGAGCAAATATGGAGAAGGTTGTATCTAGAGGAATAAAAATAGACTTGCATATTCATTCCGAATATTCTAAGGCTAAAGATGGTAAAAAAGTTGAAGAAAACACATTAGATAATATGCCAGTATTGGTGAAGGGATTACTAGCTAATCAGGTGGAAATGTGTGCGATTACAGATCACGATGCTTTTAATTATGGAATGTATTATGAATTAAAAAAAGAGGAGCAAAAAAATAATTGCGTAAAAAAAGTATTGCCGGGAATCGAATTTTCAGTTGAATTTGTTGAAGGTAAAGTAATTCATATTGTTACAATATTTGATGATAGAGATGACGAAAAAGTCAGAAATATACAAAAGATAATGGAACAAGGCAAAGGAATGAGTTGTTATAAAAAAACTAAGGGGGCATATACGAAATCAGATTATTTTGATATACTATCCGAAATAAATATTGATTTTATTATGATTGCTCATCAAAAAAAGACACCTAGTTCTCAACATAAGCCACATGCTAACGATGTAATGTCTTTAGGGAAAGAGATTTTTAATGAGTTAGTTTTTATGGACTATTTTGATGCGTATGAATTTAGAAATAAAAAGAATGAGATATATAATAAAATATATTCGTTGGAAAATAGTATGGAGGAAAAATTACGTTTTTTAACAGGATCAGATTGCCATAGATGGAGATATTATCCATATACTGAGGAAAATGAAAAAACGGAATTTAAATACACATATATAAAATCTCTCCCGTCTTTTAAGGGACTAGCAATGGCGGTAACGGATCATCATAGAATAGAATTAGAGAATTCTTTTTTTAATCCAAATGAAAAGTATGTAAAAGAAGTTGTTGTAGAGATTAATGGCGAGAAAAATATCATTCCATTTTCTAAAGGAATAAATGTTTTGATTGGAGATAATTCAGTTGGAAAATCTCTATTTCTTAATGCAATAACAGATAATTGTAAAAAAGTTGATAGAAGATTACATGCTGGATATGAAAAATATATCGAGAAAAACAAGTTGAAATTTGAAACAAAGATTAACGAGGAAGATATTTTTCGATTCAATCAACAAGGGGAGATAAGAAGCATATTTGATGAGGATGGGTTGAAGCCAGATAAGTATCTGTCAAATTTTTATCCTAATGCAATTAATGCAACAAAGTATAGAAGTATTGTAGTTACAGAACTTGAAAAAATGTACAATGCTATAAGAAAAAAATTTTCTTATGATGATGCGATAAAGAAACTTCCGAAGTTTCAAATACCAACAGAAGACACTGATGATAAAAGTATTACATTTATAGATAATGTAAAGAAGGTTGAGACAAAAGAACTTCAAATATTAGTAGATTCATTTGAAAAAACTATTGATGATATGAACCAGTTACTGAAAAATAAGGTATTAGATGATAAGGACAGAAAACATATACAAACAACTAGTGAAATGTTTTCTGTGATGAGTGAGAAATATAAGAAAGTACTAGATAAACACAAACATGAAAATGAAAAAATTAATGTTTTTAATACGTATATTAGAAATTACAAAACAAAATATAACAGAAAAATTTCAGATGAACAGGCGGTTTTTTCTGATTATGTAGAGCAGAAACAAGCTGCGATTGAAAGTATGACAGAGCTTTTAGATGCACAGAAAGAATTGGAACTATTTGAAAGCAGAATTTCAGAGACAAAAATTATTCCAGAAAGCAATTCGGTTGATAAATATAGGTTTATATCGAAATTACAAATTGAAAAAATAGATAATAATTATATTGCGGACGTTATAAAGTCTGTCATAAAAAGAGGAAAGGTTATTAACACAAAAGAAATTACAGAAGCAGGACTTAAGGATATAATAAAAAAATATCCAACTGAAGACGAATTAAAACCACTTGACGTATTGATGACAAAAATTAATGCTAGATTGGATGCTGACTTTAAGGTACGAAATACAATTGTAGAAGAAAATATGGATGTTTATGATGAAGTGTCTGCTGGTTTTGATGCACAAATGTATTTTACTCTTTTGAGTGGAGAAATGAGAGATAAGGGTATATATATAATAGATCAACCAGAGGATCACATTTCACAAAAAGCAATCAAGGATTTTGTTTTAGACCAATTTAGAAGAATGGGTCAGCAAAGACAGGTTATAATGGTAACGCATAATCCACAGTTCATTGTTAATTTGGATGTAGACAATGTTATATATTTGAGTAAGGTGGATGGAAAATTTACAATCCAGTCTGGTGCATTAGAATATGAAAATACACAATATAGTGTATTAAAAATAGTGGCAGACAATATTGAAGGAGGATTGCAAACAATTCAAGGAAGGATGAAAAGATATGAAAAAAACATTTGAATTCAGTGCAGACGATGAGAAATATATGCTTAAAAATACAAATCCGAATGAGAAGAAAGCAGAATTTGTAATTAGCAAGAAAGAAATGCAATTTGATACAAATGCATTTTATAATTATGTATTTTCGGATATAGCTGTAAAAATGGAACTAGAAATAGTGGACAAAACATCAGGGGATGATAAAGCGGCAAAGCGTGTGTATGGAATTGTGTCAGAAATCGCTTCTGAGGTTATCAAAAAAATGAATGAGAAATGCTTGTCTGAAATAGATGCATAAACTATAGGAGAGGGATATGTGACAACAAAATGACAATACAATTCCCTAAAAACTACGCAACAGGTAGAACTCAGACAAAACACCCTGCTTTTTACTTCCAAAACCAACGAAAAGTACCACAGAACAACTTTGAAAAGAGGAGTTTGAATAACGGACAAAAATGCCGAAAGCCTGTATTTATGCGGGTTTCCGGCATTTGTTTTATCAAATGGCTCTGGTTTGGCTCTATTTGTGGGGAGAGTAATGGAGTTATCAGTTTTGAAAAGGTAAATAAAAAAGGAAGAAGGTACAAGCTATGTTGCCAACAAGAGAAGAAGCACTGAAGTTAATTCGTGATGGGTTATTATTTAATCCGGGACCTTGGGGAAAACATTGTTTAACAGCAGCACACTGTGCAGAAAAAATAGCAAGTGCATGTGGTGATATGGATGTTGAGAAAGCATATATATTAGGTTTACTACATGATATAGGAAGAAAATTTGGTGTAAGACATCTTGGACATGTTTATGATGGATACGTATATATGAAATCATTGGGATATGATGAAGTAGCAAAGATATGTTTAACCCATTCTTTTAATAATCATACGATAGATGAATACATCGGAAAATTTGATGTTACAGATGAAGAATTGACAATTATAAAAACTGAATTAGCAAAGACCATATATGATGAATATGACCGGTTAATTCAATTGTGCGATTGTTTGGCAGGAGCGGAAGGAGTTCTTGATATAGAAAATAGGATGAATGACGTAAAGAAAAGGTATGGCTTTTATCCGCAGGACAAGTGGAATTCCAATATGAATTTGAAGCAATATTTTGAGGGGAAAATGAATAAAGACATTTACCTTATATGTGAAAAAGATACATTTGCACCAGGAGATTTATGATCTTATAAATATATTTTTACTACAAGTTTTATGAACAGGTTGGAGGTGGTTAAGTGGATATTTTATTTAAGAATGATCATTTTGTGTTTTCATACAGAGTTGGTGGTATATTGAAACATAATGGTAAAATCTTGTTACAGCGTCCGAAGAATGATGATTATGCCATTATTGGCGGACATGTTGCGGCTATGGAGACAAGTGTGGAAACTCTTAAACGGGAATTTGAAGAAGAGCTTCATGCTAAGATAGAGGTAGATAATCTGTTAGCAATCGGAGAAATTTATTTTCCATGGGGAAAAAGACCCTGTCATCAGATATGCTTATATTATAATGTACATCTGATGGATGATAATATTCCATTAGATGGTGTGTTTCATGGATATGATGAGCTGGATAATGAAAGAATTGATTTGGATTTCTGTTGGGTTTCACTAGAAGATTTAAAGAAGGGTACTAAGGTATATCCTTTAGAGTTGATACCATATATCCTTGAGTCAGGGAAAGAAATTGTACATTTTGTTTCAAAGCAGATTTGAGGAGATAGTCAATGATAGAAAATATGAAGGTAGAATTTGGTAGAACATCAGATATTGATTCATGGATGCGATTAGTGAGAAAAGTAAGTTGGAATTTTCCAGGATTAGAGACAGAGCAGAGTATAGATGAACACAAAATAATAGTACTGAAATTCATGAATGACAAACGTGCTTTGTGCGTGAAGAACGAACGAGAGATTGTTGGCGTACTTTTATATTCAAGGAAGCATAATATGATATGTTGTTTGGCTGTTGATCCAGCTTATCGAAAAAGGGGAATTGCTTCGCTTCTTTTAAGAGAAGCAATTGATAAGCTTGACAGAGATAAAGATATAACTGTGTCTACATTTAGAGAAAATGATGTTAAAGGAATTGCACCTAGAAAATTATATAAGAAATTTGGATTTGAAGAGGGCGAGCTGATTGAAGAATTTGGATATCCTAATCAAAGGTTTGTGTTGCATGCCGACAAAAGTGTTGATAATGTAATAATTGGTACAACAGTAACTGTCACAGTTGATAGACCATTAGGAAGTTATCATCCTGAATATAAGGATATGTATTATCCAATAAATTATGGTTACATTGAAGGAGTTATGGCACCAGATGGAGAGGAGCAGGATGCCTATATATTAGGTGTAAATGAGCCAGTAGGTAAGTTTACAGGTAAAATTATTGCCATTGTTTATAGAAAAGATGATATAGAAGAAAAGTGGGTAGTTGTGCCTGACGGAGTAACTTTTTCAAAGGAAGAAATCAGGAGACAGATTCATTTTCAGGAACAATATTTCGACAGTGAAATTGTGATGTAATATTAAGGAGATTGCTATGTCATTAGGATTAAAAAGAGGAATAGTGCAGCTTGAACCACATGATAAACAGTGGGATGAGGCTGCCATTCAAACAATCAAAAAACTTAAATCTATATTAGGAGATGATGCTATTGATATACAGCATATTGGAAGTACAGCAATACCGGTAATTAAAGCAAAACCGATTATTGATATTGTCGTTGGGGTAACTGATTTTGATAAAGTAATGTTACATAATGAGCAATTACGACAAGTGGGAATATTTTATCGCGGTTCAGATGTGGAACGTCAGCTTCTTTATGTAATGGGCGATATGGAAAATGATACAAGAACACACCATATTCATATTGTGAAATGGAACGGAATCGAGTGGAAAAATTATATACATTTTAGAGATTATCTTAATGCTAATGAGAATGTGGCTTTGTGTTATCAGAAGTTAAAGGAAGAACTGGAAAGCAAGTATGCAGATGACACCTTTGATGTTGTTTTAAATATGGGACCTTTTTATCATTTGCTTGTGGAACAGATGAAGGAGAAACAAGGCGTGACAGAGCAGTTAAAAGCGGACAATCAGATGCTGTGGGTAGGGAAGATGAATAATATTATTGTTTGTGCGGAGGAGATTGTGGTGAGGGAGTTGGTGTATGCGTGATTTGGGGCAGTCGAAAGGCTGCCTTTTTGCTATATGATATATTGTTAAATTTATAAAATGAATATTTTTTGTGAAAAAAAGTTGCAAAAAATATTTAATGATATAATAATGATAAGTAAATAGAAAAAGTGACTTGGAGGAATGAGCCATGATTATAGAGGTAAGAGCAAAAAATTGTTATGCATTTGAGGATGATATTACATTTTCAATGAAAGCAGATATGCGAAATAAAAAATTTGGAGCAAATGTTCACAAAGAGAATAATTTTAATGTCCTTAAAACAGTAGGAATATATGGTCCAAACAATGCAGGAAAAACCTGTTTGATTAAGTGCATTAGGGCAATAAAAAATGTGCTTTTAAATAAGAAAAATGGTTTAATGCCTAATATATTTACTGAGAGTGATGTTTGTGAGTTAGGCGTAACATTTATGTCATCAGGAAGAAAGTTTTCTTATGACCTTAAGTATGATGCAGAAAAAGAAGAATATATATATGAATCATTTTCTGAGATATTCAAAGATCAGTACAACAATGAAAAAGAAGTTTGCTGGTTGAAAAAAGATACTGTTAGTGAAGTATACGAGTGTATTGATGAATCTGTTCAGACTATGATTTCAGTTGTATCAAAGAATAATTTGCTATGCTATGTGGTAGATTCAAGTAAATTCGAACATATCAACGAGATGAAGCAGATTCTTGTCGGATTTGCAGAAAAAATTGATATCATCAATATGAATAACATACCTATGCAACACACGATTGAACTTATGAAGAATAAGAATCAGTTACAGCAAAAGGTTGTTGAGTTCATAAAAAATGCAGACTTGTATATGGATAATTTTGAATATGTGGATATGGATAAGATACAGCTGAAAACTGGTGAAGGTGACGAAAAGCCAGATGAGAAAGTGCTTGATATTCCGGAGAATATTATGGATCAAATCCGATTGGTATCCACTTATAAGGGAGTCCATGTGCCAAGTATGATGTTTGACTCCACAGGAACAAAGAAGATTGCAGCTATTGCCAGCTATGTAATTGAAGCACTTGAACAAGGCAGGATTTTAGTCGTGGATGAGTTGGATAGCAGTATTCATTTTAAGCTTACCAGGGCGATTGTTGCGATGTTTAATAATGAATTAAATACAAGTGCACAGATGATATTTACAGTACATGATATTAACCTTATGGATTGTAAGAGAATGTTCCGAAAGGAGCAGATTTGGTTTGTTCATAAGGATGAAGAAGGTGTATATGTATATTCACTTGCAGATTTTACAGCACAGCAGGGCGTACGAGATACGACAGATGTTATGGAAAAGTATAGGAAAGGTGCGCTGGGGGCTTTACCAGATCCGGAGTTGATTAACTCGTTGCTTAGTATTAAAAGTGGTGTAAAGGGGGATGATGCCGATGCCAAATAAGCTCCCTAAGTTTTTGGATAACCATAAAATCTGTATTATTTGTGAAGGTAATGAGGAATATGAGTATCTGAATCAATTAAAAAATTTAAAAGTATGGAACGAGCAATATGATATTTCATTGGTCAATGCTTGTGGAAATGGAAATATCCCGGAGAGGTATCAGGACCGATATCAAAATGGAGCAGATGAACTTGTGCTTGTGTTCTGTGATACGGAAAAGAAACCTCACGAGCAGTATGAAGACATTAAACGTAAGATTAATGAGTTTCATGGTGTGGATAGTGCAGCGAATGAAGTGATTATATTTGGTAATCCATGTACGATGCAGATTATATCTAAACATTGGACCGATGAAAATCTGAAATCTCCAGCAAAACCAGTGAATGCTCCTTAGTGTTAAAAAGATTCGAAGATAGTATAGGGGCATTATCAGAATATATGAATGATCTCAACCCTAAAATTAAGAAAGAAAAAACTGAAATACAGAAATTAAAAAAGTCAATTTTATATATGAAAAATACAGTAGAATACATCAGAAAAAATATATAATGCTAAGCATTTGGAGGATATAACAATGAATGAGTACACGCCATATCTGATTGCGGTGGGTGCCGTTTTGGTTTCGATTTTAACCATTTATTTTTCAGTAAAGATTTATAAGAAGAAAAAGCGTGCATTGGAGGCTAAAATAGAAATTGCACATGAGAACCTTCGTAGAAAGGAGATTGAAACTCAAAATAAGCTAAATCAAATGGAGCAGAGTGCTAATGATCGCATAAGAGCGGCAGAGAATGAGCTGCACAGGAGGACTGAAGAATTTAATGGTAGAGTGGATCAATTTAATAAGGAACAGAAGCTACGAGAAAGTCTAGAAGGAAAATCGGATAGGGATGTAATTATTGAGATGCATGTTAAGGCTGAAAGAATTTCAGATGCGATATGTAACATTGAAAGTAAATTAGTAGGAGTGCAGGATTATTCTGAACATCTAGTTTCTTTAGAAAGCAATTTAGTCGAGTCTGTTAATGATTTGGAAAAATCACTTGAAGATTCAGTTGGCCAGTTGGAGACAGAATTAAGATTCTCATTGAGTGATATGGATTCTACAATTAGAGATGCTATATCCGAGAATATGAATTCTTTGGATGAGAGTGATGTTAGGTCAGCTTGCGCAGACGCAATGAATTATGACTGCTATTCATTTAAATCAGATATTGAAAGTGCTGTACAAAGTGCAATTAGTTCCGAGTTAGATTCTAAATTTAGTGATCTTGATTGGAAATTAAGCAATATCGAATCAAAACTTGATAGTTAGATATTTTTTTCAACGGTAATATAAAGATACAAATCACCTGTATAGGTCAGAGGTGCTTATGGAAGGATATATGACAATTAAACAGGCAGCTGAAAAATGGGATGTTACCCCTAGAAGAATTCAATTTCTATGTTCCAAAGGGCGTATAAAAGGAGCAACTAAATTTGGAAGAGATTGGGCGATTCCGGTGGATGCAAAGAAGCCTGGAGATAAGAGAATAACAACCGGAGAGTATAAGAATTGGCGAAAAAAAAGAAATGAGAATTCTATTAAGTAAAGTCCGTATTTTAGGGAATATAATTTATAAAGGAAGGGCACGAAGGGAAAACTTTTTATAGAATTAGATATTGTGAGAATAATGAGGGCATCCACAAATATGATATGTGCACTATTCAACAAAAAGTAGACACCACTTTATATTTTTATACATCATTTAATAAGCATAATACTCCCTATACTGTTTTGGAGTCAGATAATTCAGAGAGTATGCCGGA
>ERZ1026864.884-NODE-884-length-16165-cov-19.237554_pt1 | contig 16165 bp, 25 predicted proteins | sample MGYA00380162_ERZ1026864 | MGnify/ENA primary metagenome ERZ1026864 (study PRJEB33269, sample SAMEA4719798) | human gut metagenome | biome: human-associated habitat; feature: organic feature; material: feces | place: Cameroon | collected 2013-10 ... | reverse complement strand
GAGGGACAGGTACGTGGAGAACTCGCTGAACACGCTAATGAAGGACAGCTTAGAGGCGTACAAGGCGAAAGTGGACTCGCTGGCGAGAATAGACAGAAGTCGCAACGACGTGCCTGTGCCGACGGTGAGAAAGCTGAGCTGGTGGGAAAGGAACATCGAGAAGCCCATCGCGTCTTGCATCGCTGTCATAATAACAGGTGCTGTGATTCTGCTGATTCTCAGATATGCGAGAGGAAGGCTGAAGAGCAGCGGGAAGAAGGAATAGGAAAAGGATTTTTGGATTATTATTTGATGACTTTAGTTGTTAGTTTTTTTATTTAAGGTTAATAGATTTGTTTCAGGTGAGCCTTGCCCGTCCGTAGAGGATAGGCAAGGTTTTAATAAAACATAAATAATCATAAGCCAATGTCTTGCTCTCAAAAATAATTACTAACTTGCAGCACTAAACTAAAGAAGCTGAAAATATTATTACGTTAAACTCAATATATTTATTATGAACGAGGAAGATAAGAAACGTTTCCTTGCTCTTGTAAAAGGTAAGGACATATCGGAGATCATGTCTTTGTTGATAGAATCCGGTAATCAGTATTCACGCAGAATACTTCGATTCTTTCGATGGTTCTGCAAGTGGGTTCCATTCTTTATAATGCTGGCTCACATGTACGGCGTGCTCGATTTTAGCCGTAATCCGAAGGAGATGTTCGTGGTGAATAAGGCAAACTGGGCGTGCTATGCGTTCATTTATATCATGGTATATATACTGCCGATGGTTATTATTCTTGCATCACGCTTTTTTTGGTTGTGCTGGAAGTATCGCATACCGTTCTTTTATTTCTTTGCCGTCAATTCTATACACCTCGTATACTGGAGTTGGTATACAACAAACGATATGGTTATGGCACACTTCGCGATCATGGCGTTTACGCTGTTGTTGTATATCTACGGAGCTATTGACTGGTTCTGTAGTAAGTCGTGCCTTGGCAGAAAGATGTTCAGTTAAACAGAAATGCTATGAGAAAGATTTTCGGCTACAAAATGCTTGGCACGCTGTTGCAGTCGCTTGCTAATTCTTGCTTCAAAGCTGACGAGCAACAGCGCAACGGCGAGAAAGTTACAGCTTGCGGGATGAGCGATGAAGACATCGAAACGCTCTGTCAGGACATATTGCCTAACATGTTAAACCCGATGATGAGCGCAGAAGAAGTAAAGGACAGATTGGGCGTGAGCGACGCAACACTAAACAGAATGGTCAAGCGTGGGGACATACCGAACGGGGAATGCAAGAAGCGCGGGCACACACGATACTGGAAGAAGTGGGATATTCTGTGGTTTATAAGAAAGAAAAATAAAAAGAAAGGTTGACATATGAAATAAAAGCTATACCTTTGTATAGCTAAATTCAAAAGTTTATATACTTTGCCCGGTAGAGTTCTTACGGACTATATCGGGTTTTTTGTATAAAAATGTTAATGCAAATATAAATATGTGCAGAATATTTGCACGTATTAAATAAAATAAGTAATTTTGCATTATAAAAATAAAGCATATATAATCTTTTAAATTTAGCAAATATGAAGACTATTGATGAAATTTTGAATCGCAATGATTATCAGCGAATGACGGTACAGCTCAAAGAGCGTACTCAGGAAATCGCTTACAAAATGCGCATGAAGCTTATGGAATTGGACATGGAGGACGAGGAAGTAGGTGTCGCGGTTAAAGGCACGAACGGATGCAATGCCGACTATGTAGCAGTGCGTTGCGATTCTGTTCGTTCTAACAGTTGTGGTTGTTATTACTATTTAGGTATTGACGTGTCAGATAACGAGGATAAACGTTACGGATGCACATGCCTTCATTCACTTGAAGATATCAACAAAGACTACTATTACGCACAAGATTTTACAGCACATGTTCGCGGAGCGAGCAACAAAGAAGCCCTTCGTTTTCTCAATGCTGCTCCTCAATTGTTCAAACTGTTAGACGAAATAGAAGAAAAACAAGTGCAAGTCGTTAAGGATGCACTTGAAAAGACTAAAAACTTATAAACTAAAAGCTGAGCTAACGGCATGACGGGCAGAAAGATGACAACAAAAAACGCAACAATCCGTCTTCCCGAAGACATTGCGGAATGGCTTACGGAAAACGGGAAATCAATTAATCAAGCTATTATTGAAAGCTGTCAGACATTAAAACGTATTCGTACAGTGTCCACAGGAGAAATACGAGGTATATTTACCTCAGCAGAATGGGGCTTTCTGGTAGACAGCTTGAATGGCACAATGATAACTGACACGTTTAGATGTAATGTACAAGCTCTTATTGCCCATTGTGAGGATTCAGCTAAATACGAATACTTAGACAAGAAATGGGGAGTAGACATGGCTAAGTTTTTGGAGAAAATCAAGTCTTTGCATGGGGCTAACATTGATGCAATCTATGCACGTGTAGAAGATTTTTGGGAAAATGAAAGAAATTTAGAAGAATGGATTAACTTCTAATTTTTTTAAGTAATGCTCATCTTATATACAAGGTGAGCATTTTTTGTATATGCTAAAAATGACTTTACCTCCTATCAAGCTAACTCATTGATAATAAGCTAAGAATAAAAACTGTGATAGAGTTATTAAGAATTACTTAACAACTCTGTACCTTTGCCTATGTAACGTTACAAAAAGAGTTAGTAAACCTATTAAGTAAAACAGAAAAATACAGTTATTATGGAGAGTAAAACTTATGTGTTCGGTGAGAATGGTACTGGCACTGGTGGTGGTCTCAATAGCATTCTGGCTATGCTTCCGGCACTCATGCAAAAGCAGGGTATAGACCCAAGTTTGTTTGCCCTCTGCAATGGTAAGAGCAACGGCAACGGTTGGGGAGACAATTTGTTCGCTATCCTGCTTCTCTTTATCATCATGGGTAGAGGCAACTTCTTTGGAGGTGGTTTTGGAGGCGGTATGATGCCGAACGGACAGGGTGGCGTTGTGCCTATGATTAACAACGACGCCAATACAGCTGTAATCATGCAAGCTGTTCAGCGCAATGGTTATGATGTTCAGAGTTTGGCTACAGCCCTCAACACTTCGAGCGACGCTGTTATGGCTGCTATTAACAGCTTGGGTCAGCAAGTATGCAATATCGGCAGTCAGATGGGTATGAACACCAACCAAATCATCACGGCTCTCATGCAGGGCAACAACGCTATCGCTACTCAGCTGGCGGAGTGCTGCTGCAAGACAAACAACGCCATTACCGCAATGGATGGCAATGTGAAGCTGGCGATGTGTCAGCAGACTGGCGCATTAACCAATGCTATCAACAACGTAGCGGTCGGTCAGGAGCGCGGCTTCTCGAATGTCGCTTACGAAACACAGAGACAGACCTGCGACTTGCACAACGCTATCAAGGACAGCACGCAGACCATTGTCAACGGTCAGAAGCAAGCCGAAATGCGCGAAATGCAGAACAAGATCGATGCCCTGCGTGAGGAGAACAGCACCTTCAAGTCTTCTGCTATGACTTCGCAGATTGTAGGTCAAGCAATAGCGCCTATCAATGCGGTATTGGCAGGATTGCAGACCGAGGTAGCTGGTATCAAGTGCAAATTACCCGAAACTGCGACTGTAGCTTACAGCCCATTTACAGCTGTTCCTAACTGTGTAGCAGCTCAGATGGGCTTGTACGGCTTTAACGCTGTAAACGGTACAGGTTTTTGGAACTAAAGCACAATAGGAGGGCGAGACTATGATTTGGGGCTATCCTTTTTCATGGGTCAACAGAAGAGGGTCAGCAGCGATAGGCTCTACCGGTGTAAAGGTAAATGCAGAGAACGTGGTGTTCACCTTTAAGAACCACGCCTTCGTGAATGCTAACTACAGAGGAACGATATTCGTTAATCTGCAACAGGCAATACCGACTGGTACGACAACTACGCTGCCTATCCTCTTTGAGACCAACGGCACGACACAGGCTGTAACCAAGTTCAATGGTGCGGCACTGACCGTTGCCGATGTAGCCGGAACTGGTGTGTTTCAGTTCTGGTTCGAGAGAGATACTAACACCCTTCAACTTATGACGGGTATTGTATAACATGTTAAAATTCGACTTCTATGTTTCAAGGACTTCGACAAAACAGCATATTTTATGTGCTTGACAAGTCGGGAGAACCGACACTAAAAATAGGACAAGTGGTAAGTGTAAGCAACCCACAGCCCAAATTCCCTTCGTATCAGCCGGGGCAGTTTAATCCGCAACCTATGGAAACTACGGTTGACGTAAAGGTTAAAATGCCAGACGGAGAGGCTGAGTTTAAACAGCTCCCTTCGAATGGGCAGATTGCTAACTCTGGCAATCTTGTAGTAGCAGACAGCCGTGATGCTATGATAGCAGAGGTTGAAGCAATGCTCAGGAACTCGAAAGAGGTACTTGACAGTAAGGACTACCACGAGAAAGTAGTTAAGAACTGTGAGCAGATAATGGGTGTTCTCAATCCGCAGATAGCAAAGGAAAAGGCTCAAGAACAGAGAATAGGCAATCTTGAAGCCGACATGAATGGGATGAAAGGCACATTGTCAAATATAGAGACTATGCTGCAAAGAGCATTGAACAAGAAGTCGAACGGTAACACTTAAAACGTACATTATGTATATGATAGAAATAATTGAAAACAAGTTTGACGAGCTTGTGGAGAATGCCGAGAAGATGCTGCGATACGGCGGTAAGGTAATGTCTTGCCTTGAAAGCATGAAACGAGGCGAAGGTCGTATGGGTGAACGTTCTCCTATGTCTGACTATAGGGATATGGGACGCGAAGAGCGCAGACGCTATGAGCGTGACATGGACTACGACGATGAAGGACGTTACGGAGAGCGTTATGGTGGCGGATATCATGGAGGTGGCAGACGCTACTAAGTAATAACCGACAGGTAGGGAATACTGTTTCCTTACCTGTCTTAACAAAAAATACTATGGGAAGATGTAGAATACCTTTAGATGTATATGACATGAAGCCAGAAGGAATGATAGCTTACCTCAGATATAACGGCTATCACTTCAACAAAAAAATGTGTGAATGGGCTGTTAGTCATATGCGTAAAATCAACAAGGCAAGCGGCAAGGAAGAACCTATTGAACCTATAAGCAAGGACAAGGTGGAGGAGATGATGCAGACAAATGGATTGACACTTGAAAACCTTGTTGGCTACGACCATGTGTACGTTGCTAATATGTGTAAGGCTGACTTCTGGGGTAAGTCGATAAAAGACGAGGAGAGTTTAGCACATTATATAAAAGACACGGTTGACGATGTAGATCAGAAGGATGGTTTTATATTCAACCGTTTCTATGCTGACTGTTGCCACAACGGTATGCCTATTCCTTGGGATGATTTGCTATGATAAGGCGTGAGATTCACTTGGAACAGTACAGATGGAGAGTTATGTGCTTCATCGGGTATACAGCCAATGATTCTGATGAGATATGCCATGCGTTAGAGGATATAGGCTGCAACGGCCAAGCCCTTGAAACGGCAAGCAAACATCTATTATTGGCGAGTGAAGAGCGAGGACTAACCTACTCCAATGTAGGAACAAGAGAAAGTGTTGTCGCAGTTGGCGCATCTAACAATAAAGGAAACGTGGTGAACACTATAGGGCATGAACTCCTGCATGTAGTTGCGCACATCTGCGACCATGACGGAATCGAAATGCAAAGTGAAGAGCCGTGTTACATAATGGGCGAGCTTTGCGAACAATTATTCAATACCATAAAATAAAAAGATACAACAATTTAAACCTATTGCATTATGACAAACTTATTTGATGATGTTTATGCTTGCAAGAACGAACAGGCAAAGAATAATGCTATTGCAGCAATCGCAACCGTGCTCAACAAGTGTTTGAGCATTGACGAAAAGACAGCCTTAAAGGCTTCTATCCGCGAGGCTATCATGGGCAATCATTTTGATGCAAGCAGCGCAAAGGAGAGTATATCTCGTATGTATTACGCCACAACTGACGGATGCACCATTCACGCACCATTCGTGTCAGAACGCGAGTGCGTTGAGTTGTACGAGGAATGCAAGGCGCAAATCAAGGGCTACAACTTGTACGACTTTGCAGTTGTGCTCAACAATATCATTGCCGATTACCACAACTTACTTTACTCCTGGTGGCCGAACGAAGATTGGTGCGTGATGCTGATAAAGTTCAGCGAGCTTGCCGTCAACTGGCTCAATGACGACGACACGCCATTCAAAGACGAGAAGGCTTGGAAGGTATTAGGTGATAAATAAGAAGGCGCGTTACACATTCGTAACGCAACAAAAGCAAAGAGGAGGTTAATGTAAACTAACCTCCTCGTTCTTTGTGATGTGCTTATTTACGAGTCGTAAATGGCTCTGCGTCCGTCTTTTTTCTGTAGTTCATATTATTTTAATTTAAATGTTTATAAAATCGAATTTCAAGCCCCTTGTGGCGCAATAAACAGGCTTGCCGACCTGTTGTGCCACTGCCTTGCGAAAAGCCTCACTGTTGCCGTTGTTTGCCGATATATGAATAAGTACCACGGCCTTTGTCTTACTTGTATTGCAAGCCTTTAAACAGCCAATGCACCTCTCAAGGCTCATGTGCGTAGCCTTGGCGCGTATGCCGACCTTTCGGGGAATAATACCGTTCTTTATGCTGTTGTCTACCAGTTCGTCGGTATGGTTGCACTCAATGAAAATGTAGTCCAAAGGAAAATCGAACTTGTATTTTACGTGGTGCGTGTCCGTCAAAAACAGTATCGTTCCGATTTCATTATGATAGATTATAAAACCACACGGCTCTTTGGTGTCATGCTCCGTATCAAAAGCTTTTACAACAAAATTGCCGACTTTAAATTCACGAAGCAAAGGTATTGCGCAATAATGAAACGTGTTAGGTCTAATGTTGCATTCTTCTAATGTCCCTTTGGTTGCGTATACATTAAAGGCTTTTGCATATTGATGCATAAACCCAGCATGGTCGCCATGACTATGTGTTACAAGACAACCGCTGACTTTGCCGACATTACCGCTGAGTGCTTCAACGGCATATTTGTAGTTTACGCCACATTCTATTATCAACGCTTCAGTTTCATTCTGTATTACATATCCATTGCCTGAGCTGCCAGAACCAAGTACTGTTATTGTCATATTGCTTTATACATTATTATATAATAGAGGAGCAGGAAATATTCCCACTCCTCCACCTTTGTTGTTGTTGAAGATTTGAAGCTTTATCACTACTTGAATAGATTCGGCATTTCTTGTTTGCCCATAGGTTGAGGTTTGTTTGCGGATGCGCTTGCATTTGTTGGCTGTTCAGCTCCTGCGGTATTGTTGTCTGAAGTTGCTGTTTTGCCTACTGTGTTCATGTCCATAGCCTGAGAATTTGCCTCCTTTAGCTCTTTCTCTTGTGCCTGAGCAAGCTTTTCTTCTGCGGAAAGCTGGTCAACAGCTGTATTGACAACAGGAATTTCCTCGTAATCAACATCTTCTGCCTCGTCTCTTGTCTGAAAACCCATCATGATACCAGGTTCAGTGGTTCTGATAAGCCATGAAGCAGAACGATAACGAAGCATCAATTCTGGGATGTTTCTCCATTTTGGATTGCGGGCATACCAACCTTCATCCTTTGCCATTTGAATTGTTACGACAGGACCTTTTTTCATTTCTCCTGTCTTTAATTCGATAGCGTATGCATACATACCCCAATCGTCTTTACCTTTTTCGCCAACTTCTGAATAACTAAGCGTAGAATATTTTCCTGTTGCATTAAAGCAAGCGATAGCAAACTTTGCTTCAAAGGTCGGCGTACCATTCACGGCTACGAGGTTTTGTAGAACCATTAAAGGATCGGCATTCATACGAATAGCCATATTAAGACCTATCATACAATTTCCAATATTACCTTTGTAGGCATCTGGAACAAATGAAGATGAAGCAAACACTTTTGCTATTCTCTGTCCTATTTCAAAACCTTCGATAGAACCGAAAATATTAATACTTTTTTGAGGCTGAATTACTGTCAAATCTTTTGTTTCTCCCATAATTTTAATTTTTTATATAAAACCCTTTCGTTTTTATTTACAAGTTGTTATACATTTTCCATTTTAAATGGTTCTCCATACTTGCATTGTAGGTAGATAACCTGTTGCACTGATGGCAGCGCATTTTCTACTGACTCCTTGCGGTCAACAAATAGAGGTACATATATGTCCTTTGCCTTGCTTATGCCGTTGATTATGTCTATGCCCATGTTGATAACCGTACCATCGTTGGTATTGTTGTAATCAACACCATTGCGGTCAATAGCAGTGCATATCTCCTTTTCATCGTCGTTGGTTATGTTCTGTTCGTAAAACTTCCAACGTATGAGTGAAAAATAAGAGTTGACCTTGCTTTCTACAATCGAGATTTTCGCTTTTTTGTACTCTTTTATTTGCCTAATAACCTCATTGCAATCTGCTACTATTTGTGCAAGTTCTCGTGAGCGCTTGTCAAGCTTTACTTTTTCTTCTTCGATACGTTTGTTTGTATCACGGCCCGACAAACGTTGGATAAGCTCATCACGCTTGGCAGTAAGTTCCTTCTTCTTTTGTCTGTTCTCTTCCACAGTTGCATCAACAACAGGCTTTGGTTCTGTTGCTTTTATGGCGTTTATCTCTTTTATAGTCTCAGCATATTCTGCTGATGTCTCCCACGTCTGTGTCTGTATTTCTGAACGTTTTCGCACCAAGGCATTGTATGTTTCTTGTTTAGCGGCAACATCTTTCTTGTCTGTGTTGGCTGTTACTTGTTCATATGTATTAATACAGCCTTTTATTACTGTTATTTGCCCATGCTTTTCAGTTGCCTTGTTCTGTATTTCCATGAGCTTAGAAGCCTTGTTTGTATTGTACTCACTTACGGCGTTAGCATATTCCTGCTCCTTCATTTCGTCCGTATAAGGACGACCACAAACGGGACAAATATCTGTTTGGGCGTAGCTAAATTCCTTTTCGTTAACATCTTTCCATTGTTGCATTAAATCGTTAAACTCATTGGTTAGCGTTGCAAGTTTAGCCTTATTCTGGATATTTGCATCAAGGTTTGTTTTCTGTGATGCTGTAGCGGTGCGCAAGGCCTCAGACGCTTCGCTTACTTGCTTGAATATACTATCAACCTCCGCAAAGTGTGCTTTTGTCCATGCTTTGTGAGCTGTCTGATTTTTAGTTTCCTGTTCAGCAATACGTTTTTTATATTCTTGCATTTCCAAGCTTTCGGTTACAACACCTTGCAAGTTTGCCTCAATATTGGCAATTTGTGCGTCAACTGCCACTTTTTCCGATTCAAGCATATCAAAATCTTCATTGACCTTTAAAGTGTCCTGTGCTTGTACTTTTGCCGGTATAAGCTGTAATTCGTCATTAGCTTTCTTGCGTGTCGTTTTTTGCTGTGTGAGCATTTCAGCAATTTCTTTCTTTTCTGTATACACTCCTTTGTAGACTAAAGGATAGTCTTGCATTAGCTCTTCCTCGTTAATATCACAAGCCAATGACATGAGGATTTTTCTGCGCACATCGACTTTATATGTCCAAAACAGGCTTATATTTGATAACATAAACCAGTCCTCAAAGTTGCACAGAGAATTTAGCTTTTCTTTAAACTGTGACACCGAATAAGGCACATCATCAACGAGACGTGATTGTGTCGTACCCATAAACTTCTCGTCTGCGGTGTCCTTGCCTTTCCAACGCTCAGTCAAACGACGTTCTATCTTTATGTCTCGCTCGTCATTGTAATTTATGACAACTACCACAGATGTTTCGAGCTTGTGGATAATGTTGTTGTTACAATCCAATGTTTGTACTATAGTGTCCGGACGGCTTGTAACACCAAACAAACACCATAAATAAGCATCGTAAATTGTAGTTTTGCCCGTCTCGTTTCCTCCGCTTATTAATACATTATGAGCAAAACTAAGAGTCTTGTACCGCTCCTTTTTGAAATTTTGAAGCGTTATTGATTTAATCTCAATTTTCATTGTTTATTTATTTTACGTTAAACTTGCGCTTTCGCGATTCTTTCAAATACTGTTGCATCGGTAAAGGTTGATTGTCAAGTTCATTTTCTTCACAATACTTTAACCAAGCATTTATACCTGTTTTCCCTTCTTTTATAAGCTTTTGTTCTTCTTGCAAACATTTATTATAATACTCATCTTCAATTTCTGCTCGCTTGTTAATAACCTCACCATCAAAAATGCGGACGGCTTGCATTATTACTTGCGGATTAAAAGATTTACCAACATAAAGCACCCCATATGCGCCTCCTATAAAAGACTCAAAAAAGAATGTAAGTTCGGTTGGTGTAAGATAAAAATATTTACTTCTTATTTGCCTCGCTATTATAACTACTTGCATTTTGCTTGCTACGTCATATGCGCCGCAGAACCTTAACACGTCAACAAGCTGTGTTCTTAGCCATAAATTTGTAACTTCGCTTTTGCTCTTCGCATCAATCGCACTTAAAGATAAGTTTTCAGCCATTATTGCATCCGTTAAAGAAGAAATGGCTTCTTTTCGTTGACTTATCAGCGGATATCTTTCGAGCATTCGCGTTAACAAATCATTCTGCGCTAAGGATGTCTGCTGTTTTTGTTGCAAATGCAATTGCTTGTTTTCGTTCTCCATAAGGATCTATTATTTCATCTTGCCAACAATGACCATTAAGATATGTAAAAGGGTCTTTTTGATATTGTTTATCTGACACCGATTGTACATAAGCAGGAGTAGCAGCAATGCAAGCTTGTCTGTCTTTTTTGGATAGACGTGCCCAACGTTTTGCACATTTATCTTTGCCGCGTTTCTTATTGTAAAGTTGCCACCAATACTCAAACTCTTCGTTTATTTCGGTTACTGATTGAGGCATAATTACCTCATAACCATGTTGTTGTAGCAAATATATTGCCTGTTGTATCTCCTTATCCATTGCTAACTGTTTTAAATATATTCACCTCCCCAAAAGCGCATTATCTCAGAGCCGAGAATAACACGTTGTCCGTTTGGGCGAATCATACATGATATAACCTTATTTTCCATATAGCGATACACTGTTGTTATGCTTACGCCAAGCTTAGTCGCTGCTTCTTTGACTGTATAGCGACCTTTAGGTGTGACATCAGGGGCATTATTAACCATTGTTTCTTTTTTTATTCCGCCGCAATATGCCATAAATCGCAGCTTCTGTTGTATACGCAAAATCGACCATTACCTTCCGCACGGCTTCCGATTTTTTAAATCCGTGCTCTGTGTAGTATGCGACTTTCTCGCAAACTGCTCGTTCTTTGTCTACTTGACTTAATATTACCATTTTTTAACTTTCATTTTATATATAAATTAATATATTATTAATACCTTTGTATCGTGATTAGCGCTACGCTATTTTCACAACGCAAAATTAATAAATAATTCTTAGTTATCCTAAGAAACTATTATTTTTTTATATTATTTTAAACCTTTTATATGAGTACATTAGTAGAAAGAGCTAAAGAAGCAGCACGTTACTATCATATGTCACTTGTAAAGTGGCAAGAGTCAATGGGCTTAAGCAATGCACATTTTTATAATTGTCAGGGCATATCAAGAAAACTTAGTAGGGTGATAGAAGAAATGTATCCTGAAATAAATATAGAATGGCTGTCAACTGGCAATAGCGTTATGTTGAATAGTGACGTAAAAAGAAAACCAACTGGGTATACTGTACCTTTATTGCCTATTGCAGCGCAAGGTGGAACGCCTGATAATTTTGAAAGTCAAATTGAGAGTTACAAATGCGAGCAAGTAATATCTCCTGTTCAGGGCGTTACTTTGGCTCTCACGGTAAACGGAGACAGCATGTCCCCGGAATACCCTAACGGTTGTAAAATCTTTGTTCAGCGCATAAACGAGGCGTCTTATATAGAATGGGGCTGCACCTATGTCCTTGACACATCTAATGGAGCTATTGTAAAAAATGTATTCCCTGTAAAGGACGATGCGACAAAGGTTATATGTCGCTCCGTAAATCCAAATTATGCAGACTTTATCGTTGACACCTCAGATATTAGAGGATGGTATCGTGTGCGCTGTTGTATCACCATCAAATAATATAAAAAACAAAAAAACAAGCAAATTTCATGCAAATAGCGTTTTTATTTACGTATAACACGCTGTAATACAAGGTTTTGCATTGTTGTATACTTATATCTATAAAATATAAATAAATAAATCTGCATAAATCCTAAAAACAAAGGAAATTCCATGATTTTTCAATATATTTGCAATTGCAATACAAAACAAAAAGACATTAAACATAACAGACTATTTCAATAAACGTGCAAATAACGTGCAAAAAAGGAGGAGTAAACATGATAAAAATATCTATAAAATTAGACAAAAGACGGAGGCTTAACAATGGGAAGTTTCCTCTTAAAATAAAAATTGCGAGAAAAAACAGTGCTTTATATATAGCAACAGGTTATGAATTACATGCAAACGAATGGGATTCAAAAAACGAGAAAGTTAAGCTACTCACGAACAAAAATGCCATTAATTTAAAACTTAGTAAAAGAATTGTAGAAATAACTGACAAGGTTCAAGAATTGCAAAGCACCGGCAAGTTAAGACTTATACCTAACAAAAAATTATTGGCAATACTGACAAATCAAGATGATAACAACGATATAAATGAACACCTCTTTAAAACCCAATGCGAAAAATTCATTAAGACAAAAGATAACCAAGGAACTATTAAAATATATAAATCTACAATTATTACAATTCAAAATTATTGTAACTATGATGACCTTTTGTTGGAGGATATAGATATAGAATGGATAGACAATTTTGTACAACACCTTAAACATCAAGGCAACAAAAACAATACGATTGCAACAAAACTGCGTTGTATTAGAGCAGTTATCAGTTTTGCAAAAAAAAGAGGAAAAACAGATTATGATGCGTTTTTAAACTATTCCATAAAAACAGAAGAAACTGTAAAAAGAGCTTTAACCGTCGAGCAATTAAGAACTTTGCTAAATGCGAAATTAACTAAAAAACGAGCTGAATACAGGGACGTTTTTTTCTTAGTTTTTTACTTGATGGGAATTAACATAGTTGACCTCTCAAAAATTAAAGAGATTTCGGAAGGCAGAATCTTTTATAAACGTGCAAAAACAGGAACACAATACAGCATAAAAGTTGAGCCTGAAGCGTTAGCTATAATAAAAAGATACAAAGGAGACGAACATTTATTGTCTATGTTTGACGAAACTAAGAACTATCTATATCGTGAACAATCATTGAATCGCGCATTAAAACTAATTTGTAAAGAAATAGATTTGCCAAACATTAGTGTATATTGGGCGAGACATTCTTTTGCAACAATAGCCTATCAAATAGGAATTTCCACAGATGTAATAGCAGACTGTTTAGGACATAAATCTGCACATAGGATAACAGATATATATATTCAAAAAGACCAAGCAAAAGTCGACGAAGCAAACAGAAAAGTAATTGATTATGTTCTGTACGACAAGCGATAGAAAAAAGAGGCATAATTTTATTCGTTATGCCTCTTTTGTATTTTAATTAAATATCATTATAGAATGATGTTTTGCGAGTATATTTTCTTGTAATCCTTACATTTATTTCTTAACATTCTCTCCATATCAAGACGTTCCTCGCTCAGTCGCTTGAATGTATCGAAAGAGAAGATGTTCTTGCATTCTTTTTCCGATACAGTCTTGCTCCTTATATCGAACATGCTTATCTCCCACGCCCATTTGTCGGGAAGGTGAATAAAGCCAAACAACTTCCTTTGGGTAACTCTTGCTACAGTTCCTTTTAATATAATGTATGTCTCTTTGGGCTCGCCCTTAAAGCGGAGTCCGTCAATATTTGTCTGTATTCTGTATACTATTTCTCGTTTCATAATTTTACTATTTACAAAATTACTGAATGTCTATTAGTTGAATTTATTATCAACGACTTTTAATATGTTACAGCCGTTTTAGAAGCGTGCAGCATTGATAGCCGAACGCCTTTTCTTCGAAACCCAACTTTTTATACCAGTGCAACACCCATTGTGGAGAGTCGCGTCCGTCCCACGATATCGCGACGGTCTCTATGCCGCAACGCTTCAGCTCCCTCTCTACAGCCTCCATCAAGTGCTTTGCCACCTCACGACCACGGTTCGCTTCGTCCACCCACAGCGAGTAAATGAGAGCGTCGGCCTCGCCATCCAAAGGCTTGTCTTCGGTGCAGTGAGGAATAAACGCCTGTATGCTGCCATGGTGCATCTCGTCGGTGACGAGTATGCGAATGGAGTCTTCCCAATGCTGATATTGTATCATAGATGAAATGTTATTGTGCAACGTCCTCGCCGGCTGTCTTACGTGCTTCGAGCTTCGCCTTGAGCTGACTCGGTGTGAGCAAACCGCTGACGGTTAGACGTCCCACCATGTCCTCGGCAGACACCTGTACCTTGGTGCCCAGAGCCAACAGAAGCGGCAGCTTCTTCTCCAACCGCATCATGCCGACTACGAGGGTGCGTGTGGTGTCAGTCTGTGGCATTCTTATGTCCTTGTGTCTCCCCGGCGTTCATGTAGTCGTAACGACACGCACACAGAACGCAAAAACTCTTATCCATCTTGAGGAAGTATCGGCAGGTGACGCATTTAGTAGAGCCAACCTTTACCGGACTATCTTCCGGCGCAAAGGATTGGTAGGAACAGACTACTCCTATCTCCATAAAATCCGACTGCTCAAAACGTTGTATATGTCTAAACAGTTCATTCTTTTGGTGCTTGTTATCATCAGCACGGGTCTGGGCTTCGTCGCGCTCCGTCTGAAGCTGAACGCATTGCTGCTTCAGCATCTTGTTGTCCTTTTTCAACGCCTCGCATTTATCCAAGGCTTCAGTCAGTTCACCAAGAGTGTAACCTTCTGTATTAGGCTCGTGTTTCTCTTTTCCGCGCAGCTGACGAGCCACGTCGTTGTAGTCGTCCGTGAGCTGATGCACACGCTCTGTCATCATCATGTTTTCTGCCTTCAAATCGGCAATGATGTAGGCCAATGCCTCCATACGGTTGTTGTCTTCTGCTTTCATTGTCTCTATTGTTTTTACGGTTTTGTTTAATTATACAACATACTCCTTAATGCCGAAGGGTGTGCCGTCGGCAAATTGAATGTCATCGAATGCAGACTCGAAGTTTTCGCCTTCGTAGCCGCAGAAGTCGCAGCCTTCGTCGTTGAGAGACATGAAAGACATGTAATCCTTTCCGTTCTTGCTGCTCATGATGCCGAAGGGGGCGTGCTTGAGCATTTCCTGCCAGCACTCCTCGGCGTTGCGGAAAGGACGGTAGGAAGGTTCGGGTTTGATGCGGAATTGCCTACTGGTAATCCATGAAGGAGCGTCAGTATCAAACCATTTGCTTAGAGAAATGTCATAAACTTGTACTTGCTTGCCGTCTACGTATGCTTGCATGACGGCGATGCGCTGTTTTGTTTCTTCTTTTGTCATAATTGTTTAAATTTATCTATACTTAGATTTTATTTTTTGGACATCATCATAAAGGTCATTTATTACCTTGCTTAGCTCCTCAATTTCTTCTTTGCTAAGAAGCCGAGGAACATTACTCCAAATCTTATCTCTTTGCTTTTTCGATATTCCCATTTTACTTTTCCTTATCGAACTTAGACTTCAAGACAACGATTCTCTTATACCTTTTAATAAAGATTCCAAATGGAACGAAAAGACCATCGTCAGCATTCAGAAACTTGCAGTCCAGCCTTTTTAAGGCATCATTCCACACAACCTCAACAATACTTCCTGTTTCAAGGTTAGAAATGATGTCACCGATATAAATCTCCTTCCCATTCATATCCTGCTCTCCGGTAAACTGACAGATAGTAGAAGGATCAACAGAAAAAGCACCACCACCTTCTATGGGAACTATGATAGCACCATTCTCATAGGAATGAAGCAAATCTCCTATTGCCCATCCTTTACCGTCAAGACGTTTTGCCTTGAACTTGATATTTTCTATTTTCATAAACTATAATTCTTCCTTTTCTATTTCAATACGCATCATAAAATTATCAGCAAAGTTATCAAAATCAA
>ERZ1026864.876-NODE-876-length-16240-cov-7.846216_pt1 | contig 16240 bp, 29 predicted proteins | sample MGYA00380162_ERZ1026864 | MGnify/ENA primary metagenome ERZ1026864 (study PRJEB33269, sample SAMEA4719798) | human gut metagenome | biome: human-associated habitat; feature: organic feature; material: feces | place: Cameroon | collected 2013-10 ... | reverse complement strand
GCTGACTTGAAAAAGTAAATTCCAGTGCAAGAGTAAATTCCATCGGCTTTTAAATTTTGCTGATTTTGCAGGAGTTTTTTAACAAAATCTCTTGCTTTCTGTTATAATTAAGCTAGCTTATCGAAATTTTGTTGTTTTTATGGCATGAAAAACAGGCTACTGGAATTCGGTGTGTCAGACTAAATTCCACCAGCCACATTTAAAAAATGTGAAATGTTTACTTCCAGTCTGACAGCAGATTTCGATCAGTTAATTAGTTACTTCTTAAAGCGTATCAGCTTAGGCGTTAAATTGACTTCATCTGGTGAAATCGGCTTGAGCTGAAAGGCTTTAAGAACATCTTCTCCAAGTGTTTCCAGGGCAGCATCATACGGCGTTTTGCCGTCAAGGCTTTCTCTTGGGGTAGAGTTTATGTGATTCACAATAAGATTGACATCCCATTGGGTTAGAAATTCAAAGGATGTTCCTTTAGGCAATATCATGCGGAGCATGGTATGCGCCTGTTCGATGGTTCCTTTTTGTCCGCTACGCATTGGATCACAGTAATAAATGCTGCTTCTTTGTATGCCGGTAATTCCAGTTTCTAATTCTTCTGGGTTCCCAAATTCAGAGCCACGGTCGGTTAAGATATTTTCAAAAACAGATGTAAATTCATACGTTCCCATACGTTTTTCCAAACGGTCAAATACAGCACGGACGGCACCTTTTGTGCACCGGTTAATAAGAAATGCAAGAAACAGTTTTTCCTCTGTAAAGATCATGGTTAACAGCGTTTTCTGGGAGTCCCTTGATGACTTTACTGTGTCCATTTGTACATAAGAATTTAATTCCAAAGAACAGAAGTCTGCATAGGTTCTGTTGGTAAATACTTCGCGGTCTTTGATCTGTGTTTTGTGGCACTTTCTTGGTTTGAATTTTGCCTGCCTTTTCAGATCCACATTTCTGGCTGTGAACAGTCCCTTATCGATGTATGTGTACATGGAGCGGACAGACATATCCAGTTCCGGATGATTGATCAGGATCTGATAGGGTGACTGTCCCTGTGCGATCAACGGAGTAACAATCTGGTCTTTTTGGTGCAGCTGATGCCGGGCCATATTTATCCCGGCACGGGAACTACTTAATAATTCGCGGTACTTACGGTCGGCAAAACGGGCATCATAGCGGTATTTATGGGCAATGGTACAATGATTGATTTTCATTGGACAGCCATTACATACATAAGGCGCCTTATCAAGTCTGCAGCACCGTTCCTTTTCGAAATCCTTACAGGTTTGGTTGCAGGTTGGACAGGATGTACATTTAATACCGCAGAGCATGATTTTTCCACAGGCATTTGTTTTTTTACAGTGATAGCGGTGTATACAAAAGTTTTTGGCATTGTAGAAAGTTCCTTTGTGGTACCAGTCAGAAAGGCGTCGTGATTTAACCTCTTTTGAGATAGTTGTAGGATCTTTACAAAGGAATGCCGCAATGTCTTTAAAAGTCACACCTTTGGATAATTCGTTTTCGATGTAGATACGGTCATTAAGTGTTAGATGTTTCTGGTTTCCAGGGATATATTTACTCATGATAATTCTCCTTCTACTGCTGTCAGAAGGAACTTTTACAATAACACTGATGTATGAAAGAGTAAATATCTACTGTGCAGGACTAAATTCTACCGCCCTGTAGGGCAGTGGAATTTAAAATTTCATTTTAGGCCCCGGCCGGAGGTTCGGCTCCTTTCTTGACAATTACAGTTTAAAATGATATATTAGTTTCATCGAAACACCTATTGTGTCGATTGGAAGTGGCGCATCAATCCTGATGAGATTTAGCCTAGTATTTAGTGCAATACTAAGTGGCGTAACAATAACTTGTTTATCCATCTTTAAGGAGGTGGTTCCAATGAATAGACTTTGTACTGTAACGACAATTTTTAATTCGTTTGTATGTAACTTATTTTCTTTCTTTGGGATTTACGTTGCTACTTCCGCTATCAAGTTTAACTTGCTGATGAGTTGGTGAAATTCCAACGAATAGCGGAATGCACTGGTGCATGTTGGAAAGCATGCACCTTTTTTATATCATCTGATCTAACGGTAAATTCATCTGCCCCTTGCAATTATCTCCGATTGTTGTCGGGTCCCAGCCAACTCCAATGTAGTCCAGAACCTTCGCCCATCCATAGTCGTTTCCGTCCTTATCCTTGCACATGTGGAACATCAGATAATCCCACTCTTTCGGGTTGCTCTCATACAACAGATCAAACCGGTGCGGCCGTTTCTCCATGTGGATTCCAAAACCGCACATACTGCATCCGGTACGCTGTGCCTTTGTCGTATACAATGTTCCATCTGGCTTTTTCTCAATCGTACCGTAAATCTCCGGTATCAAAGATTCCGGCATCTGAAAATCTTCTGTTATTATCCCATCCTTGATTCCAGCAGCACGATACTCTTCTTTTAATCCATTCTTCCAGAGATCATCCATCTCCAAGGCAAGCGTAAGAATATCCTGCCGGTGGAAGATTGCAAACGGCGCTGATCTGATCGTGGATGCCCCGAAGTAATTGCAGCCATTCATCCGCAGGCTCTTGGCACGTCTGCCGCCCTCGGATGCCATCAATCCTAAATATGGCACACTGTTATGCTCTTTTCCCCAGTCATCACAATTCTTTTCTTTAAGGTAATAGCAGCATTTCGCTGATACCAGAAAATCCGGCTTTTGAAAGTCGCATCCTTCGGTTTCATTTTCATACCCACCGAACAGCTTCAACCACCGCTGATTAAGCTGCATCTTCGAATTCTTCTGCCAGCCGCCATATTCCCCGGTCTCTCCCGTTATGATCGCGTGTCTGACTGTCTTATTCTTTTCCGTTGGATTCTGCAGCAACTCGATTTTCCCGGCGATTTCCTTAGATATGACCGGAAAGCCGAATTCCTGTATAACTTTTGGTTTCGTCCATCTGGTCCCATCATCCCGCATGAGTGGCGGCACATTTATAATTCCGATTGCCTTATGTACTCTCTGAATGCTTGCATCCTCGAGTGTAGATGCTGATACACCTGGTACATCGATATGACACACTTCATGAAGGAACATATACAATATGATGCTGTCCAAACCTCCAACTGATACATGGCAGTTCAATTCTCTACGATCACATTCTGATCTGAACTCTTCCGCTCTGATCTGTGCGTATTTTCTTTTAAAGCTGTAATCCTGCTTTTCTTTTTGCATGAATGAAGCAATCTTTTCATAAGCTCCCAGCCGCTTCATCCTTTCTTTTACTGATTCCATTTGTTTTTGAAGTAAAGAGCTCTTTTACGCTGGCCAGCAAACCTCTCACTCCTTTCGACTTATTTTTTCTTTTTCCTTTTCTGCTTAAACTTAAAAACATCATTTTTCTGACGGCTTACCATGCTACGATAGCCGTTCATTTTACTGGCTCTGCTTTTACTCATGCTTTCACACTCCTTCCGGTTTCTCACACCGCTCAAACTCGATCACCCATACCCACGGGTTTGCATCCCATCCGTAGCGATCGAGATCGGATTTTTTAACGGTACTGTTCCAGATCTCTGAAAAATCATCAATTTCATTAGATCCTTCGTCCGGACAGTTATCGCATCCAAATGTGGCGTTGCATCCTCTGCAATTTGATGGATACACGCCCTCTGCAATACATCCATCTTCTGTAATTTCCTGCAAACGCTGCACATACACATTCGTAACCTTAAGCCAGATACGTGCCGCTTCTTTCGGCATGTGGATGGATGGGTGCCATATATGACTATCATTTTTAAAGCCACTTTCTGCTACTTCGTCCGCTCTAAAAACATACTGTTCATCTGAATTTAAAGCAATTGGATATCCCCATGTTTCGCGCACATACAGGATATCACCCGGCTGATATGGTGGCATTATACACTGTGCTCCATAACGTGCCGTAGGCTGTGGTTTCACAATTCTTCTGGTACAAGTCTTTCGTCCATCCAGAATTGCACGAACCATTTCTGTATTGAATAAAATCGGTTTAATTGCCATCTGCGCCACCTACTCTTTCAAAATAGAACTTTATAGGTTCTCTATTTTCCTTTACCATGCCATACCGCAAGGCTATATTGTATGTACACACATCTCTTTTCAGCCGGTCTGGTATTTTTTGCAGCTCTTTTCTGAATGTATCTAAATCCATTGTCGCCTTGTAGCGATTGCACGAACCACAGGACGGCATCAGATTGCTTATGTCGTGTACGTCAATTCCTGTAAATTCTTCGGTGTACTCATAATTTCTAAGACAATGCAAATGATCTACATTAAAACCTTTCTCCGGTATTTCACAGCCACAATAAGCGCAATGCCCATTGTATTTCGCATACACCTGTTTCCTTACGGATTTAGGAATCGGTTTTCGCATCTGCTCCACCGCCTTTCACGATTGTAATTGCGTCTGTAAGCTCCACTACTGGCATTGTTCCAAGTCTTTCCGCTTCGTCTGCATTACTGTATGCTTCTAACTGCTCCGCAACCTTGTCCACGTCGTAGGCAGTCGGCATATTGTTAATCACATCTTTTACTGCATCATAATCTTTCATACTTTCAAGCCGTCCGCTTAAGTTGTCTAAAACCAACCCGGCATCAATTACCCTCATTGTTCGCCCTCCTGTTCCATCTTTTTACTTCTTTTCTTTCTGCGGCATTATAAGAACCCGCCCACGATCCACCGCTTCTTCCGTGACAAGCATTGCAGATAACCTGCGCCCAAAATCCTTTATCTTCTCCCGGTATGCGTTCGTAATTCAAACTTGCTTTCCCGCCGCAGAACGGACATGGTTTAAGTTCTTTGCTCATTCTTTCTCCTTTCTTTTGTCCTTCGAATAAATATGTACGGCTAGTGCCACATCACCCAAAATAATCAAGATTCCTATAAGTTCACTTGGAAGAATTTGCATATAGTCGCATATAAAAACAAGCATCATGTAATTCATGTATACGAGATATGTCATTCTTCACTACTCCTTTCAACTTTCCTTCCACATGCAGGGCAGAATTTAGACAGTCCCATTTGAAACGCATCTATTCCGAAATCATATCCGCAACACTCTGTAACTCCATCAATTATCCGCGTTTTTTCATTGTTTCGTTCCACAGCCGCCCGGCATTTTTCTGGTGTGCCGATTGCACGGTACTGCTGTAACTCTTCCAACCATTCGACAAACTGGTCATGCTCCTGCGCACACAATTCGCATTCTGATATTATCTCTGGTGTCAGATTGACACTCTTGCTTTTTCGCTTTTCTTCCGCAACCTCTCTTGCGTGTGATATAGCTTCATCAATCGTCATGCCTACACCTCCAACAGTTCCGGATTGTCAAAAATATTACCAACCACCTCAAAGTGCTTTATGGTAAAATCATCAAGTGGACAAGAATCATCGCTGTTATTTTCTACCGTTACCCATCCGTATTCTCTCCATACAACAATTGCATAAGTCCCATGCTCCGGATTTTCCTCGTCATAATATGCAACCATGATGTCGTTTTCATAGATCAGCTTGCCGTTCTTATCCTTAAGTCCGGTGCACTGGCAGATGGTTGATGGGTCTACCTGCACAACATCCAAATCGTGAGGAGCTCCATCTTCATCGGTTCCGATCACATATCCGATAAAACATTTAGAATCGTCTGTTTCATCTGTAATCAGATGTCCTTCCACCCATTTGCCGGTATCAATCCGTTTGCCGCGACATAAAAATCTATTTTCCATGATTTTCTCCTCTCTCTGGATATACAAGATTCAGGTCATATCCACTTGCAATAAATTTCAGCGTCAGATCATGGTCTACGCCATTTCCGAGCTTATCGTATATCCAGTACATATCCTCTTGCGTGAACTGCGTCTCGAGATATTTGTTGTATCCAGAAAGAAGTGCTTCTCTCCATTCTTTATTTCGCTTCTCTTGACGATAAGGTTCTCCCTTTGCAATAGGTCTGGAGCACCACTCCAAAAGTTTGCAAATAATATCTTTCTGTGTCTTACATTTCCTTGCTATAAAATACACATTTCCTTTTTCAGACAAAATAGCTTCTCCGCATCGGTTGATAAAACTGCCTGGAAAGCATTTCATTACATTGAAAATTTCATCTAGCATCTGTGTCCTCACTTTCTGCACATAACCACTTCATAGCACATTCTTCTGTCTTTTCACATTCTCCACAATGAGTCATAATAGTATTTTTTATACATTCTTCCGTAGGCTGACAAATAAAGTCAGAAACCATCGGCAGATACTTCGCCAGTTCCTCATCCGTCATACTCCGAATTCGGTCTGCATTACTCATTTTCTTTCCTTCCCGGCATTCCGCCCCTTTATGCAGGTATTCCAAAATCTGCAACTCGGATCACAGACTTTCGTCTTGTCCCCATAACTGCAAGTCCTGCCACTGCCGTAGTAAGTAGGCTCTGCCTTAAATTTCCTGTACGCTTTCGGGTCCCGGTGTTCCGGTTTGGAATCCTCATAACCTTGGATCTGCCCGATCAGCTTTATATTTTCACGCTCCAAGCGTTTGTCTTTGTTGCTTTTATGTATTTCTCTCACCCCTTTTGGTAGTGAGGCGATTGCCGCCCCGGTGTTGGCAAGTTAAGAACATGGCCGTGATAACTATTTCCGCACTTGCAAAAAGTTTCTTTTTCCTTACGGGCGGTGTTTCAACCGTTTAGTAATTTCTGCAGCATATCTTCCTGGTGCTGCTCTGCGATATGATCCCGAACCGATTCTTCCGGAAAAGCAATCTGGTACGTCCGTTCTTTTATCCGGTTTGTGATCCGATCATCGTACTGCAAGGTTTCAAGCGATTCATTGCTTGTAAAGATCGTAACCCGCTTGTTGATATACCGCTCGTTTACGATCTGGTACAACTTATCATTGATCCATGCCGCCGGTGCTTCCACTCCGAAATCATCAATGACCAGAATATCTGTGGTGGAGAGCGCATCCAGAAGCTGGCTCTCATTCCCAATGGTATCCCGCCGCCATGTATTTTTAATCTCCTGCAGGATAGTCAGTGATACCGCAAATTTTACGGCGTAGCTTTTCATAAGCTCATTTGCGATCCCGGCGGCAATCCGGGTTTTTCCACTGCCTTTCGTCCGGGACCAGATAAACAAACCCATACCCTGCTCCTTCTGGTGCTCAAAATCTCCCAAATACGCTTTTACTATCCGACAGGCATCCGCCACTTTCTTTTTACTGTCCGGCTGCTGGTACACATTCGTCCTGAAAGTTTTTAAGTCCATTCCCCGGAACGCTTCCGGAATGTCTGCAAAGCGCAGCCGACGCGACATAATCGCACGCTCCCGGCACTTACACGGCTTTGCTGTTTCAACTCCGTCCTTTTCCGTTAAGATCCACTCACTACCGTGGCAGATCGGACAAACATCAGAATCCTTCGAACTCTCCGGAGCATCCGCGCTCTTCGAGCAGCTCGTTGAGCGATTTCTCATGCGTTCCAGCATCTCGTTTATCATTTTTTTCGTCTGTTGGTCCATCGTCAGCCCCTTTCACGTAAGTCATAAACAGGTTTTCTTTCAAAAAGTTTTCCGGATTCTTGATGTACCGGACTGGTGTCTTTTTCTTCCGGCAGGCAACCGCATAATTCTGCGCCGCTATAATCAGATCCTCTTCCGGCACCCCGGCGGCTACCGCATTACAGTATTCCGTCTCTGCCAGATATCCGGTACAGGCTTTCGGGTAGGCAGCGGCAAAATCCTCAAACCGTTCCACGGGGGATATAGGGGGTGTATTTCTTCCCTTCTTTCCTTCTTTCTTTTCTTCTATTGTTGTCGTTAGAATGTCGTTAGGTTGTCGGTTGCCTGTCTCCTGTCTGTCATTTTGCCTGTCGTTTGTCTGGTACAAATCGTACTTAACCACTGTAAATACGCTGAATTTGTTTGTCGTTTTGCTTGTCACTTCGCCTGTCTTTTTCAGATGTGAAATTGCGGTGCGAATTTCGCGCTCCGTAAGCCCTGTTTCGCCCGACAATTTCCCGATGGATGAGACAAACGATCCACGCGGAACCGTTGTCCCTTTGAAATTTCCATCCTTCCAGTTGGCTTTCAATAACATGTGGATGAACAGCCGGGTGGTGTTGATGTCCGTGTACCATTCCCATTCCAGAAGCCCACGACTCAGTTTTATGTAGTTGCCATCCAACCCATCACCCCGTTTCCAGCTCGGTGATTGTGACCTCAGTCCGCGGGCCCCATTTATCTACATCTACATAACTGCCATCCGTGGAGACGATGATCCTGCAATTATCATCTGCCAGTACTTTGTAATGCACCAGAATATCGTGCAGGGCTTCATGCAGGTTTACGAGATCTACCCGGCGGCGGTTCGGCATGTAATACACAGCCTTTACATTCACCGGACAGTCAATGGTTTCCACGTGTGGCACGTATGATGCACACTGCTTTTCATACTTCTTATAGGCTACTGACGGAATGATCCGGGATCTCCCCGATCCATCCTTTGTGATCCGCTGGCTGTTCTTCTTGGTGATCGGCCGCAGCGGGATTGTAAATTTATGCTCCATCCGCACCACCCATCCCGGCATTACACTGCCGTATTTCGATCATCGTGTTATTGCTTGCATTCCAGTCCTCGACATACTGCAACGCCTCCCGGAAGCGCGATACCGGCACATTATTCCTTGAATTTACGGCAAAATAGTCCTGAATGTCATGGTTGCATTCCGAAAATACCTTCTTACTGATTTCTTTATAGGCAGGTGCACGCTTTCCACCAAGTACATCCATAACCCTTTTGTTCACTGCTTTTTTCAGTTCCTGCTGCTGCCTGTAATCAATGGTCATAGTGTTTTCAAGATGTGTGATCCTTTCCTCATGGCCGTCAATCATTCCAAGCTGCACCCGCATCATTTCCTGCGGAGTCATTGGTTTCTGATACATTCCGGTCTTTCTGATCTGTGGCAGCACTTCCGATGTTACCCAGTGTTTGAAACGCTTTGCAGATGGAAGCTTACTTGATAAGATCAAACCATAAAGTCCTGATTCATTGATTATGATCGGATTCTGTTCTCTTCCGATGGAGTCACGAATCGTTACCCCATCGTTTTTGTCCTCATCGTCAACATGGTCAAGTAACGCCTTGCGGCTGTTGGTGTAACCAAGAACCTCTGCCACATCCTTTCCCACAAACCACGGCTCTCCGTCAACCGTTACTGTCCGGATTTCTCCGAATTCTCTATTTCTAAAAATTTCCAACTGATTCACTCTCTTCTCCTTCCTGTAAATCTTTGACTACTATTCCATACACCTTATACATCTGCCGGAACCGGATCACGCCCATCTGATGCGCGATCGTGTGATGTGTCCGGCACAAACAAATCTTTTTGTAATTGGAATCATCCACCTTCCGGCGGTTATTTCCCATACCGATTGCATCTTCATGATGGATTTCCCCATCCTTGCCGCAGATGGCACACTTTTTATGCATTAGGCAGTAATACAGATACCGCCCGATATCATCCGTCCGGTCAATCGCATTGTCTGAAAGTGGGATTCCCCACTCTAAAGCAAATTCCAAGATCGTATTGATAAACTCCCGCGCGGTATCCATCGAACAGTTAGAAAGGCTGAAATAAGGATCTCCTGTACGGATCATATGCTCATACTTCATCCGTTCCTTCATTTCTTCCGGTGGATAGCCTGTCCAGTCTGCAATATCCCGGATCGTTGCATATGCTTTCTTCCTCTGCTCCGCAGAGATATGCCGCCCATCATCAAAGCGGATCTCTGCATTCTTGATCTTCTTTCTCTGGAGCAGACCACCAAGTTTCATTCCCGGAACGGAAACAACAAGATCTGTTCCATCACTGTTTTCCCGGTATTGCTTCACATCTACCATCGTATACATCAGTCATCACCATACTTCGATTTCAGACTGTTCAGCATTGTACCAACATCTTCTGCTGATAAACTGTCCCAAGTCTTTCCGTTGCTCGTGATCCAGTATTCAAGATTCACCTTATGTTTGATGCACAGGTCTTTCAGTATCTTAATATTTGCCGGGCTCGGCTTCTCCTCATTCCGAGGAATGATGTTGTTAAAAGGCTGCATTTCTTCTTTGAGCCACAGGTTAAATCCAAGCCCCGTATGAATTGCCACACACTTTACAAAGGACCGGCACATACTGTTCCATACCCTCTGCTGGCTCATGGAATTATCCTTGACCGGATTGGAGCCATTCATCACCGGCGACTGCATTTCATACTCATTTTCATCAATTACAACTTTAATTCGTGTCTCATAACATCGATTTGTATTTCCTTTACTATCTGTGAAATCTTTTGAAACCATGCGCAAAGAACTTCCCGTTCCCTCATCCGGAATCGGCACCCAGTAAACTTTCTTTGCACCATTCTCATGCAGCAGATCAATACATTTCGCCCAATTGAGATACGTCATTCCATCCCGTTCCTGGCAATATGGAGTTACGTCAATTTTGCGCATTTCTTCCCACGATTTAAGTGCCATACATCATATCCTCCAACTTCATTTCCATCTGTCCATCCCTGCCACTTCTATATGCTGCAAGGATGTTTTTATTGTTCTCCTTTTTCTTTTCCAGGCAGTCACATGATTCACCCGGATCAAGATGTGCCCCACAATAGGGGCAGGGTCTGTAATACATCACACCACCTTCCGGAAGCATGAAACCATACAATCTTCACAGTAGATTTCTCCGCCAACGTCATAACAATAATCATCCTGAATATGATCCCCACAGCAGACGCACACCGGCCGTTGTTCCAGCCATTCGTCCTGCTCATCCTCATGCATCCGGAAGAAATCATAATTATCCGGGATCGTTTCCATTGTCGGCTCCTTCCTGCAGCAGATCATAAATTGCCTTTGCTTCACCTTTTTGCAGCAGGTCATAGATCCAGTCCGCTGTCTCATCATCCTGTCCGTCTATCAGTGCCGCATAGATCTGCTCCATCGGCTCGTCCATAAGCGGACACGCTGCTTCGGTGTAAATAAATGATCCTGCATTGTTCAGAATCTTTTCTGCGTCCTTGCAGTGCAAATACGCACTTACAAGCGATTCGATTTGACGTAAATTCATATTTTTCACTTGCACATTAAATATATTTCTTGTAAAATAAAGGCATAGCATTTTTAATGCTTATTTTTCTTTTGTTTCCCGAGAGAAACAACCCCCCAATTAGATGGAATCATTGCTTTGGTCGGCTGACTCCATCTTTTTTATTTCCACATCCAACACTTCCTTGAAATCCCCATCATTTTTCTTTTCCTTTCGCGGGTACGTGAGATTCGAAGCTTTATTCGGATATTGCGGATACATACGCTTTATTCCACTGATGTGCATTTTTCTCCTTTCAACTGGCTTTCCGTAGCTGCTGTATGCGACGCTCGGTTTCCTTCCGCTCTCTTTCCACTCTCTCGAGTGTGTATGCCACATGTGCGATCACCGCGCCAGCAATTACCATTCCTGCGGCAATTATCCAGCCAACTCCTTCCGAGTCCATCGCAGTTGCACCAAACATCATAATTGCGACTCCTATTTCAAAAGCTCTTTGTTTCATGTTTTCTCCTTTATAGCTTGTCCGCACAGCCACCACAGTGGCTACTCTACGCGCTTATAACCTGCGCCAAGCGCAAACTTGTCACACAACTCATCAATTTTGTTCTGAGGTATATCCTTGGGATCAATTTGTTTCCATTCACCGGTTTTAGAATCGATCACAAAGGTTCTGTATGTAGCTTTCTTTGGATATCTTGCCATAAGCCCACCTCCTGTTAATAGGTTATTAACTGTGCCTGTACGCGGTTCTTAATTTTTTGAATTTTCCATGTGTGATGTATGTCCGCCTGATCTCATCCTCCTTCACAATATGAAATATTATTTTTGTAGCCTAATTTTCTGCTCTTTGTGCCCTCTCTAATCCGTGTTGTTCTTCCATTTGCCATATAATTGTGATATTATGCTTAAGAATAAAAGGGGCCAACAACATGATTTCAAAAGATTCATACAAAATATTAAAATTATTCAACAAAAACTACTCTCTTACTGATGATGAAATTAAAAACCTTCCAGATGATGCTTTTTCCGCACTTATAGATTCAAACTATATTAAACGGGATAGTCTTGGATATCCAAACGGCTACCAAGCCGAATACTCTGATTACCACATAACAGACCAAGGAAAAGCATATGTCCAGTCAAAGAGTAAATCTGAATGGTGGTCAAATAATTGGATTGGCATCGTTGGAATGATTTTTGCATTCATATCAGCATTTACTGGTATAATCTCATTATTATTGCAATTGAATTTGCTATAACTCCGACAGAATTTAATATGATGGATATTCCAATTATGAAATATCTCACTTTATCGCTCTTTTCTTTGTTCACTCTCTCATCTCCCTTCTTATGCAATTTGTTCGCATCCTTATTCTTCTCGTTGCTGCTGTTCACTTTTCCCAACCGACATGATATAATTCCTTTATCAAATCTTTGGAGGCTTAGTATGGATAACAGCTTACATAACCTAATCATGGACTCTTGTATGGATGAATCCGTAAAAATAAATCAGCATCTCGACTTACTTGCCGAAGAAAATAGCGCGTCTTTGCGCCGCCAGATAGCAGCATTAGAAGATATTTCTAACCATACAAAAGATCAAGCAAATTCTTTAAAAGAGCATGTTGACCTATTAACTGAACAAGTCAACATCGCACACCAAAACGCTATTGATGCTAAAAAAGATGCTATTTTCTCTCGTGTAATATCTATCATCTCCTTGCTTATTAGTTTTCTGGCATTTATTTTTTCAATAATATAGCCACTACAAATGCAATCATAGAAACTACTAAGGATAGATATGATAAGAACCAAGTTGGAATATTATCAAACCACTTGATAAAAGACTCTATAACTTTTTTGATGATCTTCACATTCTCACTCTCCTTTCTATCGTGCACGTTTTGTGCTCTTATTGGTCAAAAAAAATAAAGTTGACTGATCTTTTGTAATACTTTGCGAGTCTCATTTTAATATCATCACGAGGTATACGCTCTCCCTGCTCATACATTGCCAAAGCAGAAGTACTTATTCCACAAGCTTTCGCAACCGTATCTCTGCTTTTATCTCCTCTTAATTTGAGGAGACGTTCTGCAATCGCTTGTTTATTCAATCTCCCACCTCCTATATTTTTTGTGCACGTTTCGTGCTTAACTTTAATATACACGTACTGTGCACATATGTCAAGCACAATTTGTGCATTTTTTTATTTACTTTAATACACGATACGTGTATAATGTGCTTAAAGATATACGGAGGTATTAAGCATGGCTCAATTTGATAAGATATTAAAATTATTGAGAAATGAAAAAAATATGTCCCAACAAGAACTCGCTGATGCTCTTGGAATATCCAAAAGTTCTATAAATATGTATGAGCGAGGTGAACGGCAACCAAATTTTGAGGTGTTAGAAACAATTGCCGATTTCTTCAATGTAGATATTGATTATTTGTTAGGACGAACAAACAAAACAACCAAAATAATAAATCCAACTACCATTGCTGCACATTTCGACGGTGATGAGTACACACCAGAGGAACTTGATGAAATCAAAGCATTTGCAGAATTTGTCAAGTCCAAAAGAAAATAGTCCTTTTTATTGGACAATACATAGTTTAGAATGCGGTGGAGGTGATTATAATGAATAAATTTGAAAAATTATGCCAGGCCGCTTCTGATATAGATGTTGACATTGTAGACTATCCATTCACCAGTGATCGTTTCAAAGGTTTGTATTGTGATGGAACCATCGCACTCAATCAAGATATATGTGCTGATTCAGAAAAAGCTTGTATCCTGGCCGAAGAACTTGGACACCATTTCACTACTGTAGGGAATATTACAGATCAGAAGGAAACCGAAAACCGAAAGCAGGAACGACGAGCACGAGTCTGGGCATACAATGAAATGATTTCCCTATCGGATTTAGTGGATTCATATAAAGATGGATGCCGAAGCAGATATGAAATTGCAGAACATCTGGAAGTGACAGAAGAATTTTTGCAAGAATGCTTGGACTATTTTCATGAAAAATATGGTTTATATGCTAAACAGAACAACTATTTGATATATTTTGAGCCACTTGGTGTGCTTGAATTATATAAATAAATTTATAGGAGGATTTACTGTTATGAAAATGCAAACGTCAGTATCACAACCACCAGTCACTCAAAAAAGAGGACACGGATGCCTAACTGTTGTATTAGTTTTTATTGCAATGGTAGCAATTATTGGAGTAGCGATAAGCAAAATAGATGTACAAACTTCATCTACCACATCTGGAAAATACATTGCTGAACTAAATGAAAGTCAAGCAAAATCGATAGATGAAATTTTAGTTCAGTGTGAAGTAGATCCTATACTAAAAATTACACACGATGAATTATTGGATAATGCTCATAAAAAAGGCGAAACAGGTTATCGAATCACCACCCAATACGCAGATAATGTGATTTTGTACTTAAATAAAGACAAAACTGTTAACCTTATCAAATATGCTGACCATAAATTATATGCCAAAGGTAAAGTAAAAGCCAGCTTACAAAATTATATAATCGATATGGATGAAGTAAATAAGTTGATGATCCAATGTGAAGATGCTGTAAAAAGCATACTAAAATCTCCGTCAACTGCTAAATTTCCAAATTACACAGAATGGGGATTCACTCAAAAAAAGAAAGAGGTATATTTAGTTTCCGGCTACGTTGATGCCCAAAATAGTTTTGGTGCTGAGAATCGTTCTAACTTTTCATTCAAAATCAAAAAAGGTACCATTGTTTCTTTCGTATTTGACGGTCAAGAAATGATAAAATAGATAAACAATCAAACTAAACCTCTCTGATGTTACCAACACTAGAGCAGCCACCTTGGCAATATAATACACTTACCCGGAAAGCCGAGAAGGTATGCAGTCATCCGTTCTAATCCTGTAGAAAGGGTGACGCTTATGAGTACATATGAAGAATTCATGGTCATTTTGACCGTGGCTCTACTCATAGTAGCAATTCTGAATTATAAAAAATAAGCAAGCTGCCTTGTCTCTTTCGAACGAAATATGCAGACTTACAATCACGAACTCAAGCATATATCCAATGGGGATTTTGATAAAAAGACATCTGTTGGATTGATTGAGATTGTGGCGCATGAAAAGGGATGATTCCTTTTCCAATAAAAAAAACATCTTTTGCAGAACTGATGTTTGATTTATTGGAGGTACATATGGGTAGCATTACAAAAATTATTAAATTTTATCAATTTAAGCCGCAACCATGCCTTTCAAACAATGGCATTACTCAAAAATCTACTTTTGATTTACTTAAAACTGTTTTTACAACCGGATCAAGTCACAATATAAATTATGACAAAGAAGTTTACACCATCGATATCCTAGAAATCGAAGATAATTATATTTTTGGTAAATGCGCAAAAGAAAATGAATTACGTGTTGGAAGCTTTCTTCAAACTCGAAATAAACACACCAATGAAACGGAACCCTATTCTTCCGTTTCTCCAGATACACAGTTAGAAGTTTATACCTTTTTCTTTATTGATTGCTCGAAAAATAGAATGGCAGCTATTCAGCACAAAAGTATCACGAAACTCGGTCAAATATTGTCAGCTGGAATTTGGCAATTATCCCACAATACACTAGAGTTTTTTATTGCTCCAGAACGAATAAAGGATATTAAGAAAACCGCTAAAAAGATACGCAAAAACCAAAAGTTATCTGTATCATTTGCCCCAAATTCTATGTCAAAATATAATATAGATTCACTTGCAGATGAATTAGGCGGAATTAAATACGATTCTTTTTCAATTGATATAAAATTATCACCGTCCAACTCAAATAGTGTAATAGACAATATATGCGATCGTTATAATAATGACAAGGACGCTTTTAAAAGTTTGAAACTGATTGGTCAGAATGATTCTGGTTTTGAAGAAACTTTAGATTTTATAGGAACACTTTTTACTCATTGTACCAATTTTGATTTATCAGAGAATTCCATATCTAATTATGATATAATAAAGAAAAAGTTATCTGATTCATTATCAATAGAACAATAGAAGTAAGAGGAGGTTATAAAGTGCGAAATGTAAGAGGTTTTATCAAATATCATTCA
>ERZ1026864.867-NODE-867-length-16303-cov-6.275295_pt1 | contig 16303 bp, 13 predicted proteins | sample MGYA00380162_ERZ1026864 | MGnify/ENA primary metagenome ERZ1026864 (study PRJEB33269, sample SAMEA4719798) | human gut metagenome | biome: human-associated habitat; feature: organic feature; material: feces | place: Cameroon | collected 2013-10 ... | reverse complement strand
CTACGTCGCCTTGCCAAGGCGAAGATCGCGGGTTCGATCCCCGTCTCGCGCTCGACTGAAAGCCCTCCTGAGAAATCAGGAGGGCTTTTTTGATAATCAGATCGCGCATACAAGAACATATCCTACTGAACCTGCATCCCGAATATTAGACCAACTTGAAACGGATAATCGGGAACAGGATGAAAAAAACATGAGGAATAACCCATAATTTTTCTCAAGCCAAAAACCTCGAGATCCCTTGAAAACACTGGAGGTAAACCGCTCAATATAGTCTGTTTGACGACGATATGCAATTCTGAACTCTCATGCTAGAATCGGGGCATATCGAAGAGTCGCACATGAACCAGTTTGGGTGACGGTTCATGCGCGGATATTCCCACAGAAACTATAAAGAGAGAGGAGTGACGAAATGGCGCAAAAGGATGCATCTCAGAAGATTCTTGAATCCTACAATGATGTGTTTTCGGACATCGTGAATGTACTGCTGTTTAAGGGCAGGAAGGTGCTGGCGGAGGATGAGCTGGAGGACCAGGCTCCGCGGTCGTATTATAAGGCGGATGGTAAGATCCACGAGATTGAGCGGGATGTCGCAAAGAGGTGGAAGAATGGAAACATACGGGTCGCCTGCATTGGCATCGAAAACCAGACCGCAAGTGATCCGGATATGCCGCTTCGCGTCATAGGTTATGATGGCGCGGAGTATCGGGCGCAGCTTTTGAACAAACAGGCGGTACATTATCCGGTCGTGACGCTGGTACTTTACTTCGGGCACAAACAGAGGTGGAGCGGGCCGCAGACGCTGAAGGAAAGGCTGTATATCCCGAAAGAATTCGATGAGTATGTGAATGATTATAAAATTCACGTATTTGAGATTGCGTTTATGGACAAGGAGGAGGTAGACTTATTTCAGAGTGATTTCCGGGCCGTGGCGGAATATTTCGTGCAGAAGCAGGAAAATGGAGATTACAAGCCTAGACCGCAGGATTTGAAGCACGTGCAGGAAACGCTGCAGTTGCTTAGTGTCATGACTAACGACCATCGGTTTGAAGATGTTTATAATGAAGCATCAGATGCTCAGAAGGGAGAGATGCGAAATATGTGTGAGATTCTGGATAAGATTGAGAACAGAGGAAGAGCGGAAGGTAATGCAGAAGGAAAGGAACAAATGGCGGACCTCATGAAAATACTGCTTACTGAGAATCGCATCGAGGATGCGAAGCGTGCTGCGGAGGATCCGGTATATTGCGATGAGTTGATGAAGCAGTATGGAATTGGCTGAGTGGGCTGTTTTGTAATAGAGGCAGACGTTATTCGTCTTGATGATTACTGGCGTATAATCCTGTTTTTTGCAGTACAACAAGTGTTTATTAAGTTCTTGGACTGGCTCTTTGAGCCAGTTCCAGGACTTTTTTATATGCTGATTTATACGTTTTCCGGATAGACATAGCAGTCATAGCGGATGGCTTTTCCGTCGAGCGAGTAGGACGGCTTCAGGCCGGCGAGGTACGGGCCCTTCGCAGGGCGCTTCACGACGATTTTAAACGGGCGCGCGGCGATGGCGGCCTGCATCAGCGCCTCTTCGTTCTCTGCCGGTGCCTCGAGGTAGTGGATGAGCTGGAACTTCTTTTTCACGAGGCCACTTTTCTGGCGCTCCGGGAACATCGGGTCGAGGTAGATGACATCCGGGCGCTTCAACGCAATATCTGAGCCGTTCGCCATGGCCGCTGACTCTGTCAGAGTCGAACAAGCGTGCCCGGCAGCGTCCTCCTGTGTATCCGAACCCAGCCCTGCTTTCCCAAACTTCCGGAGATGGTCAATGCTGTCGCCCTCGACGAGCTGCATGCGCATAACGATCTCGTGAAGCGCTGCTTCCTCGAGTGCGCGCCGCATCGTGTCCTGCAGGAGCGCGGCGATGACCGGATCCTGTTCGAAGAGCGTCACCTCACAGCCGGCGGCCGCGAGCAGCAGCGAATCCTCGCCCATGCCCGCGGTCGCATCGATTACGCGCAGTTTCTCCCGGCCTTTTACTTTCGTCGCCTTCACGAGGAGCTCATGGGTCAGATTATGGTACTGAAGACGCTTCTGCAGCTTCGTGAAGTCGCCACGCATCGCCTGATCGCCATCTGTGAGGGAGAGGCCGGTTGCATCCACGGAGAGCCAGACCAGATTTTTTCTGGTACCGGTCGCCGAAGCCTGTGTATCCGCAACGATTCGCACACCTTCTGCAGGAGATGCTGCGCATTCATCCGCTTCTTTCTGTGTTTCGCCCACAGCAGATGGAGCGAGCACTTCTGCTTCTTCTAACAGCTGCGTCTTAAGATGCACGGCAAGCGCCTCCGCGTATGCGCGGTCGCCATCCGCTTTCAGTACAATCGGGATTCGTTCATTCATCGTATTCTCTCCTCCTGTCAACCCCGATTTCCGGGAAGTCTCTAGAAAGAATTATATCATCCATTTAAAAAAATTATCCACGTAAATATCAAGAAACCGTATGAATTCTTACGATCTGATGTATAATGATTGCTGAATAATTACTTTTTAGTAATTCACAGGTGCGTGAAGGATCGAAAAAATGCGTAAAAACTGATATCGACGCTGGATCGTGATTCCGCTGATGTCAGAATTATGTAAGGAAAGCAGTGTAGCATGGGACGAATGTATGTGGATGGGAATACAGTTCGTGCCGATGTTTCGGAGAGACGTCCGCTGGTACGTGAGACTCTGGTTGTAGAGGAGCGCGGAAGACGGAATCAGATTCATCTCTATCGGGACCGGTATGACGGACAGCTTCGGCTGGAGTACCAGGAAGATAAAAGTATCATCGCCCCGCTCTTCCGGCTGATTCCGGAACGCGTGCTCGATGGTGCCTGTCGTCTGCTACTGAGCTTTTCGATTATTTTCATTTTTCTGACCTGCTACCAGTGTGTACACCTCGATACGATGGTCTCCACGAGACTGACGACGATCGAACAGAAGCGCACACAGCTCGAGCAGTTGCGCGTGCAGAACGCAGATCTTCAGGCGAAGATCAACGACGCGGTGAACCCGGATCAGATTTACAGGGATGCGGTCGAAAAGTACGGCATGGTTCTTCCGGACCAGACGAACACGATCGTCTTCGAAAAAACCGGAAAATCCGAGTATATCCGACAGTATGATCAGATTCCGAGTGGACAGAGTGCCGCTGATGACAGTATGATCGTATCGCTGAAAAGCAGTCTGGCGCAGTTCTTTATGCTGGACTGATAAAATTTATGTTCGCATGACTGCGTGACGGGCCGAAGCATTGGCCTACGCGACAGTTTACGATAGCTCTGGCGATGTGCCGGAGAGGGGAGAGTTTTCATATGTGGCTGTGACATCTTCGGACGTCACAGCCATTACTTTTTACTGTGCCGGACAGAAGTCTGAACGCCTTAATAAGTACGGGGGATTCCAGGTTGAAAACAGATGACAGGATGAATTTATATTGTATCATGTACGATTCGAACGTAAAAAGGGGCTGTCACCTGGAGGTGAACAGCTCCCTTTCGGTATCCGTATTCGTTTTTATGACGCCGCGCCGAGTTCCTTCCGTACCTTCCTGATCACCACGAGGTAGGAGCCGGCGGTGAAGAGGCAGGCGCTGATCCAGGCGGCCGGGTCGCAGAAGACGGCGAGCGGGAAGAGGACGAGCTTCATCGCGAAGAGGGCGACGATGAGGCGGGCGAGGAGCTCGACGACGCCACCCATCATCGGGAGGAAGCCGTGACCGCAGCCCTGCATCGCGTTACGGAAGATGAAGATGAAGCTCAGCGGGATGTAGAAGAGCGTCGCGATGTGCACGTAGGTGCTCGCCCATGGCATCATCTCCTCGACGGAGCCGGAGCCGGCGAAGAAAATCGCCATGACCGGACGGAGGAGCAGCAGGCAGATGATCGCGGCGATGATCGAGTAGATGGTTTCGATGACGATCGCGGCGCGCACACCTGCGGAGATGCGCTCGCTCTTGCCGGAGCCGTAGTTCTGGCCGCTGTAGGTCGCCATGGCCTGTCCCATCGAGTTCATCTCCTGGGTGAGGATACTGTGCAGCTTGTTGGCTGCGGTGGTCGCTGCGACGGCGGTGGAGCCGAAGAGGTTGATGGCAGACTGCATGATGATGGTGCCACTCGCGGTGATCGCAAACTGAAGCGCCATCGGGACACCGACGGACATCTGCCGCTGTGTGTCCGAGCTGTTGATGCGCCAGTCGTGACGCTCCGGCCAGAGCACCTTCTCCTTCTTATAGATATAGAAGAGACAGAGCGTGGCGGAGATGCCCTGGGAGAGGTCAGTGGCGAGCGCGGCCCCCGCCACACCGAGCTTTAAGCCGATGATGAAGAGGAGGTCCAGAATGACATTGAGGCAGGCACTGAACACCAGGAAGCAGAGCGGCACCTTGCTGTTTCCGACGGCCTGCAGGAAGGCCGAGAAGAGGTTGTAGTAGACACTCGCAACGATGCCCATGCAGATGATGCTGATGTAGGTGTGGGCATCCTCGAAGATGTTCGCCGGCGTGTTCATGAGTCGGAGCAGCGGGCGCATCATGGACACCGAGAGCGTGGTCACGACCACGATGACGATCGCGGCGAGGAGGATGCCGTTTGCCACACTGCGCTTCACGCGTGGGTAGTCCTGGGCACCATAGACCTGGGAGGTCAGCACCGTGAAGCCGGTGCAGAGGCCCTGGGAGAAGCCGAGCACGAGGAACATGATGGTACCGGTGGCACCGACCGCAGCGAGGGCATCCGCGCCGACGAAACGGCCGACGATGATGGTGTCCGCCATGTTGTAGAGCTGCTGGAAGACATTGCCGATAAACAGCGGAATCATGAATTTTAAGATGATCGGAAACGGGTTTCCCTTCGTCATATCGAGTGTCATACGAATCTCCTGAAATGTTAATTTTCGGTAATCTTTTTAAAACGTCTTTACGTTTGCTAAACGCGAATTATAATGTTAGTTTTAAAGATATACAAGATGGTATCGGCTTTTTAAACTGACGAATTTTTATCTGGAATTGGGCGCTTCCAGGTGATTTTGTCTTAACGGGAAGTTCGAGACGGTATAGCTTTGATTTTACAGGAGTATGAAATTTATCAGGGAGTGATCTTATGACATTAAAGGATCTTGACATCGGCCAGAGCGCCATCGTGACGACGGTCGGAGGCGAGGGCGCGCTTCGACAGCATTTCCTGGATATGGGCGTGATTCCGGGGGCAGAGGTGCAGCTCGTGAAGTTTGCACCGATGGGCGACCCGATGGAGCTGCGCATCCATGATTATCAGCTGACCCTTCGACTCGCGGATGCGGCGCAGATTCAGGCGCGGCCGATCACGGCGGAGGAGCATAAGGAGCATCAGCTCTGGAAGAAGGAGCAGCATCCGGCGACGAAGGCGGAGCTCGCTGCGGCGGAAGCGTCGAAGGACGGAAAGCTCTTCGAGGATGACGAGCACCCGGGCCTCGGCGAGGGCGGTCGTTTCCATGATAAGGCGAGCGAGCATCCGCTCCCGGAGGACACGAAGCTCAGCTTCGCGCTGGCGGGCAACCAGAACTGCGGTAAGACGACGCTGTTCAACCAGCTGACGGGCTCGAACCAGCACGTCGGTAATTTCCCGGGTGTCACGGTGGACCGGAAGTCCGGTTCCATCAAGGGCCATCCGGAAACGGAGGTCACGGACCTGCCGGGCATCTACTCGATGTCGCCGTACACGAGCGAGGAAATCGTCTCCCGTCAGTTTATCCTGAACGACAAGCCGAAAGGCATCATCAATATCGTCGACGCCACCAACATTGAACGAAACCTCTACCTTACGATGCAGCTGATCGAGCTGGACATCCCGATGGTGGTCGCCCTCAACATGATGGACGAGCTGCAGGGCAACGGCGGCTCCGTCGACATCAACCGCATGGAGCGTCACCTCGGCGTGCCGGTCGTGCCGATTTCGGCGGCGAAAAATGAAGGCGTCGATGAGCTGGTGGCCCATGCGCTGCACGTCGCGCGCTATCAGGAGAAGCCGCAGCGGCTCGATTTCTGTGCGGAGAACGACCACGGTGGCGCGGTCCATCGCTGCGTCCATGGCATCATGCACCTCATCGAGGATCACGCGGTCGCGGCCGGCATCCCGGTACGATTTGCGGCGACGAAGTTGATCGAGGGCGATGCGCGGGTCGAGGAAGCGCTGGCGCTCACGGAGAACGAGAAGGAGATGGTGGAGCACATCATCGTCCAGATGGAGGAGGAGCGTGGGCTCGACCGTGCCGCCGCCATCGCGGATATGCGTTTCGATTTCATCGAGCGCATGAGCCGTCGCTGCGTGACGAAGCCGCATGAGAGCAGAGAAGCGGTCCGCTCGGCGAAGATCGATCAGATTCTGACCGGCCGACATACGGCGATCCCGGCCTTCATCGTCATCATGGGCCTCGTGTTCTACCTGACCTTCAACGTCATCGGTGCCTTCCTGCAGGATGCGCTCGCGTCGCTGGTGGACCTCCTGACACAGCTCGTCGACCAGGCACTGACGATGGCCAATGTCAGCCACGCGCTGCATTCGCTCATCATCGACGGCATCTTCACCGGCGTGGGTTCGGTGCTCAGCTTCCTCCCGATCGTCGTGACACTGTTCTTCTTCCTGTCCCTCCTCGAGGATACAGGTTATATGGCGCGTATCGCCTTCGTCATGGATAAGCTGCTCCGCCGGATCGGCCTTTCCGGTCGCTCGATCGTGCCAATGCTGGTGGGCTTCGGCTGTACGGTGCCCGCGGTCATGTCGTCGCGCACCATGCCGTCGGAGCGGGATCGTAAGATGACCATCATGCTGACCCCGTTTATGAGCTGCTCGGCGAAGCTGCCGATCTACGGCTTCTTCACGGCGGCCTTCTTCCCGGGGAAGGGCGGGCCGATCATGATCGTGCTCTACCTCACCGGTATCCTCGTGGGCATCCTCTTCGCGAAGATCAGCCAGCGCTTCAGCTTCAAGGGCTCGGCGGTGCCGTTCGTCATGGAGCTTCCGAACTACCGCCTGCCGAGTGCGAAGAACGTACTGCAGCTGCTCTGGGAGAAGGCGAAGGACTTCCTCACGAAGGCCTTCACGATCATCACCCTCGGCACCATCATCGTCTGGTTCCTGCAGAACTTCGACTTCGGTCTCAACATGGTGAGCGACTCCTCACGCAGCATCCTCGCGGCCATCGCGAGTGCGATCGCACCGATCTTCCGACCGCTTGGCTTCGGTGACTGGCGCATCACGGTCTCGCTGATTTCCGGCTTCCTCGCGAAGGAAAGTGTCGTATCGACCCTGAACATCCTCTTCGGCGGCATGGATGCGATCCGCGCGGCGCTGACCCCGCTCGCAGCAGCCGCCCTCCTCGTGTTCTGCCTGCTCTACACACCGTGCATCGCCGCCATCACCTCCGTGAAGCGCGAGCTCGGCACCCGCTGGGCCATCGGCATGGTGCTCCTCCAGTGCGCCATCGCGTACCTCTGCGCCGGTATCGTCGTGCTGATCGGACAGATCATCCTGTAAATAAAACATCAGATGCAAACCCAAAGAGACGCCCCGCCGGGCGTCTCTTTTTGCGGGATTTTCATCACTTGCTCGAACTAAAACAGGCGCAATTAAATAAACATATATTTCACAATAATTTAATGTCTGTATCTGTCAGTTGATGTATAATAAGATAGCAATCGTTTCAAGTAAAGTACCGGAGGGTATCAAAGCGCCATGAGACGTCGCTTGGAGGATCTGGGCGCGCTGGCGCTGATCGCACTGTTTTATATCGTGCTGGAGATGCTGTTCGGCATCGGCTGTCCGTTCAAATTTCTGACGGGCATCTCGGATGCGGGCTGCGGTATGAGCCGGGCCTGGATGGCGGTGCTGCGGGGCGACTTCCCGCGCGCCTTCTATTTTCATCCGCTCTGGCCACTCCCACCGCTGGCATTGGCCATTTGGATGCTGCGGGAGCGCATCCCGAGGATGCTTTACCGGGAACTCCTCGGACTGATGATCGCGGCCTTCCTCCTCGTGTGGATCGTGCGTTTCTTCATCCCGGGCCAGGACATCGTGGTGTTCGCGCCATGGAACGGCCTCGCGGGACGACTGCTACGACTTTTATTTACAACATAGAAAGACACTCTTTCGGAGGTGACAGTATGTTTTGTACGAATTGTGGACAGAAAATCGAAGATGGCATGAAGTTCTGCCCGAACTGCGGTCAGCCGGTGACGCCGGAAACTGCAGCCGTGGTCAATGCTTCTGCCCTCGGCACAGATGATGCAGCCGCGGAGACTGTGGAAACCGCTGCTGCGAGCACAGCCCCGGAAGACACGTCGGCAGCAGCCGATGTAGAAACTTCAGCGGAGAGTGCGCCGGCAGGGCCGATGGATGAAGCCTCCGCCGCACCGGCAGCCGATTCGGCGAGTGAGATGCCGGCAGAAAAAGCATCAGCAGACACGACGGCAGAAACGCCGCTCGGCAACACGACGGAGCAGTATAAGCGCCGCCTCGAGGAGGGACATGCCGCGTCCGGTACCGAGGGGAATACCTCGGGTGCCGCGCATAGTACGCAGGCCGGTGCCGCCGCTGGCACACAGTCGAGCAGCAGCTCAGATCAGGCTCAGCCGAACAGCGGCACCACTCGTCAGCAGACGCCGCCACCGGTGAACCACGGTCCTGCCGTGAACGGCATCCCGTCCGAGCCGGACGGCAATGGCACGATCCGCACGGTCGGCCTCATCCTGCTGGTCCTCACGGTGCTGTTTGCCGTGCCGCAGATCTGGAGCACCATCGCTTCCTTCTTCCGCATCATCCAGAACCTGTTCAGCTTCAGCTATCACGGTTTCGTGAACCTCATATACAGCTTCCTGAACTTCATCCTGAACGTCGTGAAGCTTGCCGGCTACGGCTTCATCGGCGGCGGCCTGTACCTCGTCTGGAAGAAGTGGTCCGACCGTGATGCTGAGCCGCTCCTCATGACCGTCATCGCCGGTGGCGTCGTGCTCGTGCTTGAAGCCCTGCTCCGCGGCATCATCTCGGCCATTTTCCACCGCTACTATGCGATCGGCAGCGCCAGCTGGGGCATCGGCTTCGCCATCCTCGCCATCGTGCTGCTCGTCGTGCTGATCACCCAGAAGCAGTTGAATCCATTCGCCGGTCTCTCCGGAAACCTCGCTGACGGACTCCGCCGCGACCTGGACCGCGTGACCAACCTCGCGCAGGGGAAGAACAGCGGCTATGACACGAACACCTTCGGCAGCAGTGACGCTCAGGCTGCGGGCACCAATGCATCAAACGCGAAGGCATATGGCGCTGCGGGCGACAGCATTGGCGCACAGAACGGTGCCGCAGACCACAGCACTGCGGGTGGACCGACCAGTGGTGCTGACCATGGCAACGGAGGAACGCAGACTGCGAATGCAGACGGAAACTTCAACCGCTACTACCAGTCGCAGAGCCAGCCGGGCGGCGGTTACACCGGCCCGCTGAAGACGGATCGAAGCCTCGTGCTCTATATCCTGCTCGGTTTCCTGACCTGCGGCATCTACCAGCTGTATGTGTTCTACACCATCATGCGCGATGTCAATGTCGCCTGCGACGGGGATGGCCGGCACACGCCGGGACTCCTCGAGTTCATCCTCTTCGGCATCCTGACCTGCGGCATCTACGACCTTTACTGGTTCTACAGCGTCGGCAACCGACTCGCGGATAACGCGCCGCGCTACGGCCTCCACTTCCAGGAGAACGGCACCACGCTCCTCCTCTGGATGCTCATCGGCTCGCTGCTCTGCTTCATCGGCAGCTACGTCGGCATCTACTTCCTGCTGAATAACGTGAACGCCATCTGCAACGCGTACAACCAGCAGCGCAGTTAAAGTTTATGGGGGCAGACTCATTGTCCTCCCGGAAGTTTATAGGATGACTCATCCGGCGACCCCTCGATATGATTTCATCACCCTCCGCCATGCGCGGAGGGCTTTTTGTCGCATGAGCCATTACAATTTCCTTAATTATGCGCGTTCACAGAGTTTTCATGGATGTCATGATATAATATGAAAACATTGGTTCAGAGCATGCAGAGAGAAAGAATATGATGCATGCCCTCAAAAAGAAGGGAGTACTGCGTTTGTTTAGAATAAATAAAACTGTGCTGCAGCTCGTCCTGCTCGCGATCGGTGTCGCGATGCTGAGCTTCGGGGCGCTGCGTGGTGAAGCCGATACCGTCCTGGCGAAGGCGATTCGATTATGTCTGGAGTGTGTCGGCATTGGATAAGAAAACATCAAATTCAAAAATCATCAGCCGTTTCCGCGGCTGGATCCAGGCGGCGGCGACCCTGCTCACGAATCTCCACCTGCCGAACTTCCGGACGGGCCGCATCTACCAGGGGCAGGGCAAGATCGCCTGCGTCCCGGGCCTCAACTGCTATTCCTGCCCGGCGGCGTCCGGCGCGTGCCCGATCGGTGCCTTCCAGGCCGTGGTCGGTTCGTCGAGCTTCCGCTTTTCCTACTACATCACCGGCTTCCTGATCCTCCTCGGCGTGCTGCTCGGCCGCTTCATCTGCGGCTTCCTGTGCCCGTTCGGCTGGTTCCAGGAGCTGCTGCACAGGCTTCCGGGGAAGAAGCTCTCGACGAAAAAGCTGAAGCCGCTCACCTACATGAAGTACCTCGTGTTGCTCCTCATGGTGGTGCTGCTCCCGGCCTTCGCGGTCGACGAGCTCGGTATGGGCGACCCGTTTTTCTGTAAGTACCTCTGCCCGCAGGGCGTACTCGAGGGCGCGATTCCGCTTTCGCTGGCCAACGCCGGCATCCGCTCGGCGCTCGGTCCGCTTTTCCGCTGGAAGCTGCTCATCCTGGTCGGGATCGTTGTCCTGAGCATCCTCATTTACCGCCCGTTCTGCAAGTGGATCTGCCCGCTCGGCGCCTTCTACGCGCTCATGAATCGCGTGTCGCTGCTTACGATCGAGGCCAATGCTGAGACCTGCATTTCCTGCGGGAGGTGCGCAAAAGCCTGTGAGATGGACGTCGACATCCTGAAGTCGCCGAACCACGCGGAGTGCATCCGCTGCGGCAAGTGCATCAGCGCCTGCCCGACCGACGCGCTTCACTTCCGCTATGGCTTCGGCGAAAAGAAGCAGGCGGATACCATCAAATATAGAAAGAAATGGAAAGAAGAATGAGAAAATTAAGAATGACGAAAACCTTCGCCCTCGCTTTTGCGATGAGCCTGAGCCTCGTAGCATGTGGTGGCGCGAATACGAAGAGTACAGTGGCTGAGACGACAGCAGCGGCAGGGGCAGAAAGTGCCGGCGGAAGCATTGGCAATGAAAGCAGCGCTGCGACTGAAACGACTGCGGCGGACCTCGCGACGCTGATGGCGGAGGAGCCGGGGGATGCCCGCGCGGCGGTGGAACTCTACCAGGCGCTGATGGCGCAGGAAAACGTGATTCTCAGTGAGGACAGTGCGCTCTGGGAGAAGGTGTTCCTCTCCATCGGTAAGGATCAGCAGAAGCTCGATGAGGGCGCGGATTACGGCGACTACCTCCTGAAGGCGATCGACGGCGCGAAGGAGCAGTTCTCGGCGGATGAGCTCGCGCGCCTGAACGCGGCAGCGGAGAAGATCAAGCAGATCGAGGGGAAGCTCAGCACACTCGAGGAGAGGTATCCGGACTGCAACACCCAGGCGGACGACAGCGCGAGTACCGGTGCCGCGGGTGACAGTGTAAACGCGGCGACAGCCGGGACGACGAGCGACAGCAGCGCAGACGCCTTCCCGAGCTTCGAAGGCCAGGACCTTGGCGGCAACCCGGTCGACAGCGCGACGCTTTTCTCGAACAACGCCGTCACCGTCGTCAACTTCTGGTTCACCACATGTAAGCCTTGCGTCGGCGAGCTGCCGGACCTCGAGGCGCTCCATCAGGAGCTCGTGAAGAAGGGCGGTGCCGTGATCGGCATCAATGCCTTCACCCTCGACGGCAGCACGAAGGACACGAACGAAGCGAAGTCCGTCCTCGAGCAGCAGGGTGTGACCTACCAGAACATCTGGTTCGCGTCGAACAGCGACGCCGGCCTCTTCACCGCCGGCCTCTACGCCTTCCCGACCACCTACGTCGTCGACCGGAACGGCCGCATCGTCGGTGACCCGATCGTCGGCGCTATCTCCTCCGACGCACAGCAGAAGAAGCTGAACGCCCTCATCGACCAGGCCCTGTCTTAAGAATTTCGTAAGGGGGTCTGACCCCATAAACTGAAGGGATGCAACATGATTCACATTTTCACCGCACTTTATCCGGAGGCGAAGCCGCTGATCCAGGCGCTCTGCTTGAAAAAACGCGCCGCCCAGACGCACTACCAGCAGTTCCGCTCCGAGGAGGGGGACCTCAGTCTGACCATCACCGGGGTGGGGCCAATGCAGGCGGCCGCCGTGACGGCCTCGGTCCTCACGGATTTCGACGCCGGAGCGCAGGATCAGCTGCTCTCGCTCGGCACCGCAGCCCGGTTGATACAGCGCGAATATTCAGAACGAAGCGAGGCCGCACGGGCGCAGGCAGAAAGCAGTGAAACAGCAGAAGCAGTGCGTAAGAATATTTCCGACGAACGATTGGAAAAAACTGCGTCGATGTATCATATCCATCGAATCACGGATGCTGCCACGAAGCGCGATTTTTATCCGGATATGCTTCTGAACACGGACCTTCCGGAGGCCTCGCTGATCACTGGAGCGAAGCTCCTCACGGCACAGGACACGTGGGCGCAGGTGGATACGCAGCGAGATAAGAAATCCCGGCAGGGCATGCTCGCTGACCGTCTCGCTGCTCCGCTGCTCTACGACATGGAAGCCGCCGCGGTCTACCAGGCGGCGTCGATGTTCCTCGGACCGCATCAGATGAACTTCCTGCGCATCGTGACGGATCATGGACTGAGCGAAGCGGAAGCTGACGATCCTCGCTCCCTCGCGGCACATGTCACCGCCTGCGTCGAGCAGCAGGTGGATACCATCGTCGCGGTGGTGGATAAACTCCGTGCACTGACGGCGGCGGAGGCCGCCGGGCATCATGTACTCACGGAAAACGAGCGGCAGCTGGTGGATAAACTCATCGTCGATGCGCATTTTTCGAAGGTGATGGCGGATGAATGTGTACAGCTCATCCGTTACGCAGCGCTCAGTCAGCTCGACTGGCAGCAGCCGATCGCGACACTCTACGCGGAGGGCCTTGTGCCGACCCGCGATAAGCGCGCCGGGAAGATCATCCTGGAGCGTTACCTCAGGGCGCGTATCCTTGATGATACCTGTGAAGATAGAGGATGAAAAAGCGGTCGATGCGCACCACCCATGTCGTGGTCGCCTGCATTGGCCAGATAAAGAGAAGGGAAACAGTATGCAAGGGGATTTTCTGAACCCGCCATTTTCACATATCTACATCGAGCGGGAGGTCGACGCGGATCCGCGCTGGCGGGCGCGGGCGGAGCAGATCCTGCAGCACTTTCCGCGGGCGAGCTGCATCCCGATCGAGCACTATAAGGACGTTTTCAACCGGCGGCACCAGAGCTACCCGGCGCAGCATCGCACGCAGGCGCTGATCCTCGCGGTGAAGCATGGCAGCTCCGTCTATCCGGGCGCGCCGGTGTGCCAGAGCATGGGCAACGAGCACTTCTACTACGCGAGCTCGATGATGAACTGCCTGTTCGACTGCGAGTACTGCTACCTGAAGGGCATGTACCCGTCCGGCAATCTCGTGATTTTCCTGAACCTGGAGGACATCTTCGCGGAGGTCGAGGCCCTGCTTCGGCAGCACCCGGTCTACCTCTGCATCTCCTATGACACGGACCTCCTCGCGATCGAGCCGCTCTGCGGCTACGTGAAGGCCTGGACCGAATTCACCGCCGCACACCCCGATCTCAGCATTGAGATCCGCACGAAGTCCGGCAGCGAGCGCCTCTGGGAGGGCCTCAACCCCTGCCCGCGGAACATTTTCGCCTTCACGCTGTCGCCGGACTACATCGTCTCGCACTATGAGCACCGGACCGGCACCCTCACCCAGCGGCTCGCAAGCATTCGCCGCGGCATGGAGCGCGGCTTCACGATCCGCCTCTGCTTCGACCCGATGATCGCCTGCCCGGACTGGCGCACGGTCTACGGCGGGATGGTCGACGAGGTGCTCCGCACGATTCCGATCTCGGCGGTGCGCGACGTCAGCCTCGGCAGCTTCCGCCTGAGCGACAGCTACCTACGGCTCATGCGCCGGAACATGCCGGACAGCGCCGTCGTCCAGTACCCGTACGTCAATCAGAACGGCGTCTACCATTATGGCGCGGAGCTGACGGAGGAGATGGAGCGCTTCATGCTGGAGCGCCTCACGACCGTCCTGCCGCGCGAGCGGATCTTCCGCTGGGAGAACTGACCTCTCCCGGTGCTTCGGCCAATGCAGTCGACCGGCACGTCGGCACCCGCTCCCGACGTTACGGCGCCGATGCATCCTCGAAACCCTGCAACGTACAGAAAGAGATATATTATGGAAGAAACGAAGAAAAAAGTGGCGCTGGTGACCGGCGCTTCCTCCGGTATCGGCCGCGCCATCAGTGCGCGTCTCCTCGCACTCGGCTACGAGGTCTACGGCATCGGCCGGCAGTTCCCGGCAGAGCTTCCCGCCGCCTTCCATCCGATCGTCTGCGATCTTCTGGACACGAAGAAGCTGTCGGGCGTGGTGGCGGCGCTGCAGAAAGAGTGGAAGCAGGAGAAGAGGACGTTAGCATTACTCGTCAATAATGCCGGCACCGCGTACTATGGGCTCCACGAGGAGCTGCGGCCGGAGGGAATCTCCGAGATGGTGCGCGTGAACCTCGAGGTGCCGATGCTCCTCACGCAGCAGCTGCTCCGGACACTGAAGCAGAACCACGGCGCGATCATCAACATTTCCTCGGTGACCGCGATCGGCTCGAACCCGCACGGCGTCGCCTACGGCGCAACGAAGGCCGGACTCCTCAGCTTCAGCCGGAGCCTCTTCGATGAAGCGCGGAAGTATGGCGTGCGCGTGACGGCGATCCTCCCGGACATGACCGACACGCAGCTTTACCGACACGCCGACTTCGAGGCGGATCCCGCGATGGACGCGCACCTCGAAGCAGAGGACGTCGCCGATGCCGTCGAGTACGCGCTGACCACCCGCGCAGGCACCTGCGTCCCGGAGATCATTCTGCGCCCGCAGCTCCACCGGATCAAAAAGAAGTAAAGCGTGTCCCGGATGACCGCTCGGGAAGAAAATGTTTCCGAGCGGTCATCCGCTGGCTGGCGGAAACATTGGCCGAAGCGAGTTCTAAAAAAACGATGAACTCCCGGCGACTAATTGACAGTGCATAGGGCGAGTGGTATTCTTTTATAGAATTGGCACTCGTATAAACAGACTGCTAACAGACTCCGGTCTGCAGCAGAAGAGTGTGATTCAAAAAGTCTTGTGTTCACACAAACTCTTTTCAGGAGCATAAAATATGAAAGTTTTACCACTTTACAACGTGCTGGTGTTACCGCACTCCAATATATTTTTCCAGACCCAGGCTTTCCGTGCGATGGCCGGCAACAACATCTACCAGGGCGATGAGGTGACCATCCTCGTCCTCCGGGAGCAGCAGACGCGCGAGGAGATGAACTCGGAGAGCTTTTATCCGATCGGCGTCGAGGGCGTCGTCGAGGAGATCAGTACGGACGGCTATGTCGTCGTGCAGACCGCGGCGCGTGTCGACGTGCATCAGGTGCTGGTCAATGAAAACCGCGAGATCTTCGTCGAGACGACGAAGCGCGCGGACATCATGGATATGGATCCGGCCGAGGCGCACATGAAGCTCGCGAAGATCAAGGAAGGCCTCCGCGAGATGGTGTCCCGCTTCCGTTTCGGCGACATGATGCGCACCTACATCGATCAGTACAGCTCGATCGAGGAGGCCGCGTCGGTGCTCAGCTCATGGCTCACGCTCTCGAACGAGGAGCGCTACAGCCTGCTGCAGGAGGACTCGACGAAGAAGCGTTTCGAGCGCCTCGAGCAGATCGTCTATGAGTATTCCGAGGTTGCGAAGGTGACCTCCGACGCCCAGTCGGCGCAGCAGGAGGACTACCAGAAGGCGTATAAGGAGCAGGCACTCCGCCGGCAGATCGACTATCTCCAGAACGAACTCGACGAGATGCACCCGGAGCAGGTGTCCGACGCCCGGAAGTATGAGCTGAAGATCGAGGAATCCGGCATGAACGAGGAGGCGAAGCGCGAAGCGACGAAGGTCCTCAACCGTGTGAAGAACGACGG
>ERZ1026864.864-NODE-864-length-16320-cov-4.870212_pt1 | contig 16320 bp, 19 predicted proteins | sample MGYA00380162_ERZ1026864 | MGnify/ENA primary metagenome ERZ1026864 (study PRJEB33269, sample SAMEA4719798) | human gut metagenome | biome: human-associated habitat; feature: organic feature; material: feces | place: Cameroon | collected 2013-10 ... | reverse complement strand
AAAAGAATATTTTTAATATTCTGCATAAAAACGAAAATACTATTGAATAATATGCATAAAAGGTGTATAGTTATGCGTTGGAAACAGGATGGGATTATTTCCAATTATTTTGTTGAGATTTAAAGCGTGAAAGAGTATTATTATTGTTATTGAATAAGAAAACGAGGATAAGAAAATGAGTGGGAAAGTGAAAATATTCATTGATGGAAGTGAGGGAACGACGGGACTCCGGATCCATGAGAGGTTTGCGGAGAGGGAGGACGTGGAGTTACTTCCTATTTCATCAGAGCTGCGTAAGGATAAGGAAGAAAGAAAGAGACTGATCAATTCGTCAGATATTACTTTCCTATGTCTGCCGGATGCTGCTGCAGAGGAATCTGTTTCTCTGGTAGAGAATGATCATGTAAGGATCATTGATACCTCTACGGCACACAGAACCATGGAAGGCTGGGCTTATGGTTTTCCTGAGCTGTCAAAGGAACACAGGGAAGCGATCTCTGCCGGAAACAGGATCGCAGTTCCGGGCTGCTATGCCACAGGCTTTATATCCCTGGTATATCCCATGGTGGCAGGAGGACTGATCAGTGCAGATTATCCGGTCAGCGCCTTTGGTATTTCTGGCTACAGCGGCGGCGGCAGGAAGATGATCGCAGCCTATGAGTCAGATGAGAGAGAGGATGCGCTTCTTGCACCAAGGGAATATGCCCTTTCCCAGGCACATAAGCATCTGAAGGAAATGAAGAAGATCCCGGGGCTTAAGAGAGAACCGCTCTTTTCCCCTATCGTGGCAGATTATTACAGTGGCATGGTGGTTTCTGTTCCTGTATATACAGACCTGATGAATAAGGGAGGAACACCGCAGGAGGTGTGGAAATATCTGGCTGATTTTTATGCAGGCAGCCGTTTTGTAAGGGTGATGCCCTTTGGAGCGGAAGAAGCAAGTGCCAATATGCTTGCGGGCAATGCAATGAGCGGCAGGGACAGCCTTCGGATCTATGTAACGGGAAATGAAGACAGAGTCCTGCTTTCTTCCCAGTTTGACAATCTTGGAAAAGGGGCTTCCGGTGCAGCAATCCAGTGTCTGAATATTGCACTTGGCTGTGAGGAGACGAAGGGACTTCATCTGTAGAAGATGATGTGAAAGGAAATGAAAAGACCATGAATGAACGAATCCATGATGCTACATTATATGAAGATATTCCTTCTCCGGAGGGAAGGGAAGAAAAGGAAATGGCAGTATACAGGCTGCTGAAGGAGCTGCAGATCCCTTATGAGAGACTGGATCATGAGCCGATGGAAACTATGGAAGCCTGTCAGGATGTTGATAAGCTGTTACATATTCATATGTGTAAGAACCTGTTCCTGTGCAACTCCCAGAAAACAGTCTTTTACCTTCTGATGATGCCGGGAGAGAAAAAGTTTAAGACAAAGGAGCTGTCAAAGCAGATCGGCAGTGCCAGGCTTTCCTTTGCCTCAGAGGAATATATGGTGAAATTCCTGAACATACATCCGGGTGCAGTAAGCATTATGGGACTGATGAATGATACGGATAAGAGGGTCAATCTTCTGATCGATGAGGATGTGCTGAAGGAAGAATATCTGGGGTGTCACCCCTGCGTGAATACGGCAAGCCTGCAGCTTAAGACAAGGGATGTGCTTGAGAAGTTCCTGCCCTATACGGGACACGGATACCGGACGGTTCATCTGACAGGAGAGGATTAGAGAGATGATTGTACGGACAATGACCATAGAAGATTACCAGGGTGTCCATGATCTGTGGATGACGATCAAAGGCTTTGCCATCCGGAGCATAGATGATTCCCGGGAAGGTGTGGAGCGTTTTTTAAAGAGAAATCCGGCTACAAGCGTAGTGGCGGAGGAAAACGGAGAGATCGTAGGGAGTATTCTCTGCGGGCATGATGGCAGAAGAGGATGTCTTTATCATGTCTGTGTCCGTGAGGACTGCCGTATGAGGGGCATTGGAAAGAGTATGGTCGTCAGGTGTATGGAAGAGCTGGAGAAGGAGAAGATCAGCAAGGTTTCCCTGATCGCCTTTACCGAGAATGACATCGGCAATGCTTTCTGGAAGGAAATCGGCTGGACAAAGCGGGAAGATCTGAATTATTATGATTTTGTACTGAACAGGGAAAATATCATCAATTACAATAAATAGGAAAGCAAGGAGGCAGTTCTTACGATGAAAAAGATTACAGGCGGTGTTACGGCAGCGAAGGGATTTCAGGCAGCAGCCGTGGCAGCAGGGATCAAATATAAAGACAGAGATGATATGGCGCTGATCTACAGCGAAAAGCCGTGTGTACTGGCAGGCACCTTTACCAGCAACGTGGTGAAGGCAGCACCGGTGCTGTTTGATAAGAAGGTAGTAGAGGAAAGTCCTTACGGACAGGCAGTTGTGATCAATGCGGGGATCGCCAATGCCTGCACCGGAAGGGAAGGCTTTTCCTACTGTGAGCAGACAGCGAAGGCAGCGGCGGAGGCACTTTCCATCTCTGAAAATGCGGTGCTTGTGGCATCCACCGGTGTCATCGGCATGCAGCTTCCCATTGACAGGATCGTAAGCGGTATTAAAAAGCTGACAGAGGGAAAGCAGGGAGATCTGGAAGCAGGAACGAGAGCGTCCAGGGCGATCATGACAACAGATACGAAGAATAAAGAGGCAGCTGTGCAGATCGAGATCGGCGGTAAGACAGTAACGATTGGAGGTATGTGCAAGGGCTCTGGCATGATCCATCCCAATATGTGCACCATGCTGGCTTTCGTGACAACAGATGCTGTAATCTCCAAGGAGCTGCTGACAAAGGCAGTGAAGGAGGATGTTGTAGATACCTTTAATATGATCTCCGTAGACGGAGATACTTCTACGAATGATACACTGCTTGTACTGGCAAACGGTATGGCAGAGAATCCGGAGATAAGAGAGAACAGCCCGGAATACGAAGCGTTCCGTGAGGCGCTTCATGAGATTAATGAAACTCTGGCAAAGAAGATGGCAGGAGACGGAGAGGGAGCAACCGCTCTTTTTGAAACAAAGGTCATCCATGCACCGTCCAAACAGGATGCCCGTATTCTTGCCAAAGCTGTCATCTGCTCCAGCCTGACGAAGGCTGCAATCTACGGACATGATGCCAACTGGGGAAGAATCCTGTGCGCCCTTGGCTACAGCGGTGTCATTTTTGATCCGGAGAAGATAGAGCTGTTCTTTGAAAGCAAAGCCGGCCGGATACAGATCTACAAGGACGGTGTGGCAGCAGACTACAGTGAGGAGGAGGCAACAAAGATCCTTTCCGAGCCGGAGGTTACTGTGGTTGTGGATATGAAGAACGGAGAAGAGAGTGCAACAGCATGGGGCTGTGACCTTACCTATGATTATGTAAAGATCAATGCAGATTACAGAAGCTGACAGTCGGGATTTCAGGGAGATAAGAACATGGAAAAGGATATGGAGCAGGTATTACGGAAGGCAGAGGTACTGATCGAGGCACTTCCCTACATACAGAAATTTAACAGGAAGATCATCGTAGTCAAATATGGCGGTTCAGCCATGAGCAATGAAGAGCTGCAGAAAAATGTCATCAAGGATGTTACCCTTTTGAAGCTGGTTGGTTTTAAACCGATCATCGTGCATGGCGGCGGCAAGGCCATCAGCAAATGGGTAGGAAAGGTTGGCAAGGAGGCAAAATTTGTGAATGGACTGCGTGTCACAGATGATGAGACCATGGAGATCGCAGAGATGGTGCTTTCCAGAGTCAATAAGCAGCTTGTGACCATGGTGGAGGAGCTTGGTGTCAAGGCCGTTGGTATCAGCGGTAAGGATGGCGGACTTCTGCAGGTGGAGAAAAAATATGCAGACGGGCAGGATATCGGTTATGTCGGAAATATCACAAAGGTAGACCCCAAGATCCTGTATGATCTGCTGGAGAAGGATTTCCTGCCGATCATTGCACCGATTGGTCTGGATGATCAGTTTGCCACCTATAATATCAATGCAGATGATGCAGCCTGTGCGATTGCCAAAGCGATCAGTGCGGACAAGCTGGTATTCCTGACAGATATTGAAGGATTATACAAAGATATTAATGACAAGAGCAGCTTTATTTCCAGGATCACAGCTTCTGGTGCAGAGGAGCTGATAGATGACGGTGTGATCGGCGGCGGTATGCTGCCAAAGCTTGCAAACTGTGCATCTGCTGTGAAGAATGGTGTCAACAGAGTCCATATTCTTGATGGAAGGATTCCACATTGTCTCCTGCTTGAGATCTTCACTAATTCCGGTGTGGGAACCATGATCCTCAGAGACGAGGATAAACAGCTCCTGGAGCAGCACGATTAGGCAGAAAGAAAGGACACAGGCAGACATGGAATCAATGAAGAATTATATAGAGGATGCAGAGGCAGCACTTCTTCATACGTATAACCGTTTTCAGGTAGTGCTGGATAAGGGAGAAGGCGTTTACCTTTATGACATGGAAGGAAAGAAATATCTGGATTTCTGTGCGGGGATAGCCGTATTTGCCCTTGGCTATGGAAATAAGATTTACAATGATGCCCTGAAAGAGCAGATCGACAAGGTGATCCATACTTCCAATTATTATTATAATATACCGGCTATTGAAGCTGCCAAAAAGCTGAAAAAGATTTCCGGGATGGACAGAGTGTTTTTCACAAACAGCGGGGCAGAGTCTATTGAAGGAGCCATTAAGGCGGCAAGAAAATATGCTTATCTGAAGGACGGAAGAACAGACCATGAGATCATTGCCATGGAGCATTCCTTCCATGGAAGGACTATGGGGGCTCTTTCTGTTACAGGCAATAAAAAATACCGGGAAGCCTTTGAACCCATGATCGGAAATATCCGCTTTGCCACATTAAATGATTTTCAGAGTGTTCTGGATCAGGTGACAGATAAGACCTGTGCGATCCTGTTTGAAACGGTACAGGGAGAGGGCGGCATTTATCCTGCCACAGAAGAGTTTATGAAGCAGGTAAAGGCGCTGTGCGAGGAAAGGGACATTCTGATGATCCTTGACGAGATCCAGTGCGGTATGGGAAGATGCGGTGAGTATTATGCATGGCAGAGATATGGCATTAAGCCGGATATCATGACAAGTGCCAAGGCGCTTGGCTGCGGTGTGCCGGTAGGTGCTTTTATGATGACAGAAAAGGTGGCTGCCCATTCTCTTACAAGCGGTGACCACGGAACGACCTATGGAGGAAATCCTCTTGCGGGTGCAGCTATCAATGCGGTACTTGATTTATTTGAGGAGAACCATATAATAGAACATGTGAACCAGATCGGAGATTATCTGGCAAATCGCCTTGACGAACTGGTTGATAAGTATGATTTCATCACGGAACGCAGAGGTGTCAAGCTGATGCAGGGACTTGTATTTGACAGGCCAGTAGGTGATATCATAGGGAAAGCCCTGGAAAAGGGACTGATATTGATAAACGCAGGACCGAATATCATCCGTTTTGTACCGCCTCTTGTCATTGAAGAGGAGAATGTGGACAAAATGATTGAGATTCTGACGTCCTGTCTGCAGTAAATGGAGTATGATTTATGGGTTTTAAGAAACGACTGGCGGCTGCACTCCTTCTTGCAGCCGTTGCTTTTCTGACTTTTGGAATTGCCAGATCAGGCATGCAGGTCAGTGAAAAACAGGAAGAAAAATTTCCTGCTTTTACAGGAGAAAAGGATACACTGTATCTCTGGTATACAGACGAGGCACTGACCTCTTATCTTACCAGCGCAGCAGTTACGTACAATGAAAATCATGATGTGAGGATCGTGCCGGTGCTGCAGTCCGGACCGGAATATCTGGAGCAGATCAATGCTGCTTCCCTTTCCGGAGAGGAGCTGCCGGATCTGTATATCCTCAGCCATGATTCACTGGAAAAGGCTTATCTGGCAGGACTAGCAGAGGAGGTAAGGCTTCGTGAAAGGACATCCCTTAGGGATACCTACAGGGATACAGGACTTTCAGCAGCTACTTATCAGGGAAAGGTGATCGGATATCCTTTTTATTTTGAAACAAGTGCGCTTCTCTATAATAAAACATATCTGGAGGATCTGGCAGAGAGTCGGCTTCAGGCAGAGGCAGATATAGCGGCAGGAGAAGAAGCACAGCAGCAGGCGGATGCCGGAAATGTCACGCAGGACACAGCAGAGGAAACGCCTTCCTTTTCGGATGAAGAGATTGAGGCAAGGGTACAGGAGCTCATCCCAAAGACACTGGAGGATATGAAGACCTTTGCTGACAGCTATGATGCACCGGAAGCGGTAGAGGGTGTCTTCAAATGGGATGTGACAGATATTTTCTACAATTATTTCTTTATTGGCAATGCGATTGAGATGGGTGGAGCTGCCGGAGATGATATTTCACAGATTGACATTTATAATCTGAATGCGATCCGGAATATGAGAGCCTATGAGGAACTGAACCAGTTCTTTTCCATAGATACCAGTGAGATCAGTTATGAGAGCGTGATCCATGAATTTATGGAAGGCAGGCAGGTATTTACAGTAGCAACCTCAGATGTGGTCGGTACACTGGAGCAGGCAGAGGAGGATGGCAGCTTCCCTTATGAATATGGGATCGCCCTTCTTCCTGATATTGATGCAGACAGGGAGACAAAGCCGCTTTCCATGACGCAGTGTGTAGTAGTGAACGGTTATGGGACGCATCAGGAGGATGCCAATGATTTTGCCTTTTTCCTGACAGCAGGATACAATGAAAGTCTTTATGCAAGAAGCGGCAAGGTATCGGCTGCAAGAGATGCAGATTACGGAAATGAGGCGCTTTCCATGTTTGCAGAAGCCTATGATAATTCTGTGGCCATGCCGAAAATGATCGAAACCAGTAATTTCTGGGTATTGCTTGAACGCGTATTTTCCCAGGTATGGAATGGAACTGATGCAAATGACGCACTGAAGGAATTGTCGGAGCAGATCATGCAGCAGGTGACCGGACGGGAGTATGAAGAAGTTTATATCGAAGATGTGCAGGAAGAAACAGATGTAGAGTATCTGGATGAAGAATACTATACGGAGGAAGCACAGAAGGAAGGGCAGGCGGAAGAATAGCGGATCAGACAGACTGATTATGTATAAAATCCAGCCATACAGGATACATTACGGATAAAAACGTAAGGAGATTCTGATATGGTTGGATTTTTGATTGCGATAATTTCCGGAGCATTGATGAGTGTACAGGGAGTTTTTAATACAGGTGTCACGAAATCGTCCAGTATCTGGGTGGCCAGTGCCTTTGTCCAGCTTTCTGCCCTCATCGTCTGTTTCTGTGCCTGGCTGTTTACAGACAGGACTTCTTTTGTGACGCTTACGAGGGTAGAACCGAAGTATATGCTCCTTGGAGGCGCCATAGGGGCATTTATCACCTATACAGTGATCCGCAGTATGGAAATGCTTGGACCGGCAAGAGCGGTCATGCTGATCGTGACTGCCCAGCTTCTTGCTGCCTATATGATTGAACTGTTTGGCATTTTTGGCGTGGAGAAGCAGCCCTTTTCTTTCAGAAGGATGATCGGAATGGCAGCTGCTATTGTGGGAATAGTGGTATTTAAATGGGAATAAGGTCATATTTTTATGTTGTCAATACCACTTGCGCAACCTGTGAAAAACCTTTACAATATTAATCAGTCGTGATACAGGGGGCCTTTTTGTCATGTGCAGGAAGGAGTAGAACGATGAAAAAGAAACATAAGATATTGCTTGGTATGCTGGTTCTTGCCGGGTGTATGCTTTTTGGATGTGAGAAACGCAGGACTGAGCTTTTTTCGGAAGAAAAGCAGGATACGGTATCAGAGACTCTGGATGCATCAGGCCAGGAGGAACAGGAGCTGCAGAGCAGTCAGCAGATAACTGCCAGCCAGACTGTATTTGTGCATGTCTGTGGAGCTGTGGAGAACCCGGGTGTTTATGAGCTTGCAGGGGATGCGAGGGTGTATCAGGCGGTAGAAGCAGCCGGTGGATTTTTACCGGAGGCCTGTGAGGAATATGTGAACCAGGCCGGGATGCTTACCGATGGAAAGCGGCTTTATATTCCGACAGAGGACGAGGTCAGAGAGCTTTCGCAGGCAGGAAAGGATACGCTGACAGAAGAGCTTCTTTTGCAGTCTGATAGTGAAACAGACCCGGCAGACGGACTTGTGAACATCAATACGGCATCGATGGAGGAGCTGTGTACACTTCCCGGGATCGGAGAAGGAAAAGCCAGGCATATTATCAGTTACAGAGAAAGTACAGGAAAATTTGAACAGATAGAGGATATTATGAAGGTAGAAGGGATCAAGGAAGGTCTTTTTGGAAAGATCAGGGATCTTATTACTGCCGGATGATTCAGTGTGGAATCGGAAAGCCGCAGAAGCGGCAGAAAAAGAGGGAAAGATGGCGAAGAAGGTTTTGGTTGTGGACGATGAGAAGCTGATCGTAAAGGGAATCAGGTTCAGTCTGGAACAGGACGGTATGGAAGTGGAATGTGCCTATGACGGAGAAGAGGCACTGCAGAAGATAAAGGATACAGAATATGATATTGTACTGCTGGATGTGATGCTTCCAAGGCTGACAGGGTTTGAGGTGTGTCAGCAGGTCAGGGAGTTTTCTGCTGTGCCGATCGTCATGCTGACAGCCAAGGGTGAGGATATGGATAAGATCCTCGGACTTGAGTACGGTGCAGACGATTATATTACGAAGCCGTTCAATATTCTGGAGGTAAAGGCAAGACTGAAGGCCATTATGAGACGGACCGCACCGAAGACAAAGGAAGAAACGAAGATCATAGAGCGGGGAGATATGCGTCTTGACTGCGACGGAAGAAGGGTATATGTAGCAGGCAGGGAGATCAATCTGACAGCCAAGGAATTTGAACTGCTGGAGCTTCTCATCCTGAATCCCAACAAGGTATACAGCAGGGAAGCACTTCTTAAGCTGGTATGGGGTACAGACTATCCGGGAGATGTAAGAACCGTGGATGTGCATATCCGTCGTCTGCGTGAAAAAATTGAGGAAAATCCCAGCGAGCCCAGATATGTACATACCAAGTGGGGTGTTGGGTATTACTTTGCCTAGAGGACAGCTATGAAAAGGAAAATCACTGCTTTTTTGAAGAAACTGGGAATCTGGCGAAGCCTGAAGGTACGCCTGTTTCTGATCATTCTCTTAATGGGGCTTGTTCCCGCCTATATTATCAAGGCAGGAATTCTACAGAATTATGAAGCAAGAGCTGTTGACGTGCGGCAGTCGGATGTCCAGAATCAGTTAAAGATCATTGCCAATCATCTGATCACCTATAATTATCTGCAGGACACATCTTCTGAGGTTATCAATGCAGAGCTCGAACAGCTGTCCAATCTTTACAGTGGCCGTGTACTGATCATAAACGGCAATCTGAAAATCATCAAAGATACCTATGGAATCAGTGAAGGGAAAACCATTATATCAGAGGAAGTCATTAAATGTCTGAAGGGGACAGGGATGTCCAAGTATGACAGGAATAATGGCTTTATTGAGATCACCACACCGATCACGGAAACAGTAACGGCAGAAAATCAGACAGAGGGTATGCCAGAGGGAACGGAGCTGACAAGAGGTGTTATGCTGACCAGTGTTTCTACGGATATCATCATGGCAACCATGGATGTGCTGAACCGGAAAGCACTGATCCTGGAGATCATTATGGTAGTAGTTGTATTTGCTATTGCGGGGGTTCTGGCAAATGTACTGATCAGGCCGTTTGACCGGATCACAAAGGCGATTATGGAGATCGGAAACGGGCATATGGATGGAGATATTTCTGTACCGACTTACCAGGAAACAGAGCATATTTCCAATGCGTTTAACCTTTTACATAATCAGATGATGAACATAGACAGCTCCAGGCAGGATTTTGTAGCGAATGTATCCCACGAGCTGAAAACACCTATCACGTCTGTCAAGGTGCTGGCTGATTCCCTTCTTGCGCAGCAGGATGTGCCGGCGGAATTATACCGGGAATTTCTTGAGGATATTGCAGAGGAGATCGAACGGGAGGATAAGATCATCAATGATCTGCTGGCGCTTGTAAAAATGGACAAGTCAGCCGCTGAACTGAATATTACCAGTGTCAATATGAATGAGCTGGCTGAGATCATTTTAAAAAGAATGCGTCCCATTGCAAGAAAAAGGGATATAGAGCTTCTGCTTGTCAGTACCAGAGAGGTTACCGCCGAGATAGATGAAGTGAAAATGTCACTGATCCTTACGAACCTTATAGAAAATGCCATTAAATACAATAGAGAACACGGAAAGGTGACTGTGATACTGGATGCTGATCACCAGTATTTTACCATTACAGTAGAAGATACAGGAATTGGTATTCCGGAGGAGTCGTTAAACAGGATCTATGACAGGTTTTACCGGGTGGATAAGTCTCATTCCAGGGAGATCGGGGGAACCGGACTCGGACTTGCCATCACGAAAAATGCCGTACAGCTTCACAGAGGATCCATCAAAGTGGAAAGTACCTTTGGCGAAGGTACCAGATTTCTTGTGAAGATTCCGCTGACACACAGTCTGCTGTAGAGGAGTTTTTTATGAAAAGATTAACGGGCAAAATGACTATTCTGGTCTGCTTCTTTTGTATGCTGTTTCTTTTTTTGATAACAGGATGCGGCAAAGAGAAGGAAGAAAAGAATCAGTACCATTATAAAGTATATTACGTAAATCATGACAGAACCGGTGTGATCTCAGAGGACTATGTGACAGAGAACACAGACGTAGGCAGCCTTCTTGAAGAACTGGTCACGCAGCTTGGAACGGTGCCGGAAAAGCTCCAGTACCATGCACCGTTGGCAGGCAGCTTTGAGCTGTTATCCATGCAGCTTAAGGACGGACAGCTGATCCTGGATTTTAATACAGCCTACCGGGAACAGGAAATGATCACAGAGATCCTGAACCGGGCATCTATCGTAAGAACGCTTTCCCAGGTGAAGGATGTGCAGTATGTTTCCTTTCTGGTGGAGGGAGAGCCTTTTGTGGATGCTTCCGGGAGTGTTGTGGGTGTTATGAGTGCAGATACCTTTATCGATAATGCGGGAAATGAGATTAATACTTACGAAAAGGTGAAGCTTCAGCTGTATTTTGCTGATGAAGATGGGACAGGGCTTCAGGCAGTCAGCCGCACGAAGGTCTATAACAGTAATATTTCACTGGAGCGGCTTGTCATGGAAGAACTGATCGCAGGACCACAGGCAGATGATACCGGGCTTGCTGCAGGAAGAAAAGATGGACCGGTCATAAATCCGGCAACCAAAATTGTCAGTGTAGCAGTCCGTGATGGCATTTGTTATGTTAATTTGGATGACAGTTTTCTGAATCAGATCTATAATGTCACACCGGAAGTAACAATCTATGCGATCACCAATTCTCTGATCGAGCTGACCGGTGTGAATAAGGTGCAGATTTCCGTGAACGGAGAAACCAGCGTGAATTACAGGGAAAATATCAATCTGTCTACGGTATTTGAACGGAATCTGGATATGGTGAAATAACGGTATCAGGAGAAAATCAGATAAAGGAGGAGCATGCGCAGAAGACCACTCAGCTGTTTCTGCCTGCTGCTCATTCTGCTCATTTTCCTTGGAACGGTAACCGGCATGACCGGGAGAACAGATAAGGAATGGGATGAGAAGGGATGTACCCTGACAGGAAGGGTATATGACAAGGAATGGGTGACAGGCGAAGAAGAAAAGAAAATAGTGTATCTGGAGATCCTGGAAGCAGATAATGCTTCTGGAATGGAGGATGCAGAAGGAAAGAAGGTTCTCTGTTATTTAAAGCAGGGGCAGGAGCTTCCAAAGCTCGGAAGTTATATCAGAATTACAGGAAAGATTAGAAATTTCAGAAAAGCCTCAAATCCGGGGCAGTTCGATGCAAGATCTTATTATCGTATATCAGGAATAGCATTTCAGATTAATCAGGTAATTATCCAGCAAAAATCAGAACAGTATCAAAAGGGAAAGGAAGCTTTGTTTCAGCTTCGAAAAGGATTATCAGAAACCTTTGACAGGCAGCTTTCACCGGAGAATGCTTCCCTAATGAAGACAATGGTGCTCGGTGAAAAGAAAGCGCTTGACAGGGAGATTAAAAAAAGATATCAGAGAAATGGCATAGCCCATCTGCTGGCTATCTCGGGGCTTCATATATCGCTGATTGGGATGGCCTTTTATAAAGTACTGAGAAAAACAGCACTGCCGGTATCGTTCTGTGCAGGTGGAGCTTTTCTATTCATGTATGGCTATGGGTGCATGGCAGGCTTTTCGGTATCGTCCAGGCGGGCGCTGATCATGTTTGGGGTACAGATGGCAGCGGTGATGTTTGGGAGGACGTATGATCTTCTGACGTCAGTTTCACTGGCGGCGCTCCTGATCCTGGCAGAGCAGCCGTGGTATTTCTACAGCAGCAGTTTTCTGTTTTCCTTCGGCTGTGTGCTGGCGATCGGACTGCTGGTTCCGGCAATGACCTGTAAGAAGACAGAAGCACTGTCCCGATCTGACGGGAAAAAGAAAGCTGCTGCAGTTGTCAGGCAGGATGGCATTTTCTGGAAGCTTCTGGAAGGGCTGAGAAAATGGCTGCTTCCAGGGTGTGCCATTTCAGCAGCAGGACTGCCACTGCAGCTGTGCTTTTATTATCAGATGCCGGTATATGCGACCTTCCTGAATCTACTTGTGATTCCTCTGATGAGCTTTTTGTTACCCTGTGGGTTATTATTGATTCTGGTGGAACGGGCAGAGATACTCGTCATACCATTTTCGTTTGTGATCACAGGAATTTTGGGAATTTATGAAAGCGCCTGTCTTATGGTGGAAAACCTGCCTTTCTCTGTGCAGGTTACCGGCAGACCGGGAACAGTTCTTATTATTCTTTATCTTATCGTATTGTTGTTTCTGATCCTTTATCAAAGGAAGCTTTCCCTGAAAGGTAAATGGCTGATCCTTTTAAGCGCGGGTGCATTGCTTGTTTTTTCTGGAAGGATGGAAAGGACTGTGAGCAGGCAGCTGCGGGTGACTTTCCTGGATGTAGGACAGGGAGATTGTATCGTAGTGGAAACACCTTACGGACAGAATTATGTGGTGGACTGCGGCAGTACTTCAGAGAATGCAGTGGGGGAATACCGGCTGATTCCTTTTCTGAAATATCAGGGAATCGGTACGGTGGATGGTGTGATCATGACCCATGCGGATGAAGACCATATCAGCGGGATACGGGAGCTTTTGATGCTTGGGAAAGAAGAGGGGATCCAGGTGAAAGCATTGCTGCTGCCGGATATTTCAGAGGAATCCAGGGGTGAGGCTTATCAGGAGCTTGCAGTGCTTGCAGAAGAAAATCAGGTTCCTGTGGAATATATTTATGAGGGAGAAGCCGGGAAGGATCGTGAGTTTCAAATGAACTGCCTTCATCCGGAAAAGGGACTTTACACATCAGATAATAATTCCTATTCGACGGTGCTGCTTATGGAATATCAGGGAAGATTTCTTCTTTTGACAGGGGATATTGAAGGAGAGGAAGAGGTGAAGATGACAGAGGAGCTTGCCACTCAGATAGATGTACTGAAGGTGGCGCATCATGGCTCGCGGAATTCCACCGGGAAAGAGGTGCTGTCTGTTATGAAGCCAAAGGCAGCGGTGATATCCTGCGGAAAGGATAATTTCTATGGACATCCTCATGCAGAAACACTGGAGAGGCTGTCAGAGGCTGGGACAAGGTGGTTCTGCACCAGGGATTACGGAGCGGTCACAGTGACGGTGAACCGGCGTGGAAAACTGGAAATTGAGGGGTATCTGGAGAGGAAATAAGGAGTGTGGATTGAGGATTTTGTAACACTAGCCCCGCCGGGAGCAAGAAAGAAGAGAAAAAGCTGGAAAAGTAAGGCCAGGCGGGGCATGGAAGAGAAAAATAGGCTGGGATGCCCCGCCAGGAGCAGAAAAGAAGAGAAAAAGGGGCAGTGATGCCCCGCCGGAAGCAGGGAAGAAGAGAAAAAGCGGCAAAAGTGAGTTCAGGCGGGGCATGTGAAGGAAAAAGGGGCTGGGATGCCCCGCTGGGAGCAGGAAAGAAGAGAAAAAGCGGGAAAAGTGAGACCAGGCGGGGCATGTGAAGGAAAAAGGGGCTGAGATGCCCCGCCGGGAGCAGGAAAGAAGAGAAAAAGCGGGAAAAGTAAGGCCAGGCGGGGCATGGGAGAGAAAAACAGGCTGGGATGCCCCGCTGGGAGCAGGAAAGAAGAGAAAAAGCGGGAAAAGTAAGACCAGGCGGGGCAAGGGAGAGAAAAACAGGCTGGGATGCCCCGCCGGAAGTGGGAAAGAAGAGAAAAAGTGGGAAAAGTAAGTTCAGGCGGGGCATGGGAGAGAAAAACAGGCTGAGATGCCCCGCCGGGAGCAAAGGAGAAAGGAAGAGAAGGTATGTTTGCAAACTATCAGGAAATAAAAAAGCGGGTACGACATATAGAAGGGGAATTAAAACAAATAGAAGAGATGGAAAAGAACTGGCCGGCAGGTGAACTGATTTGTACAAGAAACAGTGGACGGTATAAGTGGTATTTAAAAAACAGAAAGCAGTCCATATATTTGCCAAAGAGAGAAAGAAAACTTGCCCAGGAATTAGCGCAGAAAAAGTATCACCAGTTACGCAGGACAGATCTGAAAAGAGAATTATCAGCCTGTCAGAAATATATTCATATGGCGGAAACCAATGAAAATCTGTCAGAAAAGATAATGAAACATGCGGAGTATGAACGATTACTGGGTGGACAGTATGAACAGATAAGTAAGGAACTGGAAGGTTGGATGAAGGAAAAGTTTGAAAAAAATACCGGGTATCCGGAAAATCTTATTGTGAAAGGAACACAGGGGAAAATGCTTCGATCCAAGTCAGAGGCAATCATAGATAAGATGCTGTACAGTGCAGGAATTCCATTTCGGTATGAGGATAAACTAGTCTTTGAAAATATGGTATTGTATCCGGATTTTACGATTCGTCACCCGCTGACAGGTGAATTTTTTTATTGGGAGCATTTTGGATTGATGGATGATTATGATTATGTGAACAGAGCCTGCCAGAAAATAAAAATATATTGTGATAATGGAATTATCCCATCCGTGAACCTGATTCTTACCTATGAAACTAAGGATCATCCATTGCCAATTGATCAGGTGGAAATGCTCATTAAAGAATATTTCATGTGAAGCTGTTTTTAAAAGTATAAGAGTACATGAAGCAGTGTTTCATGATATAATAAGACTGCCACACGAAGCGCGTGCAATCCATTCTTAACAGGAAAAAGGACAGAAAATAACATGATAGAATAAATGAAACAGGAACCAGAAATGAAAAAGGGAGAAGAAAATCATGACATTACAGACAGAAAGACTGACTTTACGAAGATGGGAAGAAACAGATGCTGAAAGCCTGTACGAATATGCCAGTGATCCGGATGTTGGTCCGATTGCGGGATGGCCGCCTCATAAAAGTATAGAAGAAAGCCGTGAGGTGATCAGAAATGTATTCTGTGGAGCAGAGTGCTATGCGATATGTGAAAAGGGAAGCGGGAAAGCGATTGGCGCGATTGAATTGAAGCTGAACGGACATACAGATATGACGGAGCAGAATGATGAATGTGAACTGGGCTACTGGCTTGGAAAACCATTCTGGGGAAGAGGATATATGCCGGAGGCAGCGGAAGAAATGCTCCGCCATGGGTTTGAAGACCTTGGCATGAATATCATCTGGTGCGGTTACTATGACGGGAACAGCAAGTCGGAGAGAGTGCAGGAAAAGGTGGGATTTCTTTATCATCATACCTGCAGCGAAGTACCGGTTCCCCTGATGAATGAAGTGCGGGTCGGGCATACAAATTATATGACAAAGGAACAGTGGGAAAAGAGGCATACAAAGGCAGAAAAGGAGTGAGAAAGCAATGAGCATAACAGTGAATATTTATTATTCAGGGGAAAATGGAGCAGCCAGAAGATTTGCACAGGAGATGCTTGTAAGTGGTACAGTGGAGCAGTGCAGACAGGAAAAGGGAAACCTGAAATATGAGTTTTTTTATCCGGTTTCGGATCCGGAAACAGTGCTTCTGATTGACAGCTGGACAGATCAGGAGGCGATTGATCTGCATCATGCTTCTCCGATGATGAAGGAAATTATGAAACTGCGTGAAAAATATGATCTGCATATGAATGTGGAGCGGAATATGACAGGGATATCAATGCTGCAAAAAATATACTGGCAGAAGGACTAAGGCAAAT
>ERZ1026864.863-NODE-863-length-16323-cov-4.099090_pt1 | contig 16323 bp, 24 predicted proteins | sample MGYA00380162_ERZ1026864 | MGnify/ENA primary metagenome ERZ1026864 (study PRJEB33269, sample SAMEA4719798) | human gut metagenome | biome: human-associated habitat; feature: organic feature; material: feces | place: Cameroon | collected 2013-10 ... | reverse complement strand
CCACTATGGTAAGCCGCTGATTTGCACTTACTCTGGCGGGAAAGACAGCGATGTGATGTTGGAGCTTTTTAAGAGATCAGGTGTTCCGTTTGAGGTCCATAACTCGCACACTACGGTAGATGCACCTCCGACTGTATATCATATCAGAGATACATTCAGAGATTTGGAGCTTGCCGGGATCCCGTGCACAATTCATATGCCAAAACTAACGATGTGGGAACTAATTCCCCAAAAAAAGATTCCACCGACTCGAATGAAAAGATATTGTTGCGATACATTCAAAGAAAACAGTGCACCACATCGTTTTGTGGCTACGGGGGTTAGATGGGCAGAAAGTTCAAGACGAGCATTCCGGCAAGAAGTAGAGCCACGCGGTACAGAGCTTGCGAAAAAAATTTTAAAACTGGATGACAATGACCGCAAAAGAGCACTTATTGAGCGATGCGAAATCAAGGCAGACATGATAGCGAATCCAATTATTGATTGGCCAAATCGAGACATATGGGATTTTTACTGGAATGAATGCAAAAGCCATAATATCCAATACAAAATGGGATATACCCGTGTAGGCTGCATCGGCTGTCCGATGGCCGGAAAGCATCGCTGGAAAGAATTTGCTGACTATCCGACCTACCAGAGAGCGTACATTAGAGCATTTGACAAAATGATTGATGCAATTCGTGCGGCCAAGAAAACTTGCAAGTGGAAGAATGGCTATGACTGCTTTCTCTGGTGGATGGAAGACACCAACGTAGAAGGACAGCTATCAATGTTTGACGATGTAGAATAAAAAAATAGCGGCGGACCACCCGCCAAGATGATTCCGCCGCTAAAAACTATCTGCTTAAGTCCATTATAGCCGACTTGAGCGCCAAAAGTCAAGGAGGTACACATATGAGTAACATTAAGAATGATATTATCAACAATGTTGTCGTAGTTATGTCTGCATATGTTAAGGACAAAGAGACCCTTGATGTACTGGAGCACATGTTGGCTAATGAACTTATGAGAGTAAATGTTGAGGAAATCACGACGCTTCCGGCGGAGGTGAAAAGCAGCGTGGATCAGCGCAATGCCTATCTTGTGCAGCTCTTTATGATCCAGAAACGTCACCTTAAGAAGCGCACAATCGAGGCGTATATGGGATCGGTTCGCCGCCTGGTACTGGCTACGGGAAAACGTCTGGATCTTATCGACACGTTGGATATTGATTGGTATCTGGCACAGTACGAGAAGCACAAAGGCGTGAGGACGGAGAAAATCACAAACCGCACCTACAACAACGAGCGGAGAAATCTTTCAGCGTTTTTCACATGGATGCGGAAGTCAAAGATCGTACAGGACAACCCGGTCGATAATGTGGATGCGAAGAAGGTTGTCATGGGAAAGATTGACTACTATAGCCGGGAGGAAATTATTGAGCTGCGGGACGCGTGCAAAACGAAGCGGGATCGTGCCATTATCGAGGTATTCCGTTCCTCGGGCACGCGTCACCGGCAGTCACCAGTATGTATTACGCTCAGTCCACAACGGAGTCACTGAGAAGCGTACGCCAGAGGTTGAGCGCATAAGGTGGAAAATTATGATTGAAAGGAGCTTTAAATGTGAGTTATCGAACGACGATTAATGGGAGTCAGCTGTTTGGAAATAACGAGTCCTATGATGAGTGGACTAATTTCATCAAGTCTCAGGGTATTAAAATAGATGGAGACGGAAATTATAAAGGCGAGATTACTGACTTCATGTCTGCATTATCAGTAATAGAAAAGATCACAATGCGTCTGCACAAGGAACGCCTCTGCAATCAAAACACAAAGAATCTTTTTGATTTCAGTTATGTGCCAGACACAGTTGAAAAAGATAGAGATGACGAGTACGGACAATCCTTATTAGATGCAGAGATTGAACTGATCTCTAACGCTTATGCATTTTTACCTTATCAATTTTACAAGTTTTGTAAAGATCAACTTGATAAGGAACATCTTTTTACAACGCCTGGGCATGTATACTGTTTTAAGCTAAAACCAGGAGAAACAATTAAAGTAGAAGCTCATTAGAAGGATATATGGAATCATTAAACAAATTAAGATTTAGCGGAGGAATATAATATGTTTGGAACAATGTTTTGCCAATATGAAACACCATGTGGATGGTGTGTAAGGCTAAATAAAGAATGTACAGAGAAAAGAAGATGTAAACCTAAAAAAAGTATGGCTATAGCTGAAGAAAATGAGATTCTTTCAGAAGAGGCTAAAAAAGCAGGATGGAAATCTGGTGTTATGAACATCTAAACTGAAATTGCATAAGGAGATGATACGGATGCACGATCAAGATTATTGCTACGAGTGTAGCGGATATGGGGATGATTATTACATTGACGATGATGGGGAGTTACAATGCCGGTGCGAAACGTGCCCATTCAGCGGTTGGGAGAATGAAGATTAGTGTATAGCCGAAAAGCCCTGGAGGATAGTAATAAACTAAAAAAGATCCGAACTTGTAAGAATTATATACGAGTTCGGGTCTTTTTTTGTTAGGAAAATGTGGGGGCGATTTTGCGACAGGAGAGATGATAAAATGATACAAAGGGGGATCATATGCCAAATCTCAGCGCAATCGTAAAGAAATTACAGAGAGCAATCTTATCAACAGGGCTTGTGATCAAGATTGGAAGCAGCCAGTTCTACAGCGCGGACCAAGGCCGCATGATAACCATGTGGAGTCTGAGCACGCCCGTGATGGAATACGGCAAGGGCAAATGGAAGATGAGAGATCTGGAGATACTTAGGACGGCATCACAGGCGGATGTCGTGATGACACTCAAGGAGATATGGGAGCAATCACAAGGATGGGAATAGGAGGAGAAACATGGAGAGGGACATTGTAACGACTGGATACAACGGGGAGATGCTTAAATGCAAAGTGTGCGGGATTAAATTCCGCCCGACAACATGGAGAAGATATACCGCGGGAGTGGCGGCCGTGTTCGGAGGGACAGAAAAACCGATCGTATACGATGTTTTTGACTGCCCAAGTTGCGGATGCCAGATCATCGTAAATGAGAGACTGAGAAGAGTAGACGATAACTAAAATGGGATGGTGAGCGCATGGTGAAACTGACGCCAAAGCGGGAAGCGTTCGCAAAAAATTTCGTAAAAAATGGTGGGAACGCAACCGATGCGGCGAGAAAAGCTGGATATAAGAAGCCAGAGACAGAGGGATGCAGACTGTTAAAAAATGCTGATGTATCAGCGTATATAGCCGAGAAGCAAGCCGAGCTGGACAAGCAGAACGGCACGGACATCATGTCTCTGGCGGATATCCAGCGGCGGCGCGCTATGATCGCACGTGGAGAACTCAAGGATTCATTCGGATTCACTCCGGCGTTCTCTGAGCAGCTCAAGGCGATGTCGGACCTTGAGAAAACGCTCACCATCAAAGAGAAGAGAGAAGAAGAGAAGAAAGCAGAAGAAGCGGCGAGGCTTGCACAAGAGTACCACATGGATCTGGACATCATCGCTGACGTGTTCCATCCGATGATCCGTGATGTACGCCGAGGAACCCATACCGAATACATTTTGCCCGGCGGACGTGGATCCACGAAGTCCTCCGGGATTTCCTGCATTATTCCGGAGCTGCTGAAAAATCACCCGGATATGCACGCGCTTGTGCTGCGAAAAGTCGGGAACACGATTAAGGATTCCGTATATGCACAGCTCAAATGGGCAATCTCAAAGCTGGGACTTGACGCAGAATTCCGGTTCAAGTCCTCGCCGTTTGAGATCACATACAAGCCGACTGGGCAGAAGATCTATTTCAGAGGCGCAGATGATCCGTTCAAGATTAAGTCCATCAAGCCGGAGTTTGGCTACATCGGAATCGTGTGGTTTGAGGAGTTGGATCAGTTCGCCGGACCGGAAGAGGTCAGAAACATTCAGCAGTCCGCAATTCGAGGAGGAAACAAGGCGTACAAGTTTAAGAGCTTCAACCCACCGCGGAGTAAAAATAACTGGGCGAATGAGTACACCACAGAGGCAGAATTTAAGGACGCGAGCGCTATTGTTGTCCACAGCACATACAAGGATGTCCCTGCGGACTGGCTGGGCGATCAGTTCATCAATGACGCGGAGCACCTGAAAGAAGTCAATCCAAGCGCCTACGAGAACGAATACATGGGCGTTGCCAACGGCAACGGCGGCAATGTGTTCGAATTCATTGAGGAACGGACCATAACGGACGAAGAGATCAGCCGCATGGATCGCATTTATCAAGGCGTGGACTGGGGATGGTATCCAGACAAATATGCGTTTGTTCGTCTGCATTACGATGAGGCGCGAGAAACTATCTATTTTCTGGATGAGATGTATGAAAACAAGCGGAGTAACACATGGACAGCGGACGAGATCAAACGGCGTGGATACACGGACTATGTGATCACATGCGACAGCGCGGAAAACAAGTCCGTGAATGATTACAGAGACGCCGGACTGCCTGCCAGAGGGGCGGAAAAGGGACCGGGAAGCGTTGAATACTCCATGAAGTGGCTGCAAGGAAAAAGGCTTGTGATGGATCCAAACCGCACCCCGAACGTCTGCGAAGAGTTTAAAAAGTATGAGTATGAGCGCGACAAGGATGGGAATATTATCAGTGGGTACCCGGACAAGAACAACCATCTCATAGATGCAACCAGATACGCAACGGAAACCAAGTGGAAGAGAAGAGGAAGCAGCGCATAATGGACAAGATCGTAAGGGAAAGAATTGCCACATTTTTAAATGAGTATGTTTATATTGACGAAAAAAGTGAAAAGACACTTGAAGATGATGAGATCATAGGCGAAGCCATAGGAATGCTGATTAAGAATAGGATTTTTACTCCGGAAGGACTCAGAAAAGAAATTCTGAAAAAGTGCAATGTCCTTCTCCCGCTGGAGTATATCAAATACGCGGCAAGGCGGTGACATATGGGACTGTTATCAACGCTAAAAAGGTGGATCGATATGATTTTTAAGAAGAAAGCCGAAGATGATTTTAAGGTAAAATCTGTCATGTCTCCCGCGATGGAAGACGTGATAAAGAAGTGCGCGAACATCTATATAGGTCTGCCACCGTGGCTGAGCGAAGAGAATGACATCCGCACGATCAACTTTGCAAAATCGGTATGTTCCGAGACAGCAAGACTTGCAACGCTGGCGATCGGAATCACGATCGAGGGGAGTGCAAGAGCGGAATGGCTACAGAAGCAGATTGACGCTGTGTATTTCCGACTCCGCGATTGGACAGAGTACGCATGTGCATACGGAACTGTTTTCCTCAAGCCGAACGGGGACAGCCTGGATCTGTTCACGCCGAAAGACATCTTGCTCGTGGAGTACGACAACTTGGGCGTGAAGGGGATCATCTTCAAGGATACATATACGGATCAGGATCGATTCTATACGCGCCTTGAATACCATCGCTTTGTGGAGACTACAGAGGGCGAGACAACCACATACCCTTACTATATCAGTAATCGCGCGTATGTGTCACGGGCGGCGGAAGATATCGGGGACCCGATTCCACTGTCGAAAACGAAATGGGCGGGTATGATCGATGATACACCGCCGATCCTCAAAGCAAATGGCGAGAGGTTAGATGGTCCCATGTTCGGACTCCTGCGGATGCCAGCGGCGAATAATGTGGATATAGAAATCCCGTTGGGGCTGCCAGTGTTCACTGAGGCGATCGAGGAGCTGAAAGATCTGGATGTCGCATACAGCCGCAACGCTGGCGAGATCTGGGACAGCCAGAAAATTATTCTTGCGGATGATCGCCTGCTGATGCCGGACGGGCAGAAACTTACGGGGCGCGCGTCTGATGCAATGAAAGCCCAGAGAAAGGCGATGGGACTTCCGAGGTACGTCAAGAACATGTTTGGGAATGACGCAAAAGAGTTTTATGAGGAGATCAATCCTCAGCTCAACACGGATGCGCGGCTGTCAGGAATCAATGCGCTTCTCTCCCAGATCGGGTACAAATGCGGATTCAGCAACGGATATTTCGTATTCAACGAGAAAACCGGCATGGTGACAGCGACACAGGTGGAGTCTGATGACCGTCGCACAATCCAGTTCATCAAGGATGTGAGAGATAAACTGGAGAGTGCATTGGACGGCACTGTCTATGCCCTGAGCGTCTACGCGGACCTCTACGGGCTTGCACCTGTGGGGACCTATGAAATCACCTATGACTTCGGAGATATCACTTACAACCGCGAGGAGGACCGTGCGAGATGGTGGCAATATGTGATGCAGGGAAAAGTTCCAGCATGGATGTACTTCCAGAAGTTCGAGGGTATGTCAGAAGAGGACGCGAAGGCAATGGTGGAGGAAGCCGCGCCAAAGGAAGATAACAAATTGTTTGGCGAAGAGTAATGAGGTGATGAGATGCTTGATCCGCGATACTTACAGCACATCGCAGAGGGGGCGGAAGAAATCTCCTCAGAACTCCATAGCTATATCATCCGCCGCATCGTAGACCGTATGATGATCCGCATCGGGCGAGGGGAAGAATACCTCTTTACGTCTGCGGACCGATGGCAGATAGAGATCATGCAGGACTCCGGCGCATTACTGGAGGATATCATCCCAGAGATCGCCAAGTACACCAAGCAAGAGCAGAAGGAAATCAAGGCGGCGATGGAAGAAGCCGGAATAAAAGCCGTGGAGCAGGATGATAAAATCTACGAAGCCGCCGGCCTCTCACCGGTGCCGCTTCTGGAGTCACCGCATCTGATCCGGCTCATGCAGCGCAACTATGACGCAACCTTGGGCGAGTGGGATAATTACACACGCACGACCGCAGACGCGGCACAGCGGCTTTTTATCAACTCGTGCGATACCGCTTACCACAAAGTCACAAGTGGCGCTGTATCGTACACACAGGCGGTCAGAGAGGCGGTTGATGAGGTGGTGTCTGGCGGTGTGTATGTAAATTACACCGATGAGGAGACCGGGAGAGTCCACAAGGATACCATCGAGACAGCCACGGCGAGGGCAGTGCGGACCGGCATTGGACAGGCCACGGGGGATATCGTTTTAAAGCGCATGGAAGAGATGGGGTGGGACACGATCCTTGTCTCTGCCCATCTCGGCGCACGAACTGGAGACGGTGGACAGAATCCCGGAAATCATCTCTGGTGGCAAGGACAATTCTATTCCCGGACCGGGCAGGACAAGCGATTTCCCCCGTTCTATGCATCAACCGGATACGGCACTGGCGAGGGCTTGTGTGGGTGGAACTGCCGCCACAGCTTCGGATCTGGTGACGGTGAGAACAACCCATACAAGGATATACAGACTTCCGATAGCGAGAAAATTGAGAAGTTGGAACAGCGCCAGAGGGCATTAGAGCGCCGAATCCGCAAGACAAAGCGCAGCGTTGTCGGGATGCAGACAGCGGTGGAGGCGTGCCAAGACCCACAGGCAAAAGCCGAATTGCAGATGCAGCTGGACAAGAAATCGTTCCTCCTCCAGCGCCAGAGCAAGGCATACAACGACTTTTGCAAGGCGAATGAGCTGAGACCTCTGGCAGACCGGCTGAGAATCGCACGATGGGGCAGAGAACAGGCGGCAAAGGCGCGAGGAGCGGCAAGACGATATCAAAACGCGAAGGGGAATTAAACCATTGAGTGAACTGGAATTTATCAAAGAGCTACTCTCAATATGCAGTGGGATCACGGTGATCGGAGCCGCATGTAGTGTTATATACAAAGCGTATAAGCAGGCGAAGCAGCCCCAGAAAGACATCGAGGAGCGTGTAGGCTCGATCGAGACAGACATCAAGGACATAAAAAACAAGCTCAATAACGACTATGACTCCATCAACCAAAATCGAGAAGACACACAGCTCCTCATGAGAAGCATGTTTAATCTGATCGAGAACAAGATCACCGGCAACAACATTGAGGGTTTAAAAAAAACACGGGACGAACTTATCCAGGCATTGACAGACAAATAAGGGGAATTGTCTTGAAAATTTATCAATTCACGGTGCCGGAGCTTGAACGGTTCCGGCGTTTGGCAAATTTCACGGCAGATGAAAGGGCACTCTTTGAGTATCGAAGCCAGGGAGTCCCTCTGGAGACGTGTGCGGAGCGGATGAATATCAGCGTATCCACGGCGAAGCGGATTAGCCGCCGGGTAAATGCAAAAATCATTCGCTTATGTTGATACTTATGTGACTCTAAAAAGAATCTTTAACGAACTGTTAGAGGTTCTTTTTTTATGCCATAATCAAGGCACAGGACAACGATAGAAAGGGGCAGTACCTATGAATGGATATACTCCGTATGCTATGGGAATGGGTGGATACATGGCGGACCAGGCGGCGTTACAGCAGCGCATTCAGCAGATGGAACAGGGCTTGCCGGGGATGCAACAGCGTCCGGCGGCACCCGTGCAGAATGTGAACTGGATCCAGGTCGCAGGACTTGAGGGCGCAAGAAACCAGATCGTACAGCCGGGACAGACCGCATGGATGATGGACAACAACAGTCCGATGTTTTACGTCAAATCCGTGGACGGAATGGGCAGTGCGACGCTTAAAGCGTTTGCGTTTAAGGAAATCCCGCTATCTGCATTAACAGCCCCGCAAACGGCTCCTGTGGCTCCTGCCGGGGACTATGTCACCCGTGAGGAGTTCAACGCACTCCTTGACAGACTAGGCGAAAAGCCAGAAGAGAAGAAGGAGGACAAGGCATGAATCCATTACTCAGTATGATGGGCGGAGCCGGAGGGAACAACCCAATGGCGGCGATGATGCAGGCAATGCAGGTCGTGAGCCAGATCCGGCAGACTGGGAACCCACAGGCGGCGCTGAATGCGATGGCACAGCAGAATCCGAACATTAAAAAGGCGATGGACATGTGCCAGGGAAAGAACCCGGAACAGGTATTCAACCAGATGTGCCAGCAGAACGGCATGGATCCCGGGCAGATCACCGGGATGATGAAATAAAAAAGAGCGGCTAATGCCGCCCTTTATGACCGTTATTTCCTGTTTGCTTTGGCAGGAACATATCAGCTTCATTCCAACCTCGGTGATAACGATTATACATGCATTGCTCACTGAGACCTAGGAGCTTTGCCCATGTCGCAAGCGTTTCTGTTCTCTCGTCATGGGTCAGAAATATTGATGAAGTTTTATTCTCGGCTTGCGTATGGATATTGGCCCACCGGCAATTTGAAGGTTCATAATTTCCGGAACTATCAATTCTATCGAGAGTAAAGCCATTTGGACGGCCTCCGACGGAGTCAGACCACGCCACAAAAGACCAAAAATCATGCCATTCTTCGCAAACAGAAACGCCCTTTTCTCCGTAACGGGAGAAGTTGTGAGCATTTGGATTTTCACAGCGAGAAAGCATTTGTTTCCAGGTCCCATATAAGGGGTGTTTACTTCTGCTATCGGTATTTAGTTTGGAATTACGTCGCAAGCATCCGCAAGAACGGGTGTGTTGACTTTGCAGGTCGTTTGTTGGAACAGAAATTGTATTCCCACAATCGCACTTGCAAATCCAGCGATAAGTTCCATGAGGAGTTTTGTCGCCTCGAGAAATGACAGTCAGTTTCCCGAAACGCTTACCAGTCAAATCAATTTTAATCATAAAAACACCATGCCTTTCTGATGTACGCCTTTAACAGAGTGTGGGAAAATCACCAAGGCTTGTGACTTTCGGGTCGCGATTCCCTATTCCCACACATACATTATACCATTTGAATTCTTTGAAAACAACGATATTTAGGTGCGCACCTTAAATATAAATATGCAAAAAGGAGAAAAACAGCATGAATGAAGGGTTAGGACTTACAGCTGCCGATGTAGCAGCAGTAACACGAAACGATGATGATAATGGCTGGGGATGTAATTCATGGATTTGGATTATATTTTTAGCATTCCTCTTCCCGATGTTCGGCGGCATGTGGGGCAATCGCAACGGTATTGATACCGGCGTGCAGGACAACTTCATCTCTGATGAGTTTGTAAAGCGGGACATCTTCAATACCAACCAGAACGTGAGCAACACAGCCTGCCAGACACAGCGCGATGTACTCGAGAACAGATATACCGCACAGCTTGGATTCCAGAACCTCGGAACCCAGGTACAGGTAGGAAACTGTGGCACACAGAAGGAAGTCCTCCAGAATCGCTATGATGCGGCGCTGATGGCGCAGAACATCCAGGCTCAGATGGCTCAGTGTTGCTGCGACATTAAGGAAAGCATCTTAGCGGACGGACAGGCTACACGCCAGCTGATGCAGGAGAATACCATCCAGGGTCTCCGTGATAAGCTTGCGGACCGTGACAGAGACCTCCAGACAGCGTACTGGCAGATCTCCCAGGTGAACCAGACAAAGAACATCGTTGACGCGGTAAGACCGACACCGACACCGGCTTATATTACATGCTCCCCGTACTTCGCGTATAATATGGCTGGATTTGGCGGATGCTGCGGCAATGGTGGAAACGTACTGTGAGAAAATACGATGAACTGTCCGCGTTGGACATGCTAAATTTGTTCGGCGTATTCTTGCAGGTGATGAATTACGAAAGTGATTTGTCGCAGGCAAGCAACGCAGACATAGCGAAGCATCTACAGGAGCAGGACAGGAAGTACCTGGATAGGATCATCGAGAATCAAAACCGAATAATCAGCATGTTGGAAGAATCCATTGCTACGAAGTAGTCTTGCAAATCATAGGGGTAGGCGTGGAGCTTGCCCCTATTTTCGTGAAAGGAGAAGTATTATGCTTAATGTTGTTAATGTAGCTGCTCAGACGGTGGCAGCCAATCAGAATGTTACTTTTGGTAGCACTCGCGTAAAGTCTCGCAGATGCGGATGCCAGAGTGGATGGCTCAATCACATCGAGGGAAGTGGGCTGTTTACAATCACAAACAGGAGCAATCAGCCGATGGCGGTAGAACTCCAGTTTAACGCAAATGTGACGGCTTCCGCGGCTGGCGCAACAGCACTGGTGCTTAAGCTGAACGGCGAAAACATCGGTGGAACCGAGATGGATTATACGGTTGTTACAGCAGATGTATATCAGAATGTAAGTGCAGACACGTTGATCCCGGTACCGGCCGGAACATCTCTTACCGTATCTGTGGGTAATATTTCCGCCGGAGCAGTCCTTGTCAAGGACGCAAACCTCATCATTAAAAAGCTTTCGTAGGAGGTGATCGGCTATGATCGCTTTTAGAAGCAAAATGGACGTGAAAAGCGTTGACGATGTGTTTGCGGAGATCAATGCCCGGCAGATCGCGGCGCTTATGATGCACGATCAGATGGCGGACTACTTTGATTTCCTTGGGCTGAGCGGATACAAGCGATTACACCTGTACCAGTATTTCGCGGAGAGCAAGGAACGCCGGGACGTGGCACATTACTACATCAACCATCACGGTAAGCTGATACCGGACCGTTTCGAGGGGAATGTGCAGATGATCCCGGAAGCGTGGCAGTCTGCAAACCGCATGAGTGTAGGAAAGTCCACCAAACAGAAAGCGGTGGAAGATGGATTCTCTGCACACCTCGCATGGGAGCAGTCCACAAAGGACGTGTATCAGAAGTATGCGACAGCTCTCAGAAGCATGGGAAATGTTGCAGATGCTATATTTGTGGATAACCTCGTGTGTGATGTGGATAACGAACTTGAGCGGCTGGAACGGATCATAACAGACCTTATTACCGCCGGATATGATCCGATATACATCATGGAGAGTCAGAAGCCACTCCACGATAAATACAAAAAGAAAATGAAGGGAGGAATGAAGCATGAAAGAGCTGATAAATAAGCTTAAGGATCAGCTGAATCTGGAAGCAAAGGAAGCTGTGAACAACCTGACGGCATCGCGGCTGGATGTGATCTATAAGCTCACGGCGGCAATCTGCTATCTGGAAAAGATGGACGGAAAAGAGTGGGAAGAAAGCCGTGTTGCTGACGTGGCGGAGGATGTGATCAAGAAATACTCCAATGGGAGATATGATCACAACATCGATTCCCTGTATGATCGCTACATTGCTGCGAAACAGGCGTACAAACAGAACGGCGATCAGGCACACCGTGACAAGCTCATGGAGTGCGTTGGGCGGCTGATGGTGGAGGTGTATGACATGCTCTCTTCGATGGTCATGGACAGCGATTTTACGGATGAGCGGCAGGAGATACAGAGATACATCCGCAAGCTCGGAGATTAGCCTAAAATGTGGGGGTAAAACGAATTTTGGGATATGGTAAAATAAAAACGTGGGGATATTATGGACCCCCACTCCCATACGGGACCATGCTTTTTGTTGCCATACCTCCTTTATTCGTACGGCACGCACGCCCTTAAGAGAAACCCGGCATGATCGGGGAGGTTGAAAAGCGGATGCAATTTCCGGCGTGCGACTGCCCCACCCCCGGGGCATAGTGCAGAGCATAGCACGAGAAAGTTACTTGCTAACCGGCATCGCCGGTTACGGAGAGTTGCGCAGAACATTGCCGGTTCGCTGCCGGCACTCTCCACTTCCGCCCAGCAACGGGGCGGGGACTCCTTTTCTTATCAATATACTAATCCCTGTCATCCTCTCGGCAGGGACGCAAGGACCATTCGCCCAATCGGTGAGGGCATCCGGCTCATAACCGGACGGTTCGGGGTTCGATTCCCTGATGGTCCATTACCCTGCCGGTGGTTCATCCGGCTTAATCCATTACCGCTGACGAGCGGTTTAAAAATGACGTTTAGGAGGATAATTATATGCAGAATTACGAACAGATCTTACAGGAGCTTGGGATTGAGATCCCTGAGGATAAGAAAAACGATCTGAAGGCGAAGATGAGTGAAAACTATCGGGCAAAATCAGATTATGACAATGTGGTGCGCAAGAGGGACGAATATAAAACATCCCTTGACGAGACGCAGACAAAGCTTGACGGATTCAAAGATGTTGATGTCAATGATCTGAAAGGACAGATTGCAGCACTGACAACGCAGCTTAACAATGAGAAAAAAGCGCGTGCGGATGACGCGCGGAAAATCGAAGTTGAAAAGACTGTGAATGATTTCTTGTCTTCCACGGATGATAAGGGGAACAAGATGTATGAGTTTTTGAACGACATCACAGAAGATCATTATCGCAACGCTCTCGTGGAAGAACTGGGAAAAGATTCCGCACGGGGAAAGTCTATCGGCGACATCTTCAAAACAATGACCACCGGAGAGGACGGAACCCAGAAGACCGGGATTTTCGTTGACAGGCAGCAGGAACGCGCAAAACAGAACGCGGCGCGCTTCACCAAACCGGCAAGCAACCCGAACAACGCACCGAAATACACGATGTCCGAGCTGATGAAGATGAAGAACGAGAATCCGGATCTTGACATCAAACAGTATATGTAAACGAACGACCGGCGGCACGTTTTGAGTGCTGTCGCTAACCTACACACCTTTTAACAGTTATGGGTAGAAAGGATTTTTTTATGGCATTATTCGACCTTAAGAATTTTAATGGCGAAGTATTTGGCGCATATGTGGACACGGTCCCGAACCTCAACAGAAATGCACTGTTAAAGTCCGGCGCGATCGTGGAGAAATCCCAGTATGCGGCTATGCTGCCGGATCAGACAGGCGGCAACTATATCACGGTGCCGATCAAGGCGAGAATCGGCGGTACACCGGACAACTATGACGGCTCCACCAACATCACAGCAAATTCCAGGGAGACGTACACACACGGTAGAATCGTTGTTGGCCGTGCTCATGGATGGACAGAGAAAGACTTCTCTACAGACATCACAGGCGAGGACTTCCTCCCGGCTGCGCAGGAAGTCGCAGAGTATTGGGATGATGTGGATCAGGAAACGCTTCTTGCAACGCTGAAAGGCGTCTTCTCCATGACGGGAGCTGAGAACCTTAAGTTCGTGAACGGGCACACCTATGACGCATCCCTCGACCCGACAAACAGTGGATTCGCGGAGACCACCCTTAACAACGCCATCCAGAAGGCTCTCGGAGACAATAAGGCGAAATTCAGCCTTGCGATCATGCACTCCAAGATTGCGACAGATCTCGAGAATCTTAAGCTCCTCGCATACATGAAGTATACAGACGGAGACGGAATCGAGAGAGACCTTACCCTCGCAACCTTAAACGGAAGAACCGTCCTCATTGACGACAACATGCCGACAGCGGCGGCGGAGGCGAAATACGTCAAAGCATCTCAGACAGACCCGGGAGCGCTCAAAGTTACGACCGCAGGCACCGGAGCGGGTGAGGTCGCAAAAGCAAGCGTAACTACAGACATTCCGGACGCGAACGAAGGTGATTATGTCAAACTCCTTCCGGCTGGAACTGTATACACCACATACGTTCTCGGCGCTGGTGCAATCGAGTACACAAACTGCGGTGTAAAAGTCCCGTATGAGATGGATAGAGACGCAAAGACTAACGGCGGCGTGGATACTTTATATTCCCGTCAGAGAAAGATTTTCTCCCCGTATGGTATCAGCTTCAAACAGCCGTCCTTCATCTCCCCGACAAACACACAGCTTGAGACTGGCGCAAACTGGGAGCTTGCGAATAACAACTCGACTTCCGCAAAGAAGTATTTCCCGATCAAAGCGATCCCGATCGCGCAGATCAAGACCAGAGGCTAAGGAGGATTCCGGCATGGCATACGCAGATTATGAATTTTACTCAAAATCATTTTTCGGCAATGTCGTGCCGGAATCTGATTTTATGCGGCTTGCAGAAAGAGCGAGTGATTTTATCGACACGCTGACATTTGATCGGCTGACTGGCGGACTACCTACACCGGAGAAATACCAGAAACGGGTCAAGAAAGCCGTATGTGCTATGGCGGAGATCTACTATCAGTTGGATCTCGCGCAGAAACAGGCACTTGCCGCCGCTTCTGGAGCTTCTGCGATTACTGACGCGAATGGAACAACGACTGGGATCATCACCTCGAGATCATCCGGCAGTGAGTCCATATCCTATGCGACAGCACAGCAGACCGGTGCGGCGGCGAAAGAGTGGTCGGCTGTATATTCTGCGGCAGGAGACACAAAAGCCGCAAACAAGCTCCTCAGTGACGCGGCAATGCTGTATCTAATGGGAGTTGTAACTGATGATGGAACCCCGCTATTGTATGCGGGACTATAGAGGAGAATGCAATGTTAAACGTAAAGGATCTTCCGGAGTATACAAATAAAATCAATGCGGCGATTGATGACGCAATGGCAAATAATGGGACACAGGATTCCCCGGCGGTGGATGAACTGATCTCTTACTATACAGGCCCGGGAACAGGACTCTACTGGAACACTGGTGAAAGAAAACTCTGCATCGCAAAAGGATGGTGCGAAGATGAAGAGGGCAACATCGTAGACCCGACCGCATGTACCGGTCCGGCAACAGGGCTGGAATACCGTGACGGAAAAGTGAGAAAAGTCAAAAAATAGGAGGGATATCATGAAAAAGTTATTTATTTCTCAGCCTATGAGAGGCAAGACAGACGAGGAGATCCTCGCAACACGTGAGAAAGCTATTGTAAAGGCGAAAGAGTTAGTCGGGGAGCCGGTAGAAGCGCTTGAGACATTCTTCCAGGGCGCTCCGGCTGGTGCAAAGCCGCTTTGGTATCTCGGCGAATCCATCAAGTATCTGGGAGAGGCTGACGTTGCCTTTTTCGCCAAAGGCTGGAAAGACGCACGCGGATGCCGTATCGAGCATGAGTGCGCGAAGGAATATAATGTCAATCGCATCGAAGAGACAGAGGAGGACTAACATGGAGACCCTATTTGCAAACATGACTATGATCTTGGCAGTGATCGGGATTCTGGCGTTCTGCGTGTCAGTGATCACCCAGGTATTTAAAGGCGTAGGAGTTCTCTCCGCGATCCCCACAGATGCCCTCGTATTCGTCCTCTCCATCGGAATCACCGTGGCTGCATTCGTGGCATACATGCAGTATATCCATATGGAAATCCTGTGGTATATGATTTTGGCGGCGATCATGGCAGGATTTATCGTGGCGTTTGTAGCTATGTATGGCTGGGAGAAACTGTCGGAATTATGGAAAAGAATGAGTAAAACGGATCAGCTCAAGAAATGATATGGCAAATAAAGAAACCAGTATGGCATTAAAGAAGATCGTAGAAAGACGAATGATTTTTTAAACCGTTCGGAGTTTGACAAGGAAGCAAGTAGGGGAACCAGACTAGGACGGAAAGGACATTGATTTATTATGCCAAGGCCAACAAGAAATTTAAAGAATCAAAGATTTGGGAGACTTGTAGCAA
>ERZ1026864.846-NODE-846-length-16562-cov-69.125341_pt1 | contig 16562 bp, 28 predicted proteins | sample MGYA00380162_ERZ1026864 | MGnify/ENA primary metagenome ERZ1026864 (study PRJEB33269, sample SAMEA4719798) | human gut metagenome | biome: human-associated habitat; feature: organic feature; material: feces | place: Cameroon | collected 2013-10 ... | reverse complement strand
CTCCACGGGTGCTGCCTCTGGCTGGTGCTCCACGGGTGCTGCCTCTGGCTGGTGCTCCACGGGTGCTGCCTCTGGCGATTACTCCACGGCAGAAGTAAGTGGAAAAGATAGCATTGCCGTTGCTAACGGTTACAAAAGCAAGGCTCGTGGGGCAATCGGCTGCTACATCGTCTTGACCGAGTATGATGATGACGGCAATATGCTGCTGGCCAAAATGGCAAATGTTGACGGAGCCGTTATCAAAGAGAACACCTGGTACACGCTCAAAAACGGGGAATTTGTGGAGTGGAAGCCATGAAGAAGCATTACAACAAGCGCTGGATTGAACAGCGTTGGGATGCAAGGCAGCCGGAACGGTTGGAGCATATCCAGATGAAGCGGCAGCTGAGAGGAAAAAAGGAGGGGTGCGGCAGTGAAGCCGAGCATGGGAATTGCAGAGTGCTGCCAGATCATGCGTGATAATAACATTTCGGTGAGCGAGCCGATCTTTACCGGTATGATTCAGGCCGGAAGTTTCCCGGCATGGGCGGTGCCATCCATTGACACCAAGAGTGCGGCTCCGCTGATCTCCCGTGCCGGATTTATGGCGTGGGTGAAGGATTTTTACAAGCTCGAAAAGGTTTATACAAAGGAGGACCCGAAAGAATGAAACTCAAATCTACTACTTACTACTGGTTGGCTGTCGTTTTTGGCGGCGTTGGAATGGGCGCAGCTATGGGCGCAGAGGGCACCGCACAGACCACCGGATACATCTCCGGCACGCTGTTTGCAGTGTCGCTGGTGCTGATTTTGGCCGCTGTTCTGCTGGCCCGTCTGGGCTTTGCCGCAGAGGACAGGGAGAGAGCCGCAAAGCGGCGCAAGTACGGCAAGATCAACCGCACCCACGCCCGCAACCCGGAATACCCGGAGAATCAGGAGCGTGGGGCATGATGACGGCCAAAGAATACGTTGAGGGCAAAGTCAAATCCTACACGCGGCTTGCCGAACGCTGCAAGCGAGAAGCCGAAGCCTCGGATGACATTGTTGTCCGGGCCGGATACTCCGCACGGGCAAACGTCTGGGAGATGTGCGCCGAAGAAATGGACAACGTGCGGGAGATTCTGGAAGAGGAATCAGGAGAGATCACGTATGCCTGACACTGTCCACCATGTTATGTGGTACACCGTGTATGATGCAAAAAAAGAGCCTGCCCGTGCGCCAACACGGACAAGCTCAAAGGGTGATGAGTCTCGCCGCCCATCACCACAAAAATAACATAAAACAGGAGGCTTTACAAGTGGCACTTTTGAGAATTTACGATGTGGAGCAAGAGCCTCCAGCGCTTGTTTCGCAGCAGCAATTTCCGGTTACTTCGGATGCAATTGTGATTGCCGATGAACTGGCAAAGAGAAAGCCCGAACGGCTGTACAGGGTGTTTGACGCCGATATGAACGTTGTGTATGCGAGGTGAATATTTATGCAAGAAGAATTGACCGTCCGGGTGGAGCACCCGGAACTGCCCGCGATCCGGTGGAATGAAGCTGAGGTGCAGCAGAACCTGACCGAGATGCTGGCCGCCTACACCGGCCGCGTCTACACCCCGGAGACCATCAAGGATGCCAAGGCCGACCGCGCCGCAGTGAACAAGCTGGACAAGCAGCTCAGTGATGCCGCCCGCAGCGCAAAAGCCTTTTACATGAAGCCGTTGGAAGAGTTCTTGCAGAGCGCCAAGCAGATGCAGGGCCAGTGTAAGGCCGTCTCCGGTGCCATTGACCAGCAGGTCAAGGCGGTGGAAGAAGCCGAACGGCAGGACAAGGCCGACGCCCTGCGGACTGTCTATGCGGACTGCATCGGCGAGCTGCGGGAGATGATCCCCTTTGACCGCCTGCTTGTGCCCCAGTGGCTCAACAAGACCTATGATCTGGAAAAGGCCAGCCGGGAGCTGCGCAAGAGCGTGGAGACCCGGCGGGAGGAGCTGCGGCTCATCCGGGAGAACTGCGGCGAGGACACCGAAGCCTGCACCACCGAGTATCTGCGTGAACTGAATCTGAACGCCGCCCTCGTGGAGCATAGCCGCCGCCAGAATGCCCGGTACGCCCAGCGCCGCGCAGAAGCCGAGAGAATGGCCGCAGAGCGGGCGCAGGCCACCGCTCCGGTCATTATCCCTCCGACCGATGAAGAACGCCAGATCGCCGAAGAAGCGGTCCAAACGGCGCGGGCCAATGCAGCCATCACGCCGGATGGCAGGTTGGATTTCAGCATGCTTCAGAAATTCGCACAGCCAGCCGCACCGGCCCGCAAACGCTATTCCTTCTGGGTGGAGTTCACACCGGAGGACATCGCGTGGTTCAAGCAGGGGGCCGCAGAGCGCGGCTTCCGCTATGGTTCAATCAAATAATTTTGGAGGTACTTACTTATGGCACTTACTCGTCCCGGCGCACCCGCGCCTACTTCGTCCGTTTCCAGCGCACAGTCTCCGGCAAACCGTTCCGTTCAGAATTCCAACCGTGCAGGCAGCACTGCTATGCAGGCCGCATCCTCGTCCGTTCCGGTGGAGATCACCGCTGCCGATGGTCAGCACTTCACGGTGAGTTTTGGAGACGTGCGCAACTTCATCTGCCCCAAAGCCACCGATTCTGAATGCAAAATCTTTCTGGAGACCTGCAAGCAGTACAAGCTGAACCCCTTTACCAAAGAGGCTTACCTGATCCACTACGACAACAAGAACGATGACACCGCCAGCACCATCGTGCTAGGCAAGAACTGCTACATGCAGATGGCCGAGCGCAACCCCAACTTTGACGGCTTTGAAGCTGGCGTTATCGTGCTCGACACCGCGGCCGGCGAGTTGATCCACCGCGAGGGCTCCATTGTTTTTGACGGTGAGGAGCTTCTCGGCGGCTGGGCGAAGGTCTACCGCAAAGACCGCACCCGCGCCAGCTACGAGGAAGTCAAGCTCAGTGAATACGACACTGGCAAATCTCTTTGGAGCGGCAAAAAGGCTACCATGATCCGCAAGGTGGCGCTGGTGCACGCTTTGCGTGAGGCGTTCCCGTCCACCTTCGGCGCTCTGTACGATGAGAGCGAGGTGCATGTGGATGCCGAAAGCACCGCCCGCGAGGTGCCCGAAGATCTTCCGGTGCTGGATCCTTACGCAGGCTCCCACCGCCTACGCAAGACAGCAGGCACCCTGATCCCCGCTCCGGAATCGCTTGCGGAAGAACCGCCCGCCGATGACCCGTTTGGTGGTGATGATGCATGATCGTCCAGACCAAGAACGGCATCATGCTGCACGGCGAGATCGCCAAAGACCCGGTGCTCCGGGATGCCGGTCAAAAGCGGGTGCTGAAGTTTGACCTGAAAGCAAGCCGCACACAGGATGAATCCGGCAAATGGCAGAGCTTTTTTGTGGGCGTGAACCTCTGGCACGGCATCGACCAGTGGGATGGGATGCTGCAGAAAGGCGATCAGGTCACAGTTTTTGCTCAAAAGCTGAAAGAGCGGGAGTATAACGGCAAGATCTATTACGATGTGGACGCGGATGATGTTCAGCCAGGCGGGCTGGTGACATTCCGTTGGCTGCAGCAGATGATTGACCTGATGGCACAGCCCGGCCCGCCGCTGGAACCTGCGGAACCGGCAGCAGAACCGGAAGGCCTGCAGGGTGCGCAGATGTACCCCGGCGAAAGCCTTGCGGATTATGCACCGCACAGCACCAGCGTACCCGAAGCAGCCCAATCTGCTGAATACGATCCCATCAACGAAGACGTAGGAGATCTCCCCTTCTGATCTTGTAAGCTGTGCTATCCGGCTATACGGGCGTGCAAAAACGAGAAAGGAGGTGGAGCATGCCTGAGAAAAGACGAACCAGCTTTATTTTGCTTTTGGAGCACGTTCACACGATGGAAGAACTGACAGATGAAGAGTTTGGACAGTTTATCCGTGCGTATGCAGCTTACGTCGAGAACGGAACAGAACCGGATTTTACAGACCGCTCCATGCGGATGATGTGGAAAACTGTAAAAGCATTTGATGAAATGAACGTACAAAAGTATTCCAGCACATCCGAAGCGCGGCAGCAAGCTGGAAGAAAAGGCGCGGAAAAACGTTGGAAATCTGATAGCAAAGCTATTGATGCCAATAGCAAAAATAGCAAATGCCATTTTGCCAATAGCAAAAATAGCTTATCTGTATCTGTATCTGAGTCTGAACCTGTTTATAAAGAAATATCCCCTAACGGGGATATAAAGAAAGGCGCTAACGCGCCGATACCCACGCCGGAGACCAAAACAGCCAGATTCCACCCACCGGACATGGCAGAGGTCAAGGCGTACTTTGCCGAAAAAGGCGGCACGACAGAGCAGGCCCAGAGGTTCCTGGATTTTTACGAGTCCAACGGGTGGAAGGTGGGTAAGAACCCCATGAAGAGCTGGAAGGCAGCTGCATCCGGCTGGATCTCGCGGGACAAGGAGCGGCAAAAAGCCCCTGCGTTCCAGCGCAACCCGGTGCGGTACGTTTCACGCCCGCCGGAGGAAGCCGAGAAGGCCGGGGATTTCATGAGGGACGCACCGGACCGCACCATGAAGTGGCTGGAGAAGCGGAAAAAGGAGGAAGAGAATGCCCCGATACAAAGTGATCCTTGAGTGCAGCGGCCCGGTTAGAGATGCAGCACTCACCTACCGCATGACGGCTTCCAGTCCGCAGGCGGCAGAATTCAGGGCCTGCCAGATGGCGGGCGACCACTACCCGGAGTATACGGATATTCAGGCCAAAAGAATGGAGGTCGAATCCCCATGACGAACCCGACATGTAAAGACTGCCCCGACCGGCACCCGATCTGTCACGACAGCTGCCCGAAGTACGCAGAGTACAAGCGTCAGCTGAAGGAGCAACGTGCATACACGAAAACCAAGAATGCGGCGGAGTGCATCAGCAAGAACGCATTCAATCAGGAATTTTGGATGGGAGGAAGAAAAAGGTGAAAGTACTTATCGCCTGCGAGGAATCGCAGGAAGTATGCAAGGCGTTTCGGGCAAAAGGCCACGAAGCCTACTCCTGCGATATTCAGGAGCCATCCGGCGGGCATCCCGAGTGGCATATTCTCGGTGACTGCCTAAAGGCTATTGAGGGAGGGGGGCAAGTCGTGACGATGGACGGCATAGCGCATGATGTGTCACGCTGGGACATGATTATTGCATTTGTCCCGTGCACAAAGACGAGCAATGCGGGAGCAAGACACCTGTACAAGGGAGGAAAACTCAATCTTTCCCGGTATTATGAGGGATTGTGCGGCAAGGCGCTTTTTCTTGCCGTGTGGGCGGCAGATTGCGAAAAAGTGGTGATTGAGAATCCTACCCCCAGCAAGATTTTTGATTACCCAAAGCCTACGCAGGCAATACAGCCCTATGAATATGGGCATCCCTACAGCAAGAAAACGCTACTGTGGGAGCGCGGCGTGCCGCCGTTGCATCCGACAAACATTGTAGAGCCTACCGCCACATGGTGCCCGTCTGGCTCCTATTCGCACAAGCATGGTGAGCAGCACAAGGGCATGTTTACCACTGACCGCGCAAAGAACCGGGCAAAGACTTTTCCGGGCGTTGCAAAGGCCATGTCCGAACAATGGGGGTAAAAATGAAAAACATTCAGACGGCGCAGAAGTACAAGCCCGGACAGTATATCGTTTCGCTCGATCATCTGATGGAGCAGGAAAGAATTTTCTTTATGGGGAAAATTGTAAACCGGAGTTGGTTTGTAAATTGGCAGTTGTGGTATGTGGATCTGGAGCTTAGTAAGCTGAATATTCGTGAAGCTGTCAAAAAGGAGGAAGAACATGAAACAGAAAACGAAATCCGAGCTGATGGCCGAATGGGCCAGCCAGCCCGACCAGCTCAAAAGAGAGCGGGAGGTCAAGACTGTCCGCAAGGCGATGGACGACGCACGCGCCGTGATTCAGGACGGTCTGGCCCGATACGTCAAGAAAAAGACCAAAGCCCGCAGCATGGCAAAGGCTGAAGCTGACCCCTTTGCTGAGCTGGAAGGCTGGGAAAGCATGGAGCAGATCCAGGATGCCTACGGCTATGGCGAGATCACCGCCGACAGGCGGGACAAGCTCACCGACCTGTGGGAAGCCCGGGAAGCTGCCAGGAACAGCCGCAAGGGCGCGGACAAGTACCACGACCTTGTGACGGAGATGCTGGAAACGGCCATCCGCCGGGTGGGCGGCGAGTATGCAGACATGCTCTTTGAGTACGACCAGCAGCGCCGGGAAGCCGAAAAGCAGTGCGAGCAGCTGACAATGGAAGGGATGATGAAGAAATGAGTAGTTCCGTAGAATATGCAAAATCAGAACTTGCACGCATTACGAAAGACGGAGATGGGATGCAAGACACAATCAACAAGAACATCATTGACATTGTTGAACTTTTCGAGAGTCAAGGACATAGTGGGTTTTCTGCTGGTTATGCAATGTCTATTCTTGAACGCCTTTTGCGGTTCAAGCCAATCACTCCGCTGACTGGTGAAGATGATGAATGGAATGACGTATCGGACGAAATGGGGCGGAAATGCTTTCAGAATAAGCGATGCTCAAGCGTGTTCAAAACTACAGATGCACAAGGAAATTTTCTGGAAGCGCATGACATTGACGGAGTTGCCGTATCGGACAACGGCGGCATTACATGGTTTACAAGTAATCGATTTCGCAAAAACGTGACGTTCCCCTATGAGCCACCTACGCACCCGGAAAAAATCTATATCGAATACACGGAAGATGTTCCGCTTGGCTGGTCTGGCGACAAGTATGAAATTATCACTGGCGACAAGGAACGTATAGAAGCGTTGAGAACTAAGATGCAGAAGAAATTTGATAAAGCTGAGGAGTCATCATGCACCTGATTCTCTACGGCGACCCTCGCACAAAGAAGAATTCCGCTCGCATACTGCGCACGCGTTCTGGTGCCCCTTTCGTGGCCCCCAGCAAGGCTTACGCAGATTATGAGACGGACTGCCTGCGGCAAATCAAAAGGCCGCACAGCCCCATCTCTGCCCGTGTGAACGTGAGGTGCATTTACTACATGAAAACCGCCCGCCGGGTCGATCTGGCAAACCTCATCGAGGCGACAACGGACATTCTGGTGAAAGCCCGGGCGCTGGAAGACGACAACAGCAAAATTGTTGCCGCCCACGATGGCAGCCGGGTGGAGCTTGACCGGGAGAACCCCCGGGTGGAAATTGAGATCGAAGAAATGGAGGATACACAAAAATGAACCAATTTTTTCTAGTTATCGGCGCAACGCTCTGCTATGTTGGTGGATTTGGCGTCTTGATTTTTCTTCTTGGCGTCCTGACTGAGCTGTGCATCGAAATCTGGGACGGAAAGTTTAAGCAAATCTGCCTTAGATTTCAAATCAATCCAGCCGATGTTGCCTATTTGGCTGAAAACAGAAAAGACATTGAAACGTGTCTTGATAAGCAGCGCGTTCAATGGCCAAAAACGGATACTGCACCGTCTGGATGGTGGGGCTGTCCAAAATGCGATGCGCTGAATCAATACGTCAAAGACGACGAGCCGGTTGCATACTGCCGCTGCTGTGGACAGGCGGTCAACATGTTTCTTTTTCAGGAGGGGTACAAATGACTCTCACACGGACACCTGAAAGCGATACACAAAAGTCGCCGAAATCTGCCGACTACCACACCGTCAAGGCGTGGTTCCAGCAGTGCCGCGACCTTGCGGCGGCTATCGAAGTCCAGAAGCAAAAAATACAGCGCATCCGGGACGTGGCAGAAAAATGCACCCAGAGCCTGAGCGGGATGCCTGCGGGCGGAGGCAACGGGGACAAGGTTGGCTTCGCAGTGGAGCAGCTGGACACCGAGCGCCGACAGCTTCAGCGGATGGAAACCGACCTGTGCAATCTGCGCATCGAAGCCACCCGGCGGGCATACTTCCTGATAGCCGAGCCGGAATGCGCCGAAGCGATTTGCGAGTACTATGTCATGGGAAAGTCTCACAAAGAAATCGCAAAAGAAGTCGGCGTATGCGGCGCAGATGTGATTTACAGGCGAATCAAACGCGGGTGCATGGCTTTGGCTGAGATATGGGACGAGTTTTCTGACGTGCAAAGTGTACAACATGCACAAGAAAACACGGCGTGATTTTGGCAGGGGTCAGCTCTTTTCAAGTCTGTAAGCTTGGATGTAAAATTCTAATAAGCGGTTCAGCGCTAAGCGGTGGCCGCTTGCCACGCAGCCTCCGAAACGTGTCCCTTCTTGACATTTTCCTTTTCCTCCTTTCAAGCTTGCAGGTTTTTGTTCTCCTTCACGTTTCGCAGGCTACTTCTATGCGATACACTGACACAAAGGCAGCCTGCCGCTCATGAGAGACAGGAGGCGGTTCGATTCCGCCGTATCGCACCGTATGGCGCATGGACTAGATAACCCGCAAGGCCGCACGTGCAACCTCCCGTGCCGAGAAAAGGCCTTAGAATCCATGTCAAGGTGTAGCTTTCCTGACAGGATGTGCGCCAGCTAACAGCCCCGGCGGAGAACCGGAGCTGTTTTTATATGACCGCCTGAGCGCAATTTGGAGCGCGGCGCGTATGTGTAGACACGGCTGGTTCAATTCCAAGGGCGGTTTTTATATTCCCGTAGCTCAATCGGTAGAGCGTTGGTCTCCAAAACCAAAGGCTGCAGGCTCGGGCCCTGCCGGGAATGCCATTTTGCGTGCCCTATGAGGGGGCCGCGCAATAGCGGGGCATCTGGCCGCGAAAGTCCCAGATGCAGCAGCGCCCACTGTTTGACACCTGTCCAACGCACTGAATGCACGGGTGCTGCTTATATGCCGTCATAGCTCAACTGGAAGAGCGCCGCCCATTTAAGGCGGGACAACGTTGGTGACACCGCGGGAACATCACTGCACAGCCAACCGCTGCGCACATACATTCCGTGGGTGCTGGTTCAAATCCAGCTGGCGGCATATTCGATATTTTGACCGTTCGGATTTCCGGGCGGTCTTTTGCTTTACAGGGAGGTGAAAGCAATGATTCAGAAAGAACTGCTGAAAATGCCGGTCGCAGATCTGATTCCATACGAGAACAACCCGCGTGTGATCTCCCCGGAAGCCGTGAACGCCTGCGCGGAAAGTATGCGGCAGTGTACCGCGCTTGACCCCATTGAGGTGGACGAGAACAACGTCATCCTCAGCGGACACACCCGCCGTCTTGCTCTGATGCAGCTCCATGTGAACACTGCTGATGTGGTACGTTACACCGGCCTGACCGAAGAACAGAAGCAGAAATACCGTATCCTCGCAAACAAGACCGGTGAAATGTCTGGGTGGGATTTCGGAAAACTTGAACAGGAACTGGCAGAAGTGGACTTTGGCGACTTTGACTTTGATTTCGATCTTCCTGCTGGTGACAGCAAAGAAACGCAGGTTGCTGAGGATGAGGCTCCAGAAGTTGACGAAGCCGCACCTCCAAAGGCAAAGCTGGGTGATATCTGGAAGTGCGGCAGGCATCGCGTTATGTGCGGGGACAGCACGAATGCAGAAAGCGTCAAAACCCTTATAGGGGGGCGCAGGCTGATATGTTGCTCACGGATCCGCCTTACGGAGTGAGCTATGTCGGAAAAACGAGTGAAAATCTGCGAATTCAAAACGATTCGTTGGCCGAAGATGAATTCTTGGAGTTTCTGTCAAAAGCATTCGCTGCAGCTGATGGCGTGATGAGACCTGGTGCGGTGTTTTACATTTGGCACGCAGACAGCAAAGGACTTATTTTCCGACAGGCGTGCAAGCAGACAGGATGGGAGATTCGGGAGACGCTCATTTGGGTGAAGAACAGCATGGTGCTTGGACGGCAGGATTACCAGTGGAAACACGAACCTTGCTTATATGGATGGAAAGACGGCGCAGGACATCTATGGACAAGCGACAGAAAACAGACAACCGTTCTTGATTTTGACAGACCGGTTAAGAGTGAGCTGCACCCAACGATGAAACCGGTTGCGCTTTTTGACTATCAAATCAAAAACAACACAGAAAGCGGGAATATTGTCCTTGACCTGTTTGGGGGAAGCGGGACAACGTTGATCGCCTGCGAGCAGAACGGAAGAACAGCTTATCTCATGGAGTATGATCCGAAGTACGTTGATGTCATTGTGAAGCGATGGGAAGACCTCACGGGAGAAAAGGCCGTTCTTGTAAAAGAGGTGAGCTAAGATTGGCCGAAAAGGTAAATTCGAGCAGTGGTTAGAACCGGAAGGGCTAACGCTGCTTCGCGGTTGGGCAAGGGATGGCCTGAAAGACAAGCAGATTTCCGGGAATATGGGAATTTCAGTATCCACTCTCTGCGAATGGAAAAACAAATTTTCCGAATTATCGGAAGCTTTAAAAAAAGGCCGAGAAGTTGCGGACTACATTGTGGAGAATGAGCTGTTCGAGAGCTGCAAGACCCGTACCGTGACCGTCAAGAAGCCTTTCAAGCTGAAAACCGTCAAAGTAGACGGGAAAAAGAGGCTGGAAGAAGAACGCATCGAGTATGCAGAGGAACAGGTCGTCGTTCCAGCCAACGTGACGGCTCAGATATTCTGGTTGAAAAACCGGCGGCCTGAAAAGTGGGCAGGTGTGCCGGAAGAAACGAGGGCAGAGGAGCATGACGACGATGGCCTGCTTGAGGCCTTGAGCGCCGCCGCGGACATCAGCCCGCCGGATGACGTGGACATGCTGCCGGAGGAAGAGGACGACCATGCGGAAAAGTAACGGTTTTCGCTGGAAAGCCCTCAGCCAGCGGCAAAAGATGGTTCTTTGCTGGTGGACACCGCAGAGCGCATACAGCGGTTACAACGGCATCATTGCAGATGGCGCTATTCGCTCGGGCAAGACCTTTGCCATGAGCTTTTCGTTCGTCCAGTGGGCTATGACCTGCTACAGCGGCCAGCAGTTTGCCATGTGTGGCAAGACCATCGCCAGCTTCCGGCGCAACGTGATGGGCACGCTCAAGCAGCAGCTTGCAGCCCGTGGCTACAACGTCAAGGAGCACCGGGCAGAAAACTGCATGACCGTCAGCAAGAGCGGCAGAACCAACGAGTTTTACTTTTTCGGCGGCAAGGACGAGAGCAGCCAGGACCTGATCCAGGGCATCACCCTTGCCGGGGCATTCTTCGACGAGGTGGCCCTGATGCCGCAGAGCTTCGTCAATCAGGCCACGGCCCGATGCTCTGTCACCGGGTCAAAATTCTGGTTCAACTGCAACCCGGGAAGCCCGCAGCATTGGTTTTATCTGGAGTGGGTGCGGAAATGCCGCTCTCGCAAAATGATGTACCTTCACTTCACGATGGACGACAACCTGTCACTTTCCGAGGACATCAAGGAAAGATACCGCAGCCAGTATAGCGGCGTTTTCTATCAACGCTACATTCTGGGCCTGTGGACGGTGGCCGAGGGCCTTGTATATGACATGTTCGACCGCAAGAAGCACGTTGTTGATGTGCTGCCGGAGCTGTCACCAAAGAGCGCCTATGTGGCGTGCGACTTTGGCACCCAGAACGCAACGACCTTTTTGCTGTTCCAAAAGCAGGCAGATGCAGACTGCTGGATCGTCACCCGGGAGTACTACTACAGCGGCCGCGAACAGAAGCGGCAAAAGACCGTGGGCGAGTATGTTGCAGACCTCAAGGCGTGGCTGGATGGTATCAAGCCGGAGAGGATCATCGTGGACCCCTCTGCCTTGCCCCTGATTACGGAACTGCGCAAGAATGGATTTACCCAGACCCCCGCAAACAACGATGTTCTGAGCGGCATTCTGGACGTGCAGACCATGCTGCATACCGGGCGGCTGAAGATATACAAAGACTGCAAGCACACACTGGAAGAGTTCGGCGTGTACGCTTGGGATCCAGACAAAGACGACACCGTGCTGAAGGTCAACGACCACTGCATGGACGCTATCCGCTACTTCGTGCGCACAAAGCGCCTTGTGAAACTGAGGGATTGATTTTGAGCACTGTATACACTTTCCAGACCTTCCAGCAGGCGCAAGCCGCCGGGGAACAACCTGATTTCATCCGGCGGTTCGTGCAGCAGCACTGCGCTTCTAAGCCCTACAAGATGGCTCTGGACGCCGACCTGTACGATGCCCAGAAGAACCCGGGCGCGGAACGCTTTTCGCAGACCTACGCTTTGATGCTGAAACGCCTGTCCAAAAATACCAAGCAGGACACCCCGCGCCCCGATATGGTCAAGAGCAATCTTTTCCGGCGGCTGAATAAGCAGCGTGCCACCTACTCCCTGGGCAACGGCGTCACCTTTGCGGATAATGGCGTGGACAAGGACAGGCTGGGGCAGAACTTTGACGAGCAGATCCAGAAGGCCGGATATTTCGCCCTGATCCACGGCGAGAGCTTTGGATTTTGGAACAACGACCATCTGGTGATTTTCAAGCTGACCGAGTTCGCACCCCTGTACGATGAAAAGACCGGCCTTTTGCAGGCGGGTGTGCGCTTCTGGCGGCTGAACCCTGACACGGATATGCATTATATCCTGTACGAGCTGGACGGCTTCACCGAGTACACGGAAAGCCGAATCGGCAATGTGATGAAGGAAACCGTGGCAAAGCAGGCATACAAGAGCGTGACCGTCACCACACCCGGCGGCGGTCTGGAAAGCGTGGAGGGCGAAAACTACAGCGCCCTGCCAATTGTGCCGCTGTGGGGTTCCGACCTGCACCAGAGCACCCTTGTGGGGCTGAAAGCCTACATCGACAACACCGATCTGGTGATGTCCGGCTTCTGCAATGACCTGCAGGACTGTGCGCAGATCTACTGGCTATGCGAGAACTTCAACGGCATGACCGATGATGAACTCGTGGAGCACCTCACAAAGCTGAATTTGTATCACATCGCGGGCGCAGACACCAGCGAGGGCGGCAAGATCACCCCCTACACCACCGAGATCCCTGTGACGGCCCGGCAGGCTCTGTTGGAGCTGCTCCACACCCGGGTGTATGAGGACTTCGGCGGTCTTGATGTGCATTGCGTGAGCGCAGACAGCACCAACGACCATCTGGATGCAGCCTATGAACCGCTGAACCAGAACGCGGACGACTTTGAGGCTCAGGTCAAGCCGTTCATCCGACAGATCTGTGCGCTGGCTGGCTTTGGCGACGCAACGCCGACATTCAATCGGAACCGGATCGTGAACACCGCAGAGCAGGTGGCAACAGTGATCTCCGAGGCCCCCATCATTGGGCAGGACATGGCCATTGACCTGCTGCCCAACCTGACCCCGGAGCAAAAAGAAAAGGCCCGGGCGTCCCTGATGGCAGAAAGCGCAGCGAGGGAGACCACGGACGATGACGAGGATGAGGAGGGCGACGGTGATGAAGCGTGATTTCTGACCGTGACCGCATCTCTACCCGCCAACTGAACCGCCTGCGCCGCCGCATTTTGCGGGTGTACGGCACTGCCCGCCGGGAGATGCAGGAGCAGCTTACCGAGTTTCTGGCAAAGTACAAAGCATTGGACGAGCGCAAACGGGCGCAGCTGGATGCAGGCGAGATCACCGAGGACGATTACCGCATCTGGCTGCAAAATCAGGTCTTTCAGTCCGATTTGATGCACGCCAAGCTGGACGGCATCACCCAGACCTGCACCACAGCCCAAGAGACGGCCTATAAGCTGGCCCGGGACGAGCAATACAACATCTTTTCCTTTGGCGCAAACTGGACGTTTTACGAGCTGGAACAGGACGCAGGAGTGACGTTCGGGCTGACCCTGTACAACACCGAAGCGGTCAAGCTGCTGCTGAAGGAGAACCCCCGCATGGTGCCCAACAAACGCATCAAGAGCGAAAGCAACCGCACCTATGATGCAAGGGTGTTCAACCGCTACGTCATGCAGGGCATCGTGCAGGGCAAGAGCGTCCACGACATCGCCGTGCAGGCCGTCAACGGTATGGCCGACACGGAGATCCACTGGGCCATGAACAACGCCATCACAGCCCTTACCAGTGCCCAGAACGCCGGGGCATTGCAGCAGATGCGAAACGCCCAGTCTTTGGGCATCGAGGTCAAAAAGCGCTGGAACTCCACCCACGACTACCGTACCCGTGAAATGCACCGCCTGCTTGATCAGCAGACGGCAGAGCTTGACGAGCCGTTCAAGGTCATGGGCTACGAGATTCAGCGCCCCGGCGACCCAAACGCCGCCCCGGAGATGGTCTACCACTGCCGCTGTGTGCTGTCCTCTGCGCTGGGCAAGTACCCCCGGCAGAACGCCATGCAGCGAGACAATGTGACCAAAGAGACCACCCCCGTCATGGATTACACCGAGTGGTATAAATCCAAGGGCGGCAAGGAAAAAGAGCAAATGTGGTGGGCGGAAGAGCGCAAGAGAAAGAAGGCGAAAAAATGAATTCTGCCGAAAATTTCGAGAAGCTTGCAAAGGCATTTTACAATGCCGGCGGAACCGCTAAAAATTTCGCCGAAGCGGCCAGTAAGGCTGCAAAGGTAGCGAACCGGCACGATTGGCCGAAAACTTATTTTGAACGCAAGAGGAAAAAGGAGGCTGCAAAGCATGGATGAGAAGAAGCCTTGCAAATTTTGCGAGAGGCTTGCGTGGTGGAAGAAAAATTCCCCCAAAGGGGAAAACGACCTTTATACCACGTTTCAAGTCAGTCTTATCACAAAAACGCACAGGAAAGGCGCAGGCGTGTGCGGTACGGTAACGCATCGTGCCGGACAGCTGAATTTCTGCCCTGAGTGCGGTCGCATCTTAAAGAAAAAGCGAAAACCGAGGGATAAGCCGTGAACTTTAACTACGACATCAAATTCACCGACAACACCCCGCGGCTGCTTGAGGCTCTGGACTCTTGGGCAGAGCGGGTGCTGACCATCTGGGGCATGACGGTGCAGGACTACGCCCAGCTGCTTGTGCCTACAGGCACGGCAGACAGCACGGGCATTGAGGGCTACGTAGGCGGTGCGCTCAAGCAGAGTTTGACCTTTGCCCTCGACCTTGCCAAAAAGACCGTGACCATCGGCAGCAACCTGTTTTACAGCGTCTATGTGGAGTTGGGCACGGGCATCTTTGCCGAGAAGGGCAACGGACGCAAAACGCCGTGGGTCTGGAAGGACTTCAACGGAAAATGGCACTTTACCCGGGGCATGGCACCCCGTCCGTTCCTCCGCCCGGCGGTGGAGAATCACATTGACGAGCTGCGAGAGATCGCAGTGGAAGAAGGAAACAAGGAGGCATAAATATGAGCAGAATCGAAGAGCTGGAAAGCGAACGCGAAAACTTGCATTTGGAACAGCTCAAGCTCCAAAACAAAGCAAAAATTTGCGAAATTCGGCAACTTGAAATTTCCAACGAAATCCGAGAGCTGAAAATTGAGGATGATAAGGAAGCAAATACACGGCTTTGCTTTGAAATTGACGATACAAGAATCAAACTTCAGAAACTTTGTGATAAAGTTCTTGGCGAAGCAAACGTGCATGTTCATGTGACACTCATCCCGTTAAAAAACAACCTCAAATTTCAAAATTACGAATTTGACTAAAAAGTTAATATTCAGCGGTTGGCGCACAGCGTCAGCCGCTTTTTTATGCCGCTTTAGCTCAGGCTGGCAGAGCGCCGGATTTGTAATCCGGGGGCCGTGGGTTCAAGCCCCACAGGCGGCACCACACCGGCAGCACGTCCGGCAAATTAAACCTTATTGCCAAGCATGGCAGCCCGAGCAAGGGCAGAAAGGACTATCACATGGCACTCAAAAGAGCTGACATCCGCACGATTCTGGAGAACCCCGAAACCTCCAACGATGACAAGGCCAAGGCCATTCTGGACGCCCTGCACAAGGAGACGGACGAACTCAAAGACCAGCTGGATGCAGAAAAAACAGCCCGCACACAGGCCGAAAAAGACCGTGATGCAGCCAACGGCGGCAAGGAAGCCGCTGAAAAGGCGCTGACCGACTACAAGGCCCAGCAGACCAAGAAGGACGCCCATGCAGCCAAGGAAGCAAAGTTCCGGGAGCTGCTGAAGTCCGCCGGGGTGCTGGACAAGTACGCTGACCGGGTTGTGCGGCTGTCCGGCGAGGATATCGACAAGCTGGAGCTGGACGAAAAGGGCGAGGTTAAGGACGCCAAGAAGCACACCGACAGCCTGAAAGCTGATTGGAGCGACTTCGTAGGCACTACGACCACCACCGGCGCGAAGGTGGACACCCCGCCTACAAACACAGGCTCCAAAATGACCAAAGACCAAATTTTTGCAATCAAAGACGCTGGCGAACGCCAGGCCGCGATTGCTGCAAATGCCGACCTGTTTACAGGCGGCGGAAAGGACTAATACATGGCAGCAAAGACCAATCTGATCACCACTACCGAGATCACCGTCAACCCCCGGGAAATCGACTTTGTGACACGCTTCCAGCGCAACTGGGAGCACCTGCGGGAGATCATGGGCATCATGCGTCCCATTCGGATGCAGCCCGGCACCGTGCTGAAGAGCAAGTACGCCCAGGGCACCCTGCAGAGCGGCACCGTGGCAGAGGGCGAGGAGATCCCCTACAGCCAGTACACCGT
>ERZ1026864.841-NODE-841-length-16596-cov-7.608851_pt1 | contig 16596 bp, 16 predicted proteins | sample MGYA00380162_ERZ1026864 | MGnify/ENA primary metagenome ERZ1026864 (study PRJEB33269, sample SAMEA4719798) | human gut metagenome | biome: human-associated habitat; feature: organic feature; material: feces | place: Cameroon | collected 2013-10 ... | reverse complement strand
ATACATCGTTATATAGTAGGAGTTTTTCATGTTTTCACTGATTTCAAATGATATCGGCATCGATCTGGGTACCTCCAGCATCCTTGTATATATAAAAGGCCGCGGCGTCGTTCTGAAGGAGCCGTCCGTCGTGGCTGTCAACCGCGACACGAACACCGTGCTTGCGTACGGCGAGGATGCGCGCCTCATGCTGGGCCGCACCCCGGAGAATATCTCGGCGGTTCGTCCGCTGCGCCAGGGCGTCATCTCGGACTACACCCTGACGGAGAAGATGCTGAAGTACTTCATCAATAAAGCCGTCGGCAAGCGTACCCTCCGGAAGCCGCGCATCTCTGTCTGCATCCCGAGTGGTGCGACCGAGGTCGAGAAGAAGGCCGTCGAGGATGCCGCTTACCACGCAGGTGCCCGCGAGGTCACGATCATCGAGGAGCCGGTAGCAGCCGCCATCGGTGCCGGCATCGACATCAGTAAGCCGCAGGGCAACATGATCATCGACATCGGTGGTGGTACCGCGGATATCGCCGTGATCGCACTGGACGGCCCGGTCGTTTCCGAGTCCATCAAGGTCGCCGGCGACGACTTCGACGAGGCCATCCTCCGTTACATGCGGAAGAAGCACAACCTCCTCATCGGTGAGCGCACCGCCGAGGACATCAAGGTCAACATCGGCTGCGCCAGCAAGCGCCCGGAAAACGTCACCATGGAGGTCCGCGGACGTAACCTCGTGACCGCCCTCCCGAAGACCGTCATCGTAAGCTCGGACGAAATCATGGACGCGCTGCTTGAGCCGGCGATGATGATCGTCAATGCGGTGCACAACGTACTCGAGCGCACGCCACCAGAGCTCGCCGCCGACATCTATGAGCGCGGCATCGTCATGACCGGTGGCGGATCCCTCCTCTATGGCCTCGATAAGCTCATCCAGGAGAAGACCGGCATCAACTGCGTCCTCGCCGAGGACCCGCTCACCGCGGTCGCCATCGGCACCGGCAAGTTCATCGACTTTGCAAACGGCGACGCCGACGAGGACTGACATTTTATGAATCAGGGGTAGCCTTATTTGGGCTGCCCCTTTTTATACAGGAGATTCACTTGGAATATTTTGAGGGCTACATCGATCATATCATTTTCCAGAGTCCGGCGACGGGCTACACCGTGATGACAGGCGTGATGGAGGGCAAGACCTACACCCTCGTCGGCACGCTGCCGGGCATCGAGGCAGGCGAGAATATAAAGGCGGATGGCCACGAGGCCACCCACCAGATTTATGGCACCCAGTTCGTCATCGACCAGTACCAGGTCGTCGCGCCGAAGACCCAGGAAGCCGTCGAGCGCTACCTCGGCTCCGGCGCCATCAAGGGCATCGGTGCCGCGATGGCCTCCCGCATCGTGAAGAAGTTCGGTGACGACACCATACGCATCATCGAGGAGGAGCCGGAGCGCCTCGCCGAGATCAAGGGCATCTCCGCGCGGAAGGCGATGGACATCGCCGCCTCCGTGAACGCGAAGCGCGACATGCAGGACGCCGTCATGTTCCTCCAGAAGTACGGCATCTCCATCAACCTCGCCGGCAAGATCTATAATCGCTACGGCAACGAGATGTACGACATCGTCCGCGATAACCCGTACCGCCTCGCGGAGGACATCGAGGGCCTCGGTTTCCGGACCTGCGACGAGATCGCGCGGAACGCCGGCATCGCCGAGGACTCCGCCTTCCGCATCGAGTCCGGCATCCAGTACGCGCTCGGCATGGCGGAGAGCAACGGCCACTGCTACCTGCCGCTCCCGGAGCTCTGGTCCTCCGTCGAGTCGCTCCTGAACATCACGATCCAGGACATGAACCAGTACCTCCTCGAGCTCCAGATGAAGGGCCGCGTCATGGTGAAGTCGAGCCGTCCGCACAGCATCTCCGATTTTCTGGCCAATGCTGACGATGCCGGCCCGACGTCCGGCAGTGACACCGGAGCCTCAACGGCAGACGGTGCGTCCGCCCTCACTGCGACCACCGCCCCGGGCTTCCGGACATCCCTCGCTTCGGGCGCCGCTCCGACCGCCTTCGATGCCATGGCACCGTCGCTCTACGACGCCAATCCGGCGCTGCATGCAGACCCGGCGACGCACGTCTACCGCGCCTCGATCTACTACACGGAGCTCCAGGTTGCGACGATGCTGAAGGACCTGAACGTTACGGTCGAGAATGCCGAGCTCGACGCGAAGCGTGCGCTGACCATCGATGAAATCACGGAGAAGAACGGCATCGAGCTCGACCCGCTTCAGCGTGACGCCGTGCTCACCGCCGGCCACTCCGGCCTCCTCGTCATCACCGGCGGCCCGGGTACCGGAAAAACCACGACCATCAACACCATCATCCGTATGTTCGCGGACGAAGGGAAGACCATCCTGCTCGGTGCCCCGACCGGCCGCGCCGCGAAGCGCATGTCCGAGGCCACCGGCTGGCCGGCCTCCACGATCCACCGCCTCCTCGAGTACCAGGGCCGCCCGGACGAGGACGAAGAGGGCGGCGACCAGGTGCGCGGTCACTTCGAGCGCAACGAAAACAATCCGCTCGAGTGCGACGTCGTCATCATCGACGAGATGTCCATGGTCGACATCTTCCTCATGAACGCTCTCCTGAAGGCCATCCACCGCGGCACCCGCCTCATCATGGTCGGTGACGCGAACCAGCTGCCATCGGTCGGTGCCGGCAACGTCCTCCGCGACATCATCGCCTCCGGCGTGATTCGGACCATCCAGCTCCGCCACATCTTCCGCCAGGCCGCCGCGTCGGACATCGTCGTAAACGCCCATAAGATCAATGAAGGCGAGCCGGTCGACCTCAGCAAGCGCTCGAAGGACTTCCTCTTCATCAAGAGCCAGACGCCGGATCAGATCTTTGCAGCCATCGCCGCCCTCGTGCTGAACAAGCTCCCGGGCTACCTCGGCGTGGATCCCTTCGACATCCAGATCATGACCCCGCAGCGGAAGGGCGCGCTCGGCGTCGAGCGCCTGAACCAGCTTCTCCAGGAGCAGATGAACCCGAAGAGCAGCCGCAAGACCGAGAAGGAGATCGGAGGCACCCTGTTCCGTGTCGGCGACAAGGTCATGCAGATCCGAAACGACTACAACCTCATCTGGGAGATCCGCGGCCGCTACGGCATCCCGACCGAGAAGGGCGAGGGCGTCTTCAACGGCGACATCGGCATCATCACCGAGATCAACAGCTTCGCCCAGAACCTGACGGTCCGCTTCGACGACCGCTTCGTCGAGTACGCCTTCAAGGACTGCGAGAGCCTCGAGCTCGCCTACGCGATCACGATCCACAAGTCTCAGGGCTCGGAGTACCCGGCGGTCATCGTCCCGATGTACCAGGGCCCGTCCATGCTCATGAACCGGAACCTGCTCTACACCGCCGTCACCCGCGCGAAGTCCTGCGTCTGCCTCGTCGGCAACCCGCCGATCTTCGAGCAGATGCTCCACAACGCGTCCGAGGCGAAGCGCTATTCCTCCCTCAGTGAGCGGCTCCAGGAGGTGAGCCATGACGAAAATTCACTCTGAATCAGATATCCCGTGCCCGCTGCCAATGTCTCCGGCTGAACGCAGTCGCGCCGCAGACGTCCCTCTGACACCCGCAGCAGCACATCCGCCGATGACGACATCGGCCATTCGATCGACCGGGACGTCCGCGGTGAAGCAGTGGCTCCTGTCGGTCCTTTTCCCGCGCCGCTGCCCGGTCTGTGAGGAGATCATCTCGCCGCGCGGCGCGCTGATCTGTCCGGACTGTGAACGGCAGCTCCACTTCCTGACGGAGCCAACCTGCCAGATCTGCGGCCGCGAAATCCTCGCCGACGACGCGGAGCTGTGCGAGAGCTGTAAGCGTCATCGCTTCTTATTTAAGAGGAGCATCGCCCTCGTCGCCTACGACGACGTCGCGGCGCGCTCCATCAGCCGCATCAAGTACACCGGTGCCCGCGAGTTCCTCGACTACTACGGACGGGAGGCGGTGCGCCGGCGAGGCGACGAGCTTCGTCGCATGCAGATCGACGCCATCGTGCCGGTGCCGGTCCACCCGAGCCGAAAGCGGAAGCGCGGCTACAACCAGGCGACCGTGCTCGCCGAGGTTATGGGCGCGGAGCTCGGCGTCCCGGTCTACGAAGCGGCACTCTACCGGCGCAAAAAAACCGCCGCATCGAAGGAACTCAATGCGGCGGAACGTTTGAAAAATCTGATGTCGGCCTTTTACGCGGGGCCGATCCCGCAGGATCTCCGGCGGGTGCTGCTAGTTGATGACATCTTCACGACCGGCGCCACCATGGAATCCTGTACGCGGACGCTGCTCGCGGCCGGGGTAGAAGAGGTCTACTGCTTCGCCCTCGCGATCCGCTCCGAACGCTGACACGCTTCGGGCTGCAGACCTCTGCGCCTGCACCCTGCTGGGCCTCATCAATCGCGCTGTCCATGGCCGCCGCCGATCGCAGCGCCATCTGCGTACAGCACGATGACATTGGCCGAAGACATCACTTCACGCGGGCCCAGTACTCGCGGGCCAGCTCGATGAGATCGAGCATCGGCTCCGAGGTGTAGCGGTCCTTCCGGTAGACGGCGACGGCGTGCATCATTGGGTGTGTGCTGAGGTGGATGAGCTTCACTCCCTTCGGGATGGTGGTGTGGTGCGAGGCGCTGACCAGCGCGGCACACTCATCGGCGGCGACGAGTGCGAGCTGGTAATTGATGCCCTCGGCGTCCATGTAGATGTCCGGCTCGAAGCCGGCCTCCTCGAAGACCTGCTCGGAGACCATGCGCTCGGTGGAGTCCTTCGCGCCGAGGCAGAACGGGACATCGCGGAAGCGACGGATGTCGATGACCTCCTCACCGCTCTCATCGGTGATGGTTTCCGAAGCCAGCGGGTTCGAGCTCGCGACGGCGAGCATGATCTCGACATCGGAGAGGAACTCATAGTGCAGGCGGTAGTTCTGCTTGTCGCCCATCAGGATGATACCGAGGTCGATCGCGCCGTTCTTGACGAGCTCCTGTGCCTTCAGGCCCTTCATGATGTTGAGCTGCAGCTTGACGGTCGGGTGCTGACGGTGAAACTTCTTATATAAAGAGGTCATCATATAGTCGGCTTCGACGCCGGCGGCACCGACCGCGATCTCCTCGTTGTGCAGCTTTGCGATATCGGAGATGCGGGAGTAGCAGTCCTTCTTCATCGCGACCATCTTCCGGGCGGTCTCGACATAGATCCGGCCGGCCTCGGTGATGGCCCACTCGTTGCCACGGCGATAGAAGAGCTTGGTGCCGAGCTCCTTCTCGAGGTTGAGAAGCTGGAGATTCAGCGCAGGCTGAGATATGAAGAGCTTGTCAGCTGCGCGGGTGATATTCTTTTCCTCCGCGATGCGGATGATGTTTTCGATACGACGTAGATCCATGGTGGCCTCCTGACGTAGTATTGCCTTCGGTGTTCAGGCGGGCGATGATGTCGCGCCGGAAGCATTGGCCGAAGGACGGTGGATATGGATGCGGGAAGCGCGACGGGCGCTTCGGGACAGAATAAAATCAGGTAATAAAGCTCTGTTATTCAAGTATATATGCCTCTCTAAATCTGTGCAATAGAACTTTGAGAAAACTCTTGAAAAAATAAATAATGGGTGGTCGGCGGCAAACGCTTGACGCATAGGGTGCTTCATGGTATAGTTGCCCCGTAATCAAGGGCTAGGCCCTATTTTTTATGCACTAATTTCGTAATCATGCGAAGTTAAGAATCATTGGAGGTGAAGAGCCGTGCGTACAAAGATTATATTAGCATGTACAGAGTGTAAGCAGAGAAACTATTTCACGACGAAGGAGAAGAAGAATCATCCTGAGAGAATGGAAGTTCGTAAGTACTGCAGATTCTGTAAGAAGCACACGCTTCATAAGGAGACGAAGTAATGAGCGAGAAGAAGAATTCCGGTTTACAGGACTTCTTCAAGGGTCTTAAGACGGAATATAACAAAATTATTTTCCCGACGAGACAGGACATCATCAAGGAGACCACCGCAACCATCGTTGTCAGTCTCCTGATCGGAGCGCTTATTGCTGTTCTTGATCTTATTATGAAGACGGGACTTGGTTTTATCATCAGATAAGGGGAAACTATGTCAGAAATTAATCCTGCAGCTCGCTGGTATGTAGCACATACCTACTCAGGCTATGAGAACAAGGTTAAGATGGATCTGGAAAAGACGATCGAAAACCGTGGTCTTCAGGATCTGATCTTCGAAGTCAGCGTACCGATGCAGCCGGTCATCGAGATGAAGAACGGCGTCGAGAAGAAGTCTGATAAGAAGATGTTCCCTGGCTATGTTCTCGTAAACATGATAATGAATCAGGAAACCTGGTACGTAGTGCGTAATACACGTGGCGTAACCGGATTCGTCGGCCCAGGATCAGAGCCGACACCTCTTTCCGAAGAGGAGATCAAGGCACTTGGCTACAGAGCCCAGGAGGTCCTTGTAGATTTCGCAATCGGCGATACCGTAAATGTTACTTCCGGTGCATGGAAGGATACGGTGGGCGTCATCAGTGAGATCAATGATCAGAAGAAGACTGTTACCATCTCGGTTGAGATGTTTGGCAGAGAAACTCCGGTAGAGTTATCCTACGGAGAGATTCAGAAACTCAGATAACGAAGTATGGGAGGGTTAATCAGAATCGCTGATTACCCCGCAATTACCACAAGGAGGTGCCTCATATGGCAAAGAAAGTAGAAGGATACATCAAGTTACAGATTCCAGCTGGTAAAGCAACTCCAGCTCCACCAGTAGGTCCGGCTCTCGGCCAGCACGGTGTTAATATCGTTGCATTCACTAAGGAATTCAATGCAAGAACAGCAAACGAGGGTGATGTGATCATCCCTGTAGTTATCACTGTTTATGCAGATAGAAGCTTCAGCTTCATCACGAAGACTCCTCCAGCAGCTGTTCTGATCAAGAAGGCATGCAAGCTGCAGAAGGCTTCCGGTGAGCCAAACAAGAACAAGGTTGCTACCATCAGCAAGGCTGATCTCCAGAAGATCGCAGAGACGAAGATGAAAGATCTTAACGCTGCATCACTTGAGGCTGCTATGTCTATGATCGCAGGTACCTGCAGATCCATGGGCGTTGAAGTAGAGAAGTAATAGGGAGGTCAACTGATTATGAAGACAGGTAAGAGATATACAGCAGCCGCTCAGGGCTTTGACAGAAGCGTTAAGTTCACCGAGGTTGACGCCCTTGAGCTTGTAAAGAAGAATGCAACAGCAAAATTCGACGAGACCATCGAGCTCCATATCAGAACTGGTTGTGACTCACGTCACGCAGATCAGCAGGTTCGTGGTTCCGTTGTCCTTCCAGCCGGCACAGGTAAGAAGGTAAGAATCCTCGTATTTGCAAAGGGCGCTAAGGCCGATGAGGCTCAGGCAGCTGGTGCAGATTTCGTAGGAGCTGAGGAGCTTATTCCGAAGATCCAGGATGGCTGGTTTGATTACGATGTAATCATCGCTACTCCGGATATGATGGGTGTTGTTGGTCGTCTCGGTCGTGTACTTGGACCGAAGGGCTTAATGCCGAACCCGAAGACCGGTACTGTTACCATGGATGTTGCCAAGGCAATCGCTGATACCAAGGCTGGTAAGGTTGAGTATCGTCTTGACAAGGCAAACATCTTCCACGTAGCAATCGGTAAGGCTTCCTTCACAACTGAGCAGCTCAAGGAGAACCTTGATGCGATCATGAGCGCAATTGTAAAGGCTAGACCAGCTACATTAAAGGGAACCTACCTGAAGTCCGCTACACTGACTTCTACCATGGGTCCTGGCGTTAAGATGGATACCGTTCAGTTCGGTGCTTAATCTTGACAAAATAGGGTATTGACAGCGGCGTGAGCCGATGTTAATATACACTGCGTATTAACCCGAAGACAGCAGGTGGTGCGTCCGCACCGTAAGTCAGAACGCCTGCCGAGGAAAGATACAAACGATTTAAGTTTGTTCAACCCCGTGTCTTTTGGCATGGGGTTTTCCTTTTGTAAAGGTTTATACGAAAAAATCTTATAAGGAGGAAGAACCGAAAATGGCAAAGGTTGAATTAAAGCAGCCGATCGTTGACGAAATCAAGGCACTCCTTGATGGTGCTGTCGCTGTTACTGCCGTTGATTATCTCGGACTTACGGTTGAGCAGGATACTGAGCTCCGTAAGCAGTTAAGAGAGGCTGGTGTTACTTACAAGGTATTTAAGAACACCCTGATCAAGAGAGCAGCAGAGGGTACAGATTTCGCTCAGCTCGATGGCGTACTTGAGGGTCCTACCGCTATTGCAGTTTCTAAGGATGATCCTGCAGCAGCAGCTAGAATCATCGCTAAGTTTGCTGAGAAGGCTACCAAGCTTGAGCTTAAGGCAGCTGTAGCAGAGGGCAAGCTTTACGATCAGAACGAGGTCAAGGTACTCGCAGCTATCCCTTCCAGAGAAGAGCTTCTCGGAAGACTTTGCGGATCCCTGCAGAGCCCGATCGCGAACTTCGCACGTGTCATCAATCAGGTGGCAGAGAAGAACGCAGAGCCAGCTGCTTAATCAGCAGATGGACATCCGAAGCCGCGTAAGCGCGTGGAGGAACCTGAACGTATTTTCCATCGATCTCGTCGATGAATGTGAGAATACGAAGCACTCACCGATGGTGAGTACCGCAGTATCGACTGCAAAAAATAAAAGTATTATTTTGAACTGTGCATGAGCACAAAATTTCAAATGGAGGAAATTAAAATGGCTAAGTTAACTACAGAAGAGTTTATCGCAGCTATCAAGGAGCTTTCCGTTGTAGAGCTTAATGACCTTGTAAAGGCTGTTGAGGAAGAGTTTGGCGTATCTGCTGCTGCAGGTGTTGTTGTTGCTGCTGGCGCTGCTGCAGCTCCAGCTGAGGAGAAGACTGAGTTCGACGTAGAGCTTACTGATGTTGGTCCTAACAAGATCAAGGTTATCAAGGTTGTACGTGAGGCTACTGGTCTTGGCCTTAAGGAAGCGAAGGAGGCCGTTGAGGCTGCACCTAAGGTTCTCAAGGAGGCTGCTCCTAAGGCAGAGGCTGAGGATCTCAAGGCTAAGCTTGAGGCTGAGGGCGCTAAGGTTACCCTTAAGTAATCAAAGCGACATTAAGTCGGGTTTTATACAGAGCCGGAAGGTATGTTACTTACCTTCCGGCTCTTTTTATGTGCGGATCAGAACGATAAGATTTTCCAGTCAGTGACTGGAAAATTAAGCCGGTCATGTGACAGTGATTTGCCAGACGCTGTCTGGCATATTTTGTACGTTTTTATGCCCTACCCGCCCCTCCTCATCCTATAATTTTAATAACTATCTCTACGATTATTTGGTATAATAAAATAAGGACTGTCTAAATATATTTGCTTCGCATCCCGCGAAGCGCACTGAACAAGGCATATTTATGATTTGTACAAACTGTGGAAAAGAAATACAGGATGGCGCGTCGTTCTGCCCTTACTGCGGAGCGTTGTTTGCCGACGGCTTAGTCCGGATCCATTACGAGGCGCAGCTCGAGAGCTCGGCGGAGACGCTTCCGGTCTACAACGCGGAAACCGTTCGTGCGGCCTGGGACCGTCAGAAGGCGACCATCGGCGACGACCTTTCGGCGAAGCTCGATCATATGGCGGAGACCCCGTCGGCCAATGCAGGCGATCTCAGCGCAGATGGCGCTGCCTCGACGCTTGCTTCGGATGGAGCATCGTCGGCCAATGCAGGCGACCTCGGCACGGATGGCGCAGCGGCAGACCGTGGCGTGATGCAGGACGGTGAGCCTGCGCCGGAAGGCGATGCTGAAGGTACCGCGAACACCCATGCCCGTGGGGATATGGATGCGGATTTCGATACCGACTTCGGTGATTCCTTCGGAGATCGTGACGATGCTTCGGCGAAAACGGCTGCCGTAGATTTATCTTCAGAAGATGAGGACTACGATCCGGCAGCGGAGGACGAAGCGATCCTGGATGAGTTTTACAAGAAAGCACTCCGCTTCGAGGCGGAGGAGCGTCGTCGCCGTGGGGAAGAAGAGCGCAAGGCCCGCGAGGAAGCCGAGGCGAGAGCCGAAGCCGAGCGAAAGGCGCGCGAAGAAGCGGAACGCATCGCCCGCGAAGAAGCAGCGGCGAGAGCCGAAGCAGAGCGGAAGGCGCGCGAAGAAGCAGAGCGAATCGCCCGTGAAGAGGAAGAAGCGAAAGCGGAAGTCGAGCGTCTCGCCCGTGAGGAGGCGGAGCGCAAGGCCCGCGAAGAGGAAGAGGCGCGCGCAGAGGCCGAGCGCAAGGCACAGGAAGAAGCCGAAGCCCAGGCGAAGAAGGACGCAGAACGCGCCGAACTCGAAGAAGCGATGAAGCAGGAGCTTCTCAACCTCGCCGCCCATAAAACCCTCGGCACCCACATGTTCGATGAGGACGAGGAAGAAGAGGCAACGACAGAAGAAGTTGCTGAGGAGACTGAAACTGTAGAAGAAACAGCCGAAGCTTCCGCAGAGACAACTACGGATGTAGAAAACGAGGAAGCTTCTACTGAAAAAATAACGGACGAAGCTGCAGAATCCGAGGCGGTTGCCGAAGAGAAAACTGCTGAAGAATCCTCCGAGGAAAACGTGACAGATTCGACGGAAGATAGTACTGAGTCTTCAGAAACTATCGAAGTAACCGAAGATTCTGATGAGGTTGAGCCAGCAGAAGCAGAGGAATCTTCTGCATCAGAGGATTCCACTGAGGAAACAACGGACGAAACAGTAGAATCTGAAGAAATAGTAGAATCTGAAGAAACTGAAGAGGAAGCAGCTGGCGAAGAGTCAGAAACTGCTGAAGAAACAGAATCAGTAGCGGAAACTGAGGAAACTCCTGACGAGTCTGAGAGCACTGAAGTCTCGGAAGAAACCGAAGATTCCGCAGAGGTAGAGGTTTCTGAAGAGACAGAAGAAGAGGAGACCGAGGAGGAATCAACCGAATCAACCGACGAAGATTCTGAGACCGCAGAGGTAATCCAGATCGCGGATCATTTACCAGATGATGCTGAGGAAGAGTCCGAGGATGATTCCGACGATGACGACATAGATGATGACACTGATTTCGTAGATGACGAGGATGACTCGGAAGCCGACGATATCGCCTATGAAGACTCTGAGGACTCTGACAGCGATGATGACGCTTCCGACGATCTCGACTCCGACGATCTCGACTCCGATGACGAGGATTCCGACGAGTCTCTCGACAGCGATGATGACGCTTCCGACGATTCCGACGCTGACACCAGCAATCACACCGCCACCATCACTCTGCTCAATGATTTCGATCGTGTCGACCAGATGCTGGGCGTCACGGATGACACCGCGGCTACCACCGACACCACCGAATCTGAGACTTCCGCAGCACGCATTCGTAACCCGAAGCTGCTCGTGAAAGTCGCGGTCGCAGTGATCGCAGTCGTGGCTGTAGCATTGGCGGGATGGTACCAGATGCCAGCCACGAAGGAAAGCCAGATCCGCAGACAGGCGGAGAAGGCATACGCAGCCGCCGACTACACAAGCGCGGCAACGGCTTACCAGCAGCTGTTCGGCTACGGTGTGCAGAGTGAGGACATCTACCTCCACGCCGCCGACGCCTACGCAGACGCCGGACACCACGCCGAGGCCGTGGCGCTCCTGAAGAGCAGCCTCGCGGATTACCCGGACAGTAGTGCGCTGAAGGATGAGCTCGAGGCGCTGGACCCGACCGTTCACTTCGACCCGGAGGGCGGCGACTTCACCGATCCGGTCAGCGTGAAGATGAGCACCGACGCCGGCGATCCGATTCGCTACACGATCCAGCGGGATGGCGACAACGCAAAGTCGGAGACGATCGAATACGCCACCCCGGCCGAGCTCAGCTACAGCGGCCGCTACACCGTGACCGCCCACGCGATCGCGCGGGACGGCGAAGCGGGCAGCAGCTTCACCCAGAGCTACGAGATAAAACTCGACCCGGACAAGTACCGGCTGAACGACTGGCATAAAACCGCCGACGGCGTGCAGTACCTCGGCGAGGATGGCCGCTTCGTGACCGGCTGGCAGACGATTGACGACCAGAAGTATTACTTCGACGAGGCGGGCTACCGCGCGACCGGGCTCACCGAGATCGACCGCGATACCTACTTCTTCGACGCGGATGGCGTGATGCAGACCGGCTGGCAGCAGTCGGACGACGACTGGTACTTCTTCGACGAGACCGGGCGCATGCTCACTGACGTCTGGATCGAGGATACCTACTACGTCGGCGCCGACGGCAGGATGCTGAAGGACACCACGACCCCGGACGGCATCGCGGTGGACGCGAACGGTCGCAAGGCCTCCGACCTCGTGAGCCTGTTCCAGCAGCACCCGAAGGCGATGGTGGTCATCCAGACCGCCGACCGCCAGAAGACGGGCGACTACTCGACCTTCGCGGCGAAGGCATACTACTCGCACAGCTCCGACACACCGGAGGGCGACAGTGTCGACGTCACCGTGAAGATCAGCAACCGCGCATGGATGCATTACATCGATAAGAAGCTTCCGGACGCGCTGGTCACCGACGCCTACCACTTCCTGCCGCACATCGGCATCCTGAACCCGACCTTCGACGACGCCGGCATCATCACGAAGTTCGATTTCATTCTGGGCAGCCAGGGCTGATCGCGGCCAATGTCTACATCCTGCACCCGCCCGCACATCCGTGTGTCCGCGGTCCTGCAGCTCCGTTCACTCCGCCCGCGCGGCCACCGAAACCCGCGGACGACATGTATACACACCATAGAGGAAAAACGATGAATAACACCTTTGCATTCAACCACTTCAACTTCAACGTCAAGGATCTCGACCGCTCCCTCAAGTTCTATAAGGAAGCCTTCGGTCTCGAGCCGGTCGAGGTCAAGGACCGCCCGAACTTCACCCTCGCCTTCCTCGGCGACAACACCACGAGCTTCCGTCTGGAGCTCACCTACCTCAAGGACCGCACCGAGGCTTACGACCTCGGCGAGCAGGAGTTCCACCTCGCACTCCGTACCCCGAACATCAAGGAGGCCCATGACCTCCACACGAAGATGGGCTGCGTCTGCTTCGAGAACGCTCCGATGGGCATCTACTTCGTTGAGGACCCGGACGGCTACTGGATCGAGGTGATCCCGGATCGCACGAAGCCACAGTCCTGGCCGGAAGAAGCGTAACCATGGATTTATTTGAATATATGGCCGAGAAGCAGAAGGAGTCCGACGCGCCACTGGCCTCCCGCATGCGCCCGGAGACCCTCGACGAAATCGTCGGCCAGGAGCAGATCATCGCCCCGGGCACCCTGCTCTACCGCGCGATCAAGGCCGACAAGCTCGGCTCCCTCATCTTTTACGGCCCGCCGGGCACCGGCAAGACGACCCTCGCGCAGGTCATCGCGCACACCACGAAGGCCGACTTCGAGCAGGTGAACGCCACCATCGCCGGAAAGAAGGACCTCGAGGAGGTCATCGCCCGCGCGAAGCAGAACCACGGTGGCTATGGCCGGAAGACCATCCTCTTCATCGACGAGATCCACCGCTTCAACAAGGCGCAGCAGGACTACCTCCTCCCGTTCGTCGAGGACGGCACCGTGATCCTCATCGGCGCGACCACCGAGAACCCATATTTCGAGGTCAACGGCGCGCTGATCTCCCGCTCCCGCATCTTCGAGCTGAAGCCGCTCTCCCGCGAGAACATCGCGACCCTCATCGACCGTGCCCTCACGGACACGCGGAAAGGTGTCGGCTCCTTCCACGCCTGGATCGACGACGACGCACGTGAATTCCTCGCGGATACCGCAAACGGCGACGCCCGCGCGGCCCTCAACGCCATCGAGCTCGCCGTCCTCACCACGGACCGCGACCCGGACGGCCGCATTCACATCACACTCGACGTCGCCTCCGAGTGCATCCAGAAGCGAGCCGTGCGCTACGACAAGGACGGCGACAACCACTACGACACCGTGAGCGCCTTCATCAAGTCCATGCGCGGCTCCGACCCGGACGCCGCCGTCTACTACCTGGCCCGCATGCTCTCCGCCGGCGAAGACATCAAGTTCATCGCCCGCCGCATCGTGATCTGCGCCTCCGAGGACGTGGGCAATGCAGACCCCATGGCTGCGGTGGTTGCGACCAACGCCTTCCTGGCCGTGGAACGTGTCGGCATGCCGGAATCCCAGATCATCCTGGCCCAGGCCGCGACCTACGTCGCCTCTGCACCGAAGTCGAACGCCTGCTCTGCCGCGATCTTCGAGGCCATGCAGGAGGTTCAGCACTCCGGCAACCTCCCGATCCCATCCTACCTGCAGGACGCCCACTACAAGGCCAGCAGCAAGCTGAACCGCGGCGTCGGCTACAAGTACCCGCACGACTACCCCGGCAACTGGGTCGAGCAGCAGTACCTCCCGGACGGCGTGAAGGACATGGAGTTCTACCACTACCCGCATAATCATAGAAGGAATACAGAAAAATGATTTCAGAGCTACGGATTTTCCGTAGCTCTTTTAAATTCACAAAACAAACACAGCTTCCTATTGTAAATAGTGCATCCTTGCGAATCGAACGAAAAGTACGAACGGAATTTTAATAAAGCCTTAAGAGGAAAGAAATGGAACTGTTCGTCGCAGCGTGGTATCTTATAATTCGCTTGATTTTTTCTGTGAGAACACAGTAAGTCAGGCTTCGCAACAGGGATATAGATTTACGGTATGACCAAAGGAGAACTACATGAAGAAGAAATTTACATACACACTGCTGATGGCGATGATGGCACTGGCGCTTGCCGGATGCGGCGGCAAGAAGGATGGCGGTCAGGAGGCGGTCGAGGGTACGATCGCAACCGATGACATGAGCGACTTCTACGCGATCGTTCAGAAGGCCGATGGGAATCAGCTGACGGTCGAGCTCGATGACGGCAGCAGCATTACGGTCGACCTCTCGGATGCACACACGAATCCGGCATGGAGCTGGATGCCGGGCGACGAGGTCGACATCTACTACAGCGGTGAGGGCGACCCGACGGATGGCATGAAGGCCACAGAGGTTCAGATGGATGTGCCTTACGAGAACACCAACTCCGATTTCTCCGAGAACACGCAGGTATATGGCGAGATCACCGCAGTAACCGACGACTCCATCACCGTACGTGAGGAGGAAGGCAGAAATGAAGAGGACGGTCCGCAGGACGGCACTGAGTATACCTTCAAGCGCGCGAGCTACGGTTTCGATATCGGTGAGCCGGCGGTCGGTACATACGCACAGATCCTCTACATTGGCGAACTCGGCGCAGACGACGCCACCTGCTTCCGCGTCCTGACCGACGAGATGATGGACGACGCGGCTTCTGACGTCATCGCTGTACAGGGCACCCTCACGAAGCTCGAGGACGACGTCGTTTACCTCCAGTGTGATGACGCCACCGAGTTCAAGTTCAGCGTCAGCGGCGACGACCAGCTCCTCTCCGACGCCACCGCAGCGGTCGGCAAGAAGGTTAAGCTCAGCTTCGTGGACTCCCTCCGCATGCGTGTCGCAACCGCCGACAGCATCACCGTCGTAGAATAAGCTGAAAACAGAAAATTAAGCATATGAAACAACGAGCCCTACCTCTGAAGAGGTAGGGCTCGTTGTTTATCCTCAGGTATTATCGGCGCCGCACAGCCTGGATACAAAGCCCGGAGCGCGACGCCCTTAATCTACTACAGTTTTACATGATAGTTTTCTTTCATGTGGAAAAAGCCGATGATGTAGACGGTATCGAGGACGATTCGATATATGAGTATATAATCGTGCTTTTCTAATGAAAGTTTTCGATATTCCTTGGAACGGAGATAAGGATCCTCACAAAAGGCAAATGATTCTGCGTACATTTCCAATGTGGTAAAAGCCGATTCAAGATCATCCAGAATTGCGGATGATCCCTGTTTGCTGTGAAGAGAGTGGCGAACATACTGAATACAATGATCAATCTGAGCATCGGCGTGAACCGATAATTCAATCTTATAATTCATATTTCACCCTGAGATCCGACAGTGCCTCTTTTGCCGGGCGCGTTTTTCCTTCTGCAACCTGCTTTTCGGAAATCTCAAGTTCCTTATAGATCTGGTCTCTCCTTATCGTCGCCTCATACGTTTCCATACTCATGACGACCATATCGCCATATCCATTTTTAGTGATATAGATCGGTTCAGATGATGCATGGCATAGTTCAGAAATCTTCGTGGTATCTTTTAGTTCTTTGATTGGAATAATCTGTGGCATATCGCACCGCCTTTCTTATGGGATTATTATGCCATAATTAGAACATAATATTCAACAGGTTTAAAGCAGATTATGCATGCTAAAGTTCCTGCTGCAATATAAATAGTATATTGCGGTAGTATATATCCGCACAGTGAACTGTGGTGTAAAGTAATATCGAGCTCTGCCTTAAAATTGAGGCAGAGCTCCTTTTTTATCCAAATGTCTTTTTTGTGACGTACCTGCCCCCGGGACCAGACGCAACCCTGTTTTCTACATAACCAAAAATTTTATAAATTATATTATTTATTTC
>ERZ1026864.837-NODE-837-length-16665-cov-5.390909_pt1 | contig 16665 bp, 13 predicted proteins | sample MGYA00380162_ERZ1026864 | MGnify/ENA primary metagenome ERZ1026864 (study PRJEB33269, sample SAMEA4719798) | human gut metagenome | biome: human-associated habitat; feature: organic feature; material: feces | place: Cameroon | collected 2013-10 ... | reverse complement strand
GAATAGATCTTGTTTTCTATAATTATATTTTAAAATGTTTCGTGCTTATAGATCTGAAAATTGGTGATCTTACACACCAGGATTTAGGACAAATGCAGATGTATGTGCATTACTATGAGCGAGAATTGATGAATGAGGGGGATAATCCTCCAATTGGTATTGTGCTTTGTGCAGATAAAAGTGATGCAGTTGTGCGTTATACATTGCCAGAAGGTGAGACACAGGTGTTTGCTTCAAAATACAAGCTTTATTTGCCTACAGAAGAAGAACTGTTGAAAGAACTAAAAAAGGAATATCAGGCAATGGAATCCGTTCAATCTGATATGGAAAGTTAAAGAAGAAAATAGGGGATTTTTTATATTGAATAAAAAATAGATATGATAAAAGATTTGTAAAAAGGCGTGAGTCATAAAAATGTGGCTTCCGTCTTTTTCTGTCTGAAATGGAAGTGGAATACAAGGGCACAAAGTTATTTCAGCTTTGAGGTTAGAGCGACCGGAATTTACTTTGACAATTGAGAACGATCAAAGCCTTCTGTAAAAAAACAAATTGGGGTGAGAGTTTTTGGGATTTTTTGTACCTAAGTATATATAGAACATATAGGATCTTAGAAAATGCGTAACAGCTTTAATGTTACGAAAATACATTACAGTAAGGGGAGGACAGCGCAGAATGAGAAAAAAGTAAAACGAATTTATGGAATATTGCTGAGTATGGGCATGCTCTTAACATTATTATCAGTGCCGGTATGGGCAGCAGAGCCGGTTAAAACAGAAGCGGGATACGAGCAGGAACAAGAACGGCAGCAAAAGCAGACGCAGGAGCAAAAGCAGCCCCAGGAGCAGGGGCAGACGCAACAGCAGGAGGAAGGACAGGCGCATGAATATACTGAGACCTGTGATACGCTGATAAAAAACTGCGTTCATGAGCACACATCAGAATGCTATCCGCAGACCACCGGAACCGGTACGGTGTCCGGAAATGATGCAATGGAATCCGAAGAAGCCCAGCCGACAGCATGTACTCATGTATGCAGCGAAGAAAGCTCCGGCATAAATGTTGAAAATACGTTGCGAACAAATGAACTGCCAATTGTTATGGCTCCCAATAACAGTGGAGATGAGGAATTGAAGCAGGATACTATTGAGAATTATAGAGTGCGACATCCCAGCGGCCAATTTTTTTATAGGCTTCCGTCTGGAAATTACCGTCTGGGAGAGAATATAAAGCTGGATGAAAATCTTGTAATTGGGCAAGTAGATAGTCCTTTCATTGTTTCATTGGATTTGAATGGTCATAAGCTGGAGATGGGCGACGACAATGAAATATTACTGATTAGATCAAGTGAACTGAATATAAAAAATACAGGTCAGCAGGAAGGGGAAATCATTAATGGATCGAAGAATGGAATTCTAATTTATGAGGATGCAAAACTCAGGATTTATGGAGGAACGATAGATTCCATCATCAAGTATTATGGTAATGCTGAATTCTATCTGTATGGAGGAACAATTAAACGTAATATTCAATTTGGTGAGACTATACAGAGTATTCCAAATGCAGTATTATATGCAAATGGAGGAATTGTGGAAGGAGACCTGCCGATATGGTCAAATCAAAATGATAAGCTGACGATACGTACTGAGAATTCTGCTGCTTCAATGACAACTTTCAAGGGAACCGTGATGAATTGTAAGATAGAAGGCGGTATATTTAGCGGCTCCGTGGAAGGGAGTTGTCAGATCAAGGACAGCGCAAAAGTTACGGTCGATTTTAATACAAAAGGAGGCGGATCAATTCCTCAACAGAAAGTTCTTCGTGGACAGAAAGCGCAGGATCCCGGAGTTCCTGTGCAGGACGGTTATGAATTTGAAGGCTGGTATGTGTCTGGAAATCCAAATCCTAAGTGGTATTTCAGTGATTGTGTTACAGATAATCTGAAGCTTGAGGCTCATTGGAATAAAGTTTATCAGGTGACATTGCAAACAAATGGAGGAACAATTGCAGCAGGAAGGGAGATTAAAAGCTATACTGAGGGGACAACATTAACTTTGCCGGGAGGAGGTGACATCACCCGTGGAGGCTATACTTTTGCAGGCTGGTATGAGGACAGCGTCTTCTCCGGCTCTCCTGTTACGGAAATCAGCAGTACTGATACAGGAGATAAGACCCTCTATGCGAAGTGGTCAGGCAATACTTATATCGTGAAGCTGGAAGCAAATGGAGGAAAGATTGCAGACGGCAAAGATGTAACCGACTATACCTGTGGCACGGGTGCGGCTTTGCCGGGAGGAGGTGGCATCACCCGCGAAGGCTATACTTTTGCAGGCTGGTATGAGGACAGCGTCTTCTCCGGCTCTCCTGTTACGGAAATCAGCAGTACCGATACAGGAGATAAGACTTTTTATGCGAAATGGAAGCAAAATACAGTGCCGGTAACCCCGGCTCAAACAGAACATAATGACGCAAACCATGATAATACCAACCATGACAATTCAGGTGATACGAAGGAAAGCAGTGGCACAGCTCCGGTGAGCTATCCTGTCCTGACCTTTGATACCTGTGGTGGAAGCAGTATCAAAGCAGTTCGCGCATGGAAAGGACATATGATTAATCTTTCCGGCTACCGGCCAACCCGTGAAGGTTATGAATTTAGCGGCTGGTATGCGGATCGGAATCTGACACAGCCCATTACGGAAATCCGGCTTGATGGAAACAGGACGGTTTATGCAGGCTGGATCAAGCAGGCAGAGCAGACCGGTGAAAATTCCAAACCGAAGGCAGTTCCGGCACAGCTTATAGCAGGCGATAACGCAAAGACCGTAAGGAAAGACAACGGAAAATCTCTTATCGGAGCTTACGAACCGGGTTCATCGGACACACAGAAGGATACGGAGGATCAGAGCACAGAAGACCAAACCATGGAAGATCGAGGCACGGAAGACCAGGTCACGGCGGATCAAGTCACAGGAGATCAAAGAACGGAGGATACCGGGGATGATCAGAAATCAACAGCGGAGAATAATCCCGCAGACAATAACCCAGCAGACAATGATTCAAAGTCGGATGACAGTACGAATCTGCCGTCAGAGGACAGCTCCCACAGTGGCGGCTGGATCCCGGTTATCTGCATTTGTGCAGGAGCTTTGGTGATTGGACTTGGCTTACATCTGGGATTTCGGAAATGGAAGAAAAACAGATAGGAAGTAATGCAGGATTGAAAAACTTATAAATAAAGCTTTGAAAAGGAGGTGACACATCCCATGTACAATAATCAAAAGCGTGTGGAACTGGTAAAACGGCGTATTTATGAAAGAAATTGTCAGCAGCAGAGGCATGGAATTTACGGACTGTCTGCGGCGTGCATGGTTTTATTCGCTTTTCTTGCAGGATTGCTTCATGTGGTGGCAGGACATACACAGATGGCGGCTCAGGGAATGTACGGTTCTGTCCTGCTGTATAAAGATGCAGGAAGCTATGTGCTTGTGAGTGTTGTTTCCTTTGTTCTGGCAGTTGCGGTTACGTTATGCTGTATCAGATTGCGGGACAGGGAACGTGGGTTAAGGGAGCGGAAAAGAAAGAATGCATCACCGGAAAAGGAGGACAAAAGAGATGGAAGGTAAAATAACAGGAACAGGAAAGTTATATTATAAAAACAGTACACACTGTTTAGTACACACTATTTATGTTCACTTGATTAATAAGTGTAATTCAGTATTAACCATAAGTTAATACAACATTTCAAAACCGGTTCTTCCATGAAAAACCCCTTCTGATTACAATAAGATCAAAGAAAAGAGAAAATTTGAATTTCCTAAAATTCAGGTGAAGGAGGTTATGATATGGCAGCACTGATTGCTTACTTTTCAAGGGCAGATCAGAATTACTTTGGCGGCAGACTGAAAAATATTTCTGTGGGAAATACAGAACAGGCAGCCAGAATTCTGGAGAAGATAACAGGCGCAGATATGTTCAAAATAGAGCCTGTCCAGCCCTATTCAAAAGACTATAATATCTGCATTTCACAGGATCAGGAGGATCAGCGGAGAAATGCAAGACCGGAACTGACACATTATCCGGAAAGCATTGACCAGTATGATGTGATCTATCTTGGATATCCCAACTACTGGGGAACCATGCCGATGCAGGTATTTACTTTCCTGGAGCACTTTAATTTCAGTGGAAAGACGATCTGTCCCTTCTGTACACACGAAGGAAGCGGCATGGGAAGAAAATGAATTAAAAAAATGGGCAGGAAAGGAGAACTGAATGATGATGTTCTGTTTGGGGAAGTATGGTCAAGGGAAGACAAGCTCTCATTGAAGCTTCGTTCCGTTGTAACCCTTTCCACTTTGATTGGAAAGGGAATCGTAGACAGTTCCCTGAAATATCATCTGGAATCTGCCAGAAAAAATGGTGTCACCAGAACAGAAATGGCAGAAATTCTGACACATATCGCTTTTTACGCAGGATGGCCGAATGCCTGGGCAGCTTTCCGCATATGCACAGTATTTCATTGGAAACAGTTACTTGAAGCCACTGACAGATCCTAAGGAAACCGTATTTATCGCCAATGTTACCTTTGAGCCTGGCTGTCGTAACAACTGGCACATCCATCATGCTGATAAGGGCGGTGGACAGCTTCTGATCTGTGTAGACGGAGAAGGCTGGTATCAGGAAGACAGCAATGAGTTCATATGATTTTTATGCACCGGTAAGAGTGCTTTTTGGAGAAGGATCCCTGAAAAAGCTCCATACACTGGAAATGCCCGGAAAAAAGGCACTTCTTGTGATCAGTAATGGAAAATCCGCAAAAATGAACGGTTCCCTTGCCACCACAGAAGAAGAGCTGACAAAAGCTGGCGTATCATATGTCATTTACAATGGAATCGGCGCCAATCCCTTAAAGTCAGCAGTTGAAGAGGGTGCAAAAGTCGGAAGAGAAAACGGTGCCGATTTTGTAGTAGCCCTGGGCGGCGGATCTGTAATGGATGCAGCCAAAAATATCACCATTACCACATCTGCCGGAACCGGATCTGAAGCAGATGCAGCAGGTGTGATCACCAACCCTGATACCTTTGAAAAAATCGGTGTCGGCGGATTTCCGGGTATGTTTGCCACCTATGCGATCGTAGATCCAAAGCTGATGAAAACCGTTCCGCAGGCATACACCGCTTATCAGGGCTTTGATGCTCTGTTCCACTCAGTAGAAGGCTATATCAGCAACCGCCATAATCTGATGGGCGATATGGTACAGAGAGCTGCCATAGAGAATATCGGAAAATATCTGCCAAGAGCCGTAAAGGATGGCAATGATATGGAAGCGAGAGAAAGAGTTGCTTTCGCCAATACCATGTCCGGTTATTCCATGGATGTCACAGCATGTACTTCCGAGCACTCCATGGAGCATGCCATGAGTGCTTATCATCAGCATCTGCCTCACGGAGCAGGACTGATCATGCTTTCCAAAGAATATTTCAGCTTCTGGATCAGCAAGCATGTCTGCGATGACAGATTTGTAGATATGGCAAAATTCCTTGGAAAAGAAGAAGCCATGACACTGGCCAAGAATGCCAGAAAGACCATGGGCAGACTGTTCGCCTGTGATCCCGCAGAAACAACAGATGAAGAAATTGCCGGTATTTATGAAAGAGCATATAAATAAGAGTTTTCTTGTGATTACTACTCCCATGTGATATTCTGAAAGAGCAGAAATAAATCATATTTCACAAAGAGAGCTAAATAATGATACCAATTATTATCCCAGCTTATGAACCCGATCAGCGACTGATCGGGTTACTTAAGGAATTATCAGAATATCCCTATGGCCCTGTCATTTTGGTAAATGACGGAAGTGGATCAGCCTATGAAGATATTTTCAAAGCAGCAAAAAATCTGCTTTCTGAAAAAGCTATCCTCCTGACACATGAAGTAAACAGGGGCAAAGGACGGGCATTAAAAACTGCATTTCAATATATCCTGGAGCATCTGCCAAAAGCAACCGGAGCCGTAACAGCAGATTCCGACGGACAGCACACGAAAAAATCAATCATGAATGTGGCAGAAATGATGCTGCAGAATCAGGGAGATCTTATCCTCGGCGTCCGTACCTTTGACAAAGAAGATATTCCCTGGAAAAGCCGTTTTGGTAACCGTCTTACAGAAAAGGTATTTACCTATGTGGCAGGTGTCCATATTAGTGACACCCAGACAGGACTTCGTGGTATTCCAAGGGAGTTTATGAAAGAGCTGCTTACCATTTCTGCAGATCGTTTTGAATTTGAAACACAGATGCTTCTTCTGGCTTCCGGTCAATATAAGATCCGGGAAATTCCGATTGAGACGATTTATGATTCCAAGGAAGATCATCAGACTCATTTTAATCCGCTGAAGGATTCTGTGAAGATCTATGCAGTTCTTGGAAAATGGTTTTTAAGATATACACTGGCATCCTTTTCATCCAGCATTGTAGATCTTCTGCTGTTTACCATACTCTGCCATTTTCTAAGGGATCAGCTTACAGCATATGTAGCAGTAGCTACCGTAATGGCAAGGATCATATCAGCAGCTTATAATTATACTGTCAATTATAAGATTGTTTTCAAAAGCAAGGAAAACATGGGAAAGGCAGCCTGGCAGTATGCCCTGCTTGCTGTCGTACAGATGGGTATGAGTGCCCTGCTTGCAACAGGCGGTGTAAAGCTTCTGCCATTTATACCGGAAGTAGTTACAAAGGCAATCGTTGATACGATCCTGTTTTTTGCCAGCTATCATATTCAGAAAAAATATGTATTCTAAAAGGATCCGCAGAACTCAGTTTTCTGCGGATCCTTTGTGATTAAATACTTTCTCTATTCTCTGCCGCATCTGCAGCTTCTGACACAACTGCACCGGATACGGCCGCTACAACATCCTTTTTATCATCACCGGAGAGTCCGGTAACATTGATGTTCTTATTTACCTTGGCATCGTAGGTTCCTGCCTTTACGATATCAGCAAGATCAATACCTACTGTTTCCTTCATAGTTTCAAAAAGCTTTGCCATGACACTTGGAACATTGTCTGCTACATTGCCTACACCATTTCCTCCATCACCGCCAATAATTGTGATCTTATCAATCTGGGTAAGAGGCTCGGCAATTTTTCCAGCGATCTCAGGAAGAACCTGGATCAGCATTTCTGCCATAGCTGCATTGTTGTACTTCTGGTAAGCAAGTGCCTTCTTCTCCATGGCTTCTGCTTCCGCAATACCCTTTGCACGGATTGCCTCAGCTTCTGCTTCACCGACCATACGGATACCGGCTGCCTCCTGCTCCTTAGCGAATTTCTGTGCTTCTGCAGTTGCCTTCATAGCTTCTGCTTCTTTTTCACGTTCAAACTTTTCAGCTTCTGCATTCTTCATTCTCTCATACAGCTCTGCTTCTGACTGCTGCTGACGGGCGAATTTTTCTGCTTCCGCTTTCTTCTTAACTTCTGCATCCAGAGCCTTTTCCTTAACCTCGGCCTCTTTCTGCTTCAGTATAACTTCCTTTTCCTGCTTTGCAATGCTTGCTTCCTGAGTAGCAACCTCGATCGTCTTTCTCTGTTCCTGCTCCTGGATACTGTAGGCTGCATCTGCCTCTGCTCTCTTAGTATCCTCCATTTTCTGGAGCTCTGCCTTCTGAAGGGCAAGCTCATTATTCTTCTTGGCAATCTCACGCTCAGCATTGATTCTTGCATCATTTGCCTGCTTGTCAGCCTCTGCCTTTGCTACAGCGATTTCCTTCTCTGCTTCTGCTTTGGCTATAGCTGCTTTTTTCTTAATTTGGGAAATGTTATCAATACCAAGGTCATCGATAACACCATTTCCGTCAGCAAAATTCTGCACATTGAAGCTGACAATATCAAGACCCATAGCTGCCAGATCAGGTTCTGCATTTTCCTTTACCAGGTTTGCGAACTTCTGACGGTCACTGACCATTTCTTCCAGTCTCATGCGTCCTACTATTTCACGCATATTACCTTCCAGAACCTCTCTGGCAATACTTGCTATGTACTGTGTATTCTGATTCAGAAAGTTTTCTGCTGCCAGTGCCAGCTTATCCTTCTCACTGCTGATCTTGATGTTGACAGCTGCATCTACCTGAATATTGATATAATCAGCGGTAGGTACGGCATTAGATGTTTTGACATCGATTGCGATCAGCTTCAGGCTCAGTTTATCCATTCTTTCAAGAAAAGGAATCTTTACACTTGCCTTACCAATAATAACCTTTTTTCGAAGACCGGAAATAATATAAGCGGTATCCGGCGGTGCTTTTTTGTAACCGCTCACAATGATGACAAGTACGAAAACGATTACTACTGCTGCAATGATTGGTCCAATCATTCTGTTACCCTCCTGTGGTTTTCATTTTTTATTAATTCACCAGCCCCTTTAAGCTGTCTGAACCCCATTTTCTTCCTTATCCCTGGAATACAGGAATTTCAGAACAATTGGTGTTGAGATTGAAGATACAATGATCAGCAGGATAACAGCTGTAAAATAAACAGGATCGATCAGGTTCATGGAAAGACCCTTTTGAGCTACGATCAGTGCTACTTCTCCACGGGTCATCATTCCCACACCGATCTTCAAAGCATCCTTTCCTTTAAATCTGCAGATCCTTGCCATCAGTCCACAGCCAATTATCTTACTTATAAGTCCTACAATTACAAATCCTACAGCAAACAGAAGGATACCACCTGTTACATCATTCAGATCTGTTTTCAGTCCTATACTTGCAAAGAACACAGGTCCAAACAGCATATAGGAATTAATGTCGATCTTTCTTTCAATATATTCAGAATCATTGATAGAACAGAGAATGATACCTGCCACATAAGCCCCTGTAATATCTGCGATACCGAAATACTGCTCTGCCACATAGGACATAATGAAGCAGTAAGCCAGACCTGCGATCGGGATTCTTCTGGTATGCGGATATCTTTTATCTATCCATTTAAATATTTTATAAGAAATAAAACCAACTCCTACAGCAAGTACAAAGAAAAGAATCGTATTTACTACAACAGTAGAAGGCTTTGAATCAGGATTTTTAAAGCCTATAACAAATGTAAGTACAATAATACCAATAACATCATCAATGATAGCTGCACTTAAAATTGTAGTACCTACTCTTCCCTTCAGCTTTCCCATCTCTTTCAGAGACTGTACGGTAATGCTGACAGAAGTAGCTGTTAATATAGTTCCTATAAACACTGCCTCATAAAATTCATTGGATCCCCAGGGTGCAAATCCATAAAAGACCATATAATACAATGCACCAAGAACCAATGGAATAAATACACCGGCACAGGCGATCAGTGCTGCGATCGGTCCTGTTTTCATGAGTTCCTTCAGATCTGTCTCAAGACCTGCAGAAAACATAAGCAGGATAACACCGATTTCTGCCATCTGCAGGATAAAATCTGACTGATCAACAAGTCCAAGAATACTGGGTCCTATCAGAAGTCCTGCTATGATCTCGCCTACCACCTGAGGCGCCTTGCATTTTCTCGCCAAAATCCCAAACAGCTTTGCTGCGATGATAATAATAGCAAGATCCTTTAAAATTGAGTAACTTTCCATAATAGTTCATCTCCTCACTCATCATCTTCTTCTTTTGGAAGTGTTACTTCTTCATCTTCTTCTGTTATTTCTTCCATGGCGTCATCAGGATTTTCAAATTCCTGATCCCCATTGGAAACCCTTTCTCTTACCTTAGCAATCTGCGCAACCTTAACACCATCATCCAGATTGATAAGCTTCACACCGGAAGTGATCCTTCCAAGCTTTGATATTTCTGCTACACGTAGCTGGATGATCGTTCCTGCTGTTGTGATCATCATGATCTCATGATCATCATCTACAGCCTTGACACCAACTACATATCCTGTCTTTTCTGTGATCTTATAGCATTTAACACCCTTACCGCCACGCTTCTGCACGGTAAATTCATCCAGATATGTACGTTTACCCATACCATTTTCAGAAACGATAAGAAGAGAATCTCCCTGGTGATCAAGCTGCATTCCAATGATTTCATCACCGTCATCCAGATTCATACCGATAACACCCATAGAACTCCTGCCGGTTGCCCTGACATCTGTTTCCTTAAAGCGGATACACATACCATGCTTTGTTACAAGGAAAATCTCTGTATTCTTATCAGTGATCTTAACCTCGATCAATTCATCATCATCTCTCAGGCTTATTGCTGCAAGACCATTCTTACGTACATTCATGTACTCCATAACACTGGTTTTCTTCGCAATACCATTTTTTGTGATCATGAAAAGATTCTTATTTTCTTCAAAATCCTTAATCGGAATGATAGCTGTTATCTTTTCTCCAGGATTCATCTGCAGAAGGTTTACGATCGCCGTTCCTCTTGAGGTTCTGGATGCTTCCGGTATTTCATACGCCTTCAGTCTGTAAACCCTTCCAAAATTCGTAAAGAACATGATGTAATGATGGGTAGTCGTCATAAGAAGATCTGCAATGAAATCTTCATCAATCGTCTGCATTCCCTTGATTCCCTTACCACCACGGTTCTGTGACTTGAAGTTATCCACAGTCATACGCTTGATATATCCAAGATTTGTCATGGCAATGATCGTATTATCTCTGGGGATAAGATCCTCCATAGAAATATCATATTCATCAAAGCCAATAACACTTCTTCTGTCATCTCCATACTTTGCAGAAATTTCACTGATCTCTGTCTTGATTACACCAAGAAGGAGCTTTTCATCTGCAAGGATTGCCTTTAATTCAGCAATTCTGGCAAGCAGCTCTTTGTGCTCGTTCTCGATCTTCTCTCTTTCCAGACCTGTCAGAGTACGAAGTCTCATATCTACGATTGCCTGGGACTGCACATCTGTCAGACCGAAACGATCCATTAATCTCTGCTTTGCGATCTGTGTATTCTGACTGCTTCTGATAATGGAGATCACTTCATCAATATTATCAAGAGCGATCAGTAAGCCCTGTAAAATATGATCTCTTTCTTCTGCCTTATTCAGATCATATTTAGTTCTTCTGGTTACGACCTCTTCCTGATGTCTGATATAATAGATCAGCATATCCAGAAGGTTCATGACCTTGGGTTCATTGTTCACAAGAGCCAGCATGATCACACCAAAGGTATCCTGCATCTGTGTATGCTTATAAAGCTGATTCATGATCACATTGGCATTGGCATCACGGCGGAGCTCTATGACAATCCTCATACCCTCTCTGTCTGATTCATCACGAAGGTCCGTGATACCATCTATTTTCTTTAATTTGACAAGCTCTGCAATTTTCTGGATCAGATTTGCCTTATTTACCAGGTAAGGAAGCTCTGTTACGATGATTCTGCTCTTACCATTTGGCATGGTTTCAATATCAGTCACCGCACGTACTCTGATTTTTCCCCTACCGGTACGATAAGCCTCCTCACTTCCTCTGGTACCAAGAATGATACCGCCTGTAGGAAAATCAGGAGCTTTCACGATTGGAAGTATTTCTTCGATAGAAGTTTCTCTGTCCTCTTCAATCCTGTTATCAATGATCTTGACAACAGCAGCTACTACCTCTCTTAAGTTATGAGGTGGAATATTGGTAGCCATACCAACAGCGATACCGGTCGTACCATTTACAAGAAGATTAGGAAAACGGCTTGGAAGGACAGTCGGTTCCTTCTCTGTTTCATCAAAGTTAGGTACGAAATCAACAGTATCCTTATTGATATCTGCGAGAAGCTCCATGGAAATCTTGCTTAATCTTGCTTCTGTATATCGCATTGCAGCAGCGCCGTCACCATCCACAGAACCAAAGTTTCCATGTCCGTCTACCAAAGGATGACGAAGGGACCAGGGCTGTGCCATATTTACCAGCGCTCCATAGATAGAGCTGTCACCATGGGGATGATATTTACCCATAGTATCGCCGACGATACGTGCACTCTTTCTGTGAGGCTTATCGGGTCCGTTATTTAATTCGATCATGGAATAAAGGACTCTTCTCTGTACCGGCTTCAGACCATCTCTTACATCAGGAAGTGCTCTGGAAGCGATAACACTCATCGCATAATCGATATAAGAGGTTTCCATTGTTTTCTTCAGATCTACCTCATGTATCTTGTCAAAAATATTATCTTCCATCTCAAACCTTTCTTTCTTGCTTTGCCTGCAGAAAATTAAATATCAAGATTCTTTACAAATTTAGCGTTTTCTTCAATAAATTCGCGTCTTGGCTCTACCTTATCACCCATCAGAGTAGTAAAGGTAAGATCTATTTCAGATTCTGCTTCTTCGTTCATGGTAACACGGAGAAGTATTCTCTTTTCCGGATCCATGGTTGTTTCCCACAGCTGCTCCGGATCCATTTCTCCAAGTCCCTTATAACGCTGGATCTTATTATTCTGATCACGACCAACCTCAGCAAGGATTGCATTCAGCTCATCATCACTGTAGGCATACCATACTTTTTTATTTTTCTCCAGTTTATAGAGCGGCGGCTGTGCCATATAAACATAACCCTGCTTGATCAGCTCCGGCATGAAACGGTAAATGAAGGTCAGCAGAAGAGTAGCAATATGCGCACCATCCACATCGGCATCTGTCATGATGATTATCTTATGATATCTTAATTTGCTGATATCAAAATCCTCATGGATACCAGTACCAAAAGCAGTGATCATAGCTTTGATCTCAGCATTGGCATAAATCTTATCCAGTCTTGCCTTCTCAACATTCAGGATTTTTCCACGAAGAGGAAGGATTGCCTGTGTAGCACGGCTTCTTGCAGTTTTGGCACTGCCTCCCGCAGAATCTCCCTCAACGATATAAATTTCACAGTTGGCAGGATCCTTATCAGAACAGTCAGCAAGCTTTCCGGGAAGACTCATACCCTCCAGTGCTGTTTTTCTCCTTGTAAGATCTCTTGCCTTTCTGGCTGCATCTCTTGCTCTCTGAGCCAGAATGGATTTTTCACAGATCAGCTTGGCAACTGTCGGATTCTGCTCAAGGAAATAAGTAAGCTGTTCGCTGACAATATTATCAACAGCACTTCTTGCCTCTGTATTTCCAAGCTTCTGTTTGGTCTGCCCTTCAAACTGAGGATCCTCGATCTTGACACTGACGATAGCTGTCAGACCTTCTCTGATATCATCACCGGTAAGATTGGTTTCACTTTCCTTCAGAAGCTTATTATTTCTTGCATAATCATTAAAAGTTTTGGTCAGGGCATTCCTGAAACCTACCAGATGGGTACCACCCTCCGGTGTATTGATGTTATTTACAAAACTGTAGGAACTCTCTGTGTAGGAATCATTGTGCTGCATGGCTACTTCCACATAAACACCATTCTTTGTTCCTTCAAAATACAGAATATCCTGATAAAGAGCTGTTTTACTTCTGTTCAGGTAAGTAACAAATTCCTTGATTCCACCCTCATAATGGAATTCCCTGACAATCGGATCTTCTCCTTCTTCCACACGAAGATCTGTCAGAATGATCTTAAGTCCCTTGGTAAGGAATGCCATTTCACGGAGTCTCTGTTTCAGAACATCAAATTCATAAACAGTAGTTTCCTGGAAAATAGTGGCATCCGGCTTAAAGCTTACCTTGGTTCCTGTCTTATCTGCCGGACATTCACCATCCACTTTCAGTGGATAACATACATGTCCTCTCTCATATCTCTGTTTGTAAATATTTCCGCCCTGATAAATTTCTACCTCAAGCCAGTCGGAAAGTGCATTTACAACAGAAGCACCTACACCATGAAGTCCACCGGAAACCTTGTATCCTCCACCGCCGAATTTTCCACCGGCATGCAGAATTGTAAATACAACTTCCACAGCAGGAAGTCCTGATTTGTGGTTAATCCCTACCGGAATACCTCTTCCGTTGTCTATAACAGTAATGGAATTGTCTTTATTGATGAATACCTGGATCGTATCACAATAACCTGCAAGTGCTTCATCTACAGCGTTATCCACAATTTCATAAACAAGGTGATGAAGTCCTCTTCCGGATGTTGAACCGATATACATACCCGGTCTTTTTCTGACTGCTTCCAGTCCTTCCAATATCTGAATCTGATCAGCTCCGTATTCATTACTCATAAAAAGAACTCCTATTCTGCGTTCTTACGCTAATTTTCACAATTCACTGTTCCATTTGTAACTTTAAAAATCTTATTGATCTCGAAGCGATTATTGATAAATTCGTCAAGACCGGTACAGGTAATGATCGTCTGTATATTACCTATACTGTTAAGCAGATAATTCTGTCTGTTACTATCGAGCTCTGACAATACATCATCAAGCAGAAGAACCGGTGTATCCTTGCTGATCTTCTTAACCAGCTCAATTTCCGATAATTTCAGAGATAAGGCAGCTGTTCTCTGCTGACCCTGCGATCCATATTTTCTGATATCCACTCCATTTACAACAAAAGAAAAATCATCCCTATGGGGGCCTGTCGTTGTCTGCTTCAGTCTGATATCCTTATCCTGATTATATTTCATCTGTTTTTCAAAATCTTCGATACTGACATCCGGCTCATAAGCGATCACAAGCTCTTCTTTTCCACCGGACAGCTTTTTATGTATGTCAAAGATAATATCACCAAGCTGTTTTACAAACTGTTCTCTTCTTTCAATGATCTTGCTTCCAAAAGAAACAAGCTGGGAATCCCATATATTCAGGGTTTCCTTTAATTCCGGCTGGAAATACATATCCTTCAGAAGCTTATTTCTCTGGCCTATGATCTTGTTATAATGATTCAGATTGTAAAGATAAAAGCTATCGAGCTGACATAGCTCCATATCAGCAAATCTTCTTCTTTCAGCCGGTCCATCCTTGATGATGCTTAAATCCTCAGGAGAAAAGAAAACTACATTAAGAAGCCCCATTAAATCTGCGGCTTTCTTAATTTTCTGCCCATCAATGGCAATTCCCTTTGATTTATTTTTTCGAAGATGCATATCCACCCTTGTCTCTACATTTTCCTTCTCAAGATAAGTTCTGATATGTGCTTCCTCTTTATCGAAATTTATAATTTCCTTATCCTTGCTTCCTTTATGGGACTTCGTCGTAGCAGATACATAAATAGCTTCCAGAATATTGGTTTTTCCCTGGGCATTATCCCCATAAAGAATATTGGTTCCCTTATCAAAGCTGATATTCAGCTCTTCATAATTTCTGAAATTTGCAAGCTCCAGTGATTTTATGATCATGTCTTTCCCTAACCTGTAATTTTGATACTGTTTCCGTCGTATTCTACAATATCTCCTTCAACAAGCTTCTTTCCCCTTTGTGTTTCGACCTGACCATTTACCTTTACAAGACCATCCTGAACAGCAAACTTGGCATCTACTCCTGATTCTACAAGTCCTGCAGCCTTCAGAGCCTGACCAAGCTTGATATATTCTTCTTTTAATTTAATTATTTCCATTTTCTTTTACCCTAAACTTTTCCTGATCATGCAACTGTAGTGAAGTTGACAGGCAGGATCAGATAAATATATTTCTCCTTGATATCCCTGATAAAGCAGGGAGCCTTGGGATTTACAAGATAGATATCAATTTCCTCATCATCGATGACCTTCAGGGCATCGATCATAAACTTTGGATTGAATCCTATCATTATATCCTTTCCCTGCTTGATAATATCAATTTCCTCATCCATGCTTCCTACTGTGGAATTTATTTTCAGCTCCATATTTCCGTCAGAAATACTGATGATGATAGGCTTCTTGTCCCCTTCCTTCACGAGAAGAGTTGCTCTGTCAATACATTCCAGAAGCTCCTTTTTATTCACAGTAACCTTTGTTTCATAATCACTGGAAAGCATCTGGTCAATCTTAAAATATTCTCCTTCAATAAGTCTTGAAACAACAACTGTCTTGTCAAACTCAAATACAATATGTTTACCTGTAAAGAATATAGAAACGTCCTTATCCATATCTCCGGAAAGGATTTTGCTGATCTCATTCAGTGTCTTACCAGGGACAACAACCTTTCTGGAAGGATAATGATTCTTGAGAATAATCTTACGGATAGAAATACGATGTCCATCCAAAGACACCACTTTCATTATATCACCATCAATTTCAAATAGTTCACCTGTCATTAACTTGTTATTATCATTATCCGCTATAGAGAATATCGTCTGTCTGATTACTTCCTTAAGCGTAAACTGAGATAATACAATGGAATCAATTCTTTCAATGGAAGGAAGATAAGAAAAATCATCACCTGATTTACCAATAATGGTAAATTTTGCTTTCTCGCATGTAATGTTTGTCTTAAGAGAAGAATCTGTAACAATCGTAATATCATTGTCAGGAAGCTTTCTTACAATATCAAGGAAAATCTTTGCATCAAGTGCTATCTGTCCTTTTTCCTGAATTTCTCCTTCAACAACAGTTTCAATTCCGAGCTCCATATCATTGGCAAGAAGCTTTATTTCACTTCCTGTTGCATCGATCAGGATACATTCAAGAATTGACATCGTTGTTTTGTTAGGAACTGCTTTTGCTACAATATTTACTCCATTTAATAAATTAGACTTGCTGCATATTAATTTCATTTGTGTATAACTTCCTTTCCAAGAGATGTTGATAAATGTGACAGGCTTTAAGTTATTTATATAT
>ERZ1026864.834-NODE-834-length-16699-cov-7.196527_pt1 | contig 16699 bp, 14 predicted proteins | sample MGYA00380162_ERZ1026864 | MGnify/ENA primary metagenome ERZ1026864 (study PRJEB33269, sample SAMEA4719798) | human gut metagenome | biome: human-associated habitat; feature: organic feature; material: feces | place: Cameroon | collected 2013-10 ... | reverse complement strand
CCTTATAAACCGCATTGACCTCCCAGCAGTCCGGCGTCGGACCGTAATTATAAACACAGAAATTCGGATTCTGGAACGGTACGATGGCACGTTCCGGTACGATGGTTACGCCGAGCCCGGAGGCCGCCAGCTGTGTCGCAGAGATGCAGCTCGATACCTCCATGATTTCCTTCGGGAGAAAATCGAAGCGACGGAAAACATCATCTACCTTCCTACGGATGTACTGGCCGCGCTTCATGATGATGAACGGAAGATCCCGGAGTTTTCGAAGGTCAACTTCCGGAAGGTTTTCGAGGATGTTCGAGGCGTCGCGCGCCATCTGGCCCCCGGGGGAAACCAGCATCTCCTCCGTAATCATATCCTTTCCGGCGACGAGAAACAGACGCTCCGTATAGATGTACTCCGTCTTCACGCCTACCGGCAGATGATCCGTGCCACCTGGCAGTACGCAGAAGGCGATTTTATCATTCATGAGATTCGTGATGATCTCCTCGGATTTCGATTCCTGAAGATGGATCTCGATGTTCGGGAACTGTGCCCGGAACGGGCCGATCACCTTCGGCAGCATGTAGCCCGCCCGCTCCGTCGGGATGCCAATGTTGATACGCCCTTTCTGCCCGTGGCCGATATCGGCGAGCTCCCGCCGGAGATTATCCTTCATCAGCAGGATCTCCCGCGCTGTCTTCACATAGCGCTCACCGGCGTAGGTTAGCGTAATCGGATTCGTCTTCCGGTCGAAGAGCTTCACCCCGAGATCCTCCTCCACCTTCGAGATGATGTAGCTCAGGGAAGGCTGTGAAATATACAGCTTCTTCGCTGCCTCCGTCACACTATGATTATCCGCTACCGCGATGATGTAGCTCAGCTCTCTGAAGTCCATACGCACGCCTCCGTCAGAAAAATATCAAAGTCTATTATATATTAAAACCTGCATTTTTCATAGATTTGTTCTATAGGCTCATACCGGTTTTTGCTCCAGAAGAATTCATTAGCCTCCTCATAAATCGCGATGAGGAATGATGCAAAAAAACCGCCGTTGATCGGCGGTTTTTTCTATACAGTTAAGTACCCTGTGTTTCATTAAAAAACGCAATCGTTCGTTCTGCGGCCGTCCTGCTGTCCGGCAACTGGCTGATTTCCGGAGAAAGAAAGCCCTTGTATCCACTTTCTGACAGTGTCGCCAGTATCTGCGCATAGTCCATGCGTCCGTCTCCCGGTACCTTCCGTTCTGTATCGGCGATGTGAATGAAGCGGATGGCGTCCGCATACTTCTTCAGGCTTTCCAGCATATCCGTTTCCGAAATCTCCATATGGTATAGATCTGCATGGATGCCCACTGTACCCGGCTGTACGGCAAGTGTCTCTAAAAAAGTCATCGTCTCTGAAAGGGTATGAAGGTTATTGATGTTCGTCGGATTCTGTGGCTCGATCGCGATACGCACGCCCTCATCGGATGCACGGGCCGCCAGTTTTTCGATGATTCTTCCAAGATCTGTCAAGCGGCAGCCCTCTTCGTCTTCCACAGTACCGCGCATTTTTCCGACCAGCATCACGGCATCGAAATGCGCACACAGGGTAACGAGCTTCTCCGCACGGCGGAAACACTCATCGCACCGATCCCGATCTCTTCCCAGTAAAAACAGATGATCCAGCTTCTGCATCGGGCTCGTACCGATCGCAGCCAGGCTGAGCTGATATCTGCCCAATGCTGTCTCAAGGGTGGTCACCTCTACATTCTCCGGATTCCGGACCTGAAGTTCCACAGCTTGATACCCCATCCGATGCAGTTCAGCAAACACTTCATCATACCCCCGCAGGGCCTTCATGCCCATGATATCCGCATCAACGCCGGCTTCAATCACCGGATAGGCCAGTTTTAAATCCGTATATTTCTTCATATGCTGCCCTTCCAAGACAATTAAAGATATGCCGGCACGCGCTCTGCGATGGCCCGTGCGAGCTCCATCGTATGTGCTTTTCCACCGAGATCCGGTGTCAGGACCCGTCCTTCAGAAAGGACAGCGAAGGTCGCTTCTTCGATGGCATTCGCTTCTTTCAAATAATCGATTTTCTTCAAAAGAAGGGCAGCCGATAAAATCAGTGCAATCGGATTCGCGATCTGCTGTCCTGCGATATCCGGTGCTGCCCCGTGCGAAGCTTCTGCGATTGCAAGCCCATCTGGTCCCACATTGATACCCGGTGCCAGTCCCAGGCTTCCGACGAGACCGGCAGCGAGGTCTGAAAGTACATCTCCGTACTGATTGGACCCGACGATAACGTCAAACTTTGTCGGATTCTTCGCCAGCAGATAGGCCGTCGCATCGATCATATAATCATCATGCTCGATATCCGGATACTCCTCTGCGACTTCACGGAAGCAGCGTAAAAAGAGCCCATCCGCCATGCTGATGGCATTGGCCTTGTGCACGCAGCTCACCTTCTTATGATGATATCTGCGTGCATACTCAAATGCATAGCGGGCTGCACGTGTCGCGGCTTTTCGCGTCGTCAGCTTACAGCACTCGGCCGCATCATCGTCACCGATCATGTGCTCGATTCCGGAATATACATCCTCTGTGATTTCACGCATGATGTGTACATTGAGCTTTTCATACGCGCCTGAGATGCCCGGCACCCCGCGGATCGGACGTGGACAGATAAAGAGCCCCAACTCACGACGGATGGCGTTATTAAGCGACGGGTACACGCCGGTGCTGCCATCGGCATGTTCACAGTAAAGGCGTCCCTTAAATTTATCCACGAGCAGCGGTGCCTTGATGGCAAGCTTCACATCGCGAAGTTGCTGAACAGCCTCCTGCGAAAGCGGCATACCATACTTTTCCTCTCCATCTGTGCCGATGGCGATCGGCACATAATCGAAGTTCAGTCCCGTCGCCTCCAGTACACATAAGGTCGCCTCTGTGATTTCAGGGCCGATGCCATTGCCACGAACAACGCCCATCCTGATCGTATCCATCATCATTTCCTCCTATTTCTATCTCGCCTCAAGGCTTGTTTTTTCTCTTTATATGTATTGTAAGTTGCGCTCAACCCATAGTAAAATGGCATTACTTAATATATGAATATCATGTTTTGGAATAACCATATTCTGCACATATGCCGTTTGGAACACGGCCACGCGCTTTTGCATATTGGCTTTTCCACGATGCTGCTTCTTTTTAAAAAGAGGATATATACGATGAAAATGTCTGACTGGAAACTGATCGAAACTCTCTATACCTGTAAAAACATCACCAGAACCGCCGAGCGTCTGTTCCTGGCACAGCCGACCGTCAGCAAGCGCATCCAGCTGGTCGAGGAGGAACTGGGTGTCACCTTGCTTCAACGCAGCACGCATGGTATTTCCTTCACCGAAGATGGGGAATACATCGCCGTAAAGTCATCTCAGATCAATGCGATTCTCTCAGAAATCGAGCACCATATCGCAGAAAGCAAAGCCGCGCCGACGGGGACGATTCGTCTCGGTTCGACCAATGCCGTCACCAGAAGCTCTCTGCCGGAGCTGTTGCGCAGCTTCCGCCTGAAGTATCCGGGCTACAGTGTCGATCTTACCATCCGGCACAGCAGCGTTCTTGCAGATCTCGTCAGCGATGGCAGTCTGGATCTGGCACTCATCAATGGGGATCTTCCTTTTCAGGGCGAAAAAATGCTCTACAAAAAAGAGCAGGGCTACATCGCCTGCTCTTTTCCTCTGGATTTCGATCATCTCCAGAATTATCCGTATATCACTTATAAAAAAGACCCCTATACCGACATTCTGATCAAGACCTGGTGGGATCAGCACTATCATGCCGAAACGCCACACGGGCTCACCGTGGATCACGGTGACCTCGCACGCGAACTCGTCCTGAAGGGACTCGGCTACTGTTTCTTCTTCGCACCGGAATATATGCAGGGGCATGAATCCTGTATTCATATGCTGACAAACCTGGATGGTTCACCGCTCATCCGGAACACCTGGCTTATATTTAGTAAGCACGCAAAGAAAAATGCGGCCGTCCAGGCGTTCATCGAAAATCTTACCGCCCCAGCTTCTCCAGCATCTCCCGAAGTGCCTCTGACGGACTCGTAAAGAGCTTCGCGTGCTTCGGTTCGATGAGGGTTGCTGCACCAGACATCGAGATCTGTGCGAGCACGATCTGATCATACTGCGCGTCCAGTTCCCGAATCTTCTCCACCACGATGCGATTACATTCATCCATATCGCCGCGCTGTGCCGCTTCAAATGCGGCCGGCACCGGGTACATGTCGACCTCTTCCGGCATACCGTTCTTCCGGCGATAGGTATAATACCCGTTGCGGGTCGTTTCCACCGTGCCCTCGAAGGTGCAGATGATGGCGGTTCTGCCCGGGCACTTCGATGCGTTGTCAAGCATCGCGATGTCTGCCGGCACCACCGGTTTATGGTACGTCTCGGTAAACGCAGCTGCCCACGGGCTGAAGATCGTGCAGGTCATGATGACACCATCCGCGCCATCCGAAAAGGCATTTGCAATCATATCCGTGAAGCGTTTGATGGTTTCCGCGTTGATCCCGCCATCCTGTTTCACCTTCGCCATCATCCCGCCATCGAGGTAATTCACCACCTTTACCTCCGGCGCGGTTTTCCGTATATACTCCGTCATCGGTCCGACGGCGTTGATCGTCGAGCTGACCAGTGCGATTGTTTTCTTCTCACTCATCCTTCTGCCTCCGTCATCTTTACTGCACGTTCAAAAAAGTCCTTCTGTCCGAAGCCGCCGGATTTCAGTACGATCCGAAGCGTCGGGTTCTCGACCGGCGTCATGATCGGAACGCCCGGGGCCACACTTTTCCCGATATAAAACGCGGTATAGCCGAGTGCCTTCGTCACGGCGCCGCTGGTTTCGCCACCGGCCGAGATGATGCGCGTATACCCGGCTTCGACTGCCATGCGCGCAAGCGCCCCCATCGTCGACTCCAGCTGAGTGGACACCTTCTCCAGGCCCAGTGCCTGCGTCTGCCGCATCTCCTCCGGCTTCTGTGAGCTGTATACCAGGACAGCATCGCCTGCTGCCTTCACCGCCGTCAGGATCGTCGATGCATCGATTTCACCCTCGACGAGCTTTACCGGGTCGATAAACAGATTTACTCTACCCTTTTCCTGGTAGTCTTCGATCTGCTCGAGCGTAATCTTCGAACAGCTTCCGGCGAGCAGCAGCGTTTTCCCTTCGTCGGCCAATGTCTCCGGCTTTTCGCTCATCGCATCCCGTGCAGAATCCGATACCGCCCGTTTCCGGTCGTCTGCATTGGCCATGCGAAGCTCCGGATGAAGACGTACATAGCGGCGTCCGAGCGCTCCGCAGAGGCCGGATCCACCGGTCAGAAACGGAAGATCATGGAAAGCATCGGCGATGAGATCACCATGCGCATCCTCATAGTAATCCGGCACGAGATAGTACTTCTCGGCCAGCTCCTCTGCACGAAGCGCTCGACGACTCGCCACCTGGACGCGACCGTCCTTTCTTTCCTTCAGCTCCTCGATGCTGACGCGGTAGCCCCGGTGCGGGGACTGCATCTCGATCAGTCGACATACATCCGATTCCCGCATCGGTGTCAGCGGATGGTTTCGCATATGACTCTCGGCGAGCGGAATGCCGTTCACAAAGAGTTTGCCGTCCTTCACCGTACGCCCATTTACCGGCAGTGCCGGAACCAGTACGGTATATGGATAGCCGCATCTTTCAAGCACCGCATCGGCGACCGGGCCGATGTTTCCTTTCTCGGTGGAATCAAAGGTCGCACAGTATTTAAAGTAGAGCTGTTCTGCCCCATGTGCCCGTAACCAGGCGAACGCCGTCAGCATTTCCTCGACCGCCTCTTCTGCCGGAATCGTCCGGGTCTTCTCCGCGATCACGATGGCGCGGATATCCTTCCGAAGCGTCGGCATCTTCTCCGGCACACCGTTAAACAGCACGGTCGGTACGCCGGCCTCTGCGAGCATCGACGCCGCATCACTCGCACCGGTAAAGTCATCCGCCACTACGCCTAAAAAAATCTCTGCCATGCTCATCTCCTTTTTTTGTAATATCCGCCCTCGAGGAAATCACGCACCGTCTCCTTCGGAAGCTCCTGAAGCGGAATACCTGCACTCTGCGCCATGATATTCATGTGGCAGACATTCTCGGTCACCTCCAGCGCATAGCGGCACTCCTTCAGATTCTGGTCATAGCACAGCATGCCATGATGCTCCATCAGGATGACATGGGTCTTCTCTGCCACCTTCGACACGGCCTCCGCAAGCGCGCTGGATCCGGCATGAAAATAGGGCACACGCAGCAGCTTCTCATCATAGTACATAGACTCGATAAAAAGATCTGTTTTTATTTCCATCGTGGTACAGGCGGCAAAGGTCGTCCAGAACGGACTCGCATGCAGCACGGCAGCCACTTCCGGGCGCTTCCGGTATACTTCGAGATGCATGCCGGTTTCCTTCGACGGCTTCTTGCCCTCCAGTACCTTTCCTTCGAGGTCCACCACCGTGATATCCTCTTCGTGAAGATCGCCGATAACCGTTCCACTGGCCGTCACATAGATATGATCCCCCTCCCGGACACTGATATTTCCACTGGTGCCCCAGGTCAGATTCTTCTCCATGATCCATCGTCCGGTTTCGATGATCTCCTGCTTATATATATTCATTTCTGTCTCCTTTCAGCGGACTCCTGACGAAGATGAAAAGGCGGAGAACTTCCGTCCTCCGCCTCTCTCCCCCTATCCCCCTGTTGCAGCGGACGCTCTGGCTTTATTGTACGTTCGGCGTCCCGCGGTCTGAAATGGTATTTTATCATCCGCGATGATTCCATTTCAGAATGGTTATTTCCTACTATAGCCTGAGCTATCGCCAGATTATGCCTTCTCGATCAGCTCTGCGATATGATCGCCGTAGCCGGAGCAGGAAGCGCTTCCCTTCATATCCGGCGTAACGAAGCCCTCTTCCATGGACTTCAGCACGTTCTGCTCGATCAGTTGTGCAACCTCGGAAAGCTTCGGATCCTCATAGCGATCGGCCAGCCAGTCAAACATCATAGACGCACTGATCATAAGACCCGTCGGATTTGCGATGTTCCGACCTGCGATATCCGGTGCCGAGCCATGTGCGGCCTGCGCCATGCACTGATGGTCGTTGGTATTGATCCCCGGTCCGAGGCCGAGGGATCCGGTCAGCTCACCGACGAGATCAGAAACGATATCGCCGAAAAGGTTCGTGCACACGATGACATCGAAATCCTGTGGATGACGTACCAGGTGTGCGGTCATCGCGTCGATATGGAAATCGTCGATGCGCACCTCCGGGAACTCACGCGCACCGAGCTCCTTGATCGTGGATCTCCAGAGATCTCCGGCCATCTTGATGACGTTCGCCTTATGCACGATGGTGAGGTGCTTCTTCCGCTTCATCGCCGTCTTAAACGCTTCCCGCGCCACCCGCTCGGTTCCCTGACGTGTGATCACCGAGGTCGAGAGCACCATATCCGGATTCGGCATCACCTCGCCATAACCTCTGAACATATTTCTGTCCGGAAGGAAGCCCTCCGTATTCTCACGGTAAACAACGATATCCACATCGTCCCCGACATGGCTCTTCTTTCTCGCCTCGCCCGGATAGACCTGTGCCGGACGCTTGTTCGCATAGAGATCGAAGTAATGACGCATCTCACCGGACGGATTCAGCTTGCGGAACTGCTCCTCCGGATATGCAGCAGAATCATGTGGTGCGAACACCCAGCCGTGGCATGTTGCGAGGCCGTCCTTCGTTACCTGTGGAACCGGATCACCATACTTCTCTATGCCTTCCCAGCCCATCGGGTACACCGGCCACTCAACCTCGACACCGACCTTCTTTACCGCCGCCTTCATCACCACCTCGGTCGCCTTCGTAATCTCCGGACCGATCGCATCACCGTAGCATAAACCAATCTTGTAAACCATCATCTTTCCTCCTCATCGTCTGCTGACGTTTCGTGATTTCTTATGGTTCTATGATAGCGGCTCCCGGTTTCCGCGTGAAATGCTTCGTTCTCCATGCTTTTCATGTCATAAATGACATGCTTTCCGCCTTCATAAACCGTGCTTTCATGAGTTCGATCAGATAGCGCTGTGGCTCCGTCAGGCAGCTTTCATCCCGATATACTGCGGCAATATGCCAGAACAGCCCGCGCTGTGTCAGTGAATAGATATACGGCTTCTCAACCGCTGCAGAGAGCAGAATCGTCGATTCCGGCACGATGGCGATGCCGAGTCCAGCAGTAGACAGCCGATACGCCACCTCATTGCTGGTCGTTTCGAACACTCTACCCACACGTACTTCATGTTCCATAAAGATTGCATCGAGCGCCATTCGAATGCCATGTCCCGGGTGCAGAAGCGTAAACTGCTGTCCGTTCAGCACATCGAAATCGACATAAGCCTGACCATCCTCCCGGACAGCATGTGGCAGCGGATGTCCGGACACCAGCATCAGTTCTTCACGCATGACAGACTCCGCCCTCAGCGTATATTTTCCACTGAGCGGCAGTGGCATCACGGCGAGATCACAGCTTCCCTGAAATACGTACTCCTCAAGCAGGCTTGAGCGCTGCTCCTTCGTTCGAATCTCGATGCGTGGATAGCGATCGAGAAAGGCCGGAAAAATATAAGGCAGAAAGTAGGCCGCCCGCGCATGCGACATACCGAGCTGCATCGTTCCCACCTTGTTTTCCGCAATGTCCGACACATCCTTCCGAAGCTTCGCGTCGAGCCGAAGAATCATCCGGGCGGTTTCACAGTAACGCTCCCCCGCTGGTGTCAGCGAGAGCGGATTTGTCGATCGATCAAACAGCTGCGTGCCGATTTCCTCCTCCACACGTGCGACGTAGTGGCTGAGTGATGGCTGCGTGATATAGAGCTCCTCGGCTGCCTTTGTCAGATTTCCGAGCTCGGCGATCTTCAGCACATACTTGAACTGTCTGTATTCCATATACCTCCCTTTCTTATAAAAAAAGCGCAGGTCCATGCGAAGCCCGGGCTTTCGCCTGTAACTGCACATACATCTGCGCCAGGTAGACGGGCAGGGCTGCCCCCTGCCGGCATTTCCATATCGACTTTAGAAAAAATGAATGTGGCCTGCCCCCATAAACTCAGGTTTAAATCAGCGCCAGCGTCTTCACGAGCCACAGCCAGAAGGTGAGGGAAAATGCGCTGAAGAGTGTCGTCAGCATAACCACCGAGGAGGTCAGCGTGCCCTCGTGGTGCATGTTTCGCGCCATCACATAGCAGCTCACGGTCGTGGCAGAGCCGAGCATGACGAGAATCGCTACCAGCTTTTCGGTCCGGAAGCCAAGCGCGACCGCCATCGGCAGGAAGAGGATATTGAAGCCGATGAGCTTCAGGAACGTGGCACCGAAGGCCGGTCCCAGCTTGCCGAAGGCCTTCCTGAAGTCGAACATCGCGCCCATGGCCATCAGACCGAGCGGCGTGCCCAGCGCCCCGACCTTGCTGCAGGTCGTGATCAGAATCTTCGGCTGCGGAATACGGAAAAGCGACCAGAGAAGGCCGATCAGAATACCGATGATGATCGGATTTGTCACGATGCCGCGGACCGTCTTCACCAGCGTTTTCTTATCGAGTCCTGTATTTTCCGGATCGGTCAGACTGAGTGCCACGACGGCCATCACATTATAAAGCGGTACCGCACCGATGATCATGAGCGGTGCCATGCCGGCCGTCCCGTAGATGTTCTCGATGAAGGCCACTCCGAGGAGCGATGCGCTCGAGCGGTACGCCGCCTGCACGAATTCGCCACGCTCTGCATGGTTATGAAGCAGCCGTGACAGAAGTGCAGCCATGAGGACGCTCAGCAGCGTCGCGACGAAGCAGAATACGACGAAACGGGTATCCCAGGCTTCGCGGATATCGAGCGCCGACACCTGTACGAACAGGTTCACCGGCAGCGGTACCAGAAATACAAATTTATTTAATTTACTCGCAAAATCAGTATCAAGCCAGCCGATCTGGTGCAGCGCATAGCCCAGTACCATCATAAGAAAGATCGGCATCGTTGCGTTAAGACTGAAGATCAGATTTTCCATAGACTTTTCGATATCCTTTCACATCCTGCCCCGAAGACTGTCCCCATGCGCTGCGTCCGACTTCGGAAGCATACCTGAACCGGTCCGGCACAAGGAGCTGTCCCCTAGTATACGCCGACTTTTCTCTGATGGAAAATCGATATTCCCTATCGAAGTCATACAGACTGCTTATACGCTCTTTTTGATCTTTGTCATGACCTTGCCGGTTTCGATCATCTCCCGGACCGTCGCCTCCTGACGCTGCTTTTTATCCAGTGATTTCGCCATCGCCTCCAGTGCTTCCTCCGGGCGCATCACAAGCACACCGTTTCGGTCTGCGCAGATGATATCCCCCGGCATCACCACCTGGTTGCCACAGGCCACCGGCACATTGATGGCACCGACACCGGATTTCTGCGCCGTACCGCAGGTCAGGCCCTTCGCAAAGATTGGAAAGCCGACATTTTCACAGCCTTCGATATCACGAAATGCGCCATCCACGATGACCCCCTCCGCACCCATCATCTTCGCGCAGAGGGAGCGATGATCGCCCCAGTAGGAGCATTCGCAGTTGCCCTTTCCGGAAACCACCAGGATATCCCCCGGCTTCAGGGAGAGAATCGCATCAGCGACGATGCCACCCTCCCCGGATGGCACGTCGACCGTGACGGCGGTTCCGACGATGTGGGTACTGCCTACCCGCGGCTTGATCTCATGATCCATGACATGGTAGAGTGGCAGCCCATCGCAGAGCTCCGGCACCGTAAAGGTCCGGAGCCGCTCCAGTATTTTCTTAATTTCTGACATAGACATATCCATCCATGATACGACGGGCCGTACGCTGTACTGCAACACCCGGTACCTTCGCATCCGCCATGTTCTCACCCTGCTTCTCGACGGTCGGCACCATGGTCATCACACCGCTCGGATGACCGATACGGACCGTGGTCTGACCCGGCTTCACCGGTGCGATCTGGTTCACAATCGTACCATCCAGGAAGGCGGCAGTGGAAACCGAGCTGGCGGCCGTCAGCGGAATCGCCTTGTGGCACTTGAAGACGGAGATCACACGGGCACAGACGTCCATCCTGTCTGCATTGACCTCTTTCCCTTCGATATCCGTAAAGCCGACCGGACTGGTCACAAAGCCGACCTTCGGAACACCCGGCTGATGATCGGTGGCATCCTGAAGATCCTTTGCGAAGCCCATCATCACGCAGGCGGTGCCCCGGATCTTCTCGAGAAGCTCCATCACCAGAGTGTTGGCATTGATCTCGGACGGAAGCTCCGTGCCCTTCATGCCGATATCCTCGGCACGTACCAGGACGATCGGGTTCGATACATCGATGATGGTCGCCTCGAGCTTTCCGAAGCCCGGGATATCGAGCGTATCGATCACATGTCCGGTCGGAAGGAGCTTCCCGGTCTTGGCACCCGCCGGGTTCAGGAAATCGACCTTCAGCTCGGCTGCCGTACCATCGACACCGGCGATCTCACAGTCACCATCCTGTGCGAAGGTATGGGTCTCCGGATCGATCGGGACATCGACATTGATGTACTTATCGGTGTTCTTATTCAGCATGCGAACCGTCGTGACCGGCTCCTGGATCTCGACCATGCCCTCTTCGACCGCAAAGGCAGGCACAGCAGCGGTCATGTTGCCGCAGTTCGACTTATAGTCCACCTGCTCCTTGCCGACGATGACCTGGCCCACCAGGTACTCGATGTCGACATCCGGCTCCTCGGACTTCCAGATGACGACGATCTTGTTGTTGGAGGATACGGTGCCGCCCATACCATCGATCTGCTTCGGATCCGGGCAGCCCATGACCTGAAGAAAAATCTGATCCCACTCGGCTCTGTCCGCCGGGAGATCCTCCTTCTTAAAGAGGCATCCCTTCGAGGTGCCGCCACGCATAAATACTGTCTTGAATTTTCTCATGATTAGCTCCTTTATGATGTACGTAACACTTGATTTAAAGAACCGCATCCTCCGATGTCGAAGGATGCGGTCGAGATTTCATATTTCAACGTGCAGCGAATTACTTCTCCAGGCCCTGGATGGTCTCGATGAGGTAATCGGTGAACTCGGCTGCGGAAGCATCCTTGGTCTCGGTGGTCAGTACGACCTTGCGCTCGGTCACGGTGCAGATCTCGAGGGCCTGATCCAGGATCGCCTTCCGGTCACCATAACCGATATGTGCCATCATCTCGCCCATCGCACGGATGAGGGAGCATGGATTTGCATAGTTTCCGCGGCCGTGGCTCATAAGGTATGGTGCGGTACCATGGATCGCCTCGAAGAGTGCATACTGGTTACCAATGTTGGAGCTGGATGCGGTGCCGAGACCACCCTGAAGCTCGGCTGCGACATCGGTTACGATATCACCATAGAGGTTCGGAAGCACCACCACCTGGATGCCGGCATTGAACTCCGGATCGGTCATCTTCGCTGCCATCGCATCGACGAGCTTGTCCTGTACCTCGATCTCCGGATACTCCTCTGCACCGATGCGGTGAACGGTCTTCAGGAAGTTACCATCTGCCAGCTTTACGATGTTGGACTTCGTTACGACAGTAACGTTGGTCTTGCCATTCTTACGTGCAAACTCGAACGCGGCACGTGCGATACGCTCTGCGCCCGGCTTCGTGCAGACCTTGAAGTCGATACCGAGGTCCTCATTGACCTCGATACCCTTGTTACCCCAGATGTACTCACCCTCGATGTTCTCGCGGAAGAACGTCCAGTCGATACCCTTATCCGGCATCTTGATCGGACGTACGGCTGCGAAGAGGTTCAGGCCTCTGCGAAGCAGGGAGTTTGCGGATACGAGGTTTGGATATGGATCACCAGGTCTCGGCGTTACGAACGGGCCCTTCACGAGTACGTCACACTTCTTGCACTCCTCCATGACATCCGCCGGAAGAGACTCCATAAGCTCGGATCTGCGCTCGATGGTCATGCCCGGGATCTCGTGAAGCTCGACACGACCGGAGGCGATCTCCTCCTTCAGAAGCTCGTTTACGACACGAACTGCCTGCTCCATGATGATCGGGCCGATGCCATCACCCGGCAGGATGCCGACCTTGATATGTGAAAGCTTCGAGAAGTCCTTCACCTCACTGTCCTTCTTCATCGCCTCGATACGTGCATTCTCGTTACGGATAAGCTCACCAAACTTCGCCTCTGCTGCCTTGATCTGCTCTTCTGTAATCATCTTTCTCTCCTTTTCCACCGCCCTGAACGGCGCTCTACAGTATTCATACCCGAATGCCCCACGCGCTTTTCGTGTGCATTCCTTCTATAATGAAAGTATATCGACAATGGGCTATATAGTAAAATATATATAAAAATATATGCATCATAAGATGTTTTCTATGGAGATTCATTAAAACGAATACCACGCGGCATGCTTCATCCAGCATCGTTTCCATGTGCGGAGTGGTGGAAGCATACAGTCGGATGGCTTCTGTTCTCAGCCCCACAGACGCTCATCCCTGGATCTTTACATGCTTTTCCACATACTGGATCAGCTCATCCACCACCGCCCTGCGGTTCTTCTCCTTCTTATAGATGAACCAGCTGTCTCTCGTGATCTGCCTTCCATCCTTCGTGAGAAGCGGTGTCAGTGTCAGATGAAATTCATTGACGAAATTGTCCGGCAGGAAGCAGAGAAGATACTTGTTTCCTGCGGCAATGCTTCGGAATGCAAATTCGATGTAGCCCGCGTCCTCTGCCGGCTCCGGCAGCTTCGTGCCGAAACGCTCCATCCACCACGCTTCGATCTTTCCTATGGTTTTCTCATTGGTCTGATAGGCCACCTGTTCCATCGATGGCAGCGCATCGAGATCCACCGGATCCCGCGTCACGCAGTACGCGGCGGTATGGTCCACGAGCTCATGATAGACCCCCGTCGTATAGTCAGAGCGAATAAACGCCGCATCGAGCTTCCCCTCCATCAGCATCTCATACAGATAATTGCTCTGCTTATTGATGACCCGGACACTGATGTTCGGGTGTGCCGCCGTAAACGGATTCAGCACATCATAGAGCGAGTACTTCGTATAGGTATAAGCCGAACCGAGCAGAATCGTTTCCTTATGCTGCGCCCGAATCTTCCGTAGCCCTTCCTGCGTCTCATTGTCAAGCTGCAGATACTTTTCCGCCATCTGAAACAGGAACTCGCCCTCCTTCGTGAACGTCACTCCCTGTGGCGTCCGCTCTACGATCCGACACTCAAGCTCCTGCTCCATCGACTGCAGCCGCTTCGTAATCGCCGACTGCGACTTATAGAGAAGTCCCGAAACCTTCGTGATACTCGGATTCTGGTGCAGCTCATAGATGATCTTCCAGTCACTGTCCCGCATAAAAAACCTCCTTCGTGATGTCTTTATCATACCATCACGAGGGAGGTTTGCCTCATACTATTCTGCTGATTTGACGTATCCGTTTTTTTCTATCGGCCGGACCTTCGCACTGTTCGGCCAATGCTTCTGACGCGACATCCTCACGACGCCACTGCGATCACGAAACCGCTGCGTCCAGCGTCATGTCGTTCGCTTCTATTTACTTCTCGAGGTCTTCTGCCTTGAGCACACCCATCTCGACGAGCTGCTGCTTCAGGTAGCGAAGCTGTCCACCGGCGAGCACGACGGCGGTCTCTGCATCGGAAAGCTCGAGGCGGCACTTGAAGCTGAAATCCTTCGTCACATCGCGTACGATCACCTCATGTGTCGGAATCTGCGCGGTGAAATCATCGATGGCAAGCTCATCCATCTGATCCAGCTTGTCATAATCGGCCGGATCCTCGAAAATCATCGGTACGATGCCATGATTGATAAGGTTACCCTTATGGATACGGGCGATGCTCTTTGCGATGACTACCTTTACGCCGAGGTACATCGGATTGATGGCGGCATGCTCACGGGAGGATCCCTGACCATAGTTCTCACCGCCGACGATGATGGACTTTCCAAGCTCCTTTGCACGCTCAGAGAAGCTCGGATCATAACGGTTATAGCAGTACTTCGACATCAGCGGGATGTTCGAACGCATCGAGGAGAACTCGGCGCCGGCCGGTGTGATATCATCGGTCGAAATATTGTCCCCGGCCTTCAGTGAGATCTTCACCTGAAGGTTCTTCTCCGGCTTCTCCGGTACCGGAAGGAATGCGATGTTCGGTCCCTTCAGCACCTCAACCTTCTCTCTTTCCTCTTCCGGAAGCGGCGGAATGATCATCGCATCATCGACCATGTAGTGTACCGGCTCCTGAATTGCAGCGAGCTTTTCCACATCCGCGCCCATGATTTCCTCTGCCGTTGCAAAGGTACCCTTGATGGCCGTTGCGGCTGCGGTCTCCGGCGAAACGAGATAAACATTGGCATTCGGTGAACCAGCACGGCCACGGAAGTTACGGTTCGAGGTACGTACTGCGACACCATTCGTCGGCGGCACCTGGCCGATGGCACAGCATGGTCCACAGCTCAGCTCCAGGATACGCACTCCGGCATCGATCAGCATGTCGAGATAACCATCCTTCAAAAGCTGCTTATAGATCTGCTTGCTGGCGATCCCTGCCGTACACTGAAGATTCTCGCTGACATGGCGTCCCTGCATGACGAGCGCTGCCTTCGCGAAATCGCTGTAGGAGCCGTTGGTGCAGGAGCCCATGAAGACCTGCTGCACGATCGGATGCTCCTCGAGTGTGCTCATCGGCACGACGTTATCCGGCTGATGTGGGAGGGCGATGAGCGGCTCGAGGCTGCTGAGGTCGAGGCTCATCTCCTCATCGTACTCGGCATCCGCATCCGGAAGGAACTCGGTATACTGGTCACCACGCTCCTGTGCCTCCATAAAGGCCTTGACGACTTCGTCCGCCGGGAAGATCGAGGTGGTGGCACCCATCTCGGCACCCATGTTAGCGATGGTGAGACGCTCCGGGACAGACAGGGTCTTCACGCCCTCGCCCACATACTCGAAGACCTTCCCGAGACCACCCTTGATGGTGACGCGGCGAAGCATCTCGAGGACGACTTCCTTTGCGTTCACGCCGGCCTTCAGCTTACCTGTAAGATTTACCTTGACGACCTTCGGCATCGTAAGACGCATCGGCACACCAGCCATTGCGGTCGTAATATCCATACCACCGACACCGATGGACAGCATGCCGACGGCACCGCCCGATGGGGTATGGCTGTCGCCACCCATCAGAAGCTCACCCGGGGTCGCGAAACGGGAGGTCTGCACCATATGACAGATACCGTTTCCTGGTCTCGATACATACACACCGGTCTTCTCTGCGATGGTCCTAAGATAATTATGATCGTCCGGTGTCTTGAAATCGATGTACAGCAGATTGTGATCGAGATGCGACACCGAGGTCTTCACCTGTGTCGGGATGCCCAGCTGCTCGAAGCCGAGATAGGTCATGACCGCATTGATATCGTGCGTCAGGGTCTGATCGACCTTTACAAATACATCCTCGCCCGGTACCATCGAACCCTTCACCATGTGGGAACGGATGATTTTTCTCGTTAATGAATCGCCCATGTTTACCTTGTATGATGATTCCAGAAGCTAAATCAACATTTTCCTTTCTTTTTGATTCTGT
>ERZ1026864.831-NODE-831-length-16720-cov-3.764116_pt1 | contig 16720 bp, 17 predicted proteins | sample MGYA00380162_ERZ1026864 | MGnify/ENA primary metagenome ERZ1026864 (study PRJEB33269, sample SAMEA4719798) | human gut metagenome | biome: human-associated habitat; feature: organic feature; material: feces | place: Cameroon | collected 2013-10 ... | reverse complement strand
ATGTACTTAACAATGATCAGTCGGCGGAGACCGAGTCGTTTCACGGAAATCTATTAGAGTATCCGCAGTATTCCCGCCCGGAAGTCTGGCATGATAAGAAGGTGCCACAGGTGCTTCTGTCTGGAAATCAGAAAAAGATCAATGAGTGGCGGTTGGAGCAGTCTGTAATCAGAACACAGGAACGTCGCCCGGATCTGTATGCAAAATACGAGGAACTTCAGGAATGTAAGAAGTGCATGATGCGACAGAAGTTGCTTCATATTGATATGATCGAGCTGATCAACCGGGGACGCGCACGAATTGTCTATCATGATGCGGATGAAATCCTTCTTCGCGATATCGTGACAGGGATTTATTTCCATACAAGGATGAGTGGTGTGCCTCAGATGGAATGGAAACTGTCGCTGAAACTTGCGAAAGATGATAGAATCGAATGTATCGTACTTCATCAAAGAGAGATGGTGCCTCTGATGGAGACACATTTCCATCTTAAGGAAGATATGGAATGTCTGCAGGGGGCTTACACAAGAAGGGAGAAGCTTCCGGTGCGCGGTCTGTACGGACCGGATGGACGCGGCGAAGATGGCTTTGCGATCCGTACACTGACGGAAGAATATATTCCGTTTGTGGCGGAGCATTACAGTGAGATCGGCACGAGCGAGTATGTATCAGAACGTATCCGCCACGGTGCGGTGTACGGCGCGTTCTATGACGAGAAAATCGTCGGCTTTATCGCGAATCACGAGGAGGGCAGCATCGGAATGCTCTATGTACTTCCGGAGTATCGCAAGCGTCACGTTGCGATGGCACTTGAGACATACTGCATGAATCTGGCGGTGGAGCGCGGCGAGATTCCGTATGGACAGGTTGTGCTTGGCAACGAGGCTTCCATTCGCCTGCAGGAGAAGATGGGTATCTGCTTTGCGAAGGGAACCATTGTCTGGATGGGCTGGGCAGAATCTGTGCTTGACAATTGATAAGAAAATCGCCTTTTTGAAGAAAAAATCCTTGCAATTAGGGATAAACTATGGTAGATTACTAATGTTGTGAATAAAAGAATGATGGTCCTCTGTTGCAAGAGATGCATTAAGAACGTCAAAATAATTAGGAGGTCACAAAATGAACGCAAGTGAAATTATCAAGAACATTGAGGCAGAGCAGTTAAAGGCTGATGCACCACAGTTTTCCGTAGGAGATACTGTTAAGGTATTCGGTAAGATCAAAGAGGGTAACAGAGAGCGTATCCAGGTATTTGAGGGAACTGTTATTAAGAAGCAGGGCGGAAGCAACCGTGCTACTTTCACTGTAAGAAAGCTTTCTAACGGTGTTGGTGTTGAGAAGACATGGCCACTTCATTCCCCGAACGTAGAGAAGGTTGAGATCGTTCGTAAGGGTAAAGTTCGTCGTGCAAAACTCTACTACTTAAGAGATCGTATTGGTAAGGCTGCCAAGGTTAAAGAGTTAGTAAAATAATAATTTTGCTTCAAAGGCTGGTACAAGATTTTGTACCAGCTTTTTTCTTTGTATTGTACAAACGGATAACGATAAAACTTGAAATAAATGGGCGTATAAGCTATCATAGGTTTGATAGTTTTATGCGAAGGAGAGTAACGTGAGAAGACGAAGTGGACTGAATTTCAGCAGACGGCGCAAGAAATTTAATGTGCCGCTTTTTAAGGAAATCTTATCGTGGGTGATCGAGTGTGCGGTCGTTATGCTGATCGCATATACGCTTGTGACGTTCTTTGGAATGCGGACGAGTGTGGTCGGTACGGCGATGAAAGATACGCTTGATAATGAGGAGCAGATTCTTGTGAATCGCTTTGTATATAGTTTTTCGAGCCCGAAGCAGGGAGACATTGTGGTATTCCTGCCGAATGGCAACCAGAAGTCGCACTATTATGTGCGCCGTGTGATCGCAGGACCGGGAGACAAGGTCTGGATCCATGACGGTGCAGTCTATGTGAACGGTGCGATGTATGAGGAGACAACGACGGTTGCGTCGATCGATGATCCGGGTGTAGCTTCCGAGGAGATCAAGCTTGGGACGGATGAGTATTTCGTGCTCGGAGACAACCGTAACAACAGTGAGGACAGCCGACTGGCGAATATCGGTAACGTGAAGAAGGAGTACATTGTCGGCAAGGCATGGTTCCATTTTAAGTCGATCGGACATATGGGATTCCTGCATTAGCATAACTTTTGATTTGGAATAAAGGGTGGGAAGAATTATATGAATTTTCAGTGGTATCCTGGACATATGACGAAAGCAAAGCGTCAGATGCAGGAAGATATTAAACTCATAGACCTGGTTGTGGAACTGGTGGATGCGCGTATTCCGCTCAGCAGCCGAAATCCGGACATTGATGAGCTTGGAAAGAATAAGTACCGGCTGATCCTGATGAATAAGTCGGATCTGGCAGATCCGCGCGCGACGGATGCGTGGAGTCGCTTTTTTAAGGATAAAGGATATTATGTGGTGAGTCTGGATGCGCGGAGCAAGGCGGGCATGAAGTCGATCACCGATATTATCATGGAAGCCTGCAAGGAGAAGATTGAGCGTGACAGAAAACGCGGGATCAAGAACCGTCCGGTGCGTGCGATGGTAGTCGGTATTCCGAATGTCGGTAAGTCTACATTTATCAATTCCTATGCTGGAAAGGCATGTGCCAAGACCGGTAATAAGCCGGGCGTAACGAAGGGAAAGCAGTGGATCCGCTTAAATAAGAATGTGGAGCTGCTTGATACGCCGGGAATTCTTTGGCCGAAGTTTGAAGATCAGCAGGTGGGACTGCGTCTTGCTTTGATCGGATCGATCAAGGATGAAATCTTAAATATTGATGAGCTTGCAATCGAACTGATCAGGTTCTTAAAGGAGCAGTATGCGGGAATCTTAAAGGAGCGTTACGATGTGGATGAGTCCGCAAAGGATCCTGATATTCTGTGTCAGATCGCAGAGAACCGCAAGTGTATCAGCAAGGGCGGCGAGCTCGATTACAGCAAGGCGGCGACGCTTCTGATCGACGAATTCCGAAGCGGATGTCTCGGACGGATTACACTTGAGAGACCGTAACAGGATGAATGTAAGACAGAAAATGACAAAAGGAGTATTTGGCACGGAATTAGAAATTGAAGTGGCAAATGTGAGGAAACAGGGAAACTATGGCAGAGAAAATCGGAGAGATTAAGCAGAAGCTGGAGGAGACGGATATAAGTCTTCTTCCGGCTTTTGTTGAACAGTACAAAACAGATGCGCGTGCGGGTGTGCAAAAACTTGTACAGACCGCCGGAAAGCGTTACCAGAAGCTTCAAGATGAAATCGCGCGCACGGAAGCATTAAAGAAATACGAGAAAGAATACGATAATTATACATATATCTGTGGAATCGATGAGGTTGGAAGAGGGCCGCTTGCCGGACCTGTGGTTGCGGGGGCTGTCATATTGCCGAAAGATTGTGACATCCTCTACATCAACGACTCCAAGCAACTCTCAGCGGCAAAGAGAGAGGAACTCTATGATGTCATTATGGAGAAAGCTGTGGCAACCGGAATTGGCATGATCGGCCCGGAGCGGATCGATGAGATCAATATCTTACAGGCGACTTATGAGGCGATGCGGCAGGCAATCGGAAAGCTTGACCCTAAACCGGATCTGCTTCTTAACGATGCGGTCACGATTCCAATGGTTGATATCAGACAGGTGCCGATCATCAAAGGCGATGCAAAGAGCATTTCCATCGGTGCAGCATCCATTATTGCAAAGGTGACGAGAGATCGCATGATGGAGACGTATGAGGAGATCTATCCGGGATACGGTTTTGCAAAAAATAAAGGATATGGTTCGCAGGAGCATATCCAGGCGCTGAAAACATTAGGACCGACACCCATCCACAGAGCATCATTTATAAAAGGAATTTTGCAATAATATGGAAAGCAAGGTGCGAAAGTATGCAGATATCAGATTTGGTGGGACAATATCATCAGACGACAACCTCCGGTACGGATAAACTGACCGGAACCAAAGGTGTGGAGAATCTTGTGGCATCACTCAGATCTCTGACCAAGGGTAATATTTTTGAGGGAACGGTCAGTTCGATGAAGAATGGACGCGTGACCCTTGCCTTGTCGAACGGACAGCAGCTTTCTGCACGTATGGAGGGAAAAGTGCCGCTTTCCGTAGGACAGTCGATGTTCTTTCAGGTGAAATCCAATGATGGAACGCAGATTGCGATACGTCCATTTGTGGTAGATGGAAATGGTGTCAATTATACGCTGATGACGGCGCTTAATGTGGCTGGTCTTGCGGTGGATGCGGATCATCTGTCCATGGTCAACCGGATGATGCAGGAGCAGATGCCGATCGATCGAAACAGTTTACAGCAGATGGCGCGACTCGTCAGTGCAAATCCGGATATTGACGTGCAGACGCTGGTGCAGCTGAAAAAGCTTGGAATTCCGATTACACCGGAGAATGCCGCGCAGTTTGAAAATTATCTGGATGATAAGCAGGCAATCACGGATCAGATGGAGCATTTTATCGACGAGCTGCCGCAGGCACTGCAGGGAGAGGATCTTCCGGTAGATCAGATGCGGGGCATGGGGGTGAAAATCCTTTCTGTGATTTCGGAGAATCTGCCGGATGTTCCGGAGCAGGCGGCTTTTTCTGTTGTGACGGCGGATGCAACAGGAGAAATTCTGTCCGGGGATCAATTGATGCAGCAGGAGACGATGGAAGATACAGCAGTGTCAAATACTGCGGGAACCGAGGCAGGACAGACAGAAGGAACGACACAAATGGTTCTGGATGAAAACGGACAGCCTGTGGAAACCAGTGGTGTTCCGGTAGAAGAACTTCCGGTTGCCAATCAGACACCACATACACTTGGAGCAGTACTCAGTGAGGAGCAGCGGAACAACCTGAATGCGTTACTCGGCAAAGTACTTGGAACGGATTCGACTTCGTATACGAAGGACAGCGGTGTGGTGGAAGTGTTAAAGGATCTACAGCAGATTCTTAAGGATCCACTCCCTGTGGAGAGGGAGTCGCTTGGAAGACTTTTTGCGTCGAATGAATTTCAGTCACTGGTGAAGGATACGATGGAGCAGCAGTGGATGTTGACACCGGAGGATTTGAAGGAGCCGGACAAGATCGGAAAACTCTACGAGAAGATGGAAGGACAGCTTACGAGGCTGACGGAAGCAATGAAGGCATCCGGTCAGGAGAATGCGAATGTGACACAGCTTGCAGCAGATGTCCGGAGCAATATTGAATTTATGAATCAGGTGAACCAGGCATATACTTATGTACAGATTCCTCTCAAGATGTCCGGTCAGAATGCGAGCGGCCAGCTTTATGTGTACACGAACAAGAAGGCTTTGGCAGAAGGCGATAAGGAGCTGACAGCCTTTCTGCATCTGGATATGGATCATCTGGGATCTACGGATGTCTCGGTCAAGATGTTAAATCACAAGGTTAACACGAAGTTTTATCTGGAGAACGACGGGGCATATGAACTTCTGATGGCGAATATTCCGATTCTCGAAGAGAAGCTTGCAAAGAAGGGCTATCAGTGTAGCGTTACGGTGGAAAATGAGGCGAAACATGTGAATTTTGTGGAAGATTTTCTGAAGAAGGACCAGCCATCTGCAGGACAGCTGCACCGTTATTCGTTTGATATGAGGGCATAGGATATGGAAGATTTTAAACCATTTCAGTTTGGAAAAGCGTCTGATAAAAAGGAAGAAGATAAGACTGCGGTAGCCATCTCTTATGATCCGGGAGATGCAGCCCCGAAGATCCTTGCGACCGGCAAAGGTAAGATTGCAGAGAAGATCATAGAGACCTATAAGGATAATAAGCTTGCAGCAACACTTTCGAAGCTGCAGATCGGGGATATGATTCCACCGGAGCTTTACGAGGTTGTTGCGGAGATCCTTGTGTTTGTCGATGATATGGATCGCATGAAGGCAAAGCTGGACAATGCAAGGTAAGTAAGAAAATATGATCATGGGATGTTTTCATTGCCTCAGTTTATGACTGCGGAAGAGAAGCAGAAAGTGTGAAGGAACGTTTGACAGGAGAAGGGATGAACAAAAGACAGCTTGGGGGAGAGTATGAGAAGCTGGCGGCAGAGTATCTGAAGGCGCAGGGATATGTCATCTTAGAACAGAATTACCGCTGCAGAAGCGGTGAGATCGATCTGATCGCGCGGGATGGGGAATATTTGTGTTTCATTGAAGTGAAATACCGCAGAGGAACCACCTGTGGATCGCCTCTTGAAGCGGTCGGATTGCACAAGCAGATGCAGATCCTCAAGGTGGCGAGATATTATCTTATGAAGAAGAAACTTAATTTAGATACGGCCTGCCGGTTTGATGTTGTGGCGATTGAGGGAAATGAAATTACGTTGCTACGCAACGCATTTGGAGAATAAAATGAAGTATGGTGAATTAAAAAGAAAGAATGAGGAAGAGATCCTTAAGCTGCAGGAATATGACTGTGGGGAAGGAGGGATACTTCCTCTTTTGTACTTCCCGCTTCTTGATGAGACGGGGATTGTTAAGAATGCTTTCACAACACGTGAGGGTGGTGTGAGCAAAGGCATTTTTGAAAGCCTGAATCTGAGTTTTACCAGAGGGGATGATCCGGATGCGGTAAAGGAGAATTACCGCCGGATTGCAGCTGCCTTTGGCAAAGAGGAGACGGATATTGTCTGTTCGGATCAGACGCACACAACGAATGTAGTGCGTGTGGATGGTTCGTGTGGCGGATACGGAATTACGAGGGAACGTCCTTACACAGATGTGGATGGACTTGTGACCGATGAGCCGGAACTGATTCTTGCAACGTTTTATGCGGATTGTGTGCCGCTTTATTTCGTGGATCCGGTGCACCGTGCGATCGGACTCAGCCATTCCGGATGGAGAGGCACGGTGGCGAGGATGGGGCAGGCAACGCTTACTAAGATGAAGGAAGAATTCGGGACAGATCCTAAGGATGTGTATGCGGCGATTGGCCCGTCCATCTGTCAGGCCTGTTACGAGGTGAGCGAGGATGTGGCGGATGCTTTTAAAGAAGCGTTTGCCGGGCATGAGCGAGAAATTCTGCTCGACAAAGGAAACGGGAAGTATCAGCTTGATCTATGGAGATCCAATGAGATCGTGATGCTTGACGCCGGAATTAAGAGAGAACATCTTGCGGTCACCAATATCTGTACGTGCTGCAATGAACGATTGCTTTTTTCCCATAGGGCAAGTAAGGGAAAGCGTGGAAATCTTGGGGCATTCCTGATGCTTAAAGAGGCGTAGATCGTACAGTGTTTCAAGCGAATCGATGGTAGTTTTGATTTGAGAAACATGGAACGATAGAATGATAAGTAGAAAAAGAAAGTAAGGAAGAGATTATGAGTAAGAAAGATATGAACAACTATGTAGATTATATTCTGGATGTGACGACAAGACTGCTTGCAATCGACAGCCCGACCGGCTACACAAAGGAAGCCGCTTTGTTTGTGATGGATGAGTATAAGAAGCTTGGTTATGATCCGAAGATGACGGTCAAGGGCGGCGTGCTTGTAGAGATCGGCGGAGAGGATGAAGAGAACGGGCTTCTTTTGGCAGCACATACGGACACGCTCGGTGCGATGGTTGCGGAAGTGAAGTCGAATGGAAATCTTCGTGTGACACCGCTTGGCGGTATGAATCCGAACAATGCGGAGGCAGAGAACTGCCGCATTATCACAAAGTTTGACGGAACATTTGAGGGGACGTTCCAGCTGGACAATGCGAGCATTCATGTCAATGGCGATTACAATGACACGAAGCGCGCATACGATGGCATGGAGGTTGTGCTCGATGAGGATGTAAAGTCGAAGGAGGACACAGAAAAGCTTGGTATCATGACCGGTGATATCGTATGCTTTGATCCGAGAACCGTGATCACCAAGACCGGATATATCAAGAGCCGTTTCCTCGATGACAAGTTAAGTGTCGGAATCTTGCTTGGTTACGCAAAGTATTTAAAGGATGAGAACATTACACTCAAAAACAGACAGTATCATTACGTGACGGTATTTGAGGAGGTCGGACACGGCGGTGCTGCCTCGATTCCGGAGGGCGTGAAAGAGATTATCTCTGTCGATATGGGATGTGTCGGAGAGGGCTTAAGCTGCACGGAGCATCAGGTGTCAATCTGTGCGAAGGATTCCTGTGGTCCGTACCATTATGATGTGGTCAAGGGACTGATCCAGGCGGCGAAGGAAAATGCGATCGATTTTGCAGTGGATGTGTATCCGCATTATGGATCCGATGTGGATGTGGCACTTGAGGCGGGATACGACGTGCGCCACGGTCTGATCGGTTCAGGCGTGTATGCATCTCACGGGTATGAACGAAGTCACAAGGACGGTGTATGTAACACCCTTCGCCTTCTTGTTGCATATTGTAAGTGATATTAAGAAAAAAATAAGAAATTATTTCATAGTTGTTAAATTACTGTTTCACATTGTATGTTACACTGAAAATGTTCATGAAAGCATAACAACAGGCTATGAAAGGCCGGATGCTGCATGTTAACTTTTTGATAGTTAACATATTTCAGGTTACAGGAGGAACAGGCGTGATACAGCTGAATTACAGAGATGCGATGCCTTTGTGTGAACAGATCAAGGAAAGCATCCGTAAGATGATTGTTACAAATGCATATCATACAGGCGAACAGCTGCCGCCGGTCCGTCGGCTGGCATCGAAGCTTACAATTAATCCTAGGACGCTGGAACAGGCATACATGGAATTGGAGCAGGAAGGTTATCTGTACACGATACCGGGAAAAGGTACTTATGTGGCAGCACAGGAGTGTGTAGATAGCACAAGGAAAAGCGAGCTGATGCAAAAGTTTGACCGACTTGTTATCGAACTGTCGGGTCTGTCGGTTCCTGCGGGAGAACTGACCAGACGAGTTACGGATTTGACAAAGGAGACCTGAATTTTGATAGAGGTTAATAATCTGATAAAGAATTTTGGAAATTTTCGCGCTTTAGACGGCGTGAATATGTGTGTCGGAACTGGTGATATCTATGGACTGGTCGGCCCGAATGGTGCCGGTAAATCGACACTGATCCGCCACCTGACCGGTGTGTACCGTCAGGATGCGGGAGAAATATATATTGCCGGAGAACCGGTTTATGAGAACCGGAAGATCAAAGAAATGATTGCCTACATACCGGATGAGCTTTTCTATTTTCTTCAGTCAGATGCGATTGAGATGATGCACTATTATAAGGGCATCTATCCGGCGTTTGATGAGAAAATGTTCTACCGGATGCAGGAATTTTTCCCTGCGATCGACATTAAGAGAAATATCCGCAGGCTTTCGAAAGGAATGCAGAAGCAGGTGGCGTTCTGGCTTACGATCTGCTGCAGGCCGAAGCTTATGATATTAGATGAGCCGGTGGACGGACTGGACCCGGTGATGCGAAGACAGATCTGGAGTATTCTTATGGCAGAGGTGCAGGACAATGGAATGACGGTTCTTGTCTCTTCGCACAATCTGAGAGAACTGGAAGATGTGTGTGATCATGTCGGTATCATGAACCAGGGAAAAGTTATTATTGAGCGTTCCTTAAGTGAATTACAGGGGAATATCTGCAAGATTCAGGTGGCCTGTCAGTCCGGTATGCCGAAGCTTCCTGATCCGTTTGAGGTGCTTCATATGTCCAATATCGGAAGAGTCTATACGATGATCGTGCGCGGCAATCCTAAGGAAGCGGCGGAAGCAATCCGTACAGAGGGGGATAATCTGGCAATCGTTGATATCCTGCCTCTGACGCTGGAAGAAATTTTTGTCTATGAGATGGGAGGTTTAGACTATGAAGTCAAAGACATCCTTTTTTAATAAAGCCATCTATAAGAAAAATATGGCGCTGTACTGGCCAATCTGGGTGTGCTATCTGCTTTACGGTATTGTAAAGATCAGCGGTCGTATGTGGTCCGGACTGCATCAGATGACGAAGGTCACGAATGAGCGAAGATTTATCGTGATGGTAGATAGTCTTTCGATGATAGTTGATATCTGGGTGATCGCAGCAGTGGTTACCGTGACAGGCATGGCGTTATTCAGTTATCTGTTTTCGGCAAAAAGTGCGAACATGATCCATGCGCTGCCGGTTACAAGAAAAGAGCTTTTCTTTACGAATGTGATCAGTGGACTCAGCATGATGTGGATTCCGCAGATCATAACGTTCTTATTGTCAGTGATCGTCAGTCTGGCGAACGGGATTGCTCTGGTCCAGTATATTGGAATATGGCTTCTTACTGTGATGGGAATCTCATTTTTCCTGTTTTCGATGGTGGTATTCTGTGTTATGTTTACCGGTCAGCTTTTTGCGCTTCCGGTGTATTTTTTCGTGCTGAATTATCTGTCGGTAGGAGCGGTGCTTGGGGTACAGAGTGTGATTACGTTTCTGGGATATGGACTGGGATCCGGTTCGGTCCCAATTGCACGTATTATGAGAATTCTCTCACCACTCAACTATCTGCAGAACAATGTGCATTTCAGCAAAATGAGTTACTATAATCAGCTGGGCGATGAGGTGATCACCGGAGTGTCCTATAGAGGAGGAACTGTTGTTGCCAGTTACGTGATCGTCGCAGTTGTCACCTATCTGTTTGCGTATTTCGCATACCAGAAGAGACAGATAGAGAGCGCTGGAGATCTGTTGACGTTCCGGTGGCTGCAGCCGGTTTTTCGCTGGGGTGTTGGAGCCTGTGTGGCATATGTTGGTGCTATTCTCATTGCAAGCTTCTTTGATTCGGTTTTGATCTGGATATCCGCACCGTTATTTTTTGTGCTGGTGCTGGTTCTTGGCGTGATCGCGTTTCTGATCGCGGATATGTTTGTGCAGAAGACGTTTCGTGTTGTTAAGAAAAAGAGAATCAAAGAGTGTGGCTTTTTCTTAGTATTCGTTATGGTCAGCTTCGGTGGCTTCTTGACGGTTGCAAGAGGACTGCAGAACAAGATCCCGGATAAAAATGAAGTAGAGTATGCATATCTGGATATGAATTATCCGGTTGAGTTTGAAGGCAATGACGTTGACAAGGTAATCAATGTACAAAAGGACATTCTGGCACATGCAGCGGAATTGCAGAAGAATCTGAAGGATAATGCATATACATATACCATTACCTATGGATTAAAGGGAGGCAGGCGCATTTCGCGTTCGTACCGGATTCCGGTGGATGAGAACAGTGAGCACGGACAGAAACTGGCTGAGCAGCAGTATAATTACGAGATACAGCCAGAGAACTTCCTGCGGTATTTGTTTGAATATGATTATAAGGATATCAAAGAGTTTCGCAATTCACAGTTCGAGTATTATGAAACGGATAATTATATGAGCAGGGTGATTTCTTCTGATGTAGCATACAAACTGTACCAGGCGGTGCAAAAGGATGCACAGGCCGGTGTGCTCCAAAAGTATAATACGGTCGATTTCGCCAATGGGGATGAGCAGCCGGAATATCAGACTGCAAGCCTGAATTTAAGTTATAAGCACAGCTCAAAAGCCTGGGCGGATATGTACTTGCGGGAGAGTGGTGAGATAAGATACTACGAACATGAAAATGAGGATTCTATGCAGGAAGGATATGCTTATATCTCATTTGGAAGTGACTGTAAGAATATTCTGCAGGCACTGTTTGAAAATGGTCTGATCGACTCTTTGGACCAGCCGATTTTCCATGCAAATGGATTAGGATAAGCGAGTGGGACTTTACAAGTCCCACTTGTTATTGTAAAATCAAGCGGGTAAGAACTGCTTGATTTTATTTTTATATGAAAAAGTTAACTTGATTTTTATAGAAGTGAGGTAAAACATGAGTAAACCGGTTGTTGCGATTGTCGGACGCCCGAACGTGGGTAAATCAACGCTTTTTAATACATTGGCAGGAGAGCGTATCTCGATTGTCAAGGATACACCGGGGGTTACAAGAGACCGTATCTATGCGGATGTCACCTGGTTAAATTATAATTTTACATTGATCGATACCGGAGGAATTGAGCCGGATAGTGGCGATATTATTTTATCCCAGATGCGTGAGCAGGCGGAGATCGCGATTGCGACTGCGGATGTCATCATGTTTATTACGGATGTGCGTCAGGGACTTCAGGATGCGGATTCCAAGGTGGCAGACATGTTGCGCCGCTCGAAGAAGCCGGTCATTCTTGTTGTCAATAAAGTAGACAGTTTTGAAAAATTCATGCCGGATGTGTATGAGTTTTATAATCTTGGAATTGGAGAGCCTTATCCGGTATCTGCATCATCGATGCTGGGACTTGGTGATATGCTTGATGAAGTCGTTAAGTATTTCCCGGATTCGGCACAGGATCAGCCGGAGGATGAGCGCCCGAAGGTTGCCATCATCGGAAAGCCGAATGTCGGTAAGTCTTCTCTTATTAATAAGCTTGCGCAGGAGGATCGTGTGATCGTTTCCGATATTGCGGGTACGACAAGAGATGCAATCGATACAGATATCCGTTACAACGGACAGGAATATGTGTTTATCGATACGGCGGGACTCAGAAGAAAGAACAAGATCAAGGAAGAGATTGAACGATACAGTATTATCCGTGCTGTTACGGCGGTGGAGCGTGCGGATGTCGTTATTATCGTCATTGATGCGGTTGAAGGTGTGACCGAGCAGGATGCCAAGATCGCAGGTATTGCACATGACCGCGGCAAGGGAATTATTATCGCTGTCAATAAGTGGGATGCGATTGAGAAGGACAATAATACGGTCAAAAAATACACAGAGAGAATCCGTCAGGTATTAAGCTTTATGCCGTATGCGGAGATCCTGTTTATCTCTGCTAAATCGGGACAGCGTCTGAATAAAGTGTTTGAGATGATCGATGTGGTGATCGAGAACAACAGTATGCGTGTTGCGACCGGTGTCTTAAATGAGATCGTTGCGGAGGCCGTTGCGATGCAGCAGCCACCGACGGACAAAGGCAAGCGCCTTAAGATCTACTATGTGACACAGGTGTCTGTAAAGCCACCGACTTTCGTTGTGTTTGTAAATGACAAGAATCTGATGCATTTTTCGTACACCAGATATTTGGAGAATCGTATCCGTGATACCTTTGGATTCCGTGGTACGGCACTCAAATTTATTACGAGAGAACGAAAGGAAGAGTAACATGATTATCGCTAGAATTGTATCGCTATTGATCGGATATGGATTCGGTCTGTTTCAGACAGCGTATATATATGGAAAATCCAAGGGAATTGATATAAGAAAGGAAGGAAGCGGGAATGCGGGAACGACCAATTCGCTTCGTGTTCTTGGCTGGAAAGCCGGTGCAATCACTTTTCTTGGGGATCTGTTCAAGGCAATTTTTGCCGTACTTTTGGTGAAATTGATTTTTTCGAATACTTACGGTGAGGCAACGAAGGTGCTGGAGATTTATGCAGGTTTTGGAAGTGTGCTCGGACATAATTTCCCTTGTTATCTGCAGTTTAAGGGAGGCAAGGGTATCGCCTGTACATCAGGTATGATCCTTGCGGTCTGCCCGGCAGCAGCACCGATCTGTCTGCTTTTGTTTATCCTTGCAGTGGCAATTACAAGATATGTATCACTTGGATCCATTCTTGTTGTGATCAGTTATCTGATCCAGGTGATTGTGTTCGGACAGCTTGGCTATCTGAAACTGGAAGGGGCAACATTGATCGAGTTCTATGTGATCAGTGCCTGCTTTACCGTGATGGCATTGTGGAGACACAGACAGAATATCGTGCGTCTCCTGAACGGAACAGAGAATAAATTCGGAATGAAAAAGGAGAAATAAGATGGCAAAGGTTACAGTGATAGGCGCAGGAAGCTGGGGAATTGCGCTTGCCAAATTATTATATACGAACGGACACAAGGTGACCGTATGGTCGATCGTGGAGTCTGAGATTGCGATGCTTCGCGAAAAGCATGAACATGTAGATAAACTGCCGGGAGTAAAATTACCGGAAGACATGGAATTTACAACGGATCTTGGTGCATCCATTCAGGGGCGTGAGGTATTGGTGCTTGCAGTTCCATCTGTATTCACAAGAAGTACGGCCAAAAGCATGGCGCCTTTCGTGACAGACGGACAGATGATCGTCTGCGTTGCAAAGGGAATTGAAGAAGATACACTGATGACGATTTCGGATGTGGTGGAACAGGAAATCCCACAGGCAGATGTCGCCGTTATGTGTGGTCCTTCCCATGCGGAGGAGGTTGGTATCGGACTTCCGACAACGGTTGTTGCAGGCGCGAGAAGCAAGGTATCCGCTGAACGGATTCAGGATCTGTTTATGAATGAGGTGTTCCGTGTATATACAAGTCCGGATATGCTTGGCATGGAGCTTGGCGGATCTTTAAAGAACGTGATCGCTTTAGCAGCTGGTATGGCGGACGGACTCGGTTACGGAGATAATACGAAGGCGGCTTTGATCACGCGAGGAATCGCGGAGATTGCAAGACTTGCGGTAGCGATGGGCGCAAAGCTTGAGACCTTGTGCGGTCTTACCGGTATCGGTGATCTGATCGTAACCTGTGAGAGCAAGCACAGTCGTAATCGTAAGGCGGGTATGCTGATCGGTCAGGGATATACGATGCAGCAGGCGATGGATGAAGTCAAGATGGTTGTCGAGGGCGTATATTCTGCTAAGGCAGCACTTGCTTTGGCGAAGAAGTATGATACGGAACTTCCAATCATTGAGGAAGTCAATAAAGTGCTTTTTGCTGATAAGCCGGCCAGGGAAGCGGTCAAGGATCTGATGATCCGTGAGAAACGCCCGGAACACACACAGTTAGAATGGGAGTCATAACAGATGGAGAAGATCAGAATCAAATATTTTACGGATAAAATAGAAAAGCTGGATTATATCGAGGGTAAATCCGACTGGATCGATGTGCGCGCTTCGGAGGAGGTCACACTCCATGCAGGAGATTTTGCTTTGATCCCGCTTGGTATTGCGATGGAACTGCCGAAGGGATATGAGGCGCATCTTGTTCCGAGAAGTTCTACCTTTAAGACATGGGGACTGATCCAGACGAACAGTATTGGAATCGTGGATAACACTTATTGTGGTGATAATGATATGTGGCGGATGCCGGTCTATGCAACAAGAGACACTGTGATCCATGTGAATGACCGCGTAGCACAGTTCCGCATTATGGAGAATCAGCCGAAAATTCAGTTCGAGGAAGTTGAACATCTTGACAATTCGGACCGTGGCGGATTCGGAAGCACCGGAAAGGCGTAATTTTTATATTGATTCACACAACACCGACTTGCAGTACGCAGGCCGGTGTTTTATAATATTAACATATAGGAACAGCATCGGTCGTGTACGTTTTCTAATCTACCGGTGTTCGATGACAGGAGGTATTTACTATGGAAAATCGTATGGTGAAATTTTATTCAAAAGAAAGCAATCTGCTTGCAATGCATGCCATCCCGGGACACTTTGCAACCAGTCATTCTCATATCAATTATTATGTGGATGTAACGAGTTTGAAGACACGTGCAGGAGAGGCAAAGGAGGCTGCCAAGGTTTTGTATTCCCACATGCACCGTGCTGAGTATGTCGATACGATCGTCTGCATGGATGGAACAGAAGTGGTAGGCGCATTTTTAAGTCAGGAAATCGAGAATGGCGGTGTATTATCTACGAACCGTCACGAGACAATTTATGTAGTTACACCGGAGTTTAACAGCAATAACCAGATGCTTTTCCGTGATAATAATAAGGGGGCAATCGCCGGAAAACACGTGGTACTTCTCCTTGCTACGACAACAACCGGTGAGACGATCCGCAGAAGTCTTGAGTGTATCCGCTACTACGGAGGAACGGTTGAGGGAGTTGCTTCATTGTTCAGCACGGTAAAATTTGTCGATGGTGTTGAGGTGGAAGCACTTTTTGACCAGGAAGACATTACCGGATACGAGGCATATAATGCGCAGGACTGCCCATTCTGCAAGAAGGGACAGAAGATTGAAGCGATGGTGAATGGATTTGGATACTCGAAACTGTAGTCATTTTAACCAAAGTCCTGAGTGAATCACAGGGGATTCGTCAAAGTGACAAGAAGTGGTAAAAAATCTTTGGCGGTTTGACGGTGGTCTTTTGGGGCAACCTTATGTATTATACTAATTGTAAGAAGTCCTTAGGGACACAAAGAGGAAAATTACTTAGGAGGTTTTTCAAATGGCAAGTTTATCATTAAAGAATGTATGTAAAGTATATCCTAACGGATTTGAGGCTGTTAAGGATTTTAACCTGGATGTAGACGACAAGGAGTTCATCATCTTCGTAGGACCATCCGGATGTGGAAAGTCTACAACACTTCGTATGATCGCAGGTCTTGAGGAGATTTCTTCCGGAGAACTGATCATCGACGGCAAGGTTGTAAACGATGTTGAGCCTAAGGACAGAGATATCGCAATGGTATTCCAGAACTACGCTCTGTACCCACACATGACAGTATTTGACAATATGGCATTCGGTCTTAAGTTAAGAAAAGTACCAAAGGATGAGATTAAGGCAAAAGTTGAGGAAGCTGCAAGAATCCTTGACCTTGAGAAGTTACTTGATCGTAAGCCAAAGGCTCTCTCCGGTGGACAGAGACAGCGTGTTGCCATGGGTCGTGCAATCGTTCGTAATCCTAAGGTATTCCTTATGGATGAG
>ERZ1026864.826-NODE-826-length-16781-cov-9.153653_pt1 | contig 16781 bp, 13 predicted proteins | sample MGYA00380162_ERZ1026864 | MGnify/ENA primary metagenome ERZ1026864 (study PRJEB33269, sample SAMEA4719798) | human gut metagenome | biome: human-associated habitat; feature: organic feature; material: feces | place: Cameroon | collected 2013-10 ... | reverse complement strand
TCTTATAGCCGATGTTGCCGGCCTCGATGCAGGGGAAGATGAAGGTGTTGGCCTGGCCAGCGACCTTGCTGCCCTTGCACTTGACCTGTGCAACTTCGGGAGCAACGGCAGCGTCAAACTGCAGCTCGCCGTCCACAGCCAGCTCGGGGTCCATCTCCTGAGCCTTGATGGTAGCGTCATGGCTCAGAGCAACGGTGCCGCCCTTGCCGGAACCCTTGGTGGAGAAGCTCAGAACTGCGACCTTCGGATCGATGCCGAACAGCTTTGCGGTCTTGGCAGTCTCAACGGCCACCTCAGCCAGCTTTGCGGATGCAGCGATCTTGACCTCGCCGGTAGCCTTATCAATGGTATCGGTGTAATCAATGTTGACAGCGCAGTCGCCCATGGCAATGCGCTTCAGGCCCTCTTCGCCAAAGTCACGGTCCAGAATGAAGCAGGAACTCACCAGGTGTGCGCCCTTCTTGGTCTTGACCAGCTGCAGAGCGGGGCGGATGGTATCGGCGGTGGAGTAAGTAGCGCCGCCCAGCAGGCAGTCAGCCTTGCCCATCTTGACCAGCATGGTGCCGAAGTAGTTGGACTTCTTCAGCATTGCGGTACACTCTTCAGCGGTCTGCTTGCCCTTGCGCAGCTCGACCATGGTATTCACCATCTCGTCGAAACCTGCGTAGTTCTCAGGGTCAATGATCTCAGCAGCGGAAATATCAAAATTGCCTGCGGCAGCAGCGGCCTTGCACTCAGCCTCGTTGCCCACCATGACAACCTTCAGAACGCCCTCGGCCAGCAGCTTGCTGGCTGCCTCCAGGATGCGGGGGTCATTGCCCTCGGTAAAAACGATCGTCTTGGGGTTTGCCTTCAGCTGTGCTACCAGCGGTGCGAACATATCAGCCATTGTTGATTACCTCCGAATTAACTATCCAATATTCACATCCGGGTGCCTGTTGGACACAAGGATGCCTTTCTCTTTTATTCTAGCACACCCGGCAAAAAGTTCAAGACAAAATTGGCTTTTTGTGCTATTATTTTAGGAGAAAACCATTTTTGATTTGTGAATAAATTATCATTTAGCTGCAAGGAGATCAAACCGCTATGGATTGGGATACATTAAAGGCCGAGTGCCTTGCCTGCCGCAGATGTGAGCTGTGCACTGACCGCACCCATGTGGTGTTCGGGCAGGGTGCCCAGACTGCAGAGGTGCTGTTCGTGGGCGAGGGCCCGGGCCAGAGCGAGGACGAGCAGGGCCTGCCCTTTGTGGGCCGCAGCGGCCAGCTGCTGGACAAATACCTGTTTGCCATCGATCTGGACCGGAGCAAAAACTGCTACATTGCCAACATCGTCAAGTGCCGCCCGCCCCAGAACCGCGACCCGCTGCCCACCGAGAGCGAAGCCTGTATGCCCTGGCTCCGGGAACAGTTCAAGCTGCTGCAGCCAAAGATCGTGGTCTGCCTGGGCCGCATCGCCTCCCAGCGGATGATCCGCACCGATTTCTCCGTGACCAAGGAGCACGGCACCTTTGTGCAAAAGAACGGCGTATGGTTCATGGGTACCTTCCACCCCGCCGCCCTGCTCCGGCAGGCGCAGAACAAACCCGCCGCCTTTGCGGATTTTGTGGCTCTGCGGGATAAGATCCACGAGGTGTGCGGGCACACATATTAACAAGCTCACCCTCTCCGTCATTGCTGTCGCAATGCCACCTCTCCCGAAGGGAGAGGCCTTGGCAGAAAGATGAAGCTCACAAAAACTGCCAAGGGCTCCCACTTTGGGGGAGCTGGCGAGCGGAGCGAGACTGAGAGGGCAAGGCCGTTTCCAAGTATCATCTCCCTTCATTTTTGCATACCCTAAAGCAAAAGTGAGGTGTTCTGATATGAAAACGATCCAAAGCCGTTCCCCCGATTTCTTTCTGGGGGCCACCACACCGGCAGGCTTCAAGGGTTATTTTGAGCCGCTGCGCCGGGAGCCCGGGATGCAGATGCTTCTCATCAAAAGCGGGCCGGGATGCGGCAAATCCACCTTGATGAAGCATCTGGCCCAGGCCGCCGAGCAGCAGGGCCAGCGCATCGAAAAGATCCACTGTGCCAGCGACCCGGACAGTCTGGACGGGGTCATCTTCCTCGACCAGAAACGCGCCATCATCGATGCCACCGCGCCCCATGTGGTGGAACCGGACGCGCCCGGGGCTGATGAGCTGGTGGTGAGCCTGTACCACACCATCGATGCCGGAAAGCTGGCTCCCCACCGGGACGAGGTCAAGGCCCTGTTTGCCCGGAATGCCGCCCTGCGGGGCCGGGCAGCCCGGTATATCGCATCGGCGGGCAGTCTGATGTTGGACAGCCGCCGGGCCGAAGCCTGCAGCGCCAACTTTGAAAAGGTGCGCCGCTACGTCAAGCGTCTCTGCACCCGGCTGCTTCCCCGCACCGAGAGCACCGCCAGCGAAGAGCTGCGGCTGCTCTCAGCCATCACCCCCAAGGGGATGGTATTCTACCGGGGCACGGTAGAAGCGCTGGCCGACCGGTATGTGGTATTCCGGGATGATTACGGGGCGGTCTCCCGCCTGCTGCTGGAACTCATCCGGGCCGAAGCGCTGGCCCGGGGCTACCACATCATCACCTGCCCCTGCGCCATGCACCCTGAAGATCAAATCGATCACATCTTCATCCCGGCCCTGCGGCTGGCTTTTTTGACCGACAACCTCTGGCATCCCATCCAGCTGCCCGGCGTGCAGGCCGTGCGCTGCACCCGCTTTGTGGACCGGGAGAACCTGTCCGGCTTCCGCGCCCGCCTGCGCTTCAATGACCGCGCTGCCTCCGAGCTCATCGATCAGGCTGTAGCCCTGATGGCTCAGGCCAAGAACTGCCATGATGAGCTGGAGACCTATTACCGGGCCGCCGTGGATTTTGAGGAAGTGGAACGTATTACTACGGATTGTCTGCATCTTCTCAGTCTTGGGTAGGCCCTGCTCTGTACAACCTCTCCGTCATCCCTTCGGGATGCCACCTCTCCTAGTAGGCGAGGCCTTGGCAAAATGAGAAAGCTTTATGCACTCTGCCAAAGGCTCCCCTACCAGGGGAGCTGTCGAGCGGATGCGAGACTGAGAGGTTGTACAAAGGCCCCCCTGACTGAGGTGCAGGATCTCAAGAGAAAGGAAGTGAACCCCATGCCAACCATCCGTCTCTCTGTCCGGGAGCTGGTGGAGTTCCTGCTCCGCACCGGCAGCATCGACAGCCGCTTTACCGGCTTTGACCGGGCCAACGAGGGCGCACGCATCCACCGCAGGCTCCAGAAGGCGGCGGGTGAAGGCTACGCCGCTGAGGTGTTCCTCACGGCAGAGCGGACGATGGAGGGAATCGGGTTCACCATCGAGGGCCGTGCCGACGGCATTTTTACCGATGAGGACGGCACGGTGGTCATCGACGAGATCAAGACCACCGCCGCGCCTGCCGATGCCATCACGGAGGACATGAACCCCTGCCACTGGGCGCAGGGCATGGTCTACGGGGCCATCTGCGCCCAGCAGCGGGAGCTGGAAACACTGGATGTCCGGCTGACCTATTACCAGATCGACACCGATGAGATCATCCGCTATACCCGGCACTTCTCCGCCGCTGAGCTGGATGCGTTTCTCAACGACTTACTGCGGCAGTATCTTCCCTGGGCACGGCGGCAGCTGGACTGGGTGGAAGCCCGAGACCGGAGCCTTGGGGCCCTGCAATTTCCGTTTCCAGCTTACCGTCCCGGACAGCGCGCCCTTGCCGGGGAGGTCTATCGCGCCTGTGCTGCGGGCAAGGCAGAGCAGAAGGGCGGTACCCGGCTGTTCTGCCAGGCACCCACCGGCATCGGCAAAACGATGAGTGCCCTCTTCCCTGCCCTGAAAGCCATGGGCGAGGGCAAGGGGGAAAAGATCTTCTACCTGACCGCCCGCAACACGACACAGGCCGCTGCTGAGGATGCACTGGCCCGTCTGCGAGCGGCAGACCCGGCGCTTTTCCTGCGCAGTGTGACCCTTTCGGCCAAGGAGAAGGCCTGCCTGTGCAAGGATGCTGAGGGCCGTCCCGCCTGCCTGCCGGAGGCCTGCCCCTACGCCAACGGCTACTACGAGCGGCTGAAGGATGCGCTGGCCGACCTGCTGGACAGCGCCGTCCCCTATGACCGGGCCGCCCTGACTGAGACTGCCCGGCGGCACAGGGTCTGCCCTTTTGAGCTGGGGCTGGACCTGAGCGAGTGGTGTGACGTAGTCATCGGAGACTACAACTATCTGTTCGACCCCACCGTGCACCTGCGGCGCTTTTTCGATGCGGCGGGCGACTACATTTTTCTCATCGACGAGGCTCATAACCTGCCGGACCGGGCCAGAGCCATGTACTCGGCGCGGTTCTGCAAGAGCAGCCTGACCGATGCCAGACGGGCCATCGGCAAAGGAAAAAGCGCACTGAAAACCGCGTTGACAAAGGCAGATAAAGGCTTTCTGGAAGCGCGCCGGGCGGTAACGAAGCTGGCCCCCCGCCGGGGTTCAGCGCCCACCGAATCGCCGGCAGAGGATCTCACCCAACAGACCAGCCTTCTGGACACCGAACCGGCAGAAGCCGCCTTCCCGCTGCCGGATCCTTTGCTGGCGCAGGATGGCACGGTCTTTTTGCAAGAGCTGCCGAAGGAGCTGCTCCGACTGCTGTTCAGCCTGCAGGCCCCTCTGCAGGACTGGCTGGAGGCCAACCCGGAGGCCGATGCCCACACCCAGCTGCTCGAGCTCTACTTTGCGGTGCAGGATATCACCCGGGCAGCAGAGCGGTACGACGCGCATTTTGTCACCCAGCTGACAGCCCGGGGCAGCGAGCTGGAATGGGAGCTGCTCTGCCTTGACCCTGCCCCCTTTGTGGATGCCAGCCTTGCCGCCGGGCGGGCTGCGGCACTGTTCAGCGCAACGCTCACCCCGCCGGGCTACTACCGCTCCGTGCTGGGCTGTCCCGATGCCCGGGCCGTGGCACTGGAAAGCCCGTTTCCGCCCGAACATCTGGGGCTCTACTGCCTGCCCGGCATCTCCACCCGCTACCGGGATCGGGAGGCCAGTGTGCAGGCCGTCTCGGATGCGCTGGCCGCACTGGCCCGGGCCAAGGTGGGCAACTATCTGGCCTTTTTTCCCAGCTACGCCTATCTGCGGCAGGTATATGAGGACTTCACCGCCCGTTACCCGGACATCGGGACGCTGGCCCAGGAGAGTGGTCTGGACGACGCGGCCCGGGCGGCCTTTCTGGAACAGTTCGGCCCAAGCCCCGCAAAAACGCTGCTGGGCTTCGGGGTCATGGGCGGCATCTTTGGCGAGGGTGTGGATCTGGTGGGCGACCGGCTCATCGGGTGCGCCATCGTGGGGGTGGGCCTGCCTCAGGTGAACCCCCGGCAGGAGATCCTGCGCCGCTACTATGACGAAGCTGGCGGCACCGGTTTCGACTACGCCTACCGCTTTCCGGGCATGAACAAGGTGCTGCAGGCGGCAGGCCGGGTCATCCGCACGCAGGAGGACAGGGGCGTGGTGCTTCTGCTGGATGACCGCTTTGCCCGCGCCGAATACAGCCGCCTGTTCCCCCGCCACTGGCACCAGCTCCAATACCTGCGCAGCACCACAGAGCTGGAGCAGCAGCTTGCCGCCTTCTGGGCACGGAACCAATAGAAAAAAGCCTGTCAGCGCAAAAACCGACAGGCTTTTTCTCATGCTCCGGACATTTTCCGGCTCTTACTTCTTTCTGGGCAGGGATCTGCGCAGTTCATCCCAGGCAGTCATCTCCACCAATGTGGTGGCGCGCAGGGCGGCAAACGCTTCATCCAGATACTGCATCTCGCTCACCGCACGCATGGCGTGATCCGAAATGCACCACTTCCCAACGACCGTCTGCGCCATCCAGTAAACCATCCGCTCGGTCTTTTTCCGCTGTTTGGTGCCCTCGCGGTAGCGGTCGGTGTTCTCCGCATCGTTCACGGGAACACCTGCCGCTTTCAGCATCTCACAGCACTCCCAGGCGGCATCCACGATCATCCTGCGCTGTTCCACTGTGGTGCGGGAAAGTTCCCCATCCACCGCATAGCAGGCATAGGCGCAGGGCAGGATAAAGGCGATGTGGCTCTTGAGCCACTCGTCCATATCGCTGTAATAGGTCAGCTTGTAATGAGTCCCCTCAAAGGCAGCCTGCAGCCGCAGGCGGAACGCGCCGGACAGGGGTGCGGTTGCGCCGCCGACGGTCATTCCCATCCCCATGTGCACACTGACCAGCCGGTCATGCTCCCGGCGGCCCGCATTGTTCTGGAAGCCAAAGGCGATCTTATCCACCGGGCGCTGCATGGCCTGCAGCATCTCCTGCGCATAGGGATCATTGCCCACAAAGATGAAGTACTGGCTCCGGTTTGCTTTGAGGATGGGCAGCACATCGGCCAGCTGCCCGGCCTGCACCGTGACAAACACAAGGTCATACACATCCTCGGGGGCCAGCACATCTGTCGTCTGCATCCGATCCACCGTTGTTTTCCGCTGGAGCATGTGGCGGATGGTCAGGCCCTTCTGGTCGATGACCTCCTTCCACTCGCCCCGGGCCAGCAGGGTGACCACATTTTTCTTGTTCTGTGCCAGACTGTGGGCCAGCTGACAGCCCTGAACGCCTGCGCCGTACACCAAGATCCTCATAACGAGATACCTCCTGTTTTGCATGATCAGCCCAGCCAGAAACACCAGGCTGTTACTTTTTCAGGAACGAGAAGAAGCCCTTTTTTTCATAGGGCCGGGTCTGCACGCCGGTCACGGTGTAGCCCGTTTCGGCAATGGCAGCCTTCAGCGCCTCCACATCCACCGGCTGCTCCGAGACGATGACCGTCTCGCCCTTGGTGTGGGAAGAAGTCACCTTGTTCACCCGGGCGGTCTTGCGCACCACATCATTGATGTGGCTCTCGCACATACCGCACATCATACCATCGACCCTCAGGATCGTTTCTAACATTGTTGTCCCCTCCATACTGTATCTGCGGGCACCCCTGTCAAACTGCACAAGTCCAGCCCGCTGTTTTCGTCATTTTGTTAGTTTTGGCTAACTCATTGCAGAAACAAAAAGGCTCCTGCCCCGCACAGCACTGCTCTGCGGAACTTTGCCGATCTGTTTTCGGTTTTATCATACCATACCGGTGGGCAAATTTCAAGCTGCCCACAAAACCGGCCGGGGGACTTTATCAAAGGGTCAGTTCATGGAAAACAGCGCTGCTTTCCAGCTCTTTCCATTGCATCGTGTTTTCTTCCAGGGTCATGTAGCTGTGGGGGCTGTCCTCCTTGGGGATGCTCACAGAACCCGGGTTCAGGTAAAGATTTCCCTGCCCGAACTCTGTCCAGGCCGGAACATGGGTGTGCCCATGCAGCAGCACATCTCCCGGGGCCAGCGGCGGCAGATTTTTCACATGATAGATATGCCCGTGGGTCGCATAAATAAGCCGCTGCCCCACCGGAAGCACCGCATAATCGGCCAGCACGGGGAATTCCAGCACCATCTGGTCCACCTCGGCATCACAGTTGCCCCGCACGCAGAGCAGCTTCTCCTTTTTCCCGTTCAGCAGGGGGATGACCTCCTTGGGGGCGTACTCTCGGGGCAGGTCGTTGCGGGGGCCGTGGTAGAGCAGGTCGCCCAACAGGAACAGCCGGTCGGCTCCCTCCCGCTCAAAGGCCTCCAGCATTTTGCGGCAGTAGTAAGCCGACCCGTGCAGGTCTGACGCGATCATCCATTTCATGGCAGATCCTCCTTTTGTGCGTTCTGTTCTTATTTTACCGCCGCCGCGCCCCTTGTCAAGGGCAAGGGTCCGCTGTAAAAAGTCATACTTTTATTTTAAAAAGTCCTTGACAAGTATCCCTGTGATGTGGTATCTTTGAACCAATAAAATATCGTGTGGATTTTTACAGCATTCTGCAACTTTTCGCCACACAATGGTACAAAAGCCATTGTGTGGCTTTTGCTTTGCCTTCAAATCCAAATCTGACCCTCAGGAGCAATGAAAATGAACGATACTTTTATGAAAACCAGACCGGTGTTCCCGCTGCTGCTCTCCATGGCCCTGCCCAACGTCATCTCGATGCTGGTGAACAGCCTGTACAACATCGTGGACAGCCTCTTTGTGGCCCAGATCAGCGAGCAGGCCATGACGGCGCTTTCGCTGGTGTTTCCCATCCAGAACTTTGTCAATGCAGTGGCCATCGGCTTCGGCATCGGCATCAACGCCCAGATCGCGCTCTACCTCGGCGCAGGCGACCACGAGAACGCCAACCGGGCCGCCACCCATGGCATGATGTTCTCCCTGCTGCACGGCGTGCTGGGCATGGTCCTCTGCATTGCCATTATGCCCGGCTTCCTACGCCGCTTCACTACCGATCCCGCTCTGGTGGACATGGGCGTGACCTACTCCACCATCGTGTTCCTGTTCTCGCTGGTCAACATGGCAGACCTCGCCTTTGAGAAGATCTTCCAGTCCGTGGGCCGGATGAATGTTGCCATGGTGGCGCTGATCACCGGCTGCGTGACCAACATCGCCCTCGACCCGGTCCTCATCTTCGGCCTTGGGCCGGTGCCCGCCCTGGGCATTGCCGGTGCGGCCCTTGCCACCGGCATCGGACAGGCCGTTTCTCTTGTGGTCTACCTCTATGTCTACTGCACCACCGAAGTCGCCGTCCGCTTCTCCCGCCGCTGCCTGCGGTTCGATGCCGCCCTTGACGGCAAGCTCTATGCCATCGGTGTACCGGCCATCCTGAATCTGGCCCTGCCCAGCCTGCTGGTCACCTTCCTGAACGGCCTGCTGGCGGTCTACTCCCAGAGCTATGTGACGGTGCTGGGCATCTACTACAAACTCCAGACCTTCCTTTACCTGCCGGCCAACGGCATCGTGCAGGGGATGCGCCCGCTGGTGGGCTACAACTACGGTGCCCGGGAGCATGGCCGTGTGTCCAAGCTCTACAACCTGACACTGGGCCTGAGCGCCGGGATCATGGCCATTGGCACCCTGCTCTGCCTGACCATTGCAGGCCCGCTGATGGGTCTGTTCACCTCTAACCCCGAGACCATCGCCATCGGCCAAACCGCCCTGCGGGTCATCTGCCTGGGGTTCATCGTCTCGGCAGTATCTACCACCTCCTCCGGCGCGTTGGAGGGTCTGGGCAAGGGCGTGCCCTCGCTGGTCATCTCCCTCTGCCGCTATATCATCTTCATCATGCCCATTGCGTGGGTGCTGTGCGGCCGCATGGGCCCTACCGGTGTCTGGCACGCCTTCTGGATCACAGAGGCCCTCTCTGCCGTGATCGCATACGCCGTGTATCACAAGGCAGTCCATCAGAAATAACCCTCTCCAACAAAAATTCCCGCTCGATGGAGCGGGAATTTTTGTTATCATCTCTTTTGTGGAAGGCTGCGCTCAGATCAAGCCCAGGGTCTTGAACTCCCTTGCCACGCCGTCCTCCGTCACAGCCGGGCAGATGCGGTCGCAGAGCTTTTTCAGGCGGTCAGAACCGTTGGCCATGCAGACACTGATGCCTACCACATCGGTCATCTGCAGATCATTGTCGCTGTCGCCAAAGCCGATGGTATCGGCCAGCGAACACCCCAGAGCATCGCAGATGGCCTTGATGCCGGTGCCCTTGTTGAACTTGCGGTTGATGAGCTCCCCGTTGACGATGGCTGACGGGTTATCCCCCAGCCGGGACTCGCAGAAGATGAACTGACCCTCATACAGCTGCTTTGCCTCGGCAAGGCAGGCCTCGTTGGGGGCGATGAACACCACCTTGTAAACCGGCTCTCCGTGGTATTCCTCAATGGGCCGGATGGTCAAGCCATACTCCATCGTTTTGCGCCAGCGCTCGGCTTCGCTGTTCAGCTGCCCCGGCTTGCGGGGAAACAAATGAGCGAACCGCTCGATCATCCTGATGCCGCCGTAAGTATCATCCCGGGCTTCCAACGTGCACTCGGCACCGGCACGCCCCAGCACCTCCCGCAGGCCCTCGACCTGCGCAGGCTCCATGGGAAGATCCACGAGAATTTTCCCACCACAGCCTACATAGCCGCCTGCAGAGCAGACAAAGCCATCGAAACCGTAGGCAAGCAGCGGTTTCGTCATGCGCAGGTTGCGCCCGGTGCACAGAAACACCTTGTGGCCGTTGGTCCGGGCCTGCCGGATGGCCTCCACAGCACTGGCCGGAACGGTCATCTCACCGGGCGGCAGCAACGTACCGTCAATATCCAGAAAAATCAGTTTTTGCTTCATAGTTCCCTCACTCTTTCACTGCCAGTTCATGGTAAAGCCGCGAATCAGCAGACCCACGGCCAGGATCGCCAGCAGCACCAGCAAAACGGTGCGGTTGGCCTGTTTCTGCTGCTGCCTGGCCCGGGCACGGCTGTTCCGGCCACTGCCCTGCTTCCGGTTCCGGGTTCCGCTGCCGGAACTGCGGCCGCTCGTGTTCTGCTTTGTGCTGCGGCGGGAAGCGCTGCCGGAAGTCCCCTCTTTTTTCCTGCCCGCAGTGCTCTGGCCGGACTTTGCCGCGCGGGGTGCTTTCTCTTCCGGGGCCGCCGACGCAATAGGCTTTTTGGCCCCGCAGCGGCTCAGATAATCCTCAGCCAGCCGGTAATACTGGCCCAGCTCACTGGTGCGCAGGGGCGCGCCCGCATAGCCCTCTTCCAGTGCTTCCACTGCCTCGTTGAAGAGGATCGCCGCCTGCGCAGCCGCCATGCGGTCGGAGGCATGGGCCGCTTCGTTGCGGGCAGTGCGCACCGCGTTGCAGGCCCGGCGGGCAGCAGCGGGGTGCTCCGTATTGCCCAGCAGATCCAGCTGGTGCGCAGCATCCTTTTCAGGGTCCAGCAGCACCCGCATACACAGGGTGGTATCCAGCTGCTGCCAGCTGTTCCGGCCCGTCAGATCGGGCAGACGGTCATAATATTCGGGGCTTTCCTGCTGGCGGGTGCGGATATGATCCAGCAGGGCTCCCAGGCTGTGCTCTCCGGGTTTGTTCTCCCAGTGCCAGCGCAATAACTTGCGGCTGATCTCATCGCAGGTAGTTTTGATCTCAAAGGCGGTTTGCAGTGCTTCGTCAGGCATAACGTTTCTCCTTCGTACAACCAAAAACGGAGGAAGCCCAGCCTCCTCCGTCATTCATTTACATCATAAACTGATAATAGACGAAGCCCCACAGCGCAATGCCGGCGCAGACGATGGCGGTGATGGGCGGGACCCAGCGGATGAGGGTCTCGGCAATGCCGTCACGGTTCTCTTCCACATCGTCCTCGTCATCGTACTGCTCCACCTCGGGTTCCGGCTGACGGGCCGGGGCGGCACGGCGGGCAGCAGCAGGCATCACACGGGTGCCCTCGTCATCCACAGCCGCTGCACCGCTGCCGGGGAACGCCGCGCGGGTGGCAGCATCCAGCACACGGGTGGGCTCTGCTTCCGGAGCAGGGGTGTGCTCCACCGGTGGTGCAAAGCTGGTCGGTGCGCTGACAGGCTCAGCCGGGCGGGCCGTCGGGATGACCCGGGTAGGTTCTGCCTGCACCGGCGCGCTGGCCACGATGCGGGTCGGCTCCTCCTGCGGGGCAGCGCTCACCACGCGGGTGGCTTCTGCCGCCGGGGCCTGCTCTGCAGGGGCGGCCTTCTGGCCGGGCTGCAGCAGGGTGTTCAGGGCGTTCTGCAGCAGGATGCGGTCACAGCCGCACTCGGTGCAGTAGACCGTGTCCTCTTCCTTCGGGTGGAAGGAACCGCAGGCACAGTACCAGCCGTTCTCGAACACCTGCGGCATATACTTGAGGCCGCTGCGGTTCATCCGGCTTTCCAGTGCCTTTTCCAGCTCCGGACTCAGGCGGCGCGGGGCCGGCAGGCGGACGCGCTTGATGGCATCCAGATGCACGACCTTTTTGCCGCTGTATACGTTTTTCAGGACCACATCCACGCTGGTAATGGCCTTCTGGGTCACGAACACGGCATCGTCCATGCCAAAGCTCTCACCGGGCTTGACCTCGATCTCGCGGTATTCAAAGGCATCCTCACACAGGATGATACCGTCCACACCCTTACACTTGAAGTGGATCTCCAGTGCAGTCAGGGTGACCTTGGAGATGTTCTTGAAGGTCAGGCAGACTGCGTTCTCGCCGCTGAGTTCGCCCTTGAGCAGCTCCACACAGACGAACTGCACCGGGCTGCCCGGGGTATAATAGTTGGCCCGGGTGCGTGCGACCGGGTTAAAATTTTCCTCCACGACACTCGCTCCCTTCGATCATTCGTTTTCCTGCGGGGCATCCTGCACCGGGTCGGGCATTTCCTCGCCCAGCACGGCCTGCTCCGCCTGTTCAGCGGGTTCTGCGCTTTCGGCAGGCTCTGCGGTCTCCACAGGGGCCGCCGGTGCGGCGGGTTCCTGTGCAGGCTCGTCACCGTCACGCGGGGGCAGCTTGCCGCCGGCCATCACGGTGTTGAACTCCTTCTCGTTGAGCTTTTCGCGTTCCATCAGAGCCTGTGCCAGCGCATGGAGCTGGTCGATGTGCTCCGTCAGGGTGCGGCGGCAGGTCTCGTAAGCCTCATCGATGATATCCCGCATCTCGCCGTCGATCTCGGCAGCGGTGCTCTCGCTGTAGCCCTTGCCCTGGGTGAAATCACGGCCCAGGAAGGTCTCCTCCTGCGAGGTGCCGTAGACCACAGGGCCCAGGCGCTCGGAGAAGCCGTACTTGGTGATCATCTGGCGGGCAATGTTGGTTGCCTGCTGCAGGTCGTTGGAGGCACCGGTGGAGATATCCTCCAGGATCAGCTGCTCGGCCACACGGCCGCCCAGGCTGGAAACGATATCCTCGAACATCTCGCCCTTGGTCACATAGCTGCGATCCTTTTCGGGCAGATACATGGTGTAGCCGCCAGCCTGGCCGCGGGGGATGATGGTGATCTCGTGCACACGGGGATGGTGCTTGCAATAGAAGCCTGCCACGGCATGGCCCGCCTCATGGTAGGCAGTCAGCTTCTTTTCCTCGGCAGTCACAACACGGCTCTTCTTCTCAGGGCCTGCCATGACCTTCATGGAAGCTTCCTCGATGTCCTCCATGGTGATGGCCTTGCGGCTGCGGCGGGCAGCCAGCAGAGCGGCCTCATTGACCAGGTTCTCCAGGTCAGCACCCGCAAAACCTGCGGTGCGCTGTGCGATGACTCTGAGGGAGACATCGGGAGCCAGAGGCTTATTCTTGGTGTGGACCTTGAGGATCTCCTCGCGGCCCTTGACATCGGGCAGGCCTACATAGACCTGACGGTCAAAGCGGCCCGGACGGAGCAGTGCCTTATCCAGAATGTCGGCACGGTTGGTGGCTGCCATCACGATGACACCATCGTTGGCCTCAAAGCCGTCCATCTCGACCAGCAGCTGGTTCAGGGTCTGCTCCCGCTCGTCGTGGCCGCCGCCCAGACCTGCGCCGCGCTGACGGCCCACGGCATCGATCTCATCGATGAAGATGATGCAGGGCATGGTCTTTTTGGCCTTATCAAACAGGTCACGCACACGGGACGCGCCGACACCGACATACATTTCCACGAAGTCGGAGCCGGAAATGGAGTAGAAGGGCACCCCCGCCTCACCGGCGCAGGCACGGGCCAGCAGGGTCTTACCGGTACCCGGAGGGCCCACCAGCAGAACGCCGTGGGGGATGCGGGCACCCAGTGTGTTGAACTTGTCGGGGCTCTTGAGGAACTCCACGACCTCCTTCAGCTCTTCCTTTTCCTCGTCCTCACCGGCAACGTCGGCAAAGGTCGCGGTCTTTTTGTTCTCGTGCTCGTCCTTCACCTTGGCCTTGCCCACGTTCATAATACCGCCGCCGCCAGCGCCGCCGCGCATCATGGAGAAGAGCAGGAAGCCGGTGCAGCCCAGCATTCCCAGGTAGAACAGGATCTCCATCCAGGGGATGGACTCCTTCAGGGTGGTGTAATCGTACTCCATGGGCGCGGTCGGGTTGGCTGCGTCGTAGGAATCGATATACTGCTGGACGTTCTCGATGAACACATAGGCGTAGGGCAGCTTGTAGCGCACCGTCACCGTGCCGTCATCGTTTCTGGTCGCCCCCACGGAAGAGGTGGAGGAGGAGAACAAATTGCTCAGCAGACCGCCGGAGGCCTGTGTGGCAGCGGTGGCACCTGTGGTTTCGGGCAGCTCCTGCTTGCCCTCCTTCAGCGTCAGGGTGATGATGCTGGTGTTGCGGTCCAGCGTAAAGGCTGTGACCTGATTGTTCTCAAAGTAGTGCACCACAGTCGAGTAGCTCATGGTGGAGCCGCCGGTACTGCTGTCGCTGGTGCCCAGCACCGACCAGATCATCAGAACACCGGCCAGTGCCAGCGCCAGGATCAGGGGATTAAAGCGAGGTCGTTTCGGTTGCAAAAGGGATCAACTCCAGTTCTAATTCGTTTTTGTTATGCGTAGATTTCCGGTTTCAGCACACCCACATAGGGCAGGTTGCGGTATTTCTCATCGTAGTCCAGACCATAGCCCACCACAAACTCGTCCGGCACCTGGAAGCCCTCGTAATCGGGCTGGATGTCGGCCTTGCGGCGGCTGGGCTTGTCCAGAATGGTGCAGATCTTCACGGAATTCGGGTTGCGCATCTTGAGCATGGGCACCAGCTTGGAAAGGGTGACACCGGTATCCAGAATGTCCTCCACGATCAGCACGTCCTTGCCGGACAGGTCGCCGTCCAGATCCTTGATGATCTTGACCAGACCGCTGGTGGTGGTATTGCTGCCGCCGTAGCTGGACACGACCATAAAATCAATGCTGCAGGGGATGGTCACAGCCCGCATCAGGTCGGCCATGAAAACCACCGAACCCTTGAGGATGGAGACGAGGACAAGGTTTCTGCCCTCGTAATCTCTGCTGATCTGTGCACCCAGTTCGGCAACCTTGGCTTTCAGTGCTTCCTCACTGACCAGGATGTTCTTGATATCGTCATTCATGCTCATGGGTTGTTCCTCCATTTTCCAATTCCAACTGCAAGATCTGTACAGTCTCCTCGTCCGGGGCCAGCCCCTCGGCAAAGCCCTCCCCACAGACCCACAGGATCTCACTGCCCGCCGCCAGCAGCGGCAGGCCCTCTCGTATTCCGGCAGGAATGCCTGCCTCATTCATCCATTTGCGCAGGGGCTTGCTCAACCCCCGCCCCGCAGGCCGGAACCGGTCTCCCGGTTGACGGGTGCGCAGCGTAAGGGCAGAATATAACAAGGTTATTCTAGCATAATCCGCCCGATTTTTTAAGTCTTTTTTATGAACACCCTGTGTTTTTTCTCGAAAACCGCTTACAAAAAGCCGTGTTTTCAGGGTTTGGCCCCCGGGCAGAGCAAATTCCGCCCCATCTGCAGGGGCAAACGGCAGCGAAAACGCAGGAACCGCAGCCGCTTCCGGCCGGCCCTCTTCCTGCCAGAGCATCCCGCTGCCTGCGCAGAAACGGACCGTATCGGTCAATTGCACCGCCCCGCTCCCCTGCTCCACCAGCTCTGCCAGCAGGCGGATATACTTTTCCTCGGCATCCCGCACCGGGGCAACAAGGCTGTGGAGCGCCGCTTCCAGAATGATCGGATCAGCGCCCTGCAGCGGCTCCAGCCGCCATGCCGCCTTGGCTTTCGGGGCCTTGCGGGCAGTCTGGGCTGCATCCAGACGTGCGCCAGAAAGCAGTTGTTCTGCCTGCCTGGCAAAGTACGCATCCGCGCGGGCCGCCTTTTCACAGAAGCGGGCCAGATTTTCCTCTGCCGCGGCGTTGACGCTGCGCAGGGCCGGAACGGCCCCATGGCGCAGGCGGTTGCGGGCGTAGGCATCGGACTCGTTCGTCTCGTCCGTCACCCAGCCCTGCTCAAAGGCGGCGCAGAGCGCTTCGGTCTCGGCCCGGGTCAGGCCCAACAGCGGGCGGCAGTAGCCGGGCCGCCTGGGCCGGATGCCCCCTGCCCCGTGCAGCCCGGTGCCCCGGGCCAGCCGGAACAACAGGGTCTCGGCCTGGTCAGTAGCAGTATGGGCCGTTGCAATGCAGTCTATCCCGCCTGCCAGCAGTTGGGCAAAGCAGGCATAGCGGAGTCTGCGGGCCCAGTCCTCCCCGGCATGGGGCGGCACAGCCATTCCCACATCTGCCGGGCGGAAGACTGTCAGCGGCACCCCCAGCCGGGCACACTCGGCCCGGACAAAGGCTTCGTCCCGGTCCGCAGTCTCACCCCGCAGGCCATGGTTGACATGGCAGGCCGTAAGGGGATACCCAAAGGTTTCCCGCAGTTCCAGCAGCACCCGCAGCAGCGCCATGCTGTCGGCCCCACCCGAAACGGCGGCGCACAGGTGCAGAGCCCGGCCCGGCTCCGCAGGCGCAAACAGCTGCTCCTGCCGGGCAAAGCGTTCTACTTTTGCGATCAATTTTGATGTTTCGTCGTTCATCAGCGTTTGAAGTCCACATCCATAAAGCGGGTGTGTGCGCCATCCCAGCCCAGCGGCACCGTGCTGGTCTCGCCGTGGCGGTTCTTTGCCACGATGCACTCCGCGGTATCGGCATCCACCTCGGCCCCATCGGGGTTCTGGCTGGCGTAGTAGGAATCACGGTAAAGGAAGAGGACGCAGTCGGCATCCTGCTCGATGGAACCGGAGTCACGCAGGTCAGAAAGCTGGGGCCGGTGAGAAGAGTTGTTGCCCTGCTTCTCCACTGCACGGGACAGCTGAGAAAGTGCGATGATGGGCACATTCATTTCCTTTGCCATGATCTTCAGGTTTCGGGTGATGGAGCTGATCTCCTGCACACGGTTCTCGC
>ERZ1026864.822-NODE-822-length-16803-cov-4.770838_pt1 | contig 16803 bp, 8 predicted proteins | sample MGYA00380162_ERZ1026864 | MGnify/ENA primary metagenome ERZ1026864 (study PRJEB33269, sample SAMEA4719798) | human gut metagenome | biome: human-associated habitat; feature: organic feature; material: feces | place: Cameroon | collected 2013-10 ... | reverse complement strand
AGATATGACATAGAATTAGGAGAAGGAGAGAATGCTCTCTACAAAGAATATGAGAAAATTTGACACCAGAACCCAATATTTTCGTTATGAAGTGTTGCGCGAAGTTGCGCGTATGGCATGGGATGGCACACTGCTCGAAGAAATCCTGGATATTCCAATGAAGATTATTCCGGGCAAGAAGCCAACGATGCGTTGCTGCGTATTCAAGGAACGCGCGATCGTGAGTGAACAGGTCAAGATGGCAATGGGCGGAAATCCGGACAATGACAATGTCATTGAAGTCATGGAGATCGCCTGCGATGAGTGTCCGGTTGGCGGATATGAAGTCGGACAGCATTGTCGTGGCTGTCTGGCACACCGCTGTGCGGATGCGTGTAAGTTTGGTGCGATCACGATTGATGAGCATCAGAAAGCCCATATCGACAAGTCGAAATGTAAAGAGTGTGGTGCCTGTGCAAAGGCATGTCCGTACAGTGCCATTTCAGATTTTAAGCGTCCATGCCAGCAGGCATGTAAGATTGGCGCGATCACGATGAACGAGGATCAGGAAGCGAAGATTGATAACGATAAATGTATCGCGTGTGGCGCATGCGTATATCAGTGTCCGTTTGGTGCCATCAATGAGAAATCATACATATTACAGGTCATCAACATGATCAAGGACAGTGACCATGGCAAGAATTATAAGGTCTACGCGGCGGTTGCACCTGCAATCGCGGGACAGTTTATTTACGCGAAGCGTGGACAGGTCATCAGCGGAATCAAGGCGCTTGGCTTTGATGAAGTTGTGGAGGTTGCGCTTGGTGCAGATATGACAACCTGGCATGAATCACAGGAGCTGCGGGAGAAGGGTATGCTGACGAGTTCATGCTGTCCGGCATTTGTATCCTATGTGGAGAAGAACTTCCCGGATATGTTGCCATATGTATCTTCTACTTTGTCACCGATGGCGATGATCGGTAAACATATTAAGGAGCAGGATCCGACGGCGAAGGTCGTATTTATCGGACCGTGTACCGCAAAGAAGATGGAGATCCGCAAGGAGACGGTTGCACCGTATATCGACAGTGCACTGACTTTTGAAGAGCTGCAGGCAGTGCTTGACAGCCGGGAGATCGACATCACGACACTGGAAGAGGAAAGTCTGGAGAATGCTTCTTACTTTGGACGTATCTTTGCTCACACAGGCGGTCTGAGCAGTGCTGTGAAGCAGGGAATGAAAGAACAGGGTGCAGAGGACTTCGAATTGAAGCCGGTTGTCTGCGATGGTATTGAAGAATGTAAGATTGCGCTGTTGAAGCTGCGCAGAAATATGTTGGATGGAAACTTCATGGAGGGCATGGCATGTCAGGGTGGCTGTGTCAACGGAAACGGAAATCTGACGCATATGGCGAAGAGCCGTATGGATGTTGAAAAATATGGTAAGGAAGCTGCTGATAAGACGATTGAAGGTGCGATATCAGAGTTTCACTTGCAATAAAATGTAACAGGGGGAAAAACCGTGGATCAAGTACAGGAAAGTTATGACGAATTTAATTTGAATTTCAGAATAGAAGATACCGTGATCGTAAATCAGACAGAGATGGAAGGATTTAATGCATTTTTCCTTGGAAACCAGTCCACCTGTCAGCAGAGTGTTGTAGAGGGCGTGCGTGTTCTGTCTTACAAGATTCCTGCAACGTTGCCGCTCGGTCAGTTCTTGAAGAAGCAGTTGTACAAGGGCGAGTTTCTTTCGATCTTGTCGAATATATTGAATCAGTTGTTGTATTTTGAAGACCGCAATATGCCAATCAAGAAAGTACTTCTGAACACGAAGTATATGTATATTGAACTGTCCAATCTGCATGTACAGTTGATCTACATGCCGATTGAGAAGGAATTTACAGACTGCAATGTCTGTGAGTTTGTACAGAATTTCATCAGCAAGATCCGGTTTGCAGATATGCAGTGTGTCAATTGTGTTGACCAGATCCTGCATTATTTGGATAGCCGGTTAATGTTCTCTTTGCGTGAGTTCTATACATTCATTATTGAATTGCAGAAAGAAGATATTTTGAAGGATGATATTGATCTTGGCGAGGGCGAGACAACTGTCTTACAGCAGATGAGTTACAACAATATCACTCCATATCTCGTTCGTTCCAGAACGAACGCGCTGATTCCGATTGAGAAGACAGAGTTCTTAGTAGGAAAGTCTTCGGAATGTGATTATCAGATTCCAGATAACCGAAAGGTAAGCCGGAAGCATTGCAGTTTCCGTATCAGCAATGGAGAATGTTATATCCGTGATGAGAACTCAACAAACCATACTTATGTGAATGGAAAGATGATCCAGCCGGGATTTGATGTCATGCTGAAAAATGATGACTATATCCGTATGGGTGATGAAGAGTTTAAGTATTGGGTACGATAATTTAATACGCTTTCTCATTTTAGAGCTGCATGATGTGTGAACGTCATGCAGCTCTCCCTTTTTCAGATAGTAAATTTTCACTCACTTATTGCAGAATGCAAATAATAAATATATAATGAAACTTGTATGTTGATTCAAAAGATGGGGGTGCAAAAGATGCAGCATGAATATAACGTTCTTAAATTCATAAAAGCAGATGTATGCACAACCGTTCACCCGATAAGAACAAATGTTCTTCGGGGGGGGGTACTGCTTAGACGATAATTTACTGCAGAATGCAGTTTCTTTGCAGTCACTGAGAAATCAGGATACAGCATCATTATTTCCATTTCAAAATATCAGCAAACGGAAAAAACTTCATAGAGACATAGTACGAGATCAGGCAGAACAGGGATGCAGGAGCAGTCGATGTGTGCGTGGTGTTTTTTGCGTGCAATTTTTTTGGTGGAAGGGATAAAAGAAAGGGAGGAAAAAGATGCAAAAAAGAAAAAGAAGAGCATCGGTATTGGCTGTGTTACTCGCACTTTTGTGCGTGATCTCTAGTATGTCGGTGTTCAAAGTAGACGTGAAAGCGGAAGAATCTGCTATGAAAACAGAAGATGGAAGATTCGAATATGTGGAAGACACGGAAAATGGCGGATATATGATTTATGATTATTTGCTGAATGAAGATGCCGTGGAGATTCCCGCAGAGATTAATGGAAAGCCAGTTACATCGATTGATCAATATTCGTTTTATCAAAAAACAATGACGAGTGTCACGATTCCGGATACTGTTAAGAAAATAGGGGAAAGTGCGTTTTACGAATGTAAAAATTTGAAAAACGTACACATTCCAGATAGTGTAACAGATTTAGAACCATACTCATTTGGTGACTGTTATGCATTGGCATCGTTCAATATTCCAAAAGGAATCACAGAAATCCCGGCATATGCATTTGAATGGGCTAATATTACATCACTTGACATTCCAGACAATATCACAAAGATTGGTGAGGGTGCATTTGGATTTTGTGAGAATGTGACATCATTAACAATTCCAGATTCTGTGACTGAGATTGGAGAAAAAGCATTTCAGAGCTGTAAGGGATTGAAGTCATTTGAGGTTCCGAAGAATGTGACGAAGCTTAGCGGAAATGCATTTATGAGCAGTGGAATTACAACGCTTACGGTTTCACCTGAAAACCCTGTATATGATAGTCGTGATAATTGTAATGCAGTCATCGAGACAGATACGGATAAGCTGATAATAGGAATCTATGGAACAAAAATCCCAGAAACGATAAGAACGATTGGAAGTCATGCGTTTGAAAGTAGTCATGAGCTGAGTACACTTGAAATCCCTGTTGGTGTGACAACAATTGAAGACTATGCATTTGATGAATGTGGTAGCTTAGCGAATTTGACGATTCCAAAGACGGTAAAAAGTATTGGTAAAAATTTATGTTGCCAAACAAGATGGAATTCTGACTTAGGACATTCTGTAACGTCAGTAAGTGAATTTTTAACCATTAACTGTGTAGAAAATAGTGCTGCTCATAAATATGCACAGGAAAACGGTTATCATTTCAATTTAATCAGTGATGATGACGAAACGATTTATGCAGATGATATAAAAGTAATTGCAGATGTAGATGAGACAAAATTGAAGGTTGGAGACACCTTTAAAGTAACAGGAACGGTACTTCCGGAAAATGCAACAAACAAAGGTGTTAACTATCTTAGTGCAAATCAAGATATTGTTACAATAGATTCGAGAACTGGTGAAGCAAAGGCAGTTGGAGTAGGAAAAACTTTTGTATTAGCCCGTTCGAATGATGGAAAACGTACACAACGTTTTTATGTAACAGTTACAAAGACAACTCCGACCCCAGATCCAGATCCAACTCCAGATCCAGATCCAACTCCAGATCCAGATCCAACCCCAGACCCAGATCCAGATCCGAACCCAACTCCGGATGTTACAACCCGTTATACAACCCACGTACAGACCTATGGCTGGCAGGGTGACGAGAACAACACAAGCAAGTGGTTTACAAATGGTAGAATGGCTGGTACTTCCGGACAGGCAAAGCGTCTGGAGGGTATCAAGATTTCCGTCAGCGGAAACGTAAACCTTGGCATCCAGTACACAACCCATTGCCAGAGCTACGGCTGGTTACCTTGGTCGGCAAATGGCGAGATGAACGGAACCGAAGGCGAGGCAAAGAGACTGGAGGCAATCAAGATTCAGCTCACAGGCGCTGATAAAGAGAAGTACGACGTTTATTACAGAGTGCATGCACAGTCTTACGGCTGGCTTGGCTGGGCGAAGAATGGTGCACCATCTGGAACTGCCGGTTATGCAAAGAGACTGGAAGGTATCCAGATTGTCGTATTGAAGAAGGGTGCATCAGCGCCGGGATTAAATTATGCAGGAGTGAATGCGGCTTCTGGCGTACATCAGGCAAAGAGTTATATTGCAAAGGCTGGTTCTTCACCGGTGGTTGGCAATCAGGCAACGTCTAATACCAACCCGAGTGTGGCAGGTGAGAGAAATGTAAATATCGCATACCGGACACATGTACAGACATACGGCTGGCAGGGATGGAAGTACAACGGACAGATGAGTGGTACTTCCGGACAGGCAAAGAGACTCGAAGGCATCAACATCAAGCTTACGAACAAGCCATACAGTGGAAGCATTGTCTATACGACACATGTGCAGACATACGGCTGGCAGGGAAATGAGAACAATCAGAACACATGGAGACACGATGGACAGATGAGTGGTACTTCCGGAGAGGCAAAGCGTCTGGAAGCAATCCGTATCAATCTGACTGGCGAGATGGCAGCACATTACGATGTTTATTATCGTGTACATGCACAGACCTATGGTTGGTTGAACTGGGCAAAGAACGGCGAAGCAGCAGGAACTGCAGGACTTGCAAAGAGACTGGAAGGTATCCAGATCGTGCTTGTACCGAAGAACGGCAAGGCTCCAGCAACGAGATATCAGGGTATTACCAGTGTGAGAACACAGGCATATATCAAGAAATAATCAATAATAGAAATATAGAAAATGGGTTCCATGAAAGATCTTTCATGGAACCTGTTTTTTATTCGTTCGACAGATAATGCCGCATGGATTTTAAAGCATTTTTTTCTAATCGGCTGACCTGTGCCTGTGAGATCGCAATCTCATCGGCAACTTCCGTCTGTGTTTTTCCTTCGAAGAAACGCAGACGGATAATGTTTAATTCCCGCTCATCGAGCCGTTGCATCGCTTCCTGTAAAGCAAGCGACTGTACCCAGTTTTCTTCTTTGTTCTTTTTGTCTTTGACCTGATCCATCAGATATAAGACATCCTGTCCCTCTTGATAGACCGGCTCAAACAGGGACATTGGTGTGGCGATCGCATCTAAGGCGGTCACAATATCTTCTTTTGGAAGCTCTAATTCTTTGGCAATCTCATCAACCGTTGGTTCGCGGTCGTTTTTCTTCGTCAGGATATCCCGCGTGTAGATTGCTTTGTAGGCGATGTCCCGGAGAGAGCGCGAGACACGGATGGTGTTGTTGTCGCGCATGTAGCGGCGGCATTCGCCGATTATCATAGGTACAGCGTAGGTACTGAATTTGACATCCAGTGTCTGATCGAAATTATCCAGTGCTTTGATCAGCCCGATGCAGCCGACCTGAAAAAGGTCATCGGAGCTTTCGATGTTGTTGCCGGAGAACCGTTGGATCACACTCAGAACAAGTCGGAGGTTTCCACGGATAAATTCTTCTCTGGCACTTTTATCCCCTGCGTTCATGCGGGCGAAGAGTGCCCGCTTTTCATCCTCAGAAAGCAGTGGGAGCTTGCTTGTGTTGACTCCACAGATTACTACTTTATTTCCAGCCATAATTTCGTATCTCCTGTAATCCTTTTGTTCACTACTAGAAAGGATTTACAAATCTGTGGAAAGCTATACAATTTTTGGTTTCCAGTTTCTGGCTATATGGCAAAGAATCTGTAAAAAATACCAATTTTGCATAAATCCTTGCCAATTTTGCATAAGTGTAAAAAATGCCATTTTTATATGCTATGATACGAACAATGGGTAATCCCAGAAACAAAAATAAAAAGCTGAGAGGAGAGAAGCGTATGCAAAAATGGAAAGTTTGCAAGAAGTTGATGGCGGTCATACTGACACTCTGTATGGCGCTGCCATTGATTTCAAACCAGTACCTGGTTGTACGGGCGGAAGAGACCGGAACTGGTACAACAGACACAAAGAAGCTGTCGGATCTGATTGCGGCAGGTGAGTATGTGTCGGTAGACCTGACCAAAGGCGAGGATGTGACGTTGACGAAGCAGACATGGACGACCGATTCGTATGAGTATGTAGATTCTTCAACAGAAAGTGATACAAAATATACGAGAACAGATCGGGGAACTTTGTATCAGATTAAGATAAGTGTTGGACAGGTGCTTGGCGTTATGATGGACTTGAATCGGGGACTGCTTTGGTATAAGCAGGATAGCGTAGATATGGGATATTCACAAGGGCATGTCAGTTCTTATTATGCACCAGAAGATGAGACAATCTATTTATGGATACCATATAACGATTTGGATGAGAAGACAGTTCCGGATACATACAATATCTCGTTCATACTTGGAAAACCAGTCAGTAAATATAAGGAAAAGGCTACAGAGATTACATTAAATCAGAAAGTAACATTAGATACGAGCGCAGATAATTATCTAAAGAATGTAACACCGAATAATGGGAGTGTATGTAATGGATGGCTATATAAAACATCTCTGGAAGCTGGATATTATACATTAAATCTTGATAAGAAGGATGGCGATTCTTCGTTTGAATTTTATCCGTTGGATCAGGATGGTAATTATGGATTTACCTCGGATATATATTATAGCGACGTTTCCCTGAAAGAGCAATTTATTTTGGAGAAAGGCTATATCTTTATAAAGAATACAAATCATGCTGAGAATTTGTCAATTTCACTTGATACTGTGAAGGCGTTATCTGAACTTCCAATTAAGGAGCTGACAAAAGGAGAAACATATACATCAACTTCAGCGGATAACAGGTGGAAAGCTGGTGAATATGGATATGATTACCGGATTTATAAAATAACTGTGGCGGCTGGGAAAATGGTCAATGTTGTAGAAAAAGGAAAAGATGGTGCAGTCGCAAGTAGTATGGCAGTTTTAAATGAAAGACGTTTCGTAGTGCAGGAAAGTATGATGGACGGAGATGCACAAAGTTTGCTTTTGAATAATGATACAGATACAGAAAAGGCATATTATATTGGTATTTATGCGTTGAATGGTACAGAAATGTATACGATTGACTGTACAGATATAAAATCATTGGCAGAATGTGCAGAAAAAGCGGTATCTGTGACAGAGAAAAATACAATTATATTTGTGAAAAATGATTCCCGCTTTATTGATGCAGCAAAATATAATTCCCATTATAATCCTGGAATATTTGAGGCAAAGAAAGGTGCGTTTGTGACATTTGATGTACCAGCTAAGACGAGCATGGTAATTAAGCTTGAAAATGATACGAGTTATAAAGAGTATTATGTATATGAGAGTCTGGCGAATGATAAAAATAGCAAAACGGTTACTACGACCAGCTATGCTGTTAATAATTCTTCTGAGTCTGCAAAGAGATATTATGTATGGATTCCGAAAGAACAGGCAGAGAATGCGACAGTATCTGTGAAATTGATTCAGAATACTTCGCTTAGTGAAGTACCGGCATTACAGGTTGGCGATAATACGGTTACAACGGATGCGCAGGTGGTAGAATATACGAATTATGCGGGAGAAACTGATTGTTGGAATGGACATGTATATCAGTTTACTGTGCCGGATGCGGGAACATATGCCATTGGATTAAAGTATACTGGAACAGATATGAATACATTTAAGTCTATGGAACTGCAACAGTATACGTTGAACGAAAGCGGTTATATATCGGAATATACAAATACAGTTAGCACGAATAACCATGATAAGATAGATGTATTGACATCGAATCTGGAAAACGGAAAAACCTATTATTTTAAGCTTCAATACACAGTAGATAATCAGGCGGTTACAGAAGCAAAAGATATGCAGGGTGTTACAATCTTCATAGAGAAAGATGTGCCGGAAATAAAGGATATTCTGGATTCTGCACAAACGATAACAGCAGCAACGGAAGATGCTGTATCGGGTGATGATATGCGGATTGTGAAGATTGACAGAAGTGTGTTCTGTGGTAAGTTGTATCAGATCACGATTCCTGTGGACTATGAAGCTGCAATTGAGGCAGATAAGGGAAGAGTTGACATTTATGAGCAGGTACGTGGAGCTATGGTCGATACATCGGATTATGTACGATCCAGTAATTGGAACGAAAATGCGATAAAGGGCGTTCTTCAGAACAACAGTGATGAAGCTAAGACCTATTATGTGTTTGTAAAGAGTCCGTTCTCGAAGGTTACGGTTGGTGAGTTCAAACAGCAGACACCAGCAACTCCGATCGAGAGTGCCGATATTGCAGAACTTACATTGAAGGATGCAAAGCTGCTTAGCGATTTGAAAAAACAGAATATATCGTTTGCAGTATGGGATTATAATACAAACACAGTAAAGAATACGAAGAAAGAAAGCTATTGGTTGAAGTTTACTGTACCGGAAAATGAAGTCTATACATTGGATACGAGTTATAGTGAGACTTACGGTGATGGAAGCTGGACATTTACAGTTTGGAGTTATTATGACAAATATGACGCATATGTATCTGGTGGAAATCATTTGGTTAATTCAGGAAACTATACTCGAAGAATGGATCGGTTTACAGAAGGAACCTATTATATTGCAATCGAGGGTTCCGAGGAATTGCTGCCGATTCAGATTTCTTTGAATCAGATGGCGAAGATTGATTCGTTAAAGGATAGTGCAGTTGAGATATCGGATGCTATCATACAGGCGGGTTCAGTTACGTTGCCAAAGCTTGAAAAGGAATATGCATATCTGGTAGGCTATGGCAATAACTTCTCTTTTGATTATGGTAATCTTATGAAGGTTACTGTTCCAAAACATACAACCTATATGTTCAAGTCTGAAGAATCTGGCTGGTATATGTATTTGTATGAGGAGGATTTTAACAAGGCAATAGAGGGTAACAATCAAGTATCTGCAGTAAATACAACAGATACGGATAAGACGTATTATATTTGGAGTCGTATAAGCGAATATTCGGAAACGATAACAATCGATGTAAGTCAGGTTGAACTTCTTTCTGCAAAGTTTGACACAGCAGAAAAGCTGGAAAAAGGTAACACAGTGACGTATCAGTACAGTGAATCAGATCAATCCTATATGAAGGATGTAACGTATTATGATGGAATGGGAGGATCTACGGTTTACCAATATAAGCATGCGAAATTGTATTATCTGGATGCTCCGGGTATGTATAGTCTGAGTCTGACATCCAAACAGGATGCTTCCAATGTATCTGTGACTGTATTTGATAAGAATCAATACATAATAGGAACATATGCATTTGAAAACAAGGCGTATGAGAATGATTACTATCTAGTGGATGGAGAAAAAACATATATTCTGATTTCACAGGATAGTGAGAATCCGGATGCAGAGATTGAACTTACATTATCCGATGTAAAAGAGGATCGATTGCTGACATCCAATCTGGCAGAAGCAGAAACAATCAAAGAAGAGAAGACTGCCCTTACCAATCAGGATGAAAAGAAATATGTATTCAAATGCAAGGGTGAAGATGCGAACACAGGAAATATAGAAGAAAGTTATGCTAAAACAACTGGAAAGCTGTATAAATATGTTGTAGAGCCGTGGTCAGATATCAAGTTTACCGCAGATACGTTCCAAGGCAGAATCTGGATTTTTGATCAGGATGGTAATTTCCAGACTTACGAGGATGTCTGGTATGATACGATGAATTACATATATACAAATGATTCGTCGGCGTATGTGGATCTGTATCTGATGTCAGACAAACGTGGTGATTTGGATGGAACATTGACAATCAAAAAAATAAACTCCGCTGTGCCATTGGGAAAATATGCAGAGCTGGCAATCGAATTACCAGAATCATATACCACATCAGTGGATAAAATCTTGACGGTTCAGCGACCATATAAGGATGCAGATTATGAGGTAGCGTACAAAGAAGCAACTGGTAAACTGTACAGCTTCAATGTTCCTGCAAAGAACAAGGTAGAGATTACAGCAACGAAGAATGCAGGACTTGTCGTCTATAGTGATCTGGACGATGCACCAATCGCGGATGAGATGTCAAGTGTGACATTTAATAATCTCGCAAATGAAGAACAGACTTATTATTTGTGGGTAGAAGGGGACAATGACGGTGTTGTTGTAACAACGACAAAGACATCGTTAGAATCAAAGAAAGAAACAACGGAGAATGGTGAGAAGGTTGAGACGACCGTAGATACAACCGATGATGACACGTTAATTATAATAGCAGAAGATAAGGACACGGCTGGAAAAGTAGCGGATGCGACAGTCAAGGTAGAACAAAAGGGTGGCATCTCAGAGGATGCAATCAAGAAGAGTATTGATGTTGTATCACAATATAACTCGGATAATGACGGTAAGGAGCAGATCAGCAACATTCAGGCATCTTACACAGATGACAGTCAGACAACCGTATCTTCAGATGTATTGAACAGCTTGAAGGATGCACAAGTTTCATTGGAGATCAGCAAGAAAGCATCGGACGGAACGGTAGAATATACATGGAGCTTTGATGCAGATTCCCTGAAGGAAACAGAGGTTACAGGCGGCGTGAACACGAAGCTGGAAGTATTTGAGGATGCAGTAGGCTATGGAAATCAGAAGGTAGTTGAAGAATTGACCGATCCAGATGCAACGAAGTGTGTAGTGGCATTTGCACATGATGGTGAACTTCCAAAGAATACGAAGGTAACAATCGCAGTTGGTGACCAGTATGTTGATGGAACTACGGTTTATTACTACCATATCAACAAAGAGACAAATGTATTAGAGCCAATCGACAGTGTTGTAGTAAAGGATGGAATGGTTACATTGGTACTTAGCCATTGCTCTGATTATGTAATATGCGATAAGAAGGTTTGTAAGCATGAGAAAACAGAAGTCAGAAACGCAAAGAAAGCAAGCTGTACAGAAGCAGGATATACCGGTGATACTTATTGTGTGGACTGTGACACGAAGCTTGCAACAGGTGAAGTAATCGCTAAGAAAGATCACACATCCAGCGACTGGATCGTAGATAAGACAGCAACCGTCGATGCAGAGGGAAGCAGACATAAGGAATGTACCGTCTGCAAGACCGTTCTTGAAAAGGAAGCAATCGCAAAGCTTCCAGCACCAACACCGACGCCAGAACCAGTTGTAATACCGGATGTGACAATCCGTTACACAACCCATGTACAGACCTTTGGCTGGCAGGGCGACGAGAACAATGCAAGCAAGTGGTTTGTAAATGGTAAGATGGCTGGTACAAGTGGCAAGGCAAAGAGACTGGAAGGCATCAAGATCCGTGTTTACGGAAATGACAACCTTGGAATCCAGTACACAACCCATTGCCAGAGCTACGGCTGGTTGCCTTGGTCCGCAAATGGTGAGATGAACGGAACTGAGGGTGAAGCAAAGCGATTAGAGGCAATCAAGATCCAGCTTACAGGCGCAGATAAGGATAAGTACGATGTTTATTACAGAGTGCATGCACAGTCATATGGCTGGCTTGGCTGGGCGAAGAATGGCGCACCATCTGGAACTGCAGGTTATGCAAAGAGACTGGAAGGTATCCAGATCGTGGTAGTGAAGAAGGGCGCAGCTGTACCGGGTGTCAACTACGCAGGTGTTAACGCAGCATCTGGCGTACATCAGGCAAAGAGTTATATTGCAAAGGCTGGTTCTTCTCCAGTGGTTGGCAATCAGGCAACTTCAAATACAAATCCAAGTGTGGCTGGAGAGGCAAATGTCAATGTTGCATACCGCACACACGTACAGACCTTTGGCTGGCAGGGATGGAAGTATAACGGACAGATGAGTGGTACTTCCGGACAGGCAAAGAGACTCGAAGGTATCAACATCAAGCTTACAAATAAGCCATACAGTGGAAGCATTGTTTACACAACCCATGTACAGACTTACGGCTGGCAGGGAAATGAAAACAATCCAAATACTTGGAGGCGCGATGGAGATATGTCTGGTACAAGTGGAGAGGCGAAGCGTCTCGAAGCAATCCGTATTGCACTGACTGGCGAGATGGCAGAGCATTACGATGTATATTACCGTGTACATGCACAGAGCTTTGGCTGGCTTGGCTGGGCAAAGAACGGCGAAGCAGCAGGAACCGCAGGACTTGCGAAGAGACTGGAAGGAATCCAGATCGTGCTTGTACCAAAGGGTGGTAATGCACCAGCGAGAAGCTATCAGGGTATCACCAGTGTGAAAACACAGGCATATATCAAAAAATAAGCAGTAAAAACAGGGCTTCGGGGAGTGAAATCCCCGGAGCTTTTTTTGTCTAAAATATTGAAAGTAAGGGAAGAATGTGCTAAAATACCTAAGTTTGTTGTAGTTGAGTATGTATATAGAGATGAGGAAAGAGATATGCAGATTACAAGAGAAGATGTAAGAAACGTAGCAATTATCGCCCATGTCGATCATGGTAAGACAACCCTCGTGGACGAACTGTTGAAGCAGAGTGGTGTATTCCGTGACAATCAGGAAGTCGCAGAGCGTGTCATGGATTCGAATGACATCGAGCGTGAGAGAGGTATCACAATCCTTTCTAAGAACACCGCAGTTACTTATAAGAATACAAAGATCAACATCATTGATACGCCGGGTCATGCTGATTTCGGTGGCGAGGTAGAGCGTGTCTTAAAGATGGTAAATGGCGTTATCCTCGTGGTAGATGCATTTGAAGGTGCGATGCCACAGACGAAGTTCGTGCTCAAAAAAGCACTGGAACTGGATCTGAACGTAATCGTGTGTATCAATAAAATCGATCGTCCGGAGGCAAGACCGGCAGAAGTAGAAGAGGAAGTATTGGAGCTTTTATTAGAGCTTGATGCAAATGAGAAGCAGCTTGACTGCCCATTTGTTTACGCATCCGCAAAGGCAGGTATTGCATCCCTTTCACCAGATGAGCCGGGTACAGATATGCAGCCATTGTTCGAGACGATCCTGAAATATATTCCGGCACCAACCGGTGATCCAGATGCAGGTACACAGATTCTGATCAGTACGATTGATTATAATGAGTATGTTGGCCGTATCGGTGTAGGTAAGGTGGATAATGGTACGATCAAGCTGAATCAGGATGCAATCATCGTAAACCATCATGAGCCTGACAAGTACCGCAAGGTAAAGATTGGTAAGTTATATGAGTTTGAAGGCCTGAACAAGGTGGAAGTGAACGAGGCAGGTATCGGCTCGATCGTAGCGATTTCCGGTATTTCAGATATCCACATCGGTGATACAATCTGTTCACCGGATGATCCGGAACCAATTCCGTTCCAGAAGATTTCTGAGCCTACGATCGCCATGCATTTCATGGTAAATGATTCACCGCTCGCAGGTAAGGAAGGAAAGTTCGTTACTTCCCGTCATCTGCGTGACCGTCTGTTCCGTGAGTTAAATACTGATGTTTCTCTGCGTGTGGAAGAGACAGACACGACTGAGAGCTTTAAGGTATCTGGACGTGGTGAGCTGCATCTGTCTGTATTGATCGAGAACATGCGTCGTGAGGGCTATGAGTTCGCAGTAAGTAAGGCAGAGGTTATCTATAAGGAAGATGAGAAGGGCAAAAAGTTAGAGCCGTTCGAGATTGCAGTCATTGATGTGCCAGATGAATTCTCCGGTACCGTTATCAATATGCTGAATCAGCGTAAGGGTGAGCTGCAGGGTATGGCACCAACTGGAAATGGTACAACGAGACTGGAGTTCTCAATTCCATCCCGTGGACTGATTGGTTTCCGTGGTGATTTCATGACCGCTACCAAGGGAAATGGTATCATCAATACGATGTTTGATGGTTATCAGCCATACAAGGGCGATATGAATTACAGAAGTCAGGGTTCTCTGATCGCGTTTGAGTCAGGAGAGAGTATCACATATGGTCTGTTCAATGCACAGGAGCGTGGAACACTCTTTATCGGACCGGGCGAGCAGGTCTACGGCGGTATGGTCGTTGGACAGTGCGGTAAGGCAGAGGATATCGAAGTAAATGTCTGCAAGAAGAAGCAGCTTACGAATACACGTGCATCCGGTTCCGATGATGCGCTGAAGCTGACACCTCCAAAGATCCTTTCTCTGGAGCAGGCACTGGATTTCATTGATACTGACGAGCTTCTGGAGATCACACCGAAGTCCATCCGTATCCGTAAGAAGATTCTGGATCCAACACTTCGTATGCGTGCAAAGCGTGCAATGCAGTCGAATTAATCTGTCGAAAACCATCATATTAAAAAACAATGTGAGAAATCCGTTAAATTTGTGCAAAATTGACGGATTTCTCTTTATTTTTTGTGGAAGATTTATGCGCGGTGTGATAAAATAAAAAAGACGGAGCGGAATACATAGGAGATGTGTATTTTGCTGAAAAATAACAGGAGGAGGTTACTATGGGTTTAACAATATGGCTGATTATAACTGTGATACTGATCGTGGTTGAGATCATTACACTCGGACTTACGTCCATATGGTTCGCAGGCGGTGCATTTGTGGCAGGACTGATCTCGCTGACCGGTGCACACTGGTTGGTGCAGCTTCTTGTGTTTGCGGTTGTGTCGACGTTGCTTTTTGTGTTTACCCGGCCATTTGCGGCGAAGCATCTGATGAAGAATGTGGAGAAGACGAATGTAGACAGTCTGATTGGAAAAGAAGGAATCGTCAAGCAGGAGATCAACAATCTGGAGGCACAGGGTGTTGTGAAGCTTTCGGGCATGGAATGGTCTGCACGTTCCGCAGATGATTCGAAGATTGCTGCGGGAGAGAAGGTTCTCGTGCAGAGCATCGACGGCGTGAAGCTCATCGTGACGAAGAGCACACAGGCATAGGATAGTATAGAAGAGTTGATTGAAAAAGGGAGGCAGAAAGATGAATGGAGCACAGATATTAGGTATTTTTCTTGTAATTTTGGTTGTTGTAGTGATTTGCAGTTCTATACGTGTTGTACCACAGGCACATGCATATGTCATTGAGCGTCTGGGAACATACAATACGACATGGTCAGCAGGTCTGCATTTGAAGACGCCTTTGATTGATAAGGTAGCACACCGCATTTCTATGAAAGAGCAGGTTGTTGATTTTGCACCACAGCCGGTAATCACAAAAGATAATGTTACGATGCGGATTGATACAGTCGTATTCTTCCAGATCACAGATCCGAAGTTGTTTGCATATGGTGTGGAAAAGCCAATCATGGCGATTGAAAATCTGACAGCAACAACGCTTCGAAATATCATTGGTGAGCTGGAACTTGACCAGACTCTGACATCGAGAGAGACGATCAATACAAAGATGCGTGCGACTTTGGACGAGGCGACAGATCCTTGGGGTATCAAGGTCAACCGTGTCGAGCTGAAGAATATCATTCCACCGGCAGCCATTCAGGATGCGATGGAGAAACAGATGAAGGCAGAGCGTGAGAGACGTGAACAGATCCTGATTGCAGAAGGTGAGAAGAAGTCCGCAATTCTTCGCGCAGAAGGACAGAAGGAGTCTCTGATTCTTTCCGCAGAGGCAGAAAAGCAGTCCGCAATTCTGCGTGCAGAGGCGACAAAGGAAGCAACCATCCGCCGTGCCGAAGGTGAGGCAGAAGCAATCCTGAAAGTACAGCAGGCAAACGCAGATGGTATCAAGTTCCTGAATGAAGCTGCACCAGATCAGGCGGTTCTTACATTGAAGAGTCTTGAGGCATTTGCCAAGGCAGCAGACGGAAAAGCAACGAAGCTGATTATTCCGAGTGAGATTTCCGGTATTGCAGGGCTTGCGTCTTCCCTGACAGAGATTGTGACGAAAAATAGTGAGTCGTAGACAGGAGGAAGTTTTGAATGAGTGATAAGGCATCTGCACAACAGGATTTACTAAAGGAGCTATACAACTACAGTGCAACTATCATTCCCGGAACGGAGACACTGATTGCAGAACTCAGACACAACCGGCAGTCCGATACGGACGAGCTGTTCAATCTAGTGATTCAGGGAATCAACTGGGAGATCGAAGTGTTTAATAACTGTGAGGATCTGATTAACCGGGATGAACAAAGAATTGACAAAGGCAGGATGGCGTCCGCAGTCGGACGCCTCGGCAAAGTGCTGCCTGTCTCTTATACACATCTCCG
>ERZ1026864.821-NODE-821-length-16807-cov-4.516595_pt1 | contig 16807 bp, 19 predicted proteins | sample MGYA00380162_ERZ1026864 | MGnify/ENA primary metagenome ERZ1026864 (study PRJEB33269, sample SAMEA4719798) | human gut metagenome | biome: human-associated habitat; feature: organic feature; material: feces | place: Cameroon | collected 2013-10 ... | reverse complement strand
TACATCGGGAATGTTTTTCTTATCATCTGCCATTTGCAAACCTCCTTTTCGTGGCATGAAAAAAAGCCAGTCCGTAGACTGGCCGGGTGGAAGTGACCTCCCTTCATGGTTTTATATATGAAAACGCCGCCCGTTGTCCTGTTGGGCGGCGTTGTTTTCAAACAAAATCTCCTGTCGCTTTTTGCGTCGGCGTATGATATAATAATGATACGAAATCGATAGGGGGTGTATCTATGAGCGCCATTAAAGACTCCAAAAATCAATTTTATCATGGACTACAAAATAATAAAGAACAGATTGACCTGCTATGGACCGGAATTGAAAGCCTTGAAAACACGCAGTTTTATGAATTGTGCCAGAGGTATTCTGACATAGCGCTTAATGCAATCAAGCAGAGAGTTCCTGGAACTTGTGATGTGCAAGGGTGTTTTCAGTTTACAGACATCGAGGCCGCAAAGCGTGCAACAAAAGACTATGTCATGGGTTGGAGAATTAAAGATATTGATGCTCTTTTGTCCTTGATTCACGAGTTTCACTCATACGCTGTTGCATGGGATGACAAGAGAACAACGAGCGGGAGCGTACTACCCGAAAACTATGACTATCAATCTATGTATGCTGGGAAATATTATAATTTCAAAGAATTACCTGATGATATTTGGGAGCAAATCGCACGCGAAGTCAAAGAATATATATGTGCTTAAAGCCAAGCTTTCTTATGGTGGAGAAGCCCGCGTATTGAAGCACTCTTTTGACCCGGTTTAGGGGTATGTAACCGCTCTAACCAGGAGAGCGCTTGAATGGCATTCAAGAGGTCAGCGGTTCGATCCCGCTTATCTCCACCAAAAGATCCTGAAACCTTTGGTTTCAGGATCTTTTCTTTTTGTCTGGACGTAAATATATCGCCTCCCTTTTAACATTTTCCAATCATACGATCATATTGACGCGCCTCATCGTACCACACCGTCCGCGTCAGGCCGGGTGCAGACGACTCTATCGTATTGCGGGGAGCGGGACAAAAGTCCCGCTCCCCGCTTGTCTATCTCAGGTGCGGTAGATTTTCGCAGAATCAACAAAATGTACGAAGAAAACGGGAATCATTCGTTGCAAAGTGCCGGATTTTGTGATAAAATAGCAATAGCGTATTGGCAATATTGCACACAAATGTTTCGTATTGTGCAATAACTGACGATCCGCGCAAAAATGGCTGCGCATATACCGGGCAGAATCCCCTATACTGCATGACCGGTTCGAGGCCGAAAGGATGTGATCCCCTCATTGAATCGAGACACCAAGATCATCGCCGTCGCCGGTAAGGGCGGCGTGGGAAAGACCTCCATCTCCGCCGCCTTTGTGCGGCTGCTGACGGAGACCTATCCCGACAAGCGCATCCTCGCCATCGACGCCGACCCGGCCGTGGGCCTGTCCACCGCGCTGGGCGTGGAGGTACGCGAAACGCTGGACGACATTCGCAAGGGCATTGTTGCCTCCGTGGAGGACGGTGCGCCCCGCGAGGCCATCGAGCTTTTGAGCGAGGCGCGCTATCGCATCTTCGACACCATGGTGGAGAGCCGCGCCTTCTCCTTTCTCGCCATCGGGCGGCCAGAGACGGCGGGCTGCTACTGCAAGGTCAACGCCTATCTGAAAGAGGTCATTCACCTGCTTGCCAATGACTTCGACTATGTGGTCATTGACGGTGAGGCGGGGATCGAGCAGATCAACCGCCGCGTCATGGAAAAGGTCACCCATCTGGTGCTCATCACCGACCCCAGCCGAAAGGGTACGCAGGTCATCCAGACCATCCGGCGCGTGGCGGACGATCTGGTGATGTACGACCGCTGCGGCGCCATCATCAACCGCGTCACCGACCCCGCCATGATCCCCTACATCCATATTGAAGGCACTGAGCTCCTCGCCTGTATTGGCAGCGATTCCCTGCACGCCGCCAACGACATCCGCGGCCTGAGTGTTTTTGATCTGCCTGCTGACGCACCTGTGCTGGCAGGCGCCCGCGAGGCCCTCACAAAACTTGCTATCCTGTAAAAAACACATTTGGAAAGAGGTGTGATCCTTGAGAGATCTGAAGCATCTGATCTACTTTGAGAATCTGCTGGAAAACGCCGACAACGAGCTGGTGAAGCAGGCGCAGGCAGATGGCGGGCTGGCCATCGGCTACACCTGCTACCATATGCCCGAGCCGCTGCTCAACCTCGGCAACTGCTTTTCCGTGCGTCTGCGCGCACCGCGGACAGGCTCGCTGGACATCGCCACCTATTATATGTCCAACTATACCTGCGAGTATGCCCGTGCGCTGGTGGAGCGCGGTATGGAGGGCGGCTACCAGTTTCTGGACGCGCTGGCCGGCGTGGACGCCTGCTCCATGATGAACCGCGCCATGGAGCATTTCGAGATCCTGCAGATGAACGACAAGCCCAACTTCTTTGTCTCCCACTGCGACATCCCTTACAAAGTGACGGACTACACGCTGGATTCCTACGTCAGGCAGATGCGCCGCCGTGTGCTGGAGCCGCTGGCGGAGAAGTACGGCGTGGATACCTCTGACGCCGCCATCCGCAAGGCGGTGGCAGAGCATAACGAGGTCTGCGCCATCATCAGCGAGATCGGTGAGATGCGCAAGGCCGATAACCCCGTTATCACCGGCTATGAGTTCCACGTGCTGAATCTGGTTAGCTTCACCTGCCCCAAACAGCTGATCCTCCCCTACCTGCGGGAGACGCTGGAGGAGCTGAAGACCCGCAAGCCCGACGCCAAGCCCGCCTTCCGCGCCAGAGTCGCCATCGTAGGCAGCGAGATCGACGACCCCAACCTGACCAAGCTCATCGAGAGCTGCGGCGCGCTGGTGGTGTCGGACCGCTACTGCTTCGGCTCCACCCCCGGACGGGAGATCATCCACCTCCGGGACGACGAGGACGCCCTGCCCCAGATCTGCCTGCACATCATGGAGCATTCTGAGTGCGCCCGCTACATCTCCGATGAGAAGGTGCAGCAGCGCCGGGACACCGCGGACCGTCTGGCCCGGGCGTTCCATGCCGACGGCATCATCTACGAGCAGATGAAATACTGCGACTACTGGGGCTTCGAGCGTGCGCTGGTGAGCCACATCATGCACGAGGAGTATAATTGGCCCGTGCTGAGTATCGACCGCCTGTACAACAACGGCAATTCCGGCCAGCTCCGCACCCGCGTGCAGGCCTTTGTGGAATCGCTGGAGATCAAAAAGCTCCACAAGAACGGAGGTGCCAACTGATGGCTGAGAAGAAGAAATTTCCCAACCCCCAGTTCTTCCGCGCACGAAACAACATGGACTGGAAAAAGCAGGCCGAGAACCTGAAGGAGTTCGGCTCCATCGCCCTCGACCTGCTGAAGGAGACGGACTGGAAGGCATTTGCCGCCAAGCAGAAGGATCACCTGCTGGACAACGTGGCCCGTGTGACCCGCGAGGCCAAGACCATTGCCGCCATGACCGGTGCGGAGCGCATGGATCTGCTGAAAAACGGCGAAAAGCATCTGGGTACCCTGTACCGTAAGGGCGACATGGCCACCGTCCGCCGTGAGTGGCGCGGCGTGGAGAGCACCCTCATCGACTTCTCCGGCTGGCTGAAGGTCTGGGGTATGCTGCTGGCAACCTTCTCCAAGGACTTGGTACCCGCCCTGAACACCACGTTCTGGTATCGCTGGATGATCTCCTATATGTGCTGCGTGAGCTTCATGGATAAGAACACCATGGGACAGCGGGGCAACGCCCTGAAAATGAGCCACTTGATGACCTACGACATTTTCCGCTATGTGGCGGAAAATCTGGTGTTCCTCGCCAAGTGCGACGAGAAGAACGGCAACAGCCGCGAGCTGAACAAGAAGGTCGTGCTGTTCGACGAGATGACCATGGGGCAGCTGATGGCCGGCTTCCCCGACCTGCTGGGGATCCCCTATCAGCTGATGCCGGTGTTCCTGGTGTCCGAGATCGACCAGCTCACCTGCGTCCCCTACATCGACGCGGTGGAGTCCTTCGGCCTGCCCGCCGACTGCTGCCCCGTGCCGTCCTCTGAGTGCGGCGCACTGGTCATCGACGCCCTGCCCCACATGGGCAAGTGCTTCATCTCCTCCTCCATGCCCTGCGACGGCTCTACCATGGCCTCCAGCTATATGTCCCGCCGCTTCCCCGACCTGCCGGTGTTCCACCTGTGCTTCCCCGTCCGCTATGAGGATGAGGAGACGGTACAGATGGGTGCGGAGGATATCCGGGCGTGCATCAAGTTCATTGAGGAGCAGACCGGCGCCAAGTGGAGCTGGGACGCCTACTTCGCCAGCATGAAGCGTTTCAATGAGGAGACGCGGTACGAGCTGGAGAAGTGGGAGGTCAACAAGACCCCCTATCCCCAGATCATCGGCCCCACCTACGAGCTGTTCCGCAAGTGGAACTATGAGATGGACGGCGGCATCGATCCCCGCATCATAAAGAGCTGCCGGAAGGTCAACAAGCTGCTGATGGAGTCCTACGAGCGCCGCGAGGAGGCGTGGGTCGGCAAGATGCGCTACCGCGGCATCGTCTGGTCCTGCCCCGCCCACTACTACGCCAACTTCTCCAACTGGCTGGCCAACTGCTGGGGCATCAACGTGCTGGTGGAGATGGAATCCCTGAACTTCACCAAGCCTCTGGAGACGGAGGACAAGGAGGAGGCGCTGCGGGATCTGGCCCGTCTGTACGAGCGCATGGTCATGCGCCGCCACACCAACGGCGGCTACCAGCACGTGGTGGACGAGCTGTGGCGTCAGTGCGAGGCGTGGAACGCCAACTTCATCATCATGTACCAGAACGTGGCGTGCAAGAACATGGCCACCGTACAGGGCATTCTGGACGAGCAGGGCCGCGAGCGCGGCTACCACATGATCTGGATCGAGCACGACCTGATGGACCCGCGCACCGTGTCCCGCAAGACCATGCGCGAAAAGGTCAACGAGTATATGCGTACCGTCATGCGCGCGGAGCCTCTCGACCCCACGCTGTGCGACTTCGACGATGAGAACTGTATGTGACCCCCTTTATCAACATCTATAAAAGGAGTATGTGCTATGAAATATTACGGCGGTTGTGACGTAGGCTCCACCTACACGAAAGCGGTCATTCTGGACGAGAACGGAAAGATCTGTGCCGATACCACCATCCGCAGCAAGATCAACTCCGAGGTCAGCGCCAAGCTGGCCATGGAAGAGGTGCTGGCCAAGGTGGGTCTGACGTCCTCCGAGGAGCTGGGCTACCTGATCGGCACGGGCTACGGCCGGAACAAGGTTCCCTTTGCGGACGAGAACATCTCCGAGATCTCCTGCCACGCCATGGGCGTCCATGTCACCGATCCCACGGTCAAGGCCATCATTGATATCGGCGGTCAGGACGTGAAGGGCATCTCCATCGACACCGACGGTACGGTGAAGAACTTCGCCATGAACGATAAGTGTGCGGCGGGTACGGGCCGTTTCTACGAGGCCATGGCCCGCAGCTTTGAGATGAGCCTGCCGGAGTTCTCCAACCTGAGCCTGACAGCGAAGAACGTCATCCCCATCACCGCCCAGTGTACGGTGTTCGCCGAGAGCGAGGTCATCACGCTGGTGGGCGAGGGCAAGCCCATGGACGAGATCGCAGCCGGCATCCAGATGGCAGTGGCCAAGCGCTGCTTCGTCATGAGCAAGAAGGCCGGCGCCACGGACGCCATCACCCTCACCGGCGGCTGCGCCAAGAACGCCGGTCTGAAAAAGGCCATTGAGCACGTTTTGAAGCTGAAGGTCATCGACCTGACCACCGACCCGCAGCTCATGGGTGCGCTGGGCGCCGCCGAGTACGCCCGTCAGAAGGGTATGGCCCGCGCCTGACACCTCTGGACATAACAAGGAGGCACGATTATGTGTAAATTCTGCAAGGCTGTCATGAAGGTCGTGAGCATCCTCACCGCCATCGTCGGCGCTCTGTTCGTGGTCTATTTCTGGAATCTGGATCAGAAGCTGCTGGGATGGGCCTACATTCAGGTCAACAAGATCTTCGACCGCAAGAAAGTGGATATCAAATTCTAATGGAACTCTACAACGCCATGATCCGCGGTGTGGAGGGGCTGGCCGGCTCCTCTACACCCCGGCGCTTTGACTATGACCCGGCCAACGCATGGGAGGATACCGGCGCCTTTGAGCTGGTGATGCTGCGGGACGCCGCCTTTGAGCTGGGCGGCGGCGATAAGCCCGCCGTCAACTTTACCTGCGTCACCACCTCCCCTACCCTGATCCCCAAGGACGAGATTCTGGTCTTCGGCCCCGACCTGGGTGAGTTGAAGGGCGACTGCGCCTACGCCCGCGTCGCGCTGCTGCGGGTGGGCGATATCGAATCCGACGATGAGGAGGACACGGAGCAGGCGTTCCGTGCCATTCAGGACATGGACTTCGTCAAGTACCGTGTCTTTCCCAAGGGCTACATGATCCGCACCAGCTCCGAGAGCAGCCGCGAGCAGGTACGCATCAGCAAGGAGGCGCTGCAAAAGGGCGTCAGCTTTCAGCGTATCGGCAACGACTTTATCCAGCAGTACAAAAAGAATCCCTCCATTCTGGCGGTAAAGATGCTGTTCATCACCGCCCCGGACGCGGATTACGTCGCGCTGGTCAAGGAGGCCAAGACCGCCAAGGACATCACCCTGAGCCTGACAAAAATTCTGGAGGGTATGCCCACCGACTGCGGCTCCTGCAGCCTGAAATCCATCTGCGACGAGGTGGAGGGCATGCGTGAGCTTCACTTCGGCAAGGAGCATCACACCACAGAATGACGCCCCCCTGTCAGGCAAAAAAGATCCCCGCCGCGAGGCGGGTATCTTTTTTGCTTTTTCAGATGCGGCGGTCACGCCGCTGGCTGTTGTAGTGCTTCTGCAAAAACGGGTAGATCACCTTGTAGATCAGCTTGTTCTCCAGATTGAACATATAGATGATGAACGTACTCACAAACAGGGCAAGGGCCGTCAGCACCACCGTTTTCAGGAGCTTCCCGATAAATTTCATATATTCGCCCTCCTTACCACGCCAGACTGTCGTCGAAGTCCACCAGCGTCTCATCCAGCGGCTTTTCGTTCAGCACCACGGTCATGTAATTGTTGATGATGTTGCGCATATCCCGGCGGGAGATGGTGCGGCAGTCCTCCAGATCGTGCTCCAGGAATATGAAGTGGAATCCGAGGTCGCGGGCCTGCTCCTCCATCAGCGCGTGGACACCGTTCATACCCTTGCAGGACACATTGTCGTTGAAGATGACCATGTCGCAGTTGAACTTTTTGGCCCACTCCCACAGGGCGTTCACGTTCTCCCAGCCGCCCACGGCGTGGTGCCGCATAACGCCCTTCTCGGAGAACAGCGCCAGATCCTGAATGGCCTGCTCCGGGTCGGTGGTGGAGATCATATTGTGTCCCATGGTGGAGTCCATGTTCAGCACGATATTGATGCCCCAGCAGTTCTGCACCCATGTGGGGAAGTCGGTGTAGTACACCGCCGACGGCCCCCACAGGAACGCCCGATGCCGCGTGGTGCCGCCGAAGGGCTCGTGCCGCCGCTGGTAGGCGTCCAGCATGATCTTCAGCACCTTGCGGTCGTTGTAGGTGAACTGATCCTCCTGCCCGTTCACCGATGCCCAGCCATACAGCCGGTACAGGCTCTCGGCAATGCCGCACAGGGCGGAATAGGGCGTCTTGAACAGCTCCCACTTCTCCAGCTCGATGCGGTTCTGCTCGTTCATATGCTCCGCCCGGGCGAACAGCGCGTTCCAGTCGTACTTTTCGCCGTACTGCTCCTCGATAAAGGCAATGGCGTCCTTCAGCACCTGCGTGGAGTAGGGGTGCGCCCCCGGCTCGTTGTGGATCATGGCCATGGTCACCGGGAAATCCGGCAGGCCGAACCGCCGCCGCTGGAACATGGAGGTGGCCTCACTGGCGTTGCAGGGCATATTGGTGGTCAGCACCGCCTTGCCCACGATGGGGAAATCGTCGTCGATGGCCACGCCCGTCTCCGCCGAGCAGCGGGAGCAGACGTCCGCCGCCAGACCGAAGGACTCCGCCACGTCGATATAGTACGGCTCCAGATGCTGGTCGATGTCGCAGATAATAAACTCCGGCAGCGTCTGGATCGGGATGGGAATGAGGTTTTTGAAGCCGGTCATAAACAGCGGCGGCAGCACCTCGTCCATGGGTACCATGCGATCTGACAGCTTGCCGCCGCCAAGCCGCTTGTCGTTGGCCAACACCAGCGCGATCTTCCGGGTCAGGCTGTTGACGATGCAGTGCATATTCATGTGGGCGATCTTCAGCTCCTCATCCCGGAAGCCCTCAAACAGCCGGTCGATAAAGGCGAAGGTACCCAGATAGGAGCCCATCCACCGGTACTCCCAGAAGCCCTTCAAAACGGGGATGGGCGCGGAGACCACCATTTTCCCCATGGACAGCAGGTTATTGAGCCACGCGGTGTAGTCCACGAACGTGTCCTTCACGCCACGCCATTCCCGATAGCGGGCGATGCCGGTCTTGTCCTGATAGCGGCTGCGCAGACCGCCCTTTCCGTGGGCCGCCTGCCACTTGGGGTCAAACCGCTCCAGCTTCTTATCGAGCCCTGCGATCGCAGCGTTTGTCAAGTCTTTCAGCTTCACAGTTTTCCCTCCTTCTCGGTACCGAGCTTCTTGATCTCCAGACTCTCCACAAAGGCCTGGAACCGGGTGCGAAGCTGTCCCACGGAGCCGAGGTTATACTCCTTCTCAATGGTACAGCACGGGATGCCCATCTCCTGCTGCAAAACGTGGCTGGCCAGCACCTTTTCGTAGCTCCAGAACTCGCAGAATTTCATGCTCTCGTAGATCACGCCGTCGGCGCGGTACTCCCGTACCAGCCGTCGGAGCGTCTGATGGCGCTGGTCGATCTTCCCGCCGTCCATGAATCGGACGCACTGGTTATGGTGGAGATAGTGGCGGCAGATGGCGTCAAACGCCGCCTCCCCCTCCCGTATCTCGATCTCCTCCCGGCCGGGGAAGCCGCCGAAGCAATAGCGATCCGCCACCACCATGGCGCCGCACATCTCCAGAAGCTTGGTGAACTCGGGATCGTCGATCTCGCTGCCCGCCACCACCACGCGGGCGCGAAACGGAAATACCGGCTCCGGCTGCCGCGTTTGCAGCTCCTTCAGCGTCTCCTCCAGATAGGGCAGGATCAGGTCGTGGGGGCAGACCTGACTGACCAGCACGATCACATGGTACTCGTAACCGGTGATGGGCGGATTTTCCAGCTTTCGGAAATCCCCGATGGCGGTGACCACGCGGCAAAGCCGGTTGTGGCGCTCTACCGCCTCCCGCAGCGCCGCATCGGACACGTCTACCCCGTAGTGGTCGCGGAGCACGTCCAGCACCTTCAGCTGCAGCTGGGCCTTGTAGTAGTCCAGACTGGTCTCGTCCCCCTTCATGGGCGGGTCGATGATGGTGGCGACGAACTGTGGATTCTGCACCGGCTGGAGCAGGGCGAAATGCTCCTCCATCCGCTCCATAGCGGCGCAGCCCTCCGCGCCGAACAACGCGTTCAGGTAGTTGAAGCCGCCCTCGATGGCGCGCTCCAAAATGCAGCGCACATAGGGGCAGTTCCGGTTGGTCATGTAGTACGACGCCACCTCCGCCGTACCGCTGTCGGGCGCCCGCAGCCGCGAGGAAAAGCAGCCCTTCAGGTTCAGCAGCACCTCCGGGATATAGTAGCAGTTATACCCCAAAGCCAGCTGTCCTTCGTCGACGGCCTGCTCCACCAGCGTGTTGTGGGACTGCCGCAGCAGCTCCTCGAAATAGATCATGTGCTTCAAGTCTTTCATGGGCAAAACTCCTTTTGACAGGGACGCTCCCTGAATTTTGGCGATTTGTCTGTGCTTGGCACACTATGTGTACGCTTATGTCTGTATTTTATCATTTTCCGTCAAATCTCGCAAGAACAGAACCACGTTTTTTGTTGATTTTCGCAAAAAAGGATGACCACCGAAGTGGTCATCCTTTTTTCGATTTATTTCCAAAGAGAACAAAGCAGGTCGGTGTAAGCCGACGGGTTTTCGATGGGCAGCCCCGCAATAAGAAGCGCCTGGTTGTACAGGATCTCTGCGTATTTTTTGGCACGCTCCGGGTCCAGCACCCGCGCCGTCTCAAGCGCCATAAATGCCGGATGATCCACATTGAGCTCCAGAATACGCTTGGCCTTCAGCCCAAGCTCCGGCTGCACCGCCGTGAAATACTTCTCCATCTCGAAGGTCACACCCTCGCCGCTGGTGAGGCACACCGGATGGGTCTTCAGCTTGGTGGACGCCTTCACCGTGTCCACGCGGTCGCCCAAGACCTCCTTGATGAAGCCAAAGGACTCCTTATAATGCTCGGTCTCGTCCGGCTTCTGCTCGTCCCCCAGCTCCAGATCGCCGTCAATGGCGGAGCGGAAGGGCTTGTCCTGATAGGTGTGCAGGATATCGGACAGGAACTCGTCCGCCTTATCCGTGAAGTACAGGATCTCCATGCTGTGATCCTTCAGCAGCTCTGTCTGGGGCATATGGTCTATGGCCTCCACCGTGTCGCCGGAGGCGAAATAGATGTACTTCTGCCCCTCCTGCATCCGGCCCACATACTCCGCCAGCGTCACCAGCTTCTTCTCCGTGGAAGAGTAGAACAGCAGCAGATCCTGTAAAGTCTCCTTCTTGGCGCCGTAGTTGTCCATGGCGCACATTTTCAGCTGCCGGCCGTAGCTCTGCCAGAACTGCTCGTACTTCTCCCGCTCGTCCCGCAGCAGACGCTCCAGCTCCGCCTTGATCTTCTTCTCCAGATTGGAGCAGATGAGCTTCAGCTGCCGGTCGTGCTGCAAAAGCTCACGGGAGATGTTTAGATTCAGGTCAGGTGAGTCCACCACGCCCCGGACGAAGTTGAAGCACTCCGGCACCAGATCGGCGCACTTGTCCATGATCATCACTCCGGCAGAGTAAAGCTGCAAACCGCTCTCGTAGTCCTCTGTATAATACCGCCCGGTGGCCTTGGACGGGATAAACAGCATAGCCTTGTAGGTCACAGCGCCCTCGGCGGATACGGTGATAACGCTCAGCGGCGGGTTGGGGTCGGCAAAGCGCTGCTGATAGAACTCGTCGTACTCCTCCTTGGTGACGTCGCCCTTCTTCCGCTGCCACAGGGGAACCATGCTGTTGAGGGTCTCCCACTCGAACTTCTCCTCGTACTCCGGGTTCTCCTCGGTGCTGCCCTCCTTCAGGACGGGATGAGGCAGCTCCATACGAATGGGGAAGCGGATGTAGTCGGAATACTTCTTCACCAGCTTTTGCAGCGGGTACTCCCGCAGATACTGGCTGTACTCGTCCTTCTCCTCGCCGTCCTCCTTGATGTGCATGATGATGTCGGTACCCACCGTCTCCTTTTCGCAGGGCTCGATGGTGTAGCCGTCCACGCCGGCGGACTGCCACTTCCACGCCTGCTCCTGCCCGTACTTCCGGGTGATAACGGTGATCTCGTCCGCCACCATAAAGGCGGAGTAGAAGCCCACGCCGAACTGGCCGATAATGTCGGTGTCCGCACCGGCGTCGCCGTCCATCTCCTGCCGGAACTTGAGGCTGCCGGAGGAGGCGATGACGCCCAGATTGTTCTCCAGATCCTCCCGATCCATGCCGATGCCGTTGTCGCTGACGGTCAGCAGCCGCTTTTCCTTGTCCAACACCAGCCTGATGGCAAACTCATCCCGCTTGATGCCCACCTTGTCATCGGTCAGGCTGAGGTAGCACAGCTTGTCGATGGCGTCGGAGGCATTGGAGATGATCTCCCGCAGGAAGATCTCCTTGTGGGTGTAGATGGAGTTGATCATCAGATCCAACAGCCGCTTGGACTCCGCCTTAAATTCTTTTCTTTCCATACAGGACACTCCTTTTGCGTTGATATCGCTTCACAGCGTTTCGGGGAGATGCGCAGCGCACCTCCCCGTTGTATACCTTTTTGCGGTGCTTACCGCGCTTTCCGGGCCACCAGCCAGCCCACGCAGGACAGCAGCGCCACAGAGCCGGACACGATCATCACACCCAGCAGCGTCGGCGCCAGATGCGCTTTCAGCTTACCGCCCACACACCGGGCCAGTTTGCCGGACAGCCTCGCCGCCAGACGTCCCACCGCGGCAACGGCGCTTCTGGCCGCGGAAAGCCCCAGCGATACGCCCTCCCCTACCAACGACAGTGCGACGCTCGCCGCCTTCTTCGCCGCATCGGCGAGCACATGTAAAAACTTCTTCATGGGCAGCCTCCTTATCTCGTCGTTTTATACCAATTTACAATATCTGTCAAGTTCTCCTGCTTTACAGCGCTGGCGCCCCTTGTGGCCATGTCGTAGGTCAGCTGCTGGGCGGGGGTCAGGCTCGCCCTCCCCTCCAGCGTCCGGCGGATATCCCGGCATTTCACCTGCATGATCCATTTGTACGGCCCATGGAGCCTGCGGATATCAAAGCCGCCCTGCAAGGTGAACACCTGCACCTCCGGTGACAGCTTCAGCTTCTGCCGCAGCTTGTCCGACGCGGCCTTCGTGGCAGGCCCCATGCCCACCTGACATACGGCGCGCACCTTGTAGAGCCGGTCAGCCTTGGCGTATCCCTTGACATTGCCCGCCATGAGCCAGCCCAGGAAGATGACCTCCCGCTGGGGCTGCGGGTCGCTTACCCGATGCAGGTCATACACCGGCAGGCCGGTCAGCTCCCCCAGCATCCGCGCATATTCCGCGGTGTAGCCGCTGTTGGATGTGTACACGATGGCTGAGATCATCGGACATTCCTCCTGTCACTATTATAGCTGTGCCGCCGTCGGCTGTCAACGCGCCGTCACGCCGTTTTAGGCACATGGCGCTTATCGCATAAACCGGTCGATGGCCTGATTCAGCGCCTCGATCGGCTCCATGTCGTCGGCCTCCACCGCGTCCACGATGCAGTGGGCGATGTGATCCTTCAGGATCACGCGGCCTGTGCTGTTCAGGGCGGAGATCACGGCGCTGAGCTGCACCAGCACCTCGGCGCAGTCCTCACCCCGCTCGATCATTTTCCGCACCGCCTCCAGATGCCCCTGCGCCCGGGAGATGCGGTTGAGCACCGCCTTCGTCTGCTGGTGGGCGTGCTGGTGGCTGTGGGTATGTGTCGTTCCGTTTTCGTCCACATGGTCGTGGACATGGTTCTCGCGCATTGTACTGCTCCTTTTACCGGTTTGTGGGATCGCTGAGCATCCGGGGCGGGTCGCCGTCCCTCTTCAGATGTATGCGCACAAGCGCCTCTCCCCTTTGGGAAATTATACATAATTCCGTTTTTGATGTCAATTCAATTGTCTGTTTTGCACAGATAATGGACAGTTTGTTGCTATCTGTCCGTTAAACCTGCAAAAAGCATAGGCGAATTGACTTCTCCACTGCGCCGTGCTAAGATAGAGCCAACTTTAAACAGGAGGTGGGCCTATGTGCCATGAACACGATCACGACCACGATCACGACCATGTGCATCCCCATGACCATGAACACACCCATTCCCACGACCACCACTCCCCGGAGGAGGCGTTGGCACTGCTGACGTATATGCTGGGTCACAACCGCCACCATGCCGAGGAGCTGCACGAGCTGGCCCACGATGTGGACGGCGAGGCCCAGCAGCTGCTCCACGATGCGGTGGTGGACTTTACGCTGGGCAACGAAAAGCTGGAGGAGGCCCTCCGCATCCTGAAGGGGGAATAACGATGTGCCTGTCCACCGTCTACAACACCGCTCAGCAGGTGCTGTGTAAAAATGTGGCCTCCGTCACGGAGAAGGACGGTCAGCTGATCTTCACAGACATTATGGGCGTACCCACCGCCGTCACCGGCAGCATCCAGAAGATCGACCTGATGGACAACATCATTGTCATCCGTCAGTCCGGCCAGTAAACAAACACAAAACAGGAAACGGCGCTGCCGTTTCCTGTTTTGTATCTCGTGACCTCCGCGCGCCTGACGAAACGGCGTCTGCCGTCCTGTGGTCTCGCGCGTTCAAATTCCGCCTCACGACTCCATGCTGTAATAGTCTTTCACAAAATCTCTTACTTCTTCATAGAAATCCGAATACACAGTCCAGTCTACAATCGGTGCTGATCTGTCCGGGTCAGCCTCAAGAGCAGCGATCATATCACGAATGGTGGATATTTCAAGCCCCGCAGGGATCGTGATTGCATCGTCTGCAAGGTGCTGAAGAAGCACAGATTCTTCCATCTCCGACAGCTTCTGCGGTGCATCGTTGCTGGAGCAGGCGGAAAATGTACAGATCATGCCGATCAAGGCGATCATCGCGGCGATACCGCGTAGGCTTTTGGAACGATACATAGCGCTACCTCCAATCACAGTTTATCAGATAGGACTCCTCTCCGTATTGTTAGTTTACCATTTATAAGTACTCGTTTCAATATGCGGGAGCAGCATACTTATGAATTTTATGGAAACATACAGCGGCAAGAACCGACCACACAGAATCTTTCGTGCAGCGGTATCCGGTCAGCTCTCCAGGCAGTGCCAGAATGCATTTCCTCGCGGACAGACCCACGTTAGAAAGAAATACAATAAACTGAAGCATCTTTTGGCGGTGGAGGGCAAAACAAAAAGGCCCGAAACCGTAACGGTTCATGTTTATAGGTACACAATGTGACCTATGGGGCAGACCGGACGGTACAGGGAAACAAGAAACAGACCGAGAGATGAGTCTCTCGGTCTGTTTTTGCTTTGTATTGACGTTTTTTTACGGAAATAGCAATGTTTGTGCTGCCGCCCGGTCAGGCATTAGGTGCCTCGACGGTCGATTTCTTCCGGGGCTTCATGCCCCAAAAGATCACATTCATCACCACCACGATCAGCGCGACCACCGCCATGGACACCCAAAAGCCCATGTTGAGGCCGAACAAGTCCGCTGTTCCGAACAGCGTCATCCAAATATCCTTCCAGTTCATTGTGGATACCTCCTTTTACAGTAGCTCGCCGTAGTGACGAACATAGGCTTTTTTCAGACTGGTCGCCAGCACCATGTAGAGCAGGATGCAGGGGAGCAGATAAGCAAAATAGGCGGCGGGCAGCGCAACAAATCCCAGCGCCGCGCCAAAGGGCGTGAAGGGGATCACCGTCAGCACCGCAATGCCGGTCATGGTCAGCAGCGTTACGGGAGCGGAGGCGTGACTCTGAATAAAGGGAATCTTGGGGGTGCGGATCATGTGAATGACCAGTGTCTGACTCCACATGGATTCCACGAACCAGCCCGCTTGGAACATTCCGATGTACTGCGCCTGCACAGCCGCAAGCTCTGCGCCGCTGTAATGGGCAGATAGATCGTTAAACAGGACGCCGCCGGATACGAACAGGGGGCAGAACACAAAATACATGAAAATATAGGTGGTAAAATCGAAGATGGAGCTGGTAGGGCCAATCCAGATCATGAAATTGCCCACACTGGAAGCATCCCATTTCCGGGGCTTTGCGATGAACTCCTCGTCCACGTTGTCCCAAGGAATTGCCGTGCAGCTCAAATCGTAGATCAGATTCAGGAAGATGAGATGCACGCTCATCATGGGCAGGAAGGGCAGCAGTGCCGAGGCCGCCAGCACCGAGAACATATTGCCGAAGTTGGAGGATGCCGTCATCTTGATGTACTTGATCATGTTGGCGTAGGTCTTGCGTCCCTCAATGATGCCCTGCTCCAAAACCATCAGGTCTTTTTCAAGGAGAATGATGTCCGCCGATTCCTTGGCTACATCCACGGCGGTATCCACGGAAATGCCGATGTCAGCGGCTTTCATGGCGGCTGCGTCATTGATGCCGTCCCCCATGAAGCCCACCGTATGACCGTTCTCCCGGAGGACGGACACCACGCGGGCTTTCTGATTGGGGGTCAGCTTGGCGAATACATCCGTGGATTCCGCCGCTTTTGCCAGCTCTGCGTCTGTCATGTTTTCCAGGTCAGATCCCAGCAGCATATTGCGAACCTTCAAGCCCACCTGCTTGCAGATGGTGCGGGTCACCTTGTCATTGTCGCCGGTGAGGATCTTGGTAGTAACGCCGTGAGCCTTGAGCGCCTTGATCGCATCGGCGGTGGACTCCTTGGGAGGATCGAGGAAGGCAAGATAGCCCAGCAGCACCATGTCGCACTCGTCCTTCACGCCGAAGGCTCCCACCGGGGAGGGGTTGCTTTTCTGTGCGATGGCAAGCACCCGGAAGCCCTTGTCGTTGAGGGCATCCACGGTTTCGAGAATACGGCTGCGGACAGCATCGCTCAGCGGCTGCACAGCGCCGTCACACTCGGCATAGGTGCAGATGGAGAGCATCTCCTCCACGGCTCCCTTGGTCACCATCTGGGTCTTGCCGGTCTTGTCCTGCACCACCGTGGTCAGTCTGCGGCGGGGAAAGTCAAAGGGGATCTCATCCACCTTCACATAATTCTCGGACAGGTCGAGGAGCCGGGGATCTGCCGCCTCTTCCTCCTCGGTTTTGCGGATGATGGCAATATCCATCAGGTTCTTGTAGCCGGTCTGGAAGTAGCTGTTGAGGTAGGCGTGGCGAAGCACCCGTGTATCGTCCTCACCGTTCACATTCAGGTGGTATTCCAGCACCACCTTGTCCTGGGTCAGCGTACCGGTCTTGTCGGTGCAGAGAATGTCGATAGCGCCGAAATTCTGAATGGAGTTGAGATTTTTGACGATGGTCTGCTTTTTGCTCATGGAAACAGCGCCCTTGGCAAGGC
>ERZ1026864.813-NODE-813-length-16908-cov-3.549516_pt1 | contig 16908 bp, 9 predicted proteins | sample MGYA00380162_ERZ1026864 | MGnify/ENA primary metagenome ERZ1026864 (study PRJEB33269, sample SAMEA4719798) | human gut metagenome | biome: human-associated habitat; feature: organic feature; material: feces | place: Cameroon | collected 2013-10 ... | reverse complement strand
CCATTGCTGCTACGAGCATGACACTTACAATTCTCTTTCTTTTCATAGATTGTAACCTCCTTCTTTATATTAACTATTTTACTTTTTTTACCTTCTCAAACAATCCGACGAACTATAGAACGAAACAGGGCAAATTATAGTTCATACTGACGAACTATAATTTGCCCTGTTTCAAGTGTTATGTTTCTATTCTCCCTGCTGAATCTGTTTTCTGAATTTGGCCGGTGTGCATCCTTTCACCTGGATAAAGCGGTTCACGAAGTAGTCAAGGTCATGATACCCGACCTCCTCCGCGACCTGAATGATCTTCTTGTCCGAATGGATCAGCAGATCCGCGGCCTGATCCATCCGGTAATTGTTCAGATAATCCTTAAATGACACCCCATACTTCTTACGGAACAACTGCCCGAGATAGGCACTGTTGACGTAATATTTTTCACTTAAGCTTTTCAAAGTAATATTATCCGCATAATTCTCCTTCACTTCTTTCTCGACCATACCGAGCACACCTCTTGATACGTTCTTGCAAAGCTGCGAGAGATAATCACCGTACTCACACGCAAAACGCGTCAGATGCGACTTACTGCCACGCATCGTTCCGGTCTCAAAGCTGCTCTCTGAGATCAGTCTTAGAATCTCCTCCTGATTGACTTCGTCATCCTGCTCACTCGCAAGATGCACAAGCTGGAACAAAAGATAATTGATATTGAGTGTCATCGACTCTCCGTGAATCCCTCTTTGTCCCATCTCTTCGTAGAAACGATCCACGGCTGCACGGATTTCAATATGATTGTTCTGTTCTACTACCTTGAGCAACTCATCGAGGCTCTTTTTGCACAGAACCATTCCATCCGCAGATACATGCACTTCTTCCTCATAGATATAGATATCCTTCTTTGCACGGAATCCCTGAAAGGAGCGAAGTATACATGCATTTCCGTAGGATCTTGCGATATTGCTGATGTCTGACACCTGCTTTCCGACCAGCATAATAACCGGACGCGTAAGATTCTCGTTTAAGTAATCCAGCAATTCTTTTAAGTATTCTTTCTCTGAAAGGTCTGCTTCCTGCGCCATGTAGGCAAAAAAGATCAGTCCCACATCATAGATTTTCTCATCCGCCGACATATCAAACACACAATTTGGCGCATGCTCCTTCAAATACGCTGTGCAGCTTTCATACATGCTTCTCTGAAACTCGCGCATCTCCTGATCCGAGATATCCTCTTTCGCATTACATTCTGCCATCTGGATTTCCACATAACGCACGCCCTCTCGGCACTTCATATGAGAACAGACATACTCCAGATTCGAAGCATCGTATTTTCCTTTAATCAAAGAAATCAGATGCCTTGCGAAATATGCTTTCTCCATCTTCTGATTATTCTGCTGCACGCGATCCTCCTCGTCGCGCATCGCATGTACACGACTCAGGAGCTTCAAAAGAATCTCCTTATCGACCGGCTTTAAGATGTAATCCGTGCACTCATTCTGCAACGCACGCCTTGCATACTCAAAATCCGCATATCCGCTTAAGATGACAAAATACGCATTCGACAGATTCTCCTTCCGAATCACTTCCTGCAATTCCAGTCCCGTCATCACCGGCATCTTAATATCCGCAATAATGAGATCAACCTTCTCCTTCTGTAAGAACTCATATGCCTCCTGACCATTGGCGGCAGTCCCTGCGATCTCAAAGCCCTCCTGCTCCCAGTCGATCAGTATTTTTAATCCCTGTATGATAAACGGTTCATCATCCACCAGTAAAACTCGTAACATCTTCTTCCCCCTTATTTTGAAACACTACCTCACTTACTTTGCACTGTGTCCGTCTTCTAGCCCCGCCACAACACTGACACACACAACATATTTTATCGGAATCCGGATGGTTACCCATGTTCCCGCGCCCTCTTCTCCTTCTAATGAAAACTGTGCATGATTCTCGGAACACATTTTTAAGCGCAGGCAGGCATTTAACATTCCGACACTCTTCTTATTCTTGAGCATTTCGATGTCAACATTTTGCATATCCTCTTCTAGTTTGCGAATCTGCTCCGCTTCCATTCCACTTCCAGTATCCTCAATCTCGATCCACAGTTCTTCCTTCTTCTGATAGATTCTAACGAAGATCCATCCCGGAGAAGCCTTACTCTCGATTCCATGCACACAGGCATTCTCCACAAAGGTCACCACCGTCAGTTTCGGAATCTGCAGTCCCATGCACTCATCCTCAACTTCAATGCTGTAATTTAACCTCTCCCCAAAACGATATTTCTGCAGCGACAGATATGCTTTTACGAATTCCAGTTCCTGCTCGATCCTGACAGAATCATTGCCCCAGTCCACATACTGTCTCTGCATGATGGCAAGCTTCTCAACCATATCCGCAGTCTCTTCCTCTTTCTTTAAGATGCTTCGCATACGGATGCTCTCTAAAGCATTGAACAGGAAATGCGGATTGATCTGGCTTTGTAACGCCAAAAGCTCGGCATTCTTTCTTCCTACAAGGATTTCCTGCTCCTTTAACTTGTTCTTATAAACAGTCTGGATCAATTCATTCGTCCGCTTCACCATACAGTTATAATTGCGGATCATACTTCCGATCTCATCCTTGCCATTCTCATGCACCATCATGACCAGATGCTCGCTGTTCACCGACTGGAACACCTTGCTCAGACCACTGATTCTCTTGGTAAAAGAACGATTCAATAAAATAACCATGCCCATCGGCAGAATAACATTGATCAGCACAAGAAACGCTAGTTCCGGCAGGAAATGCATGACTGCCGAACCGATACTACTATCGCTTTTTAACACATAGATATCAAGGTCCGCGCCATGGATCGTAACAGATTGCTTATATCCCTGCTTCTGCTTCACCGTCATCTGCTCGAAGTCCTTACCTACTCCGCCAAACGATCCGTTACTTAAGAGAATGTTGTCGCCCTCACAGACAAAGACCTGATTATCGAATTTCATTTTGCGGAGCATACGCATCATGTTGTTGTAATCGAACTCAATCTTCAGCATCTGCTCATGCTCAGATTGGAAGAAATCAAGATTCTGCAAAAGCACGATCTTGCGCTGGTAAGAATTTGCATAACCACGCCTCTCATAAGTAAAGAAAAGACCTTCGTTCTCGCCTCTTTCCAGCCAGATCTCATAAGCTTTGGTCTTCTTGAGGCTTGTCATGTTATCGATCTTACCACCTCTTATCACGGTATTATTGTCCGTGTACATCGTAAATATGATCTGGTTCATTCCGAGCACGTTTTCCAGTATCGTATTCTGGAAGAAGTCCTGGTAAGCTCCATAATATTCTGATGAGCTGTCATACTCCTTCTCAAGGAACGTATTCGCGTTTTTGTTCGTGTAGATACTCTTGGCGATCTCTCCGGCATTGTCCACCATCCTGTTGATATTGTAGCTGACGGAATTGGCGATATTCACCATCTTATGATACTCCCGCGCGCGTTCTAGTCCTCCGACAATGTAGAACACCACACTGTCCGTGATGATCAGTGGCACCAGCACACACAATATATACAACTGCATAAATTTTCTGCGGATTGGAATATTATCCATATACGTTTCCAATGCCGCCATTATTTTCTGAATTACCCTCACAAATATCCCCAATCTATTCTATAGCGATGAAGGAGCAGACTTTTCGCCTGCTCCTAGTTTGTTTTCTAGTATAATTATAACATGTTACTGATAGAAATACATCCGTAAACATTAATATTCTACCGGTGTCTCGGCACCTACTCTCTGGATCTCAATCGTCTGCACACGCTGTCCCATCAGTTCCTCGCTACGCACATCCGGCTGCTGTCCGCCCAAAGCGATCCGATAGCTTCCCGGGCGAACCACACAATCACCACCCTCTGTGATGATTGCAAAATCTCTCACCTGTAAAGTCAGTTCTACACGCTTTGTCTCTCCAGGTTCCAGTGCGATCGTTTCAATGCCTTTTAACTGATCCCCCGGCTCATAAGCGGCCGCATCCTCATGACGGATGTATGCCTGCACACTCTCATAGACCGGATAAGTGCTCTCGTTGGTTACATCCACACTGACATTTACCGCATCCCTGACACTGCACTGCATCTTGTCGACCGAAGCATTTGTATAGCGCACCGTTCCGTAGTGCAATCCATAACCGAACGGATAGAGAATGTTCTTATCCGTATAACGGTATGTACGATCCGACATAGCATAGTCCGTGAACTCCGGAAGATTTTCCGTTCCCTGATAGAACGTAACCGGAAGCTTTCCGCTTGGAGAAAATTCACCAAACAACGCTTCCGCAACCGCCTTCCCTCCGCGTGCTCCCGGATAGAAACTGTCGATGATTGCTGCAACATGCTGGTCGGCCCAGGATACATCCAGCGCACTTCCGGCGGAGAGAACAAGCACAACCGGCTTTCCGACTGCCGTAACCGCCTCCAAAAGTTCCTCCTGAAGTCCCGGAAGATTCAGTCCCAGCTTATCGCCACTGGCGTATTCATTGCCGGCATCGCCTTCCTCTCCTTCGATTGTTGCATCCAGTCCGAGGCAAAGCACAACAACATCCGCCTTCTCTGCCGCAATGACAGCCTCCTGAAAACGATCCTTCGGATTTGCCAGAAACTGTACCTTCTCCTTGTACAGATGACATCCCTCCGCGTAAAGGACACGCACATCATCCCCCACATACTGCTGAATTCCTTCCAGCGGAGTGATATAACGGGAAGATGTTCCGAAATAGTTTCCAACCAAAGCATCCCTCGAATTGGCATTCGGTCCGATGACCGCGATCGTGTTGATCTTGTTTTTGTCAAGTGGAAGGAACTGGTTCTCATTCTTTAGAAGAACAAGACTTCTTCTTGCTGCCTCCACAGACAAAGCGACATGCTCCTTACTCTCTACCTGATCATAGGAGAGATTTTCGTACGGTGACGGATAATCTTCCATCATTCCAAGCCGGATACGCACCTCCATCAGGCGCTCTACCGCACTTGTAATCTTCTCTTCTGAAATCAGTCCCTGATCATAGGCATCTTGCAGATGCAGGAATGCGCTTCCGCAGTTGAGGTCACAACCATTGTTGACCGCCATCGCCGCCGACTCTTCCACGGTATTTGTCACATGATGATGCTCATGGAAATCCAGAATTGCCCAGCAATCTGATACCACATGTCCCTCGAATCCAAACTCATCTCTTAAGATATCCTGCAGAAGTGTTTTGCTTCCGCACGCCGGTTCACCGTTCACACGGTTGTAAGCGCCCATGACAGCCTCAACCTTCGCATCCTTCACACATCGCTTGAATGCATACAGATAGGTATCATACAGATCATGCTTACTTACCTTGGCATCAAACTCGTGACGGATGGCTTCCGGACCGCTGTGTACCGCAAAATGCTTCGCACATGCCGCAGACTTCAAATGCTCCGGATCCTCTCCCTGAAGACCTCTGATATAAGCACATCCGAGTTCACCGGTCAGATACGGATCCTCTCCGTATGTCTCATGACCTCTGCCCCATCTAGGATCGCGGAAGATATTGACATTCGGAGCCCAGAAGGTCAATCCCTTATAGATTCCATGGTCACCTTTTCTGGAAAACTCATTAAACTTTGCACGCCCCTCCGTTGAGACAACATCTCCAATCTTCTCAATCAACTTCGGATCAAACGTCGCTGCAAGGCCGATCGCCTGCGGAAATACCGTAGCAACTCCGGCTCTTGCCACCCCATGCAACGCTTCATTCCACCAGTTATATGCCGGAATATGTAGCCGCTCGATTGCTGGCGATTCGTAGAGCATCTGACTCATCTTCTCCTCAATCGTCATCTGCGCCACCAGTTTCTTCGCGTACTCTCTTGTCTGTCTGCTCATCTTACTTATCTCCTTACTTTCCTTTTCGTTCGACCATGTTGCTTTCTGCTGGCCGATGCAACGGTCTCACCCGATCCGTTGTCCGTTCCTCTTATTTATCGATCCAGTGCCTCGCAGCCAAGCCATGCAAAATCCGCATGATTCTTACTCTCCGTACCATTTGCGGATGCATACACACCAACCGTACAGCCGACGAATCCGCCAGCCTCTTCCGTCGTATAGGCAAGCAGATCAAGATTTTCTGCAACGGAAACATATCCGCTATCCTCCTTGATCCACACGCGCGCGCACTGGTTACAACACTGTAGACGGATCGTTAAAAAGCCTTTCCTTTTTAGCGGAGTCTGTGCGATCCCCCGCTCCTCTCCATGAATACAGCTCGTCACAACAAAAACGATTTCTCCGGCTTTCTTCATCACCTCAAACCGGAGATGATTCTCGTTGTTCTGGTATAAAACGAGACCTGCGCTCTCACTTTCTGTCTCCGGGAAGAATTCCATCCCTGTCTCTGCCACAAAGCAGTAACTCTTCTGTCTGATTCCAAGATACGCGCAATTCTCTCTTCTTGCAATACGCTCTTTGCGGTTGTACAACCGGAGCATTCCCTCCCTCTCAGTCAGGGAATAGAAATCCATCGTCCAATCCTCGATTGCAACTAGCCTCGGATCAAGCTTCTTATCCTGAAAATGAATCTCATCCGAATTCGTGAGTTCTTTTGCGAATCGATATTCCTCCAGATCGATCTCAAACGTATCTTCCAGATGTCCAACTCCCGGTGCGATCACCGGCCATCCATTCTCCCAGATAACTTTGGCAAGGAAGGTCTCTCTTCCCATGCTGCTGTGTTTTTTGCAAGGTCTGGATGCAAGCATCACAACATACCAGTTACCACGTCCATCGTCTACCAGATCTCCGTGTCCCGCATAGATGACCGGATAATCCATTCCAAGATTTCTATGGGTAAAAACCGGATTGCGCGGACATCCCTCAAACCATTGGAACAGCTTCTTGCTGCGCGCCACGGTGATACTGTGTTCCGGTCCGGTTCCACCTTCCGCATGGAGCAGATAATAATAACCATCAATCTTGTAGATATGCGGTCCCTCCGGCCATATGCATCCCTTGACCGCGCCCTTCCAGATTGCCATACTCTCTCCTACCAGCTTCATCGTCTTTAGATCCAGTTCCTGTACCCAGATCTCCCAGTCTCCGTTGTAACGCACCCCTTCCGGATTCGGACGGGTTCCGCAATAATAGCATTTGCCGTCATCGTCAAAAAAGAGACTTGGATCGATTCCCGGTGCGTCATCGCCGAGATAATACGGCTCGGACCACGGTCCTGCCGGGTTCTCCGCCGTCACGATAAAGTTGCCGCCATACGTCACATTCGTAGTGATCATATAGAAGAGTCCGTCATGGTAGCGTATTGTCGGTGCATAGATTCCGTCGGAAATATCCGCCCCCGCAACCGGAAGCTGCGACGGACGATCTAAAATATTACCAATCTGCTCCCAATGCGCTAAATCCTTGCTGTGGAAGATTGGAACGCCCGGTGCATACACAAAGCTTGAATTTACAATATAGAAATCGTCATCTTTTCTGCAGATTGACGGATCCGGATAGAAACCGGACAAAATCGGGTTATTGACTGTAACCATAACTTCCTCCTATAACACATAACCAAATCCGAGAATCGTAAACTTTTTGTCTATGTCTTCCTTTGCGATCTCGATTTTGACCGTATGTTCTTCACTATTTTCATTGTTAAATAAAATTGCCGCATTGCAATGCTGCCAGTTGTTGATATGCGGATCCGCAGTCAGAACATGCGCTCCATCCACAAAAACTTCGGCTTTTCCGACATCTACTTCGCCGGAATCCTTGAATATCAGAACGAGTGCTTTACAGTTCATGCGAAGCGTAAATGCCTCCGCATCCGTTTTCGTTCCATCATACATCCAGTTATACGGGAACTCCGGTGTAAGGTTGAGTGCATCATCCATCTCAACACTCTGCAGTTCCTGATCGGTCGCGGTAAAATCTCCTGTCTCGATGACCGCGCCTTCATAGACATCCTTTTTATCCATAAGACGCACGTTCTCGAAGCTTCCTCCGATTACCGGTTCAAGCTTCAGTCTCTGCAGAAGCATGCCTTCCTCCGTCAGCCCGTTTTCAAACGCGTCAAGGCGTGCATGCTCTCTCAATTCGCAACGCTCAAACAGATACTGCAGACAGTCCGCCATAATCGTGTGACCAATATTGCTCGGATGAAACATGTCGTAAAAGAACTGATTCTTCGTCAGCACTCTTCCTTCCTTTCTCGTAAACTGCTCCACGACAGCATCCCTGATGCTGACCTCGGAGATGTGTATAAGAGACAGGAATAATAATACGACCTCCGGATTCCAATCCAGTTTTAATATCTTACGCACAAGACTTTCGTAGCAGTCTCCTTTGGTCTCGTCGCCCTCATCGTTGACCGCAAACTCCACGATCACGATATCCGGCTTCTCCCCGTCTCTTAACACATCGCGGTCAAAGCGTAACATTCCAAGCTCTGACGGTGTTCCTCCGACACCAGCCTTAATAAACTTTACATTATTCCCCGAAGCAAAGCGATTCTGAAACAGCTGATAGGATTTGTACGCGTAGCATTCCGTGTTGATCGGTGTCGCGCCTGCTCCCTGTGTGATCGAGCCTCCGATATATGCAACGGTTACGCTTTTGCCGGCCTTGGCCTTCTCAATTGCCTTGCGGATACGGTAGGTATTGCCGAGATTCATCAATGACTTTGCGATCATCGCACAATAATTCTCTGACTTTGTGTCAACCTCTGCTTCCTCCACCTCTTCCGGTGCCATGTATCCGTCATTTAAGTAGAGACGTACACTGGCTTTGCCGAGTTTTTCCGGTGTACTCATAATAAATTTGATCTGTCCCGGAATATAATCATCCTCTGTCCATGTATAATCGGACAGATATATACGATGTTCCATACCGTCTCCGGTCAGTTTGCAGCGAAGATTTGTTCCGCCTCCGTAGAGATTCTTTCTTCCATACATCTGGAAGACAAATTCGATTTCTTCCTTCGGATTATCTGTCTCCACCGAGACGCCGATGCTGTGCACCAGCCTGCCGAAGCCTTCCACCGATTCGAGCAGACGCAGTTCTTCCTCATCTGTGATATTGCCCACAATCTGCGCGCTGTTGATCAGCCTTCCGTCACTCTCATAGATAAAGTGGATTGCACTGCCATCTGGCTGCTTCGCGCCGAAGATTTCTTTATCCTTTAATATGTAAAAATAAGGTCTCTTTTTTTCCGGATCCTTTGGTGCTGCCGGTCCATTCATACCACTTACCTCCCTGCCTTCTTGGCTTTCTTTTCTTTGTACATTTCAATATCGCTAAGGCGCATGCACTCCTCAAAGGACTCACGCGCCGAAATCGGCGTCATATAATGTCCCATCGAACACTCTGCCCGATACGGCTTTCCACTTAAGCGGTTCTTCTCTTCTAAGCTTTCCCTGATCTTCTGCTCGATCACAAGAATTTTCTGCTCGTCCGTCCCCGTCAGCACAATCACAAACTCGTCGCCTCCGGTACGTGCTGCAATCCCATCCTCTCCAAGTGTCTGGTTGATGGCATCTGCCACCGTACAGATGGCCCAGTCACCTTCCTTATGTCCGTATGTATCATTGATATATTTCAGTCCATCCAGATCAACGCTTCCACAGATCAGATAATGCTCTCTCTGCGCCCAGCATGGCCACTTTTCATGAATATAATCTTCCATCCCGCGCCGGTTACAAAGCCCGGTGAGGTAATCCGTAACGCTTTTTTCCTGATTGATCTCATTTAACCGAAGCAGATATCTCGTCGCATACAGATTGTTGATGGTCTGGCTGAGTGTCAAGTTCCAATCGTGATAGAATTCATCCGGTCCGTCAAGCGGATTCTCAAACTGAACCACCGTATAGCCGAAGATTTTCTCGCGATTGTGCAGAATGCGGATATAATACACTTTCCAGCTGTCATCACACACTTCCCGCGGGAGTAGCTCCTTCTGCAGGAATTCCATATCCGGCACCCCCAGAAGACTTCCTTCATACACGCCCATACCAAGCTTTGCAAAAGGCGTGATATCACTTTGAAACTGCCTGATATCTCCATTCTCCTCTCCGAGCAGCCCCAGATAAAATTCCTTACAGTTACCAAGCAGCCTTAAATTCTTACAGGCAATCTGTTTCATCTCCTCATAGTCCGCGCATCCGTCCATATCGGTTGAAAAAAAGGACTGTCTGCTGTGTTTTTCCAACACTTCATTTAATTTCCGGTAGATTTCATTTCTCTCTTTATCCTCACACACCGCAAAATTTCTCGTACTCTCACGATAGAGAATGCGTGCCGGAACATAAGTATTGTGTTCTCTTGTACGCCCTTCGATCAGATCTCTTGCCAGATAGATAGCCTCCTGTGCCATCGCCCGATAATCCACCGCGATGGAAGTAAGCCGTGGCAGAACGTCTCTCGACTCCGGCGAATCATCTACTCCGCTGACCATAACATCCTGCGGTACGCGGATTCCATGCATCTGTAAAGTACTCGTCAAAGCGCGCGCCATAAAATCATTGGCACAAACAATTGCATCCGGACGATGCTGCTCATCGGAAAAGAAGAATTCATACGCCGCCTCTCCCTTACCTTTCCACATATCACCGTAAAATACAGAATTTTCATACACGCTAAGTCCTAATTTCTCCATTGCGATCCGATAATAATGCTCCCGCACCTGGCTGTCATAATGTCCTTCATATCCTGCCATAAAGCAGATGTTTTTGGCTCCATTAACTTCCGCCAGATGACAGACCAGCTCCTCAACCATTGAGTTTGCATCCGAAAGAATCCCGTAAAATCCTTCCGCGGCCTCTCTGAAACTGATCACCGGACAATGTGCCCGGCTATGTAATCCTTCGATCAGCTTTTCACGAAAACTCGGTGTATCATAGGTATCCAAAGCCACAATGATGGCATCAAAGGCTTCGATTGGGGCAAAATCAACGACGTTCTTCTCATACAGATCGTACATGGTCTCCGTCTCTCTGATTCCGAACGAAGTCAGAAACACAATATTGTAATCGCATTCCTTCGCCGTCTTCGTCAGCGACTTGCTGAGCACCTGTTGAAATTCAAGTTCTGCCCGGTTCAAAAATACTCCGATCGTTTTTCTTCCGTTATAAAACATGCAGCCGCCCCCTTTTGTCGGATTGTGTCTTTATTATAAAAAAAGGCATTTGCTTCGTCACGAGGGCAATCTATGGAATTACTCCCGACAAATTATAGATTTTCCCCTAATATAAAAAGACCTGTCCCGGAAGTGCCACTTTAGGCGTTCCCGGAACAGATCTTGAATTGTTCGATTACTTTACGGTAATCTTCATTTTAACGGTTTTCGTTTTTCCATTCTTTAAGGTAACTGTTGCTTTCACCGTTGCGGTTCCCTTCTTCTTCGCTGTAATCTTACCATTTTTATCGATCGAAGCCACCGACTTCTTCGTTGTCTTATAGTTGATTTTCTTAACATTGTTTGGATTCAATTTGCTGCTGAACGCAAAGCTTGTTGTCTTTCCCTTCTTAACAGACACTTTCGCTTTCTTCGGTACTACGTTCTTAAGAACTTCTTTCTCCAGCTTCGTAGCTTCTTTTATCGTCAAAAGCTTGTAATCTGCGCCTTGCTTAAAGCTTACACTCACATTGCCGTCCTTGTCTGTCTTATAGGTTTTGTTATTAACAAGCTCAAGTGCACCGGTCTTCTTATTGACCGCTACAACCTTCAAAGAAGTATTTGGCTTTACATGCTTCGCATCAATCGATACTGTATATTTTGCGTTGCCACTTGCGTCCTTCACTTCCAATTTTACAGTGACATCATCCGTTCCTGTGGCTTCTTTTAATTGTTTTACCACATCCGCAGAGATCGTTCCCTTGCCGGATGCAACGGTAGCAGTTGCAGCAGTTACGTTTCCATCCTTATCCTTTGTTACGCTTACAGAAGCCTCTGTCTTGCTGTCTCCCGCTTTTATCTCAACCTTGGAGGTTTCAATTGTGGATCCATCCGGCTTTGTGTCGGTCGTTACGTCACTCTTACTGTCAGCACCATCATTCGGCTTATCTGTGGAACTACTGCCTGAGTTACCGCCCGATGTTGATGGGGTTCCAGAAGACGAACCTCCGGAAGTCTTTCCAGTCAGTTCAACCGTACCATAGACATTCGATCCTGACCAGCCCATTCCGGTCTCATCATACCAGCTTAAGGTTCCGATTCGCTTGCCGGTTGCATCCGCATCGTTGATCTGGAATTCCAGACCGATCTTCGTTCCGTTTGCCGGTGTAATATCCGTCCACTTGAAAGCAGCTTCTACCATGTATCCGTCACTTGTACGTTTTGTCTGTGATTTTACATTCTCTGCGAGACACTTCTTTCCGTTGAAGGACTGCTCATTCTCATAATTGATACGGTACTGCTTATCGTCCGCTCCATAAGAAGCGGTCTTACCGTTGTCCTCATCGATAAATACTTCGAAAGAATCCTGCTGATACTCATCACCACTGTCCTTGTTTAATACCGGATCCTTCACCGTTGCATAAACATACAGATTTTTTTCATCCCAGAGAACCTTGGCATCTGCTGTCACGTTCGATCCAAGATTGATTGTGAGCGGAAGATCGGTCGCATTCGCCCATGCGGCATCTGCCTCTCCATCGATCGTAACTGTTCCGTAAGTCACCTTCTCGATTCCTGGCTTCATCGTTGCAACTGCATAGTATTTGCTGCTCGTCTCCTGTTTTCCTGTCAGATCATTAAAGCTTACCTTCTGATCACCATCTGTTACAACAACATCCATTCCAATCTGTTTTGCTACTGCAAGATCTGCTACCGGAACCTTTACCGTTGCCTGATAGCCATCCGCTGTCGCCGTTGCCTCTGCACGAGTTACACTTGCTTTCACAGGTGTCACATCAGAAGCGGCATTTGCAGCATCCACATATACCGTTACCGCATCCTCTGCATTTACGGTCGCATCCTTGACATGAATCTGTACCGTCAGACCATCTTTATCCCATACCGGAACAAATTCTGCGCTTAAATCTCCCTGCTCAATGCTGTAAGTCTCGCCTGCGATGTTGCCGTTCTTCGACTCTAATGCTGTAATCTTCTGGATTGCAGGCTGCAGCTTTGACGCATCCACGTATGCCCAGTAAGCCGGCTTTGCCTTATAATTTCCGTCAAAAAGCAATGGACACTGTTTGGCAGTTCCGTCCGCTCCGCCACCGACACCGGACTGTGAATGAAGCCATGAGTTCGGCTCGATCACGCCCCAGATCGTGATACCGGAAACGTTCGTTCCACTCTTCGTTAAATCCTTGATTGCTTCGAACAGATTCTTGTGGCAGTATGCCATCTTGGTGTATTCACTCTCTCGGGTTGCATCCGTTCCGTCGTAGGTGCTGCTTGCCTTAAAGTCAAGCTCAGTAAGCTGTACCTTGCCTGCAGCCTTGGCATATTTCTGTGCGACATTCTTAAACTGTGCGGCAGAAAAGCCATCCACATTGTAATGTGCCTGCATACCGAATCCGTCAAGTCTTGTACCTTCTGCAGCCTTGACATCGTTGATCAGCTTAATGATTCCTTCGCATTTTGTATTATCAGTCTCACCGAAATCGTTGTAATAGAGTTCCACATTTTCAGGTGCATATTTGTTTGCATATTTGAAAGCATTAATAATGAATTCATTGCTTTCATATACATGCCACCAGCTGGAATTGTTTCCGTGGCGGATCTCGCTTAACGATTCTGCTGCGCTCACCTTATCTGTACGGTAGGAATTACCAATGACCGCCTCATTTACAACATCCCAGCCATAGAAGAGTCCATCATACTTTCCATTTGCAGCCTCTCCAAAGAAATGATCAAACACTCCTGCAATATACCACTCCAGACGGCGGTTCATCGTTTCCTTGTCAACGTATGGTTTGCTGATATCATAGTTCTCATGGAAAAACCACTCCTGCGTCTGTGAATGCCATACCAGCACATGTCCTCGAATGCGAATCTTTTTGTCCGGGTTTGCAGCATTCCATTCAAGGATCTTATCTGCCATCGCATCTGCGCGGGAGAAATCCATGCTCTCACCATTTTCATTTACTACCGGCACAAGAAGATCCTCACCCTTAAATTTGACGGTTGTAGTCTGTACTGAATTATCAAGCTGATAATTAAAGACTGCATCCGGTTTTAACTCGTTGCCGAAAGTCACCGCATTAAAATGCTTCTCAACGAGTTCCATTAACGCGTCATCCGTGATCTCGTTCGACATAACGGCAGTACCTGCGATCGCATCCGTTCCAAGGGCTTCCGCGTTTGTCACAGAATCTCTCCAATCCGGAATATTCTGCTCGATTTCAGGCTTTGGCTTGATGATTTTCTTCATGGAAACTCCGGTCACGCAATAAGCCCCTTTCACGCAATCTCCCTGACCGTAATTCGTTCCCTGCTCAATAATACGGATTACAACCTGATCATACGCATTTGGAATCTTAAATGTTCCGGTAAATTTCGTCCATTCTCCGGCTGTCAATGTCTTTGTACAATCTCCGGATAAAACTCCGGTAGAATAACTTCCAAGATAGGTAGCTTCTCCACCTGCCACATAAAATGGGGCGAAATCAATATTTCTCTGCTCTTCCGGTGCATCCTTGTAATCATCGGAAAGTTTTGCCCAGAACGAATACTGATACTCAGCCCCTTTCTCTACTGCAGATGTAATATCCTGTGAGAAACAGTCTCCCGATGTTGCCGTACTCGGGTCACGGTTAATGATTCCATAGCTTTTTAATCCGGTATCACCGATTTCGTTCTCTTCTGTTTCAACCGAAATTAAAGATTCTCCAGCCGCTGCATTCCACGAAGCCGCTGCTTCGGTTGATGCAAAATCACCGTCTTTGATAATGTTGTCACCGTAGGTGATCTCGCTTGCACTGTCTCCCGTCAGTTCAAATGTAACACTGATAAGACTCACCTCGGATCCGGAACCATCTGGATCTGTTGTCATAAGTCCAACCGCATCAATACTTCCGTCACCAGATGGACTCATGCTATACTCTTCCTGATTGGATAATCCATACTTCGTATTTTCTTGAGTAGCATCATCTCCGCCATTATAGACTTTTAACGTAACGCTTCCCTTTTGATCTGCGACCTTGAAAGAAACCGATTTTACATTTTTCAGTTCAATGTTTTCCGGCAAACTCCATTTCACCTGATCATACTGTTTTGCAAAGGAAAGCTTCCACTTTCCATCCGTAAGTTCATATGTTGCATTTCCCCATGCAACGTTCAGCTGATCTGCTGTAAACGTCTTCGCACTCGCAGCCTTTGTCTCATCCGCATATGCCGTCTCAATCCCCCAATTCACCGGCAGCATGCCTCCTACACTCGTGAGCGTCATCGCCGTGCACAGTGCAATGCTCGCCCCCATTTTCCACATTTTTCCCACTCCTAATTTCCTCCTTCAAAAGATTTTTGTGCATCTTCATAGTAGCAAACCGAGTGCATTCAAAAATAGTGAAAAAGTATAGAAAAACATCGGAGAAATTGCAGTTCTTAATGCAAACAATTATAGTTTTCGCAAAGGGATTCTTTTTTTAATATCTTCTGCTTTCGCAAAACCTTTTTCCATAAGTTCGTCACATGCCTGATTTAAGGCGGTTTCAAATTTAGAAGCTATATCGTCAAAATGACGCATCGGATCAAATTTTAAGAAAGTCATAATGAGATTGTAATAGAATATGAAAACAAAATAGAATCATTTTTGTTAAAGTAATAATAGTAAAGCCGATAGCTTTTTGGCATGTAGCAATCGAAAAAAGGGGAAAATAACAATGGATGAATATGCACAGCGGCGAAGAATACAACAGAGAAGACAAATGCGCAGGCGAAAAAAGCGAATTCGTGCAATCTTCCGACTCGTGTGCCTGACATTTGTGCTGATAGGATTGCTGGTATTTGCAAACCACATTTCACAATTGAAGCTTGGGAATCTAACATGGAAGGAAGCCGGATCTGGTATTCCGGCAGGCTATATAGTAGAAGCAGACACTTCACCAGATATGCCAGTACTAAGAGATGGTTCCGAATTAAAAGAACAGATTCATAAACTGGCGCAGGCGGACAAAGACTATGCGAAAATCTACGAGCACTACGATGAATATCCGGAAGCGTTAATGCTTGCTCTTTCCAATAATTCAGAAATGCTGGATTTCGTAAAAGGCTACCTGACTGCAGAGCCTGTGGCAAATGGAGGCTTGACACACGCAGAGAAAAAAGAGGATATTCCACTTCTGCTCCAATGGGACAAGCGTTGGGGATATGCACCATACGGAAACAATAATATCGCTATCTCTGGATGCGCACCCACCTGTCTTTCGATGGTAATTGTTGGTCTGACAAAAGATACCGATGCAACACCGGATGTAGTGGCATCATATGCCGAATCGGCAGGCTATTATAAGGAAGGCACTGGAACATCCTGGGCAATCATGACAGAAGGATGCGAACATTACGGTATTCACGGGCAGGAACTTAGTCTGGATCGCAATGTGATCATGAAGCATCTGGATGCCGGAGAACCGATCATATGCAGTATGCGACCGGGTAATTTTACAACTGCCGGACATTTTATTGTACTCGTAAAAGAGATTGACGGTGAAATCATGGTAAACGATCCCAACAGTAGAAGTCGAAGTAAAATCTTGTGGGATTATGATACGCTGGCTGCGCAGATCAAAAATTTATGGAGCTTCACAAAGTGAAATTCGGGTTTGACGCGCTCAGATTTGATTCCTAAAACGGACGATACCGGATATAATGTATTTCACGAAAATTAGCAGTGGTTTGTTTATAATTGACGGAAGTGGAATTTTCTATGACGTAAGATATTGGAAGCATGACACTATCCGTGACAT